>VOFE01000224.1_pt1 | contig 88000 bp, 130 predicted proteins | sample 5384071 | NCBI WGS metagenome assembly VOFE01 (sample SAMN12384724, study PRJNA508395) | human gut metagenome | isolation source: healthy gut D | host: Homo sapiens
GACGTGTGCGAACGGAGCACGATGTCCGGACGAGCCCTCTACGAAGAAGGTGTCTTGCATGTCCCGGGCAGGATGGTCGTCGGCGAAGTTCATCGACGAATACACGTGCTGCAGTCGTCCCGATTTCAGGTCCTTCGGCCAGTGTGAAACCGAGGCGCGAAAAAGATATCCACAATCTCATTCTTCACGATGGTGAGCGGATGGCGCGTACCTAACGAGACGGGGTAAGCCGTGCGGGTCAGGTCCAATTCGTCGGTGCCGCAGTCTTGCGTGTCCACAGCCTCCTTCAAAGCCGCAATTTTTCCTGGGCTTTGGCCTTCAGGTCGTTCAGTTTCATTCCCACCTCTTTCTTCATTTCGGCAGGAACATTTCTGAAGTCCGCCATCAGGGCGTTCAGACTTCCTTTCTTGCTCAAGTATTTGATGCGCAACGCTTCTCTTCTTCAAGATTTGAGGCTTTCAGTTTCTCGACTTCTTCCAGAAGTTCTTGGATTTTTGCTATCATAATCTTCTAAGATATTGTTCGCTTTAAAAAACTCTGCAAAGGTAATCATTTATCCCCAAAAACTTGCCGGTATTGAAAATAAAAGTGTACTTTTGCATGTTTTTTTAAAGAGGATTTTATCCTGTGTTGGTATGAGAAAAAATTTTGTGTGGTGCGTGGTGTTGTCGGCTGTGCTGGCGGCATGCGACCGAAAAAGGCGGTCTCGGAAGTAGACTATGCAGACGACTCGGTTATCGACTCATTGTTTGATTCGCCAGATTCACTTATTTTCTCATCCGGGTCGTCGGACGAGGAATTGCCTAAAAAGGGCTGATGAACTTTTTGATGATTTTATTTTTGAGTTTGCCCGTCTTAAAAAGTCCAGCTCGAACGTGTCGAATTTCCATTGCTTTCGATTGTACGGGGAGATACGGCGTGGCTCACGGAGAAGCAGTGGAAATACGAATCGCTTTTCATGAACCAGATTATTATACCGTGTTTTATAATGATGAAGAACAGATGGAACTGGAGAAACGTACGGATCTGAACCAGGTGGATGTAGAACAACCATTTGGAAAACGGTTGGTCAAGACGTGTCGTTTCCAACGGCTGAAAGGGGAATGGCGGTTGACGCAGGAGAGCATACGTGATTTCACGACCGCCGAACCCTTGGATAAGTTCATGGATTTTACAGGAGATTTGTGTCGGATGCCGCCTTTCAGCAAAGAAGCGTGTCGAATCCTTTGCGCTACGTCACGACAGACCCCGATGATGATTTCAATACGATAGAGGGCACGTTGGATCACGACCAGTGGGATGCCTTCAAACCCCAGTTGCCGGATGGGGTCATTACCAATATCCGTTACGGCCAGACGTATGACAATCCGGATGGTATGATTCTGGTGAAGGCCGGAATCTCTAATGGACTGATGGACATCCTCGACTTCAGGAAGAAAGACGGGGAGTGGAAACTGGTTTCGTACGAAAATTAAAACCGCTTTATGGCAAGAATAGAATATAATTATCCGTTACTTTCTCATAACACATTCGGCATCGAAGCGTATGCAGACCGTTTGTCGCATACGACAGCGTAGAAGACCTGCGGCAAGTCGTGCGCCGCCTGCGGGCGGACTGTCCCGACGTGCCGGTGTTGCATATTGGCGGAGGGAGCAACCTTTGTTCCTGTCCGATTTCAAGGGCGTGGTGTTGCATTCCGCCATCGGTGGAATCGAGTGTGAGGAACAGCCGGACGGGATACGGCTTCGTGTGGGGGCGGCCGTCGTGTGGGACGATTTGGTGGCCTATTGCGTGGAGCATGGGTTCTACGGTCTGGAGAATCTTTCGTTCATACCGGGCGAAGTGGGAGCCTCTGCCGTGCAGAATATCGGTGCATACGGGGCGGAAGTCAAAGATGTGATTACGGCGGTGGAGACCGTCGGCTTACAGGACGGCGAAGTCCGGATGTTCGATGTTTCGGCATGCGGTTACGCTTATCGGAAAAGTATCTTTAAGGAAGAGTGGCGCGGACGTTACGCGGTGACGCACGTGCATTTCCGGTTGTCGGCCACATTTCGCCCGAACCTGGATTATGGGGGGATACGTGAGGCTTTGAGTGCCGAGGGCATTCGTCCGGAGGAGGTCACGGCACAGGATTTGCGCCGTGTGGTGATTGCCATACGCAAGGCCAAGCTTCCGGACCCGAAGGTACAGGGGAATGCCGGCAGTTTTTTCATGAATCCCGTGGTTTCGCGTGAAGTCTATGAGGCGATAAAGGGGATTATCCCGACGTGCCCCATTATGAGGTGGACGCGAAACGGGTGAAGATACCGGCCGGATGGCTCATCGAGCGGTGCGGTTGGAAGGGGGGCGGTCGCTCGGACGGGCGGCGGTGCACGACCGGCAGGCATTGGTGTTGGTGAACAAGGGCGGGCGCGACGGGGCGCGACATCCTGGCGTTGTGCGAAGCCGTGCGTGCGGACGTGCTGTCCCGCTTCGGCATTTCCATCAGTCCGGAAGTAAACATTATAGGAGGATGCGCATGAAAATCACGTTTTTTGGGTACGGGGACGAGTACGGGAGTGCCGCAAATCGGTTGCTCGTGCAAGGTGTGCCGCAGTACGGACGCCCGTGACAAACGTTTGCGGACTTCCGTATTGGTGGAGACGGAGCAGACGAGAATCCTGTTGGACTGCGGCCCGGACTTCCGCCAACAGATCCTGCCGTTGGATTTCCGTCGTATAGACGCCGTGTTGCTTACCCACGAACATTACGACCATGTGGGAGGGATAGACGACTTGCGCCCTTTCGGCGTGTTCGGCGACGTGCAGCTTTATGCGTCGGAGCGTACGGGCGGGCAGTTGCGCCAGAGCCTGCCTTATTGTTTTGTGGAGCATAAATATCCCGGCGTGCCCCAGCTCCGGCTTCATGCCGTCCGTCCGCACGAAGCGTTCCGGGTGGGGGAATTGCAGGTCACTCCCATAGAAGTGATGCACGCCCGGCTGCCTATATTGGGTTACCGTGTGGGGCGCATGGCTTACATTACGGACATGAAAACGATAGCGGACAGCGAGTTGGATTACCTTCAAGGGTTGGATTTGCTCATCCTGAACGGTCTTCGTCACGAGCCTCATTATTCCCACCAGACGATAGAGGAGGCTTGTGCGTTTGCCCGTCGCTTATGTGTGCCGCGCACTTACCTTATCCACATGGGGCACCATATCGATTTGCATGCCGTGGAGGATGCCCGCCTGCCCGAAGGCGTACGGATGGCTTACGACGGCTTGGTGGTGGATGTGGAAGGGGAGTGATTAGCGATCAGGATTTTATAAAAGGATGTTTAAAGTCTGCCAAAATGGCAGACTTTTATTGTTCTTAGGTGCTAAAAAAACGGGAAAAAGGTTGTTCTGGAAAGAAAAAATGCTTCAAAATGAATTTTTATACGGTTTTTATGCTGTTTTCCGGCGTAAGTATCTCCGCTTTTCTGCGCCAAACGAAAAATCGTTCGGCTGAAAGCGATTTTTTGTTTGGCTGAGATTGATTTTCGGGGCGCCTCAAATGGCATAAAAACGGGCTGTGACGGGAAGGAAAGCCTGTTTTTCAGTTTTGTTTTTTCTATTTGCTTCTTTTTTCCATGCGAGTTTTTTTTGCCCGAAGAAAGTGATTTTTGCTTTTTACTGACCGTTTGTCTCTTGCCATGAGGATAGAGGCTTCGGTTTCGTGTCGGTTTGTCCGAGGGAAGTGTCGAATGCTTTCTTTATGTCAAAGTGTTCTTTCATGAGAATCCCGTATTTCCGTCCGGTGAGCCGAAAGGGCGGAAATACGGGATTCTTGTAAGGATTCAGACTGCCATTTTGGCAGATTTTACGAAATGCCGTTCCGTCGGGAGTATATTTTGTCCGATGCGGTAGTTTTTCATCCGGCGGCCACCGTACGTGTTTTACGGAGGAAACGGCGGCAGAAGAGTGCCCCTGGCCAACGTCAATGCCACAGGGAAAGCCATCCATATTCCGGCCGGTCCTCCATGGAATGTGAAGCCCAGCAGATAGCTCAGCGGCAGGGAAATGACAATGTAGCACAGGAACGCGTAACGCATGAGCGGGCGTACGTCGGCAATGCCTCGTAGTGAATTGGCGAAATTGATTTGCAGACCGTCGCCGAATTGATATAATACGAACGGGATGACCAGACTGACGACGATATGCCGTATGTTCGTGTCATCGGTGAAGAAAGCGCAGATGTCGGTAATGAAAGTACTGATGGTAATGGCCAATGTCAGTCCGATAGCCAGAATCATCAGGTAACCGGTGAGGGAACTGCGGCGCACGTTCCTGATGTCGTTTACTCCGTGGAAATGGCTGACCCGTATGGCTACGGCTGCCCCGATGCCATAATAAACCATGAAGCAGGTAGAACCGACACTCGTCATGATTTGATGGGCGGCGAGGGGATCGGCACCAATCCAACCTTGCATTACGGCGCACAAAGAAAATGAGGCTGTCTCCATACCCATTTGCAGGCCGAGCGGCCGGCCCAGTTTATGCAGCATGCGGCGCATGTCGGTGGTTTCGCCTTTGGCTTGGAAGCCGGAGTGATATTTTTATACTTTTCGTTCGAGATGAATATGCCGTAAATGACAACCAACATGAGGATGCGCGACAGGGTGGTAGAGATGCCGGCGCCCAACAACCGAGTTGCGGGAAGGGGCCTATACCGTAAATCAACAGGTAGTTTCCCACGATGTTGAACAGGTTGGCACTGATCATAATCCACATCGGCGTACGGGTGTTGCCGATGCTGTCGAAGAACTGTTTGAAAGCGTTGAAAAGGGATTGATGGGTATGGAAAGCACGACGACGATGTAGTACGGCCGGATTTCAAGGGGAGAAGCTCTTTCGGGCTGTCCCATGTGCCCCAAGAAAAAGTAGAGCGTCCCCATCAGCAGGAACAGCACCATGCCCAATGCACCGTTGACTTGAAGTCCGGCTTTCAGTGCCTTGCCTGCATTCTCGAATTCTCCCCGGGCGTGCATGGGGCCTATGACCGGAGTGATGGCGTAAAGAATAACCCAAGGCAAAGATCAACACCAACACCATGATGTTGTTGACAAAAGCCTGCGGCGGCAATGAGTGTGCACTGAAATGCCCCACCATGATGGTATCGGCCAGTCCTTGTATGATGGTACCTAACTGCCCTACAATGATGGGAATGCCTAATGTGGCCAAGGCACGGATGTGCCTGCCGTACGTGATAGCCTGATCGGATGCTTGCATAAGTCGTGATTTTAGGCCGCAAAGTTACGATTTATCAGGCTTATGTGCAAACGATTTCCCTGCTCTGTTTCAGAAAGCTTTGCGGTAGAACCGTGTGCGTGGAGCGGTCCGGTAGTCCATCCACGAACAAGCGTGCCATCCGAGCAGCCGCATTTCGTACCAGAGGAAAGACAGGCGGTAGGGGCGTTCTCCCAATGCACGTGCCGAACGGTTGAACCATACGGTTTTGCATACGCAGAGGAGGACGAACAACAGGGATATGATGGCCGTGGCTGCCCATTGCTGCCGCCATAGGCTCCATCCGAGGGACAGGGCCGTGGCGCAATAGAATAAAAGGCACGACGGCTTGTTTCAAGTTGAATGTCAGTCGATAACGCCATGTTTTCTTGAAATGTCGCCGGGTTTCCATATAAAAAGTGCGCTTGAGCCTCCATTGTGTTCCGGACGTCATGTTCTCACACTCCACTTTACTGTCCGGATGGAGAGACGGCGGTATTTCCGATACGGCTGTGGCGATTGACCAGCAGTTCCGTCACTCCGCCGATAAGGTTGATGTCGTCGGCAAATCCTTTATGAGCCATGAACAGACTTTTGCGATAGGCTATATTGGCCGGGTTGCAACGGTAGGCCTTATGCCGAGTGGCCCAAGGCAGGTATTGCATTTGGTGGAAGAGGTTGAAGAAAATGGCTTTACGGGAAAGCAGGCGCTTGTCCGGCATATAGTTGGCATATCCCAATACGATTTGTACGCCGTCGTGGAAATGTCCGGCCATAGTGGAAAGCCAATGAGGAGAACACGGACGGCTGTCCGGCTCGGTCAGCAGCAGCCATTCGTATTGTGCGGCCTTGATACCGATGGTCAGCGACAGGCGTTTATGGCTGATATGGCGTGCACCGGACGGGGTGAAGGTATGATGCAGGTTGGCGTATTTCAGTTCCAGGGTTTTCAGTACGTCTTCCGTGTCGTCGGTCGATGCGTCATTCACCACGATAACTTCGAAACGCTCGTATTCCTGTTCCAGTATCCGGGGAAGGTTGCGGCGTAACGCGTCGGCTTGGTTATGCGTGGCGATGATGACGGAAATGGCCTCTTTCGGACGGCTGTCCGAGGTTTGTGTCTCCGTTTCTTGCTGTCTTACCATGCGTGCCGTCCGTTTATAGGAACGGGCGGTACAGAAATGTGCTGCCCACGTCAGTGCGAAACCGGCGTAGGCAGCATTTTCCAAAAGGAAAGTTATGAGTGGGTACATTATACGAAATCTTCAGTAGTATATCCGACCGGCAATTCGCGGCAGTTATATCTTGAAGCCATGATTTCACCGTAAGCCCCGGCCGAACGCAGAGCCAAAAGGTCGCCGCGATGGCAACGGTTGAGGTCGAATGCCTTGACAAATACATCGCTCGACTCGCAGATAGGGCCTACAACGTCGTAGGTTTCCTTGCGCTCGTCGCTGCTCAGGTTCTCAATGGAATGGAAAGCCTGATAGAGGGCAGGGCGGATGAGGTCTGTCATGCCTGCGTCCACGATGGCAAACTGCTTGTATGTGGCTTGTTTGACATAGAGTACACGTGTAATCAGGCTGCCACACTGGCCCACGACGGCCCGTCCCAGTTCGAAATGGAGCTGTTGGTCTGGTCGCAGATTCAGATGCTTGCGGTAGGTTTGGAAATAGTCTGCAAAATGGGGAACCGGCACTTCGTTCGGATGTTGGTAGTCGATGCCCAATCCGCCACCCACGTTGATGTTCTTCACCGTAATGTGATGACGTTCCAACTGGGCTTGTAGTTCGTTGACGCGGTTGCACAATGCCACGAAATCTCCCATTTCAAGTATCTGTGAACCGATATGGAAATGCAGCCCGACGAACTCCACATGTTTTAATGATGCGGCGATTTCTATGACTTTCTCCATGTCGGCCATGGCTATGCCGAATTTGTTTTCGGCCAGTCCGGTCGTGATATTGGCATGGGTATGTGCTCCTACGTCCGGATTGATACGGAATGAGACGCGGGCGATTTTGTCTTTTTCGCCAGCCAACTGGTTGATGACTTCCAATTCCGGTATGCTTTCCACGTTGAAGTAGGCTATACCGGCGTCCAGGCCTACGTTGATTTCCCAGTCGCTTTTTCCTACGCCGGCAAACACGATTTTCTCCGCCGGGAATCCGGCGTCCAGACAGGCTTTGATTTCTCCGCCGCTTACGCAGTCGGCTCCGAATCCAGCCGCACTGATGATGCGCAGCAGTTTGCGGTTGGCATTGGCTTTTACGGCATAATGTACATGATAATTATCGTTTTTGCCCGTTTCTGCCTTGATGGTATCCAGTGTTTTACGGAGCAACTCCGTGTCATAATAATAGAACGGTGTTCTTACCGTATTGAATTTTTCTATCGGAAATGAGCCTTTCATATCCTCATATTAATTGTTGAACAACGTGTCGCTGAGCGCCTGAAGTGCACTTTTCTTGTCTTCTTCGTTAATCAGGAATGAGATATTATGATTGCTTCCACCGTATGAAATCATTTGTACGGGGATGTCTTTCAACGCTTTTGCAGCCTGACTTTCAAAACCGACGTTGTCTCGTGAAAGGTCGCCTACTACACAGATGATACACATATTCTCTTTGACGGTCACCGTTCCGTATTTCATCAGGTCGGCCACGATGTCTTTCAGATACGACTTGTTGTCGATCGTAACGGACACACCAACTTCCGAGGTGCTTACCATGTCGATGCTCGTTTTGTAGCTTTCGAAGATTTCGAACACTTTGCGTAAGAAACCGTAGGCCAGCAGCATACGGCTGGAGTGTACTTGTATGGAGATGATGTTGTCTTTGGCCGCGACGGCTTTGATTTTTCCTTCCTGGAACTCGTTGTTGATTATCGTTCCGGGAGCCGACGGGTCCATGGTGTTTAGCAGGCGGACGGGTACTCCGGCGAATTTAGCCGGTTGGATGCAGGTCGGATGCAGGATTTTGGCCCGAAATAAGCCAATTCCGCCGCTTCTTCGAAATGAAGTTGACGCACGGGCTTCGTTTTGTCTACGATGCGCGGGTCGTTGTTGTGCATGCCGTCGATGTCGGTCCATATCTGGATTTCCTCACTCTTTATCGCTGCTCCGATGAGACAGGCCGTATAGTCCGAACCGCCGCGTTGCAAGTTGTCCACCTCGCCGTATGCGTTACGGCAGATGAAGCCTTGTGTGATGTAAATCTGGTATCCGGGGTTGGCTGCCAACAATTCGTTGATCTTCTCTTTGATGTAATTGAAATCCGGTTCGGAATTTTTGTCCGTACGCATAAAGTCGAGTGCCGACAACAGGATAGTCTTTACACCACATTCCTTTAAGTAATTCGTCACCATGTTGGTACTGATGACCTCTCCTTGGGCCAAGACGACCTTCTCTTCGAACGAAGTGAACAGGATTTTAGTGAAACTTCTCAAATAGTCGAACTCGTCTTTCAAAAAGTCTAATGTTTTCTGTTTGTATTCTTCCGTGGCATACAATTCATCTACGTGCTGGCGGTATTTTGTTCCAACTGATTGATGACGTTGTTTGCACCTTCCGGATTCTTTTTATAAAGGTAATCGGATATTTCTGACTAACGTATTCGTTGTACCGGACATGGCGGAAAGCACAATCATGTTGGGCGTACCGTCCTGCGTAATCAACCGACATACATCTTTCATCCTTTGTGCGGAACCCACAGATGTTCCGCCGAACTTCATTACTTTCATATCGAATATTGGGTTTTAGTTATTCTCATTTATATTTTCTTCAATGCTTTTCGATTCGATGGCGTCAGGAGCCAGCAGGGGAGTGTAGGCGTCTGCATTCCTGCAAACGTCCTTCTCCGCAACGATAGACTACGCCCGGAAATTCGGATATCAGTTCTTCGTTGTGCGTGCTCAGCACGACGGTGGTACCCGCTTTGCTGATGTCGTACACAATATTGCGGCGGCCCTGACGACCGTTCTCTTTGTCTAAATTTCCGGTCGCTTCGTCGGCCAGGATAATGTCCGGACGGTTCAGGATGGCTCTTTTGCGATACACACGCATTGCTGTTCTCCACCCGACAACTGATAGGGCATTTGGTCGGCTTTGGCCGTCATGCCCACTTGTTCAAGCACTTCATGAATGCGTGTTCCGTTCCTTCTTCTTTTCCATCCGGTCGCTTTGAGTACGAAATCCAGATTGGCCCGTACGGTACGGTCGTTGAGCAACTGGAAATCCTGAAATACGATACCCAGCCGTTTGCGTAGTGCCGGGATGTGCCTGCGTTTGATTTTGGTCATTTCGCGATCGAGCACACGCGCACTTCCCGTATGCACATCCAGTTCGCCATAGAACGTCTTCAGCAGGGAACTTTTACCGGTACCCACTTTACCGATCAGGTAAACGAATTCCCGGCTTCCGCCTGGAAATTCACGCCTTTCAGAATGACATGTTCTTCTTGGGCGATATCCACATTTTGATATTCGATGCGCATATATGTTTCTTTTAGGAGATTAATGTTTTTTCCACCCCGGCTTGTGGCGTACCTGTAATTCTGCTGCCATCTGCTCTATACGTAATCCTTTGGAGGTAAGCAGGACGATGAGATGGTACAGCATGTCCGAACCTTCATAAATGAGGCGTTCGTCTGTGCCGTTAACGGCTTCTATGACAGCTTCCAAGGCTTCTTCGCCCACTTTCTGTGCCATACGGTTGATACCGTCCTTAAACAAACTCGTAGTGTATGACCCTTCGGGCATTTCCTTATGTCTGGTTTCGATAAAATCCTGTAACTCGCTAAGGAACGTCAAAGGATTGGCTTCATTTTTCTCTCCCCAGCAAGTATCGGTGCCGGTATGGCACACCGGGCCTTCGGGATGTACCCGAATGAGTAGCGTATCATGGTCGCAGTCGTTTTTGATGGAAACGACATGCAAAAAGTTTCCACTGGTCTCACCTTTGGTCCATAGCCGGTTTTTACTGCGGCTGAAGAATGTTACCTTTCCGGTTTCCAGCGTCTTGTCATAGGCTTCACGGTTCATGAATCCCAGCATCAAGACGTTTTTAGTCTCGGCGTCCTGATGACAGCCGGTACGAGGCCGTCCATCTTGTCGAAATCTATTTCCATATATATAATAGGTGTTTGATATGTCTTTTTTAAATTCTAACGTTAATGCCTTCCGACTTTAGCCACATTTTCAGTTCCGGATGGAAATCTCCGAAATGAAAGACGCTGGCAGCCAATGCGGCATCGCTTTTCCTTCGATGAAAGTGTCTCGGAAATGCTCTTGCTTCCGGCTCCTCCCGAAGCGATAACCGGAATGCTCAGCTCCTCGGCGAGACGTGAAAGAGCTTGTTGGCGTAGCCGTTTTTCACTCCGTCATGGTCCATGGACGTAAACAGGATTTCACCGGCTCCCCGGTCGCATACTTCGCGTGCCCATTCGAACAGACCACGTTCTGTGCGTATGCGTCCGCCGTTCAGATAACAGAACCAACCTTCTTCGGTCTCTTTGGCATCAATGGCCACCACGCAGACTTGCGATCCGAAATGTCCCGTAATCTCATTGATAAGTCCGGGGTTACGCAAGGCTGCCGAGTTGACACTCACTTTGTCGGCTCCGGCATTCAGCAACCGTTCCACGTCGGCCAGTTCATTGATACCGCCGCCGACGGTGAAGGGATGGATATTTCTGCTGCTACGCGCTGCACCATTTCCGTGAATGTCTTACGGCCTTCGTGGCTGGCCGTAATGTCCAATATACCAATTCGTCCGCCCCCTGTTCGCTATAAGCCTTGCCCAGTTCCACCGGGTCTCCGGCTTGGCGCAGGTTCACGAAATTAGTTCCCTTTACCGTCTGTCCGTTCTTGACATCCAGACAGGGGATGATACGTTTTGCCAATGCCATACTTATCCTTTGTTTTCAGCCCATTCGGCCAATTCGTTTAATGAGATTCTGCCCTCGTAGATGGCTTTTTCCGAACACTACGGCCGGGATGCCGGCTTCGTTCAGGCCGATAAGGTCTTGCAGGCAACTGACCCCTCCGCTCGCTATCAGCCCGCAGTCCGGAAACTCTGCCATGACTTTCCGGTAGAGGTCGGATGGAGGGGCCTTGCAACATGCCGTCCTTGCTGATGTCCGTACAGAGCACATGCCGCACGCCTTCGTCCATGTAACGACGGAGGAAAGGAAGCAACTCCTGCGTGCTTTCCTCTTTCCAACCGTTGATGGAAATCAGTCCGTCTTTGACATCTGCGCCCAATATGATATGGTCTGACCCATATTGCCCGAGCCATCCGAGGAACAATTCCGGACGGGTGGCTGCCACACTGCCTATCGTGACCAGTGCGGCACCGCTTTCGAAGGCGATGCGGAGATCTTCGTCGGCCTTGATGCCGCCACCGAAGTCTATCGTCAAGCCGGTGGCCGAAGCCAGACGCTCCAGTACTTTGTGGTTGACGATATGTTTGGAGCGTGCCCCGTCGAGGTCCACGACGTGCAAACGTTTGAAGCCAACTTTCAAATTCCGCGCCACGGCTACCGGGTCTTCGTTGTAGGTCTTCTGCGTGGCGTAATCTCCTTTGGTCAGCCGTACGCATTTGCCGTCTATCAGGTCTATGGCCGGTATCAGTTCGATCATACAGTCAAATTTAAAAAGTTTTCAATATGCGTTCACCCACGCTTCCGCTTTTCTCGGATGGAATTGCGTGGCGTAGAAATTGTCTTTATGCAAGGCGGCACTGAACGGCACGACATAGTCGGTCACGGCTATGGTGTACGGGTTGACCGGCACGTAATAGCTGTGTACGAAATAAACGAATTCGTTCGTGCCGAAGCCTTTGAACAGCGGGCTGTCTTGTATGTGTCAAGGTGTTCCATCCCATGGCACTTTCTTCGTGCTTTCCGGACGAAACTTCAGGACTTCCGTGTCGAAAATGCCTAAACAGTCCGTATCGCTTTCTTCGGAATGGCTGCACATCAGTTGCTGGCCGATGCAGATGCCCAAAACGGGTTGCTTCAGGTCGCGTATCAGACGGTCCAATCCCGCGAACGCAGGTAAGCCATCGTACTACCGGCTTCTCCTTGTCCCGGAAAAAGCACGCGGTCGGCTTTCGACAACCGCTCTGCGTCGTCGGTCAGTTCCGGCGTAATCCCCAACCGTTTCAGTGCGTTGACTACGGAATAGATATTTCCGGCATTATATTTTACGATTGCTACATTCATCTTTTAATATACTCTGTCTTTTTTTGATGTCTGCAAATATACTAATTTTAGTTGACAGATGGGATAAAGTAACATGAAAAAACGTATTTTGCTTACATTTCGTTGCTTTTTGTGACGAACTGCATGCTACTTGTTCTTTTTTCAGGAACAGATTATGCGTAATGACATCGGGCAGCTCTTCGGCATAATGCGTTACCATAATCATGATCTTGTCTTTTCGTCGGCAAAAGCCGAAATAGTCTCACGCGTCAACTGACGATTACGGTCGTCCAATCCGTGCAACGGTTCATCCAAGATAAGTAATTCCGGGTCTTTGACGAACGCGCGGGCCAGCAGACAGAGCCGTTGCTCTCCGCTGGAGAGTTTCAGGAAAGTACGGTCTTTCAGGCCGGCGATACCGAAAATGTCCATCCACCATTCGCAGACGGCTCGCTGTTCCGGACGAGGATGTACGTAAAGCCCTACGGAGTCGTTCAGTCCGCTGGCTACGATGTCTATAGCCGGAAGGTCTTTCAGGTATGCGCGGTGCATCTCCGGGCTGACATAGCCGATATGCCGTTTGATGTCCCAAATGCTTTCTCCCGAACCTCGTTTCCGTCCGAACAGTTCGATGTCGCAGGCGTAGCTTTGCGGATTGTCGGCACATACCAGACTGAGGAGGGTGGATTTCCGGCACCGTTTTCGCCGCCCAAAGCCCATTTCTCGTTTTGCTTCACCGTCCAGTCCAAGTCTTTCAGGATGGTGCGCTGTCCGTAACGGATGCTCACGTGGTTGAACCGCAGCATGCAACCCTCCGTGTCCGTGGTGGTCAGGCGGTTTTCTTTCTCTGGCAATGCCAGGATGCGGGCGGCTTTGTCTTCTTCGAGCACACGTACCGGGATGCGAGGGCGCTGTCCGACGTATTCCGTACGCGGTACTTTGGGTAGGATGTCCAGATGTTCCACCGGAATGACATGGGTGATGAACTCCGGAATATCATCGGTTTTCGACAGGACCAATATGACTTGCAGGTCCGTTTCGCGGATCAGCGTTTGGAGCAGTCCGGCCAGTTGCTCCCCGCGTCTGTGCATCCAGTCCGATGAAAGGATTGTCCATAATCAAAAGCCTCGGGCCGGAAAGCAACGTTTTGGTGAGCTGGAACTTCCGTAACTCTCCGCTGGACAAGGTAATGATATATTTATCCAACAGGGTGGAAGGTGGAACATCTCATAAAGTTTGTCTCGCAGCATCGTGCGCCGCTCGTGCATCTGTTGCTTTCCCTCTTCGTCCATGCCGTATCCCGTACTGTTTTTCGGCTGCGGTGAAAGCCTCCTCCAACATTTGTCCGGCGGTCGGGGTCTTCTCGTCGATGTCGTGTTGGTTCCAGCGTTGTTGGTAGTAGTAACTGCCGTCGCTGTCTCCGTAAGAATCGCGGAAAGTGATATATTTGATATTTTCGCTGACCAATTTCAACGGCGAGGGGGAAAAGTCGTAACGGACTTCGTTCAACAGAAAGCGGATAGCGTCCGGTGATGATGTCCACCAGTCGTGATTTACCGCTCCCGTTGGCTCCTACGATGGCCACTTGTTCCCCGGATGCGATGGTCAGGTTTACCGGATGGTTCATACGGTAAAGCGGATGACGGGGCACCCGTTCGTGATTTCGATGATGTGTTGCATTGTGTTCGTGTTATATCTGTCCTTTCACCTTATCCGGATTTTTCCGGATGAAATCTTTCCAACTGTGGTAAAGGCTGGGCACGGCCGGCTTCCCCATCTGTAGGAAATGGCAGTAGGCGGCAGCCAATCCGTCCGTGGCGTCCATATACGGCAGCATGTCTTCCTCGCGGATATGGAGCATACGGGTCAGCATGCCTGCCACTTGTTCTTTGCTGGCCTGCCCGTTTCCGGTGATGGCCATTTTGATTTTGAGCGGCGCATATTCGGTGATGGGGATGTCACGATGGATAGCCGCTGCGATAGCCACCCCCTGTGCGCGTCCCAATTTCAGCATGCTCTGTACGTTTTTGCCGAAGAAAGGTGCTTCGATGGCCATTTCGTCCGGCAGGTACGACTCGATGATGCCTGTCACCCTTTCGAATATCCGGCCGAGTTTCAGGTATGGACCGGCATATTTGCGCAGGTCGATGACGCCCATGGTTTCCATGACCGCCTTGTTTCCGGTCACACGCAGCACGCCATATCCCATGAGGTTCGTGCCCGGGTCTATGCCCAGGATTATCTTTTCGCTGTTTGGCTTGTCCGTCATGAATCAGTGTTCTTCGATGACTTCCATTAAAGTGGTGAACCCGGCGGCCTTATCTTTGAATACCTTTGCATTTCCTGAAGGAGCTTTTCACCGTGCTTGACATACCATTCATGCAGCCGTGCCGAACTTTCCACCTCGAATTGCAAGGAAAAGCATTCGGAATCCTCGTCGTGGTGGGACAAGATCTTGCATAACCGCGGTTTGTCCAAAAGGCCGGAAGCCAATGCCTGCGGGATATAGACCTGATGAATCCAGATGACAAAGTTCCGGGCATCGTCGAAAGTCACGTGATAAGTCGTATTGTAAACCAACATGTTTCCTAAGTTTTATTGAGTTTGCAAAGTTACGAAAAGGCGGTTGATGTGCTAATAATTCCTATTTTTTCGTGGAGTAGCTACCTTATTTTAAATAAAGGACCTATTTTTGCAGTGATTTTAATAGAAGAAGGATATGAAAAAGTTTATAGCATGGTCATTGCTGTGCATGTTGGGAGGCGTTCCGGCCGGGGCGCAAGAGACGGACGCGAAGGCTCCGGTTGCAAAGGAGACAAAGTCAGACGTGAAGGAAGCCAGTATTGTATTCGACAAGACAACCCAGGATTTGGGAACCTTTTCGGAAGACGACCCGATCGTGAAATGTACGTTTTTACGTTTACCAATGAGGGAATGCTCCGTTGGTGATTCATCAGGCTATTGCTTCATGCGGATGCACGGTACCCACTTATACCCGGATGCCGGTAAAACCCGGAGAGAAGGGCAAGATGGAGGTGACGTACAACGGCAGCGGAAAATATCCGGGGCGTTTCAAGAAAAGCATTACGGTGCGTACCAATGCCAAGGAGCCTATGGTGAAATTGTATATTACCGGTGTAATGACAGCCTCCGAAAAAGATAAGAAATAAGCCGATGGGAAAGATAAAAGCGGTATTTTTCGATATCGACGGGACGTTGGTCTCTTTTAAAACCCATCGCATTCCCCAATCCACCCTTGATGCCGTGGCCGCCCTTCGCAGCCGTGGCATCAAAGTTTATATAGCTACGGGGCGTCCGGTGCCGTTTATTGACAATTTGGGTGAATTGAGTACGACGGCATGATTACCGTGACGGGTGCCCATTGTTTTACGCGCGGCGGTGAGATTATTTTTCACCGGGCGGTTTCTACGGGGAGTGTGGAGCGTGTCGTGGAGCACCTGACACACGGAACAGACGCATATCCGGTCATATTTGTTTGCAGCGATGAGATGTTCATTACGGAACTTAACGAAGATGTCGATGCGGTGGCCCGTTTGTTGGACATCAAAATGCCGACAGTTCGTCCGGCTTCGTATGCCCGCGGAAAAAGATGTCTTACAACTCATTTCTTTCTTCAAAGCCGACCGTGAACCGCATTTCATGACGGAACTGATGCCCGATTGCACTTCCATGCGCTGGCATCCTTTCTTTACGGATGTCATTGCCGGTGGGGTAGACAAGAGTGTCGGCATTGATAAAGTGCTGGCATACGAAGGACTGTCATTAGACGATGCCATGGCGTTTGGCGACGGTGGAAATGATGTGACGATGTTGTCTCACGTTCCATAGGGGATAGCCATGGGAAACGCATGCGATGAACTGAAAAGGGTTTCCGCATATGTGACTGATTCTGTGGACGAAGATGGAGTGGAAAAAGCTTTGCGTCATTTTGGTCTGATAGATTGATTTTTTAGGAAACCTTGTAGTTCTATATGTAGGTTCGCACCTCTTTCTTTGTGTCCCTGCACAATTTTAATTGTGTGGGGGCACAAAAGTGTTAAAATTGGAGTTTTCTTCTTTTTTTGACAGGAATAATTCGTATTATTAAATACTTCTTGTAATTTTGCCTTCACAATAATTCCTAATTTCGTTCTAAATTTATTAAATGTATGAAAAAACAATTCAGACTATGGTTAACCGCATGCAGTGCCTTCTTCGTTGCCGGGCATTCGGTTTTCTTGTCCAGTTGTAATGATGACTTGCCCGCTGCGAGTTATTACACTTTTTACGGGGGAGATGATGAGTGACTATTTGAAGTCCCGTGAGGACTTCAGTTTGTTTGCGCGTATAGTGGAGCGTGCGGGCGAGATGGACTTTCTGGCCAGCCGTGGCGGGCGTACTTTGTTTCCCCCGGTAAACGCAGGTGTAGAAGACTTTTGAAGGAGTATGGTTATGCTTCCGTAGAGGACATTCCGGAGGCTTATTGCGATACGCTTGTGAAAGCCTGCATGATAGACAACTCGATAGTTTATACGTATAACCTGACGGAAACATCGCAGCAGAAGAATGAGCTGGATTTGCCTTTGGTGATTCAGACCACGGGTGACACGGTTGATGCCAATGGTATGGTGTTGAGTATTGTGAATCGTAGGGCGGCTATTATCAATGAACTGAAGAACGACTCGGTGGAAAACGGTGTGTGCCATCCGGTGAGCAAAGTGCTTGTCCCAAGTACCAGCTTGGGGGCTTCCTTGCTCGAAGAGAACAAAGCGGACTTTACTATTTATTATGAGGCATTCCGCCGTACAGGGCTGTTGGATTCCTTGTCGGAATACCGCGACGATGAATACGAGGCGGAGAAAGCGAACTTTCCCGAGTTCCTGTACAATCAAAAGCCTGGAAATTATACCTACACATTAAAACGTCCGGACCATCGCTACTCAGGCTTTACTTTGTTCATTGTGCCGGACCGCGTGCTGTATGAGAAATATGCGAACCTTTTCAGCGAGGGCATGTCGATGGAGCAAAAAATAGATGCCTTGTACGATTTGGCCGTCGAAAAATATAATGATAACCAGTCGGCTGAGATATTCGGATTGAATAAGGTGGATCCGACTAATCCGGAAGGCAAGACGTACAAGGAGTTATATTGGAACAAGAATAGCCTGACCAATCCTCACAACCCGTTGAAGATCTTTATGACCTACCATATCCTGGACCGTATGTTTGCCAGCACGGACAAGTTCATCAACTGTTGGGGCTTCAATACGGCTTATGCCAGTCCTACGGAATGGATAAACACGATGCTCGATTTCTCGTCCATGAAGTTGGAAAAGGTGTATTCTACCACGGATCCGGAAGTGGAATACCTCGTGAGTTCTATATCAACCACAGTGAGGCCAGTAAATATAATTCCAACGAGCGGGTACGCGGTTCACGCGTGACGGTGCCCGATGCGGATAACTTCTCGCTCAACGTGGCCTATTATTATGTGGATGACGTGTTGGCTTACGACCAGACGACACGGAACAACGTTTACAATACGCGCTTGAGAATAGATTTCCAGACCGTGTGGCCGGAATTGACCAATAACGACATGCGTTTGAACGGCGATCCGCGTGAGGCTTACAACGAGGCAGCCGACAATTCCGAGACAGGCGGAAAAAGCCGGGGGATTCAATTACTATGCTCCCAAGGGATATATTGAAGGGGTCGAGTTTTCGGAGACCTCGGTGTTCATGGTGCATCGTCCCAAGTTGCGTTGGTGGGACTTCGGCGGAGATGAGATTACCGTCCAAGGTTCAAGTTACGACGTGGAGTTCAAATTGCCCCATGTTCCTCCCGGCACGTATGAGCTACGGATAGCTTATCCGGGCGGAGTAGGGAATCGAGGCATCGCCCAGGTTTACTTGGATGACGTGCCGCAGGGACTTCCCATCGATATGCGTTATGGTGGGTCGGACAGCCGTGTGGCCGGTCTTTATAACGGAGGCTCCGGATGGCGTAACAAGGATGAAAACTCCAACGGTATTTATACGACGGAGGAATTGAGGAAAATGCCCGTGTCATGAAGAACAACGGTTACTATAGCGCGGGGAAGAGTGTGATATGCTATAACGCCGGAAATATTCCGAACAGCCGCAATATGTGCCCATGTCCTCCAATGTGTTGTACAATGTCTTCTTGTCTGCGCCGTAAGGTTTGCGATGTCGTAATCCTCCCCAACAAGGGAGCATACGGTGCGGTTCCGTTCGGTGTTTACGGGAAGTAGCGATGCCGCTTTTGTGTTGGAATATATGGAGATGGTTCCGCTTAGTATTTGCGGAGCCGGAGGAATCGGTGAGGATCTTTATTAAAGTCCGTAAAGTTTAGCCGCATATTGAGGCGGACAGGAAAATTATTGATATTTAGTTTCCTGTCCGCCTTTTTTCTGTATTTCCCCTAACTGATTGTTTGATAGTGGATAAGGAACGGACGCATTTGGACATATTTTTCTGCGCCAAACGATTTTTCAATCTCAGCCGAATGATTTTTCGTTTGCCGCAGATTGAAAAATCGTTTGCCGCAGATCGTGGAAGCGGGTTGAAGATGGTTTACAATAAGTGTCTTTTCTCTTCTTTGAAAGGCTATGGAGCACAGGGGATGGATTTGGGTTTGTGGAGGCCGCATTTTACAGCAGACCGATTTCCTCCAGCATCTTACGGTAGAAGACGGCTTTCTTCTCCAATTTCATAGGATAGGCACGTGAACTGGAGGGCATGCGATACAGCCGTAATTCACGTCCTTCCGTCACGAACGGGCTGAAGCTTCCGATGACGGGCTGCGATATATGGAAGGTATCGCATAACGTGTCGGTAGCTTTTTGTCCGGTGGTGACGATGGCCGTGCAACGAGGGATTTGTCCGAGCAATCGGGGAAGGTCGGTCGGGGTGACGACTTCCAGAAACTTGTCCGCCGCATTATCCTGAAGACGGCGGATGGCGGAAGCCGTGTCGTATAGGGCGATGCCTTTGTCGAGCAGGAACTCCACAATCATTTCTTTCTTGAAACATTTGGCTCGTTCATCTACAAACCAATTCCGGTCGCCATGGAAAATGTATCCCATGATGCGCCACATGTCGTTGATGAAGTTCGGGTAGAAATCCATGCACCAGCGTTTTTTTCTGGGGCGGGAAACTGCCCAGCATCAACAGGCGTGCGTGGGGCGGAAGGAACGGTTGCAAGGATGCTCTTCGGTTGGAATGGGGGTGGGGAATCTGTTGGTGTCATGTGTATCTATCTGTATGCTTTACGTTTATGAAAATTCAGTCCGATATATAAATTCAGTGTGCCGAACGTGTTATTGATGGACAGGCGGTTGTGGCGGTAATTGTAGTTGTGCACGATTAAAGACAAGCCACCGAAATATTTGGTGTTGTTCCATACCAGTCCCGCACGCCCCGTGACGTCGAAATTCAGATTTCTCAGATGAGAAGCCAAAGCCGAAGTCTCCGTCTCGTTTTCCGGTTGCACGGCGGCTGTATGTGTTTTTTTATAACCGATGGCCGGCACGATGGAAATGCAAAACAACCAGTTTTTTCTTGAACACCCAGTTGTAGGCATAACCGCAACTCAGGCTGAAATCCGTGTATTTGACTTTATCAACCTGAAAATCCTGGCTGAGTTCGTGGTTCGGATTATGGGTGAGCACGGGCGGCAGGGCATTATAATCGAAATCCAGTTCGTGCCGGGTATAGGCAAAACCGACTTTCCACGACCCGCAGCTTTTACGTTGCACGGTACTTTGTGCGAATGCGGCCGGATAGGAGAAGCGTTTATGGTTGAAAATGTAGTAGGCATTGATGCCGGTCACTTTCACGTTGATGCCATGATAATTCTCGCCTTCCACTTCTCGTGCCTCCTCGCCAAGGCCTTTTACTTTACGGAGCCGGAAATCGTCTCCCGTCCGCCGGTAAATAAGGTCACAACCGAGCATGGAACTGTACAGGCTCAGTTCGAATTCCGTCTTTTTCGACTGTTGGCCTTTACCTAAAGAAGAAACCTCGAAAGTGTATCCCAGAAAAATCCAACGCCAACCCAGATAAGGTCCTATTTTGATGGCCGGTCTGGGGGAGAACGACAGTTTTTGTCCCAACTCCCGGCTGTGTAACGTATAGGTTTCGAAGCTGTTCGTGTTTTGCAACATGAAGGCCCAGTTGTATTTGTTCGGGGTGATATAAGTCGTGTCCATGGCGTTGAACGCACGGAAAAACTGTTTGAAGATGTTTCCCTTCCGGTTTTGGGGCGAGTCGGATGGGACGGCGGTCCCTGCACTGTCGGTAAAATCCCCTAACAGTAGTGTGGCTTTCACCGATAGGAGATTGTGCGAGAGTGGCCGCACAGGAAAGACAGGCGTATATTGTCAGTACGTTCCGTAACTTCATCTTACAGTTTGCCCAGGATTTGGTCCATAACCCAGTTTACCGGTGTGGCGCTCACGCTGTCACAGGTGCAAATCGCTTGTTTTTGCAGGTGTTCGACGATGTTATGAATCAAAGGAAGTTGCACGTGGTCGGGATTCGGTATGACGAGTTCTTCGCGGCCGCGTTCCGTATGCAGGGCAATGGGGTCGTATGTGAATACCGAGAAACAAATCTGTCCTTTGTCGCCGATGATTTCGATACGGTCGGTTTTGGCCGATTCATGAGCCACGAAACACCATGAACCGGGCCCGGCGTACCGTCCGGGAATTGAAACAGGCACTGACGTTGTCTTCCGTGGCGTATAGTCCTTCCCGGTTGGAACAGTACCCTTGGGCTTTGATGATGGGCCCGAAAAATTCCTGAAGCAAATCCAACTGATGCGGGGCGAGGTCGTAAAAATAACCTCCTCCTGCGATGTCGCGTTGCACACGCCAAGGCAGTTCCCGGCTGTTGTAGTCCAAATCACGCGGTGGGACGGCAAACCGGATCTGTACATTGAGCACCCGTCCGATAGCTCCGCTTCGTATCAGTTCCTTTACTTTGGCAAAAGTAAGGCAGGTAACGCCGGTAATAGGCCACGAAGCAAAGGTACACCCGTTTGTTGGGAGACACGGTTGATGCGGCAGCATTCTTCGTAGCTTACCGCAAGGGGCTTTTCCATATACCGGCTTGCCGGCCTTCATGGCCATGATGGCAAAAAGTGGCATGTGAAGAAGGAGGCGTGGCGATATAGACGGCATTTACGTCGGGGTCGTCCACTAATTCCTGTGCGTCGGTGTACCATTTGGGGATACCGTGCCTTTCGGCGTACGAACGTGCTTTTTCTTTATTGCGGCTCATGACGGCTTCGATTTTAGAGCCGGGCACGAGACTGAAAGCCGGCCCGCTTTTCTTTTCCGTCACTTCCCCACATCCGATAAATCCCCATTTGATGATGATTTCCGCGTCCATATTCGTGCAATGAAAAATGTAATCTTTACGCAAATGTACAAAAAAGGCGGCATATTCCGGCGGATGGGCGGCAGAAAGTTTGGATAAAGCCGGTGGTGCCGTTTCCGACGAGGTATAAAAAATGTTATCTCGTCACGGTGGTATGGAAAAATATGGTATTTTTTGTCCGACAAAAGAACATTAAAGTTTCAAATTCGATTATGGAAGAGAAGAAAGAAATGGATGAGGGCTTGTTCAAAAGCCGTAGTTATCTGAGCTGTCTGAATGAGGGACTGAAATTGCCTACACGTCATATCCTGTCTTTATTGAGGTTTTTGTATCCTTCGCTCATCGCGGGTGCGGTGGTAATGGGATTGTGGGGCGTGTTTTTCAATCAGATTACCGTGGCTTTGACACGTTGGATGGCAGCAAGCGAACCGGTCGTGCTTTCTTTTCCCTTGTTTACTCTTATCATATTAAGTGTGTTGTCCCTGTTGGCCGATAGCTTTTATATGGGGAACGTGATGACGGCTGTTTCCCGTTTTGCTACGGCCGGGGCGTGGCCTGCGTTGCGGTTCGGTGAAGCCAAGCGTGAGATATTCAATGCTTCTCTGCGAGCTTTAACGTGTACGTTGGTGGCCGTCGTGGTATTCTCTTTGCTCCTCGTGCCTGTGACTTTGTGGTTGGGGGCGGGCAACGTCTGGGTGACTGTGGTGTCGTATGTCCTGTTGCTTGCGTTGGGAGTGCCTTACTGTATGGTGATTATGGACTATATGTTGGGCGAACGCCGCGACTTTTTGGTGTAGCCTGAAGCGTATGAAAGATGGTTACCAGTACTGGGAGCATTTTTCATTATCTTGTTTTGCGGAGGTCTTATCATGGGAGTGTTGGCAGCAGTGAGCTGGTTGCCGGCGGGGATTCTGGCATACGCCGGTCATGCTTCCCTGATGGGGGTGTTGGAAGGAGATGCAACGGATCTGCCTTCATACGTTCCGGCTTTGGTCGTATTCTTCTTTATGTTGGCTTCGGTGATAGCGAACGTGTTCAGTTGGCTTACGCTTTTCCCGTTGTCTTACCTGTATGGTTCGGTTGAGGCACGGAAACAGGAGAAGGCTTCTTTTGAAGAGGAAGAACGCCGTTTGCAGGGTTTGCAGTAGCCTCTGGTAAGAATAGAACCGTCATGCCCCGTATCAAATCATTTATTGATACGGGGCATGATGGGTATGGAAAGGGAGTTGTTTGCTCGGGAAAGGTATTCGCCGTGCGGGCGAATGGATTTATAGAAGGTTTTGATGGTATTCTATGTTTTGCAGAAACTCCGCTACGTCACGCCCGTCCATGAGTCCGTGATGCACGGTGATGGAAAGAGGAAGATTATATCGTCCGTTTTCCTGTGTCAGCTTTCCCGTGGAAATACGGGGAACGGAGTCTCCGGTCCGGATAGAACCGGCATGTTTCATTTCGGAAAATGCGAACCAAGGCAATGCTGAATAGCGGATGACATCCGGTCGCCATGTGTTTTCGGTAACGGACAGACCGCACCCTTTTTCACTCGCTCTATTTCTTTTTCCGCATTCCGGATAAAAATGTCGATGTCGGTATGATATTCGAAAAAGCCGAATCCGAAAGTACCGTCTTCTCGTCCGATGGTGGGAGATACATGTATGGTATCGTACTGTACGAGCTTCCGTCTTCTGTTCGGAGCCGGAAGGCTTCCGTTTCATTGACGCATTTCAACAGGAAATGTACGGACGAGAGGAAGAAGGGGCGTCGGTGTGCTTTGATATGTTCGTAGGCTTTAGTAAAGTCTACGAGTGTGGTGATTCCGAAAAAAGGATCGTCGAATTGGGAAAAGAATTCGAAATGCTCCCTGCGGTTCCAATGGGTGATGTCGATGGTTTGTTTCATGGATTGATATATTAGTGTTTTTTGCGCAAGGAGCTGCATAGAGGAATGAAACGTTTGCTGATGTGAATCAGCATCAGTGCGCTGCTTGTCAAACCTATGCGGTAATGCCACATGCCTATTCCAGAATTTGCGCCTTCCACGCCCAGCAGGACTATGCCGGTGGATGTGGCAAGGATGAAGGCCACGGTTGTCCAAAGTGTGATACGGCTTTTTTTCCCAAGGCCTTTCTGGGAACAACCCTTTGTACCATGCGGCGTGCGAACGTATGTGCATGATACAAGCTGCGAGGAAGAGCAGGCTGGTAATGATATGGAATAAGGCAAAGTTGTGCCAGACTTCGTGAGAGGTGCCATGTCCGGCCACGTGTAACTTGATGCCGCTGTAGAAAGTCAGGACGAAGGTTGGCACTAAGGCTATATCCGTGAATATGACTGTTCTTTTTCATTGTCTTTTATCAAGGATTAATTGAAGAAGTTCCACGAGAGTCCGAAATGGATGTTCATCGGATTGATGGGATAGTGGGGGACGAGGAATGCGTTCTTGTTTCCCGTTCCGTTGTTTACATGGTTTACGTTCACATAAAAACGGCAGTGCTTCAGGAAGAGGTTGACGTAGGCGTTGCAAATGGGATAGTTGCCTAACTTCATCCGCGTTTCCGGCGACTGAACCGTAAACTGTTGGATGATGGGGGCATAGTCCGGAGCATAGTATTCCGTGAAATAACGCACATCTCCGCCTAACTGCACACGCAAGACCTTGGCAATACGGAATACGATGTAGAGGTTGCTGTAGGCCGAAAGGTCGGGCAGGGGGAGGATGTCCTGATTGCTGGTTTTCTGGTACGCTACCTCGTTGTCCCAATGCAGGATACCGAATTTGAAGTTTTGGTTAAGCCGTGCGCTGAACACTTGTACGCTGCCCCCGTATTGTTTGACGGAAATACGGTTGCTGTAAACCGGCGAATTGTCCCCTTCGTCGTTATAAGCTATTTTGTCTGTGGCGAAGTAGGCATAATTCTTGATGTTTTCCACTCCGACGGTGAGGGCTGTCCGTGTACGTTTCAAGGAAAGCGTTCCCTCTATCCGGGTACGGAATTCTTTGTTTAGGTCGTTGTCCCACCAAGCAAACTGCGAATGGTAGTGGCGCATGTAGAAACTCGGATTCAGGTTCTTGACGAATGCACGGGCTGCCAACTGTACGGTATCTTTAAACAACCGGAAATTCAGGTCGGCCCGGCCTTCCACATCGAATTGCCCGACATCTTCTCCGAGCAACGTCACTTCGCCCGTCACGTCGTAGTGTAGGGTTTTTCCTTCCCGTTTGCTCAGTTGTCCGCCTACCGAGATATTATTTTCCGAATAGCTTCGGATGATTTTGTTTCCGCCGTTCAGGTCCGGCATGGTATAATGACGGTATTCGTGAGACGCGAAAGCTGTAAGGCCGGCTTTCGCCCATTTGTTGAAACCTTCGCGCAGGGCTATGCCCAAAGTGTTTTGATGGAGTAACCCCGCGTGCGGTCACTCATATTGTTGGGGTCGCCATAAAACAAGTCGGCATAATAGTGGTCGGGCGTATCGTATGAATACACCGTGTGCTTGGCGTTTCGGATGCGCAGGGTATGGATGAAGCTGGTAACCGGTATGAAGTCTTGCGGATTGTCCTGTTTAGCCATGAAATCGTTGCGCAACGAATCCATGACGGCATGTTGGTATGCCGTGTCCGCCTTTTTGGTATACGGTGAGCAAGCTGTCGCGCAGTCCTTTTCAGCAATACGGAATCGGCAGGCATCACCGGACGGAGCGAATCGGGCAGTTCGATGCCTTTGTAGAATCCCAGATTATAACGGTGTGTGAGATAATACGTCTGGTCTTCGTTACGGTTCCAGTTTTCCGACAAGATGGTCGGGATATCCCTTGAACCGTAGGAGCGTGTAAAATCTTCCGGGTGGGTGATATAGTCGTCATTCTCGATACCGCCGTTCTCGCCCATTCTCATGTGGTTTACACTAATCCATGCATGCATGTTGTAGCGGTCGTCCAGATAGTAGCCGTATAGCGAACCGTTGAAAAGAGAAGTGGCTTGGTTGTTGTAGTATCCGCGTCCGTATAAATAGTCGAGTTTGAATCCGATACCGGAAATCTTGTTGATGTTGCTGGCGAAATAAGCTCTCAAGCGGTCTTCTCCGTCCTGTTTGTTGCCGCAGGAGTGGTAGGACAGATTGGTGATGGGACTCAGCGTGTTGGTGAATTGGAATTCGTTCACCGGAGTATAGAAATAGTCGAACGGGTCGGCAAAGATGAAATTGCTGTACGGTTTGCGGTCCATGAAAAGGCGGGACAGGCGGGGAGAACCCAGGTTTCCCAGAAAGTTGTATTGTCCCGTAGGGCCGGCCGTCAGGTTGAAGTTCTGGAAATTGTTCGGCAGCGTGTCCACGTCTACGGGAGTGATGTTGCCGAAGCGTTCGTCGATATTCCAGGCGTATGAGCCGATAGGAATGATTTTCTCTTCGGCTTGTGTCGTGTCACGCCCCCAAGTGTACGCATCGTTACCGTATCCGTCGACGACAGGATTGCCGTTGGCGTCGAGTTGGACGGGATTGCCATTGGCATCCACCGGATTACCGTAGGCATCCGTACCGTAGATGGGGTTACCGACAGGCATTTGTGCTATGGCGGGAAACACCATACACAAACAAATGTATAGGAAAAAGTAAGCTTCAGTCTCATAACGGGTGCAAAGATAGCGAAAGGCGAGCGCAGAGACAAACGAAAAACGAAGTTTTTCAAGTTTGGCTATGCCGAGCCGCATCCTATCTTCGCGGTAACAAAGATACAAGAACAGAAAAAGGAATGTATTTTCCTGATTGGGAAACACATTCCTTTAAGCTTTATTCCATCCGGAGATTCGGTTCAATCTGTCGCACAGATGATTTCCATGCCTTTGCGTAAGGCAGCCCTCATTCATCGGAATAAGGTGGTGATGACGTTCGGGCAACGTTTTGCGGAGTGCGTGGAGCACGTCTTCCACTTCTACCAACGGACGTACTTTCAACAGTCCTCCCAAGACAATCATATTGAAGGCCTTGGCGGCTTTCATTTCGGCGGCTGCGTCCATAGCGTCGATACGATAGACCGTGATGTCCTTGCGCGACGGCGGCGTGCTGATGCCGTATCCGTCGTAAATCAGTGTTCCGTCCGGCTTAATGCTCTGTTCGAACTTTTCCAGCGAACGTTGGTTCAGGATAACGGCTGTATCATACATACTCAGGATGGGAGACGATATTTTGTTGTCGCTGACGATTACGGTGACATTGGCCGTACCGCCGCGCTGTTCGGGACCGTAAGAAGGCATCCAGGTTACTTCTTTGCCCTCTACCAAGGCTGCGTATGCCAATATTTTTCCCATGGAAAGCACGCCCTGGCCGCCGAAACCGGCTATGATGATTTCTTCTTTCATGACCATTTGTTCGTTTAATGTGAATCGTTTGCTGTTGCGGTGTCTTTCAGGTCACCGAGCGGATAGAATTTAAACATATTGTCTTCCATCCATTGGTTGGCTTTTTTCCGGAGAAAGTTTCCAACCGGCGTTGCAGGTGGATACCACTTCTACCAGACTGGCACCTTTGCCGTTCATGGAGTTTTCAAAAGCTTTCCGGATGGCCTTTTTGTTTTTCGGATGGAGGCCACGGTGTGGACGGATTGGCGGGTGACGTAACAAGTGCCCTCCAAAGAGGCAGCGATTTCCGTGAACTTCAAAGGGTAACCGTGCAAATCCGCCTCCCGACCGTAAGGGCACGTAGCGGTTTTCATTCCCATGAGCGTCGTGGGAGCCATTTGTCCGCCCGTCATGCCGTAGATGGCGTTGTTGATGAAAATGATGGCGATATGTTCTCCCCGGTTCAGGGCATGTATGCTTTCGGCCGTACCGATGCACGCCAGGTCACCGTCGCCTTGGTAAGTGAAAACCAAGCGGTCGGGCCACAGGCGTTTGATGGCGCTGGCCACGGCAGGAGCACGCCCATGGGCGGCTTCCACCCAATCCACGTCTATGTAATTATAGGCAAAAACGGCACAGCCCACAGGAGAGATGGCTACGGTCTTGTTCTCCATACCCATTTCTTCGATGACTTCGGCCACTAATTTGTGTACTACTCCGTGGCTGCACCCCGGGCAGTAGTGCATCGGAGTGTCGTTGAGCAGCGTAGGTTTCTTTATAGACCAGGTTCTCCGGTCGTATGATTTCTTCTTCAGTCATGGTTCAAACGATTAAAACAAGAAGCGCAAAAAGAATTCAATGATTTTGAAGCACATGCCTGCACCGATAACGGCCATGCCTGCCAGCCGGTTGTCCGGCCAGGCAAAATAAAGGATGAGGCCTGCCACGGCACATAGCATAAAGACTACGTTCAATATGCTGCGTACTTTTGGACGGATACCCCTTTTCTTTTGGAGCGTTCTTTGCGTGCGGTTTCTTCTATCAGTTTTTCAATCTCCTCGCGGTTCATAATATTCTATTTAATGAGTTTCTCTTTCAGGGCTTGTATCACTTCGTCCGGGGCGGGCACGACACCGCCCATACGGCCGTAGTGGGCTACCGGTGTCCGTCCGTTCGTGGCCAGCAGGATGTCTTCCACCATCTGCCCGGCATTGATTTCAAAGCTTAGTATTCCTTTGACCTGTCGGCTTAAGCGGGCAATCTCCACGGACGGAAGGGCCATAAGGTGATAGGGGCGCAACAGACCGACTTTAATACCCTCGGCACGGCACATTTCGATTACTTTTTGTCCGATACGGGCCGCAGAACCGAATGCGACAATCAGATACTCCGCGTCGTCGCACAGGATGGATTCGAAGCGGACTTCTTTTTCCTTGATTTCTTTGTATTTGGCTTGCAAATGCAGGTTCTTTTGTTCCATGCTTGCGCTGTCGAGGTCGAGCGACGTAAGTACGTTGGGGCGTATTCCTTGGCTTCGTCCCATGGCAGCCCAAGGGCATTCCCGGCGTATTTCCTCCTCCGTACGGCGTGGCTTGAATGGAGGGAGCACCAGCTTTTCCATCATTTGCCCGATGACACCGTCACTCAATATCATGGCCGGGTTACGGTATTTGAAAGAGAGTTCGAAGGCCAGGTCCACGAAGTCGGCCATTTCCTGTACCGAAGCCGGAGCCAGCACAATCACATTGTAGTCGCCGTTTCCGCCTCCGCGTGTCGCCTGGAAGTAATCGGATTGGCTGGGCTGTATGGTACCCAGTCCGGGGCCTCCCCGTTGCACGTTGACAATCAGTCCCGGTATTTCCGCTCCGGCCATGTATGCGATGCCTTCTTGCATCAGGGCCACGCCGGGGCTTGAAGATGAGGTCATGCTGCGTTTGCCTGCCGCACCGGCACCATACACCATATTTATGGAAGCCACTTCGCTTTCGGCTTGCAATACGACCATTCCCGTCGTTTCCCACGGTTTTTCCAAAGCCAACGTTTCCAATACTTCCGACTGGGGAGTAATGGGGTAACCGAAATAGCCGTCGCAACCGCAACGTATCGCTGCATGGGCAATGGCTTCATTACCTTTCATTAATACAACTTCTTTTTCTGCCATAGCTTTTATTCTTCTTTCTTTTTTATACGGTAATGCATCCGTCCGGGCACACCACGCCACAGGATGAACATCCGTTGCACAAATCCTTTTGGACTTGTTCGGCATAATGATACCCTTTTTGTTTACTTGTTTTCCGTGAGCGCTAATATATGGAGCGGACAAGCCACCACACACAGGTTGCAACCCCTTGCAGCGTTCGCGGTCTACTACGATTATACCTCTGAATTTCCCCATGATACTTTAATACTAAAAATCTTTTTTACGGGTTATAATAATCCTTGTGATAAAACTCTATGATATTCATCAACATTTGATGAGCTTCGACAGCCGGACTGTCCGGATTAATGGCCACGGCCTCTAAATAACAATTCAAGGCTTGTGCGAAATCTCCACGTTTGCGGTAGGCATTGCCCAGAAGGTAATAAAGCCGGTCGCAGGGGGTAGCTGTGGCCTGAATCTGTTCGTTCAGCCGTAAGATAGCCTCATCAATTTGCCCTTTACGTAGCATTTTGTCGATTTCATTTTGTATATCCATCTTTACTGATGTTTGCTGTCTTTACAAAGATAATGTATATTTATTAAAACAGCTAAGAAAGTTGCATTTTAAAAAGACTTTTTAAATAATTAAAACTGCTGTATATGGTACTCTGTTTTATTTAAGTTCTTGTATATCAGGATAAGTCTTTTTATTGTCGTATTTGGTTGCGAATGAAACGATGTGCCGTTTGAAATACGCGTTTTTTGCGCATATTTCTTTCTTTTGTGCCGTTTTATGCAGATTGCACATCAAGGGGTAGAAGTGTGTAATCCTGTCTTTTGTTTAGTGAAATTAGCTTTTTCTGTACTTTTTGTCAAACGGTGTAATTCTGTATGGATGGGATATTACAATTCCACCACGCGGTATCGGTTTCCATAATGCGTGTGTATTTTCTGTACTCCTGCGGCCACGAGAGCCTGGGCCAGCTTGGGTAGCGTCACGCCTGCCATCGCTCCGGGTTCCAACCGCCGCAACCGTGCGAAAATCTCGGGCAGCGAAAGCGGGCGTACCTTCTCGCCCGGCTGAGCCGCACGATAGTAACGGCGTAACACCTCCCCGGCCGGGCAGATACGGTAAAAAGCCGCATTGTACAACCGCAGGGCGTTCTCTTCCCCGTGGCTGAACCAGTACCGTTCCCCTCTTTCCAATTCCGCTTTCAGTTGGGCGTAGATTTGCGCGTGGTCGATACCCGTGCTGTCGATGGGATGCTCCACGAGCACGCAGATGAACCTGCGGCTTCCCGAAGGGTCGGAAAGCAGTTCGCGCGAGTTGGACGTGCCGATGAAGGAGGCGATGCGCGGAAGGGCTTGGCTGTGCCGCCGGTACGCCTTGCGCAGGTTGAGGGCGGAGAGCTGCATGAGGTTCTTCAGGAGCGGGTGTTTCTTCTCGGGTATGCGGTCGAACTCGTCCAGGTTCAGCAGACCCATCTCGGTGATTGCCGTTCCACCTTATCGGGACGCGCGAGGTCCACGCTGTCGGTGTAGTAGGCCTGTAACTCTGGTGGTAGCAAGGCGCGGCAGAAGGTGGACTTTCCGAGTCCCTGTTCGTCGCTGACGAGCAGGGGCGCGGTGCTGTGTGCGTGCAGCCCGTCGGAGAGTCCGGCCCATTGTGCGGCCAGTCCGAGCATCCACCGGTGGAAGGCTTGTATCCATAGGGGACTGTCCGACACACGGACGGCCAGGTCGTGCAGGCGGTCACGCCCGTCCCATGCCGGAACCGTTGGAAATACTGCCGGAAGGGATGGTATTCCCTTACGTCCGTGGAGTGCACCATGCGTGCCACGTCTCGGTCCCAACAGTCAATGCCGTGGCGGTGTGCCTCGAGGCAGATGGCATTCAGATCCCGTTCCGTGGCGGGCCGGAAGGTTCCGTTTCCCTCATCAGACAGGCAGCAGAACTCCGTGGCTTCGGTGAGCACGTTGAAACGGAACTCGTATCGTTCGGCGAGGAAGTCGCCGAGGGCGGACTCGAGGTTGGCGGCTTTTCGGGGAAGGCGTTTCGCTTTGAACAGCTTTTGCTTCCGCTGTCCTGAGGACGTTTGCCGTGTGCTGCGGGAAGGATGTGGGGCTCGGCGTGGCGGTTCCGGCTTCGGCTGCGACGGTCTTGGCCATGGCTACAGTGGTTACTGCCTGCGGCGTAGCACTACGGGGCACGTCCTTCGCCCTTCCTGCCATACGTTTTTCGTTCCACCGTCTTACAACGGTGCATGCAATCTTTTTGAAGTCCATAGGCTTTGTGTTTTCGGTGTCTTCTCGTTTGCAAATATACGACATGAAAAAGCCTTTGTCAAGCCCTTCACCGTAATCTATTGAAAACCAATGCGACTGCAAATTCGTTAAAAACAGTTTCATGCGGACAACCCGTTTTCCGGTGAAATCCCGGTGAAGGATGTACGGTAGAAAGTTCACCTTAAAACGTTGATATAGAAGAAGTCTGAAGGAAGCGAACCTTTTCGGGTGAAAAACCGTTTGTGGGAGGTAAGTGGGGGAGCAGTATGAAAGAGTGCGTAAGACGGAATCAGTACATCCGAAAGTCGATCTCAGCAGGTTGAAAAATCGTTTGGCTTAGAACGGAAAATCGTTTGGCGCAGAATCTATGGGTGGTTTGGGATATAGCTTTGCCCCAATATATAATAATGTGGCATTTGTCGCCGACATTTATATAAAGAACAAGAAAACATTGGACCATGACATCTATAAAACTAAAATTCAGGCCGTCAACAACGCCGGGCAAGGAAGGCTCAATAGTGTTTCAACTGATATACGGACGCGCGGTGCGCAGGATAACGAGCGAGTATAAAAATTTTCGCCGAGGAATGGGATGGCAAAACTGGGAGGATAGCCCTGCCCACGCCGTTCTCGCCACGCTACGCCCACCTTGTTTCGGTAGAATCTGCCCTACAGTGGAAACTGAACAGGCTACAGCGGATGGTGCAGGAAAACGAAAAGGCAACCGTCACGGTCAGCCTTGACGAACTTGCCGCCCGATTCTCGTCCGGAATAGACACGACGGACAGCGTGTTCAACTTCATCCGGGGGCAGATAAGCCATAAGAAACAGATAGGCAAGGTGCGCTCATCCGAGACATACCGTTCGATGCTTAACAGCTTCACGTACTTCCGCAAAGGGTGTTGACCTGACGTTCGACATAATGGATGGCGTGCTTGTGGAACTCTACGAGGCATGGATGCGGAAATGCGGACTGGCACGCAACAGCACCTCTTTCTATATGCGTATCCTGCGTACCAACTACAAGTTGGCAGTAGAAAAGGGGTTGACACCCGACCGCCATCCGTTCAGGAACGTCTACTGCGGTATAGACAAGACTGTGAAAAGGAGCCTACCGTTCAGTGAAGTCAAGAGAATCAACGGCCTGGACCTGTCGCGAAAGCCAAGTATGGATTTCGCGAGGGACATGTTCATGTTCAGCTTCTGCACGCGCGGAATGTCCTTCATAGATATGGCTTACCTGAAGAAGACCGACCTGAACAACGGCTGCCTGACATACCGTCGCAAGAAGACGGGACAGCTCATGACGATAGAATGGACCAAGCAGATGCAGGACATCATAGACAAATACAAGCCCAATGGCACGAGTTTTCTCCTGCCAATCATTACCCGTGAGGACGGAAACGAACGCAGGCAGTACCAGAATCAGATGAGGAAAATCAACAGGATTCTGAAGGACATAGCAAATCAGGCAGGACTGCCGCTGTCATTGTCAATGTATTATACGCGTCACAGTTGGGCCACCATTGCACGTGGCAGGGACGTACCGTTGGCAGTCATAAGCGAAGGCCTCGGGCACGATTCGGAAACGACCACACAAATCTACCTCGACTCGATAAAGTCAAGCGAAGTGGACAAAGTAAACCGTATGATTTTGGAGGGGCTTTGACGCAAACGACTGTTTCGAAAAATGTCCGTCTCCTAATATGAGATGGATATTCTGCTGCAAAGGTAGTAAAAATAATTAAACATCAAGTGTTTTGACAAATTTATTTGCGCTTATTTTTCATGAAGCGGCAACGGATTAAGCAATTTGTTGACGGAACCTTTTTTATGAAAACTTTGTAAAATATTGGTATTTAGCTGTTTCACAAAAAATATCCATCTCATATTAGGAGACGGACAAAAAACGTCATGAAACTCAATACCAACACAAACGCTATTATGAGTAGTGACGGCGATGAAACAATCTTATGGACTTAATAGAAGTCAATAGCTTGGTTTTTGTAACTGCTTGTTGCCGTGTAAATTACGACAGCTTGCAGGATTAGAAAAGATGCCCATACCTGAAAAATGAACGACTTCCATACCCCTATACAAGACCGTCCGCTATGGTTCGTCATGCGCGATCTTAAGCGGTGCAACGCCAAACAACCGGCATACAAGCTGTTCAAGGACTTGGGGATGGAGGTATTCACACCTATGGTGTGGAAGCTTTCTGTGAAGCACGGGAAGCGTTGCCGGGAGGAAGTGCCCTTCATTCAGGATCTGCTTTTTGTGAATGGCACGCGGCTGGCAGTTGACCCAATAGTCGAGAAATACAATACCGTGCAATATCGTTACCTGCGCGGCGGATACAAAATCCCGATGACGGTCAGGGAAAGCGACATGCAACGTTTCATCCATGCTGTTCAGTCCTCTGAAAATCCGTGTTATTACACGCCCGAAGAAATATCCTCCGATATGATAGGTAGGAAAGTGCGCATCGTAGGAGGCCCTTTGGACGGATATGAAGGGTATTTGCAGAAAATCCAAGGGGCACATGTCAAACGTCTGTTCGTGTAGAACTTCCCAGTCTCCTTGCCGCTGCCGTGGAGGTACAGCCCGAATACATACAGCTTTTGTAGTTGGCAGGCGGTGAGGCTGAATCGAGGATTTAAGTGCTCATGACTTTTTATGGAATCCATGTCAGGCTGTGCCGTTTGGCAGAACAGAATGCACAGGTTTTCGATGTATCAGTGGAAGGGAAAAGCATGGTTTTTATCATGGCAGGTTTGTGGAATTGTTATTAACCCATTTAATACTCAAATAAAAGAACTTACAATATCCTCTATTCCAGAAGAGTACGATTTAATATGACGTATTAATTTAAGTTGATTATAAATCAGTATGTTAGAGAAATTTCTAATAATTGCAGTTCTTCTGCTATATCTGAAATGGATTTTCATAATCTGTTTTTATCCTCTAATGGTTGGATGGGGATTATATCAAAATCATAAAACAAATAGATTCTATAAGCTTTTAGCTGTTCCCGCTTATATTATTGAACGAATTTTAAGATTCGGGGGGAGATTTTTGATATTTAACATTTCAATAATCCCATCAATTCATTTGCGGCGATTGCTTTACAAAGGTTTAGGTGCACATATCGCCTCAAAAGCTGTATTTCATTTTCGGACAGAGATTCGTGCCCCTTGGTCTTTACATATCGGTCAAGGGACAATAATCGGTGATAATGCTATTTTGGATGCACGGAGGGGCTGAATATCGGTAAAAATGTTAATCTTTCAAGCAACGTGTCTATATACACTTTACAGCATGACCATCGTGACCCTTATTTTGGTTGTCCTAATCCTAAAGATAGAAAAATGTCAGTGGAGATAAACGATAGAGCCTGGCTTGGTTCCAATGTTATAGTTCTTCCCGGTGTTCATATTGGTGAAGGGGCGGTATGCTGTGCGGGATGTGTGGTGACAAAAGATGTGGAACCCTATGCTGTTGTGGCTGGCATTCCGGCAAAGAAGGTTGGAGAACGGCCAAGAGTATTAAAATATGAGTTTGATGGGAAAAGTTGTAGGCTTTATTAATCACTATTTTTTTATTATTTTATGGAAATAATAATTTCAAATGCAGCCGTTAATAATGGGAATCGAGGTTGTGTCGCACTTTCTTTATCTTCTATGTATATCATAGATAAGATTCTGAATGCTAAAAATATTCCTCACACGTTTTATTTACCTCAAAGTGGGTATGATCAAAAAGGAGAGCATATGATAAGGGCTGGCGATGTGACGCTCAAATTTGTTTCATTAATGGACATAACGCCTTTAACTGTCAAGCACTATATTAAGAATCTGATAAAGTATATTGCCAAATGGAAAGAATATCAAGCAACAAAGAAAGTCTATAAAGAAGCCGATTTTATTCTGGATATAGGGCAAGGAGACAGTTTTGCTGATATTTACGGTAAAAGACGTTTTGACTGGATATTCAGCCAATATCGGTTGGGTATGAAATTCAAAAAACTTATTGCATCCTTCCGCAAACAATAGGTCCCTTTAAAGAGCCTACCATACTCAAACAAGCTTGTATTGGAATTGATTACGCCAAGTGTGTAATGACCCGCGACAGGCAAAGTCGTGATTTTGTGAAGAGGCTTTTGCCTAACAAAGCTGTTTCTGAGATTATCGATGTTGCCTTTTTCATGCCTTACAAGAAGAAAGAATTCAATTCTGATTCAATCCATGTGGGATTGAATGTGTCTGCATTACTATGGTATGGAGGATATACACGCAATAACCAGTTCGGTCTGAAGGTGGATTATCCATTATTAATCCATTCCGTTATAGATTATTTTTGGCTCAAGCAAATGTAAAGGTTCATCTGATACCTCATGTCGTCGAGGGGGAGAACGGCATATTGAAAATGATTACGCCGTTTCATACGACTTATTTGAAGAATACGACCATCCGAACCTTGTCCTGTCCCCCTTATTCTTAGACCCTATTGCCGCAAAAAGCTATATTGCTGGCATGGATTTCTTCATGGGAGCACGTATGCATTCCACTATTGCAGCCTTTTCATCGGAAGTCCCGGTCTTTCCTATGGCATACAGCCGTAAGTTCAATGGGCTGTTTGCAGACACTTTGCAGTATCCATATATGGCAGACATGAAAACGCAGTCCAATGCTGAAATATTGGCAAATATAAAGCAGTGTTATGGACAAAGAAAAGATTTAAAGGAAATGGAGCATCAACGTATGCATACTACAGTCAAGGAGCGCAGGGAAATAATGGAAACAAAATTATGCGAGTTTTTCGGGATAAAATAAGTGAATGGCATGGCTAAGATTTCTAAAATCATAAAGAATGACTTGTGCTTAGGATGCGGTCTGTGTGAGGCTGTGAGCAATGGTATTTGCAAAATGGCTCTTACGCAAAGAGGATTCTATGAACCAAAAATGATAAGAGATAATCGGAACCAGTATATTGGCAGAATATGCCCAGGAATAACGATACATAACCGGAATCAAAGCAAACATTTGTCAGTGTGGGGCAATGTCGTGCAGGTTTCGAATGCTTGGTCAACCGATAATGGCATACGCCGGCAGTCCTCGTCTGGGGAGTCACTTCAGCCTTAGCTATATATCTATTGGAGTCGCATCAGGTAGACGGTGTCTTGCATGTCGGAGTGCAAGAGAACACCTATTTATATAACAAGTTATATGTCAGCAGAAACCGCAAAGACATTTTAGACAGGAACGCTTCACGGTATGCCCCGGCAGAAGTGTTCAACCATATCATTGACATATTTGAAGCAAACGCACAAGAGACATTCGCGTTTATTGGAAAACCTTGTGACATTGCAGGCATGCAGAATTTCATATCGGCTTATCCTCAATATCGGCATAAAGTGAAATATTACCTTGCCATCTTCTGTGCAGGAATGCCAAGCTATAAAGCTACAGAAAAGGCTCTGGCCACTTTCGGCAAGAAAGAAAAGCCCCAGACATTACGTTATCGTGGAGACGGTTGGCCAGGTTATTTTACTGCGACTTATCAGGATGGTGCCTCTTGCCGTATGACTTACAATGAAAGTTGGGGAAAGATATTAGGGCGTGATTTAGGATTTAGATGCAAGATATGTCCGGATGGCATCGGTCTTTTGGCCGATATAGCTTCTGGGGATTCATGGAACACGAAGAGCGGCTATCCGGTTTTACAGAAGCGGACGGTAAAAATTTCTGTTTTATGCGTACGGAAAAAAAGGGCTGAAGCTTTTTAAGGAAGCTGAGGAAGCTGGCTATATAATCACAGAGGCTTTGAATGAGGACAATGTACGGGATATGCAACGCTACCAGTATGAGCGGAGACATTTGGTCGGTTGGCGGATTGCCGTTGTGCAATGTCTCACTGGAGGCATATTGGATTTTCATGGATTAGGTTTTTATCGAACTGCCTTGAACGGGAATATTGTAAGGGGAATAAAAGATGCCTTTGGAACGGCAAAACGATTCATTAAATTGAGGAAAAAAGAATGGGTAGCAGCAATAAAATCGCCAGAGGTGTCTTTTGGACTACCTTATTGAATATTGTAAACGGCGTCTACGGCTTTATTTCCGTTCAGTCCTAATCGCTTATTTTGGCAAGGCAGATTATGGGTTGATAGGGCTTGCCATGTCTGTGAACGTGTATTTGAGGTTGATGGACTTGGGATTCAATTCCACTAATGTCCGTTTCTTCTCTAATTGGTTGGCGAAAAAAGAACTGGATAAGGTAAGGAAACTGTTTCAGACTAGTCTTGCCTTTTATGGAAGTATCGGCTTGTTGAATGCACTCATATTAATTAGCATATCATGTTTTTCCGGCTCATTGTTTCATTTGGAGGGGGAACAAAACCTTATACTTAAACACCTTTTTTACATATTAGCAATCAGCGCATTCATCAGTTGGTTCACGTCTTGTTTTGACCAACTCATCAAAGCGCATGAATATGTAGGTTGGACACAAAAAATCACCTTGCTGCCAAAACTATGCCAAATCGCAATATTAGGTGTAACGGTTTGGTGCCATTTGAGCATAGAATGGTATTATGCCTTAACAGCATTTTCAATGTTTTTGGTCATTCCGTTCGCAATACATAAGATCAGGCTTTTTAGCTCCATATATTTCTTTCTTTCCGGTTCTTGACAGACCTATATTCAAGACAATCCTCCCTTATTGTCTGAATATTTTCTCTTTCAGCCTGTTTTCTTTCTCTATCAATTATTTACGTCCTGTATTTTAGGAATGCAGGGACAATAGAAAGTGTGGCAGATTACCGTATCTTGAATGGGATTATCACAATCGTCCTTATGTTGGGTGGTGCTTTTTTTGTCGGGGTTATCCTTCCTTCAGCTTCTAAAGTAGTGGCCTTGGGTGATAGGGAAGCCCAAAACCGGATTGCGTATGACGGTACCAAGTATATAACCATAACTTTATGTTTTTGTTGTTTTGGGATGATGAGCGTCAGCCAAGAAATGCTCCAACTGTATGTGGGAAGTGAGTACTTATATTTAAGTGTATGGCTTGATTTGTGGCTATTGACTACTTTAACTTCTCATAATCAGGCTATTTCAAGTTTGATACTGTCGGGAAGTGACATACGTGTGATAACCTACTGTACCATTGTGTATCGTTTATCGGCTTGTTGGCTTGTTGGTTGCTGATACCCTATTTTGAAGTGGGCGGCACTGTAATAGGTTATGGATATACGGCTTGATACAAATATTGTTCTATTACCTTTATTATTGGCCGAAGAAGATGCATATTGATTCCGGAAAAGTATTCAAATGTTCTTTTCTGCCAAGTGTCATGGCAGGTGTCGTTGCCATGCTATTGGTGCGTTATGGTTTAAAACGTTTTTTATTGCCGGTCAATAATGACTGGATTGAACTCTTTCTGGAAGAAATCGTTTTCACCCTATTATATATAGGGGTAGTCTATGCGTTTATCCTGAACGCAAAAGACAAGAGTCTCTTTTTTAAACTGATTAGAAAAACATGCGTGACGATAAAGTGACAATAGCCAAAGGTATTGGGATATTGCTGATGGTGGCAGCACATGCAGGCATACCGGATGTAATATCTCGGTTCATAGTGATGTTCCATATGCCTCTCTTTTTCTTTATGAGCGGTTATTGCTTCAAAGAGAAATCCCCCTCCGTGCAGTAATATTTATTAATAAACGAATTAAGGGGTTATATGTGCCATTCGTGAAATGGTCATTGATGTTTCTTTTGTTCCACAATGTTTTTTACTATTTGAATATTTATAACGATGAATATGGATTCAGAGGGAAGTCTCTTATCTGTATACATGGAAGGAATATGCAGTCCGTTGCGTAAGGATCATATTTGGATTGCATGGTCAAGAGCAGTTATTGGGCGGTTATTGGTTCCTACCTCAATTGTTGTACGCTTCCATTATTGGATTCTTTACGATAAAGTATGTAAGAAACTTTTATGTTGGTACGGCAATAATGTTGGGCTTGGCTATTGTGGCTTCCTTTTTTAACTTGAGAATACCATTCTTGCGCATCGGAAGTCTGACTTTCTTTTCCACGGTATTTTTCATGACAGGTTTTTTGTATAAGAAAAAATACGATAATTGGAATAAAGGCTATCTGTCCGTCCTCTTTGTTATTATTGTAGCGGCAGGGTCTGTTTTATGTTATACTTCTATGTTAAGCTTTACGACAGATAAAATACTGCCATACGCGGTATGTGCTATTTGTGGAACTGTAATGACCTTGAATATTAGCTATTATATTGCTACGAAAGAGGGTTGGATAAAGAAAATGCTCATTTATGTTGGTAATAATACCTTAAACCGTTTTGACTTGGCATTTCCTCTGTTTCAAAATTGTGTCTTTGATTATCATCAAATGTTATGACTTGTCTATAGAGTAATTAGCTTACTTCCCTATTATCCCGCAATATGCTTCTTGTTGGATTGCGTATTTTGTGGTAGGTGCAGGAGTTCCGTTAACCGTCTTGGCCTTACAGCAGAAATATGTATCAAAGAAGCAGTATAAAGACTACTAAAATTTTGATAAAAAGCAATGCAGATATTAGCCCAATTAGCATTAATTGTTTTATGTCTTTTAATGTTTAGAGTTGAAAGAAAGTATAAGTTGGCAATTCTATTATTGTCAGCCATTTGTTTTAATTGCGTCAGAATTTATGCCATACCATTTGGATTGAGTACATACGTTTTGTGTTTCAGCTTTATTCTGTCGGAATTTTCACGTCTAAAAAAAGACATAAAGGAAGTCAAGAATACAATATTAAGACCTCTAATGTATTCTGTAATATTAGCAACTGTTATATTGGCCATACATAGCCCCCATTATGATAATTTGACGCAATACATTCGTTTAGCTATAAAACGAATGTATTGCTAAATATTTTGTTCTTTGTTATGCTTTTTTCTATCTATACGTAAAGAGGATGATCTCCATCCAGTTTTCAGAATATCATACTATGGATTATTGGTATTAACTTTATTTGCACTATTTAACTATGTTGCAAAATCTGCATTTTTGTTAATGAAATGTATCGCGGCATGGCATTAACCGATGTTATGCAGACACAGGCAATAAATTCACTTATTCAGAACGATTTAGAGTTCAAGCCATGTTTTTAATCCATTTGATTACGGATATATCTGCATTCTTTTATTATTATTCAATTGGTATGGTTATATAAAATCTTTCATTTCTAAAAACGTTTTTATATGATTATAGGGTGTTGCCTTTATGGCATTATTACTTGTGGATGCAGAACAACATATGTTATGTTGCTTAATTGGTGTATTTGTTTATGTGCTATTTTGCTTTTTTGACCTTAAAAAAAGAACGAAATACTTTTGCTGTATGTTCACTTTGTTGGGCATCATATTATTTAGCTCAATTCCTTTTCTACAAGAAAAAGTCAATGATATACTTTCCATATTTGATAAAAAATTCATCAATGAGTGGTAGCAGCATTGAAATGCGTGTATTACAATATACTGCAGTTATGAATCATGTTAGGACCATTTTTCTTTTAGGTAGGGGGGCTTGGATTATTTTTTATTGATATGGGATGGAGTGAAGGAAAACAATACTTAGTTGACCAAGATTTATTTGGTTTAGAAGGTGTTTTAATGAATTATTTACTTGAACGGGGATTTTTAGGTATATGTTTTTATTTGTTTTTCTATGTCTATGTTTTGTGTTTTTTTCTATAAACATAAGTCGGTAGATAAGAATATTTCTGCTTTAGGTGTTTCTATTTTTAGTTACATATTTAGCATTTGCTAATATGACAGGGAGAATTGAATAGCGTATTCCCAACTTTGTTAATTAGCAGGAATATGCTTAAAAAGTATTGTATATGAATATTATTTGTAAAAAGATACGGAATAAACATGAAATTCAGCATCAATCCCGGCATTCAAAGCTAGTATTTAAAAGAATGCATAGATAGCATCCTCGCTCAAACTTATAAGGATTTTGAGTTGATTATAGTGAACGATGCTTCGCCGGAGAATATTGATTCGGTTGTTAAACCTTATTTATCCCAAGCAAAGATTCGATATTACAAAAATGAGAAAAACTTTGGGAGCGTTAATGTGGTTGGCAATTGGAACAAATGCCTGTCTTTGCATCGGGTGAGTATTTTTGTTAATGGGGATGATGATAAATTATGTAGTAATTGTTTAGAAGAGTATGCAAAACTGATAGATGCATTTCCCCAATGCAAGGTTTACCATACAAGAACTTGGCAAATCAATCCACAATCGGAAATAATCGGCATTACCGGACCTCGCCCTGTTTGGGAATCCGTATATGACAACATATATGAACGGATTAAATTGCACAGGGCACAATATATTTCAGACTATTTGTATGAAACACAACACTTGAAGTCGGATGGAGGTTTTTATAAACTGCCAATGGCTTGGGGAAGTGACGATATAAGTGCCTATAGAGCCGCTGCTGTTGCAGGTGTAGCTCATTCTGAAAAGCCTCTGTTTTGTTACCGCGTACATCCTACTTCATTGACGTCATCTGGGAATATTAAAATAAAAATGGATGCCATACAAGGAGAAATGGAATGGTTGAACAATTTTTATGATGAAAGCTACACCGATAGAGGAAACGGACAAAATCGTAGCTCAGAAAATCAAGGCTTTCTTACCTAAATATGAATTGAATAAGTATGGGAACATATTAGTCAAGCTATGAATGTCCAACCTTAGCTAATTTATGCAAGTATTGGAGAATGCACAAGACGTACCATCTGTCTGCATCTTGCTATTTGTTTGCTATCAATAAATGGGTTATCAACAAACAGAAGAGAAATGAGAAAATGTATATACATAACAGATGACGGTTGGTGGGATACGGATGTCACAATATTGCCTCAAATAATAGATGACTATGAGATTACGGTTGTTGTTTCCGAACGCTTGAAACAGTTGAAATATGAACAGAAGAATATTCGCGGCGTTTCGAAAATCATAAAATACCAAACTATCTATAGGAATAGTGATATAAGGAAAATATTTAAATCATTTATTTTTGGAATAAAAGAATATATACGACAATCGATTGGGAAACAGGACAATCTCATTATTTACTTAAAGAATTCCGACATAGCATTTCTTTTATTATTCTCATGGCTTTTTGCCAAGACGTAGGACTATAGTAGGCATTCATGACTTTATAATGCATAAGGGAAAGAATACGGGCTTATATTCTTTTTTTTATAACATCGTATACAGAAAATTTGATTATTTCTTATTCTTTTCTGAAACTCAACAAAGCCAATTTTCATCCGAATACCCGAAGAAAAAGGCATTTTATATAAATATGCCTTTGAAAGATTTCGGTCCGATAATGAAAGAAAACATAACCCTGGAAACAGGATATTTCTTTTCTTTGGCTTTATACAGGCTTACAAACGTCTGGATTTGTTTATTGAGGCCTCGCAGCATGTAACTTCAGGAGCAAAATTCATTATAGCTGGTGCTTGTAATGATTGGGACAGATATAAGGCATTGCTCACTGGAAAGAAAAATAATGTACAATGTGAAATACGTTTTATAGCGAACAATGAAATCGCATTTTATTTCCAAAAAAGCAGATTATTTGGTTTTGCCTTATGATGAAGCAACACAAAGCGGTCCGTTGACGATAGCCTACAACTATTGCCTCGCCAATTATCGCGACGGATATAAAACTATTTGCTACAATGGTAAAAAACGGAGATAATGGTTTTCTTTTTCATAAGGGAAATTTAGAAGCATTCATCCAGACTATAAATCATGCAAATGAGATTAGTAACCAACAATACTCCTCACTGGTAGCAGGAATGTGCAAAAGCAAAGAATGAATATCAAAAACTACTGACTTTAAACTGTCATTGGAGAATTTTGTAAAAGAAAATAATATATGATTCAATTAGCAGATAACAAAAGCTGTACAGGGTGCGCTTGTTGTCACAATATTTGTAGCCATAATGCCATTTCAATGCAGGAAGATTCAGAAGGCTTCTTGCAACCGGTTATTGACCGGGATAAATGTGTAGAATGTGGATTGTGCATGCAAAGATGTCCCGAATTAGGTCATGCCCCACTTCCCGAATCTTCAAGTTGTCATGCCGCATACAGTCATTCGTTTCAACGGAATGGTTCTTCCGGTGGAATGTTTTCAGCCATAGCCGATTACATATTGGAGAATGGAGGAGTGGTCTACGGGGCTGCTTTTTGATGACAAATTGCAATTGCATCACATTGCTGTAGATAAAAAGGAGAACATGCAAGCTCTTCGTGGCAGCAAGTATTTGCAAAGCTACATAGGAACTATCTATAAAAAGATAAAAGAGATATTGCGCAACGGGCGAAAGGTTTTGTTTGTTGGTACTCCATGCCAGGTTATGGGTTTGCGAAATTATTTAGGGCATGATGACACAAACCTGTTTACCGTTGATTTGATTTGCCACGGTGTTCCATCACAAAAGTCTTTTTGACAAATGGATTGAAGCTATAGAGACGAAAAAAGGGCATATCGATGGATTTTCTTTTAGGAAACTGGACGGATGGTCATCCCCCCAAGATACATTCAAAAGAATAAAAGTAAACCATTACGTTATGACCTTTGAAGTCTATATGTGGGCTTTTTATAAAAGTTACTTGTTCAGGGAATCCTGTTATCAATGCAAGTACGCCAATCTGAAAAGGCCTGGCGATATAACATTAGGAGATTTCTGGGGTATAGGCACACATGGAATTCCTTTTAAGAAAAGCCAACGCTATGGCATATCCTTAGTTTTATCAAATACCGATAAGGGGAAGCGGATGATTGAAACGTTAAAAGATGATTGCTATTTTGAAGAACGTACTTTAGAAGAAGGCATTGCAAACCAACATAATCTGAAAGTTCCCTCTGCACGTCCAACTGAAAGGGGTGCATCTGTCCATGATTTTATATCTGATATGTCACTGTTGGAATATGGAAAGAAGTATCATTTGCTACCAAGGCGTAAATATCTTTATCTGACAGAATCTCTCATCAAGGATTGTATGATTGATTGGGGAATTTTGACGTGATGAAAGAACTTGTTTATAAAATAAAATGAGAAATTCATGAAAATCGGTATAGTTACATACGTAAAATGTGATAATTACGGCGCGGAACTGCAGGCCTACGCTTTACAATGGAAGCTGAACAAGTTAGGATATGATGCCGAGGTCATAGACTTGCAAAAATAGAGAAAGACCTGGCTTCAAACGCTTCGTCAATTGTTCCAGCCATAGTTAATAGGTTCAAAATACTGGGCTGGAAAGCGCCTTGGAGCATTTTAAAACTTGCGATAAATGTCCTGAAGCGCAAGGTTACAGCCCAAAAGAATGAAAATAATATCAAACTAAAGCATCGCTTATTTATTGACTTCTTCGAAAATTATATCCGGCATTCCAAAAAGCATTATACCATAGAAGAAATCAGGGAAGCAACAGATTTGGATTATGATGTCTATATTGCAGGAAGTGACCAAATTTGGAACTATATGCATACCGATAATATGGATGTGTATTTTCTTGAATTTGCAAAAAGTTCAAGGCTAAACGAATATCTTACGCAGCAAGCATTTCAGTATCACATATACCGGATTCAAGACAAAATCTCTATAAAATTATTGCCAAACATCCAGTGTTTGTCGGTAAGAGAGCTGCAAGGAGCAAAAATAATCGAATATTTGACCGGACGTAAGGCAGAAGTGGTATTAGATCCGACGTTGCTTATCAATAGCAACGAATGGACGGAAAATGTTGTCAGGCTACCAGAAATTAAAGAAAAATATGTATTGGTATACACACTTTCAGGTTCATCCTATATCAAGCGTCTGTCACAATACGTGGCAAATAGATTGAACTGCAAAATCGTTGATATGAGGATTGATTTCCAAAAGAATAAAGATGGAAATGTTATAACTTGTTATGAATTAGGGCCTCGTGAGTGGGTAGGTCTAATATCGAAAGCGCAGTATGTAATAACAGACAGCTTTCACGGAACAGCATTCTCTATAAACTTCAATAAACCGTTCACGACATTGGTAAATCCGGTCAGCAACATGAATTCGCGTGTACTGTCGATTCTTGAAATAACACAATTGACAAACCGCATCATTTATGATGACGGGGAAAATATAATGCCAAAAGATTTAACTATCGATTTTAGGTCTGTGAATCAGATTATAGAACAATGGAGGAAAAAATCCATTGACTTTATCCATAAATCTCTTCAAGAATGAAAATTGCCATTGACTTGACCCCACTGTACGGACGCAAGTGGACAGGTGTAGAGCTGTATGCCATTGATTTATATCATGCATTATTGGAACTTAACTATGAGGTAATTCCTATCTTCCATGTGAAAAATGATTTGGATGATAATCCGAATTCGTATATTATCAAACCGACAAAACGTCTATTGCTTGAAAATCTGGCCTTGTCGAAAGCTATTCGGACTATAAAGCAGACGTTGCCTTATTCCCGATATTCCCTCCTCCTGTTGATGCCTATTTCTGTTGTAAAACCAAGATAATGCCCACAATCCATGACTTGGCTTTCCTCAAATACAGGAGTACCATAAATTTTGCGGCCAAGTATTATCTGACACCAAAAAACTTGTGGGCATTCAAAAAAGCTGATACGCTTATTACCATATCGGGAACCGTGAAAAACAATTGCAACATTATACACAGTTGACAATTAAAATTGGGGCGAGAATATTTCAAGTGATTTCAGAAAAAGAGAACCTGAGCATCAATGCTAATTGTTTAAATGATTTTGGACTGCAGCCGGATAAATACTATATCTCTGTTTCAACAATTGAACCGAGAAAGAACCTGACTTATTTATTGGATATCATTCGGGATGAATTAATGCAAGGTGATAAAAAATTGGTTTTAGTTGGGCGACGCGGTTGGGAAAAAAGCATACGGCTCCAACAACAGCTTAATGAATTGAAACAACACATAATATTCACAGAGTATGTTTCAATGGAAACACCCAATCCCTGTATCATTACGCATACGCATTTATCTTGATGTCATTGGATGAGGGATTTGGGCGCACTCCTTTAGAAGCTATCGCTTGCGGTTGTAAACGTATAGTGGTAAGCGATATTGATATTTTCCATGAAGTTTTAGGGGAAAATGTAAACTATTTGCCTCTAAATGATATTGGCTTTTGTAAAGCTGCATTTAATAGAAATAAGTGGGAGGAAACGCCAAAAATGTTTAAGGTTCCATTTGATGCACTTGAAGAAAAGATTGATTTATAAAGAAACACTTAGAAACTTCTTGTTTTATAGATTCATTCATTGGACAGTTTACGCATTTGCCGGAATACTTATTTCACTTTTGTTAGATAGGATCGTATTTCGAAAAAACAAGCAATTATATATAACGATAATTTTTTTATAATAATTATGATTATTCGAAGTAAAGCACCACTCCGCTTAGGATTGGCAGGTGGAGGAAGTGATGTGTCGCCATATAGCGACATCTATGGGGACTGGTTCTTAATGCTACCATTAACCTCTATACATACGCCACAATTGAAGAAACTAATGACGGTTTGGTATCTATAAACAGTTATGATTCAGATTGCCGTCAATCCTTTCCTTTGACAGACAAATTGGAAATAGACGGCAAAGCTTCTCTAATAAAAGGTGTCTATAATCGCATTGTACGTGATTATCACCCTAAATGGACAGGCTTTAAAATCACGACATATAACGATGCTCCAGCCGGTTCTGGGCTTGGTACATCCTCTACAATGGTGGTGTGCATCATCAAAGCATTCGTGGAATGGCTTAGCCTACCGTTGGGTGATTATGAGATAGCCCGTATGGCATACGAGGTTGAGCGTAAAGACTTGAATCTTTCCGGAGGCAAGCAAGACCAGTATGCGGCAGCTTTTGGCGGCTTCAATTATATGGAGTTCTTAGGGAACGACATGGTAATCGTAAATCCGTTGAAAGTGAAACGTTGGATAACGGATGAACTGGAAGCTTCATTGTTGCTTTATTTCACGGGAAGGTCTCGGGCTTCCGCAGCTATCATAGACCAGCAGAAGGCAAATACGACCAATAAAGAGAGCAAATCAATAGAAGCCATGCACCGCATCAAGCAAAGTGCCAATGATATGAAACTTGCGTTGCTGAAAGGGGATATGCGAGAATTTGCCCGTATATTGGGACGGGCGTGGGAAGACAAAAAGAAAATGGCTGACGCGATAACCAATCCTGTCATAGAACAAGCCTTTGAGGTGGCAACTCAAGCAGGAGCCGTTGCGGGCAAGGTAAGCGGTGCAGGTGGAGGCGGTTTCTGTATGTTTATGGTAGAACCAACGAAGAAGAAAGTCGTCATTGATGCCTTGAAACAGCTTGATGGTTTTGTCATGCCATTTCAGTTTACCGATGGAGGTGCGCATGGTTGGAAGATTTATGAAACAGACGATATATCAACAATGAAATACTGACATACTATGGAACATACAATATTAAATGACTTAGTGTCAAGGTATTCTCAATTGGTGGCATGCAAGGAAGACGTTGCAAAAGCCTTTGCAGTATTGTCCGAATCTTATCATAATCATGGTAAGTTGCTGATATGCGGTAATGGTGGTAGTGCAGCAGATGCAGAGCATATCGTTGGTGAATTGATGAAAGGCTTTAAAAGCCCACGGCACTTGGACGTAGCGAGCAAAAAGTAAATTGAAGAATGTAGACAATGGACTTGGAGACCTGTTGGCTAAGAACCTGCAAGGCGCACTTCCTGCAATAGCCCTTGATGGTCATCCGGCGTTGTCTACGGCATACATGAACGATTGTGAGCCGTTGATGTGCTTTGCCCAACAAGTGAACGGCTATGGATGTGAAGGTGATGTACTGCTTGGCATATCTACATCTGGTAACAGCCAGAACATACTTTATGCTGCCGTAACGGCTAAGGCAAAGGGTATGAAAGTGATAGGGCCTAACAGGCGCAAAAGAAAGCAAATTGTCTGATATGGCGGATGTCTGCATATGTGTACCCGGAACGGAGACCTACAAAATACAGGAGTTACACTTACCAGTGTATCATTGCCTCTGCCTGATGCTCGAAGAAGAATTTTTCGGAACAAATAAATAGAACAGGGTTATGGGAAAAGAAGTGATTATATTGGCAGGTGGATTGGGTACAAGGTTGCGCTCAGTTGTAAGTGATGTGCCCAAGTGTATGGCTCCGGTTGCAGGAAACCTTTTTGTGGTATCTGCTGAAATACTTGTCTAATTTCGATGTTGTGCGCGTGGTACTTTCTGTCGGTTATTTACGAGATACCATTATTGATTGGGTTAACGAATATGGAGGTGAGTTCCCCTTCGGTTTTGATTATGCGGTAGAAACAACTCCGTTGGGAACGGGAGGCGGCATTAAACTTGCACTTGACAAGTGCTTAAATAATGATGTAATCGTATTGAACGGAGATACATTCTTTAATGTAGACTTGGATGAGATATATGGACAGCATCGTTTGCATCCGGCTTCCATAGCCCTTGCGCTAAAACCTATGGAGCATTTTGACCGCTATGGAAATGTCCGTGTAAACGGCAATCTGATTGTCGATTTTGAAGAAAAGAAGCATTGCGACAAGGGAGTAATCAATGGAGGCATATATGTTATAAGTAAATCAGGTGATTTCTTTAACGGGTTACCTGACAAGTTTTCATTTGAGACCAATGTCCTGAAACCGCAATGTGCAAGAAGCAATCTGTATGGCATTGTGCAGGATGGATATTTCATCGACATTGGCATTCCTGAAGATTATGAACGCGCGAACAAAGATTTTCCTGGAATCCCAATTTTTAAGGAATGAAGTTATGTGATATAGATGTCAGTGGTTATGATACATTGCTGCTTGACAGGGACGGTGTAATAAACCGTCTTCGCCCGAATGATTATGTCAAGTGTTGGGAGGAATTTGAGTTCTTGCCGGATGTGCTTGACGTGATTGCGACATGGAGCAAGGAAGTAAAGCATATCTTTATTGTCACCAATCAACGTGGCGTAGGTAAAGGACTGATGACAGAAAGTGATTTGCAGGACATACATAAACGTATGTTCCACGAAATAGAAAAATGTGGCGGGCATATTGATAGGATCTATTATTGTACCTCACTTACTGAGGCTGATAAACGAAGGAAGCCTGGGATAGGTATGTTTGAGGATATATTGAGAGACTATCCGGATGTAAAACCTTCTGGTTGTTTGATGATAGGGGACAGTGATAGCGATATGAAGTTCGCGGAGAATTGTGGAATTAAAGGAATAAAAGTATGAATGGAATTGCGCAAATAAATGGACATAAGAAATTAATTTTTTACGATGAATTCAATAAAAATACTGAATGTACGGATCAACAATCTGACAGCGAAGGAATTGTTGGAACGGTTAAATAAGGGGGTATTGGTTACGCCAAATATTGATGATATAATGAAGCATCAGCATGACAGGGAATTCCACGAAATGGCTTCACGAGCCGAGTTCTCCGTATGTGATAGCCGAGTGTTGTTGTTGATGTCTCGGATGTTGCGTACTCCTTTGAAGGAGGCAATACCTGGCTCAAGTTTCTTTCCTATGTATTGTGATTATCACGCAAAGGATGAAAATATCAAAATATTCCTGCTTGGTGCAAAAGAAGGTGTTGGAGAAGTGGCACGTAAGAGAATCAATTCGCGCATAGGTCGGGGAGATTGTTGTCGAGACATATTCGCCTCCTTTTGGTTTTGAAAAGGACGAAGAAGAATGTAATCATATCGTTGATATTTTAAAGAAATCCGAGGCAAATGTTGTATTAGTAGGTTTAGGCAATCCCAAGCAAACAAAATGGATTTATAAATATAAAAAATGAACTGCCGAATATAAATCTATTTATGGCACTTGGAGCAACAATAGACTTTGAAGCAGGTAATGTAAAAACGTGCCCGGAAATTTTCAAAAGTTAGCTTTAGAATGGTTATACAGATTTCTAAAAGACCCCAAGCGACTATTCAAGCGCTACTTTGTCGATGATATGCAATTTTTTTATTATTTCACCAAACAATTGTTGGGAGTATACAAAAATCCGTTCGGCAAATAGACTTCTTTGTTTGCGAAACAGTTTACAGATTAATGCTATTGGAAATATTATAATTACAGTCAATTGTGAAAGGCATAGTTTTGGCCAGTGGCAGCGGTATCCGTCTGTACCCTATCACAAAGTCAGCAAACAGTTGATACCGATTTTCGACAAACCGATATGGAATTTAAGAGAAACATAATGAAAACGGGCGGTGCCGGATTCATCGGTTCGCACGTGGTACGCTTGTTTGTGAACAAATTCCGAATACTGCATCATCAACCTCGACAAAGTTGAGGTATCTCGACAACCAAGCATGGATGGACAACGTGACGAGCGGTGATTACCAACGGTATTACGAGGAAATGTATAAGGATTGATAAATAAAAAAAGGCAGACCTGCGATAAAAATGAATGGTGGACAAGGGGGATATCCATTTGGGCGCTAACAGACCTATAAATGACACAAGCATCATTAATGTGCAATAATATCCATCTTCGGACTTACCAAAAGAGACTAAGGATTGTCTGTTTTATAATTGGAAGTATAAACAAAACATTATGGTGCAGATGCCCACCGGCACTGGCAAAACCCATTTGCTTGCCTCGGTCATTTATGACCAACTGAAAGAGAAGCAAGGCCAATGTGTGTGGATTATTGCTCATCGCCGTGAACTCGTGGAGCAGATAGAAGAAACCCTTGCACGATACGGCATATCCAAAGAGGACGGAAGGGTGAGGGTGATGTCCATCCAGTGGTTGTCAAAGCATTGGGAGGACGTGAAGGACGAGATGCCGAGGCTGATAGTGATAGACGAGGCTCACCATGCGCTTGCTGGGACTTACAGGGAACTGTGGCTGCGCTATCCGAATGCGAAGAAGTTAGGTACGACCGCTACGCCCTGCCGGCTGAATCGCAAAGGGTTCACTAACTTATTTGACACGCTTATAACATCGGATAGCATAGCGGACTTTATCCGGCAAGGATGGCTTTCCACCTTTGATTATGTATCCATACGTCCGGACAGCGAAGAGCAACGGTTAATAAACGGGCTGGAAAGACGGGGGAGCGGACGGTGATTTTCAGGTGAAGGAGATGGACACCGTGCTGAATAGGCGGCCAAGTATCGAAAGGCTGTATGAGAGCGTAAGGCAATATGCCGATAGCAAGAAAGGCATCGTGTACGCTATAAGCATCAGTCACGCACGGAATATCGCCGGATATTACAATCAATACGGGATGAACACCATCGCCATTGACAGCAAGACACCCGCAAACGAACGGAAACGGCTTGTCGAAAACTTCAGGCAGGGCAAGATACAGGTTCTTGTCAATGTGGACGTATTCAGCGAGGGCTTTGACTGCCCTGACGTGGAGTTTATCCAGTTGGCACGGCCGACACTGTCGTTGCCCAAGTACCTGCAACAGGTGGGGCGCGGACTGCGCAAGACGGAAGGTAAGGAAAGTTGCATGATAATCGACAACGTGGGGCTTTACCGCCTGTTCGGTCTGCCAACGGCCCACCGGGACTGGCAGGCGATGTTCGAGGGACGGCTTGCCGGAAAAGGTTATCCGGAGGCAAATACGAGGGCGGTGTCATATATGGCTCTATCGCAGGGAACAGATAAAGATAAAACAGCAGAAACAGACGGACAACTGGAAACCATCGTGTCGCACGGGCAGTTGTTGGATTACCTGCAAAGTGGCAAATCTTTGCCGGAGAACGATTCGCTACAACCCGAAAAACTGAGACCGTTCAAGGACAGGGCAAGCGGCCTGTACGGTTTGAAGCGCGGCAATAAGATAACGTCCACGGCACGATACCATAACGTCCTTGACACGGATGAGGGGCTTGCCACCGTATGTTTTGACAACGGGCAAACGGGCATTGTGGACGAATCCGGCAACGTCAGGATGCGGTTGGGACGTTGCCGAAGCGCAAAATTCATGAAAGGCAATATCCTTGCACTTACGGGTAATAACGGCCGGAAAACATACATGGATTTGCTCGGCGGCCAAATATACAATAAACAGCCGAGGATACGGCAGTTCGGACCTGTACAAATACTTGAAGAGGACGGTATGTATTACAGCCGGACAAAGGAACAGTATAAAATCAGGAAAGTCTCCGGATGTCATATTTTCCATGCCACAAGTTCCTGTCTTCTTGTCTATGATTATTATGCCGCTCCCTGTATGTCGTCAAGTCAACGAAGACGATGCCCGTTGGGGACATGACTGCGTGTGCCTGCTTGCAAATGACTATGACACCTATTACCGTTATTGCGGCATGCTGTCTGGCGGAAGCATTGTCATCGTGGACAATGTCGGCAAGTATTACATTGTGGAGGGAAGGCAGGGGCAAGAAATACATCGCTTGTGAAAATCCCAAGACGGCGGACGAGAATTTTGACGTGGTGATACCCCGCTTGAAAGCCGAAGCGGAAAGACGGACGAATATGATGGTGGCCGAGGAGCGGCGGACAAACGAACGGAAGCGCATGGCACGTTTGGAAATGATGAAAACTGCCGTGCCATTCAAGTCTGGCATGAGATGGGATTGAGGCAGGGTGGTAAGGTGGTAGTCCCTCCTGTTTACAGGAACATCCAGCCCCCCGTCGGCTACTATTGCGCCGTTGAGGTCAGTCCGTGCCGGTGGGGCATCATCATGCTGGATGGAAAAGTCGTGGTGGAGGCCGGCTATTCAAAGGTGGTGATAAATGGTGACGGAACTGCAAGGCTGACCGTCTTTCCGGGAAAAGAGAAAGTCGTTGAATTAGGCACCTGACAAGGCCGGCAATATCCGCATATAAACAATCATACACAAAAATGCCGCAAACTGTCTTCCGAATAGTTTTGGACAGTTTGCGGCATTTTTGTGTGCCATCTTATAGGCTCCGGCCATATGGTTCTTTGTTATTCGATGAGTTTCGTGGCCCGGTGTTCTTCTTTTGCCGGTTGCTCAAAAGCGTCGCGTGCTCCGGTGAAGATTTCTTCTACGCGGTCTACCGTTTTGCGACGGAACTTGGCGGAACCCCACAGCAACTTGTTTTGAGCCTTGTTGAGGGCGTTGGCATCATTGATCCATTCTTCCGCCTTGTAGGTACGGCCATTATACCCGTCCAAATCTTCCTCATAATAGTAACTGATTTGCGTCAGTTCCATGTGACACTTCCCGTCGGAACATTTTATGGTGAGCAAATAACGGAAACGCGTGCGATCCAAGACGAAAGGTTTCTTCTTGAATATCATCCATTCTTCGAAACGTCCGACCAGCGTACCGGTAGAGGCATCCTCCATAGCCATTTTTGGTACCTTTCATTTGCTGTTCCCCTTTCATTAATTGATTGAGGTAGGCTTTCATCACGTCGTATATCTGCTGTTTGTTTTTGCCTTCCACGGCAAAGGTTTGCTGGAACAGCACTTGTCCGTTCACTTCAGGTACGGCACCGACCAGATATTTACTGTCGTCTCTTTTGGATTTTGCGCAAACCAACATCGGTACGCATAATAACAATAATAGAATTTTTCTCATGGGTTCAATCTTTTTGAAGTTCTGCGCAAATTTAATAAAAGAAAAGCAATATCGGGCAGACGAGCCTTCTGTTTTAGTCATTTTGTACCTTTTATAAGAGATACTTGTTCAAGTAGGCCGTAATATCTGTTTTATAGGTGTCTGAAATGGGGATGCGGGTTTTGCCGAAAATGATTTGTCCCTTATCCAATGTTTTCACTTTGTTCATCTGTACGATGTAAGAGCGGTGTACTCGCATGAATCGGGGAGACGGCAGGCGTTCTTCCATACTTTTCATGCTGATAAGTGTCAGGACAGGGCGAGGGTCGTTTTCCGTATAAATCTTCAGATAGTCTTTCAGTCCTTCGATGTAGAGTATGTCTTCCAACCGGATTTGAACGAGTTTATAGTCGGATTTTACGTAGATAAAGTCCTCTTCACGGAAGGATTTGCCTGATGTTTCAGCTCAAAACCATTCAAAAGCCTTGCGGGAGGCTGTCAAGAATTCATTATAGTTAATAGGTTTGAGCAGATAATCCAAAGCGTTGACTTTGAAGCCGTCCAACGCATACTGGTCGAAAGCCGTGGTAAAACGATACGGGTGTCTTGGGGAGCATCCGGGATAATTCCAAGCCGTTGAGGTCGGGCATCTGTATGTCCAAAAACAATAAGTCGATGTTCCTGAAGTTGATGTCGTTCAGTGCCATGACGGCACTGTTGTATTTGCCGCATAGTTCCAGGAAAGGTGTTTTGCGGACATAGCTTTCCATCAGTTCCAATGCCAGCGGTTCGTCATCTATGATTACGCATTTAAGAGTCATTTTGTGGTAGTGTGTATCGTTAATATTGATTTGTAGACCGTAGCGTTTTCATCACAGCCTTTGGTCCATTCATATTTGTCGGGATAAATCAGGTCGAGACGTTTTTTGGACTTGTTCCAGACCGATGCCGCTGCCGCTGATGTCATTCCTTTGTTTAGGAAAATAAGAATTTTCGATAGAGCAGCTTAGGGTGTCGGGACCGGAGCTGTAGATTTTGATATGTATAAAGCTCGGTTTGACCGGGCTGATGCCGTGTTTGAAGGCATTTTCAAATAAAGATATGAAGATAAGCGGAGCTACCCGGATCGGGTTTTCGCTTGGAATGTCGATATGGAATTGCAAGTCTACATTAGATGACAATCTGATTTTCATCAGTGCCACATAGTTTTTCAGAAATTCCAGTTCACGGTTCAATGGGATGAAATCCTGATTATTGTCGTAAAGCAGATGACGCAACAATCGGCTGAGGTCCTGTACAGCCTGTTGTGCCTTTGTCCGTATCGAAAGCAATCAATGCATAGATATTGTTCAATGTGTTGAGCAGAAAATGCGGATTGATCTGGTTGTGCAGGTTTTCAGTTCGGCTTCAATCCTTTTCAGTTCGGCCTTTTGCCTGCCCAATTCAGCTTCGTGCCATTTTTTACTCATACGGATGGTGGCGGCCAGTGCTGCAATCAGTCCGAACAGAATGAAATCGCGCAGACGAAACAACAGGAAGCCCCAGAATCCCATACTGTTTTTGGGAGGAGGGGGAGTACTGTGAAAATAGGCATTGACCAGCTCAAACCACAGATGGGTGAAGAACAGCATACCGATGCAGAACGCCACATTGGAGAGGACGTAGGCTTTATTTCTTTTATTGAACAGCAGTTGGGGAACAAGCCATATATAATTGAGGTAGAACACCATGGCCATGGCCAAAGGAGGCCCCATCATACGAAACATTTCCTCTTGGCCGGGACGTTCGTTGGCCCGTCCGATCAGCATCGGTGGCAAACAAAACAGGAACACCCATGCCAAGAGATGGATGAGCAGTTCCTGTGAGTGTTTATAATTCAAGTACCATTTCATAGTCGTTTATTCATACCGGATGGCTTCGATTGGATCCATATTGGCGGCTTTCTTGGCGGGATACCAGCCGAAGAAAATCCCGATAAACGTGCAGACACCGAAACTCATCACGATGCTCCACCATTGGATGAAGATGGGCATATTGGCAGCAACCTTGATGACATATGCCGCCCCGACACCCAATATGACGCCTATTACGCCTCCCGCGATACTCAGTATGGCAGCTTCGATGAGGAACTGGCTCAGGATGTCTATACCGCGTGCTCCCACAGACATGCGGAGTCCGATTTCACTTGGTTCTTTCCGTTACGGATACGTACATGATGTTCATGATGCCTATACCTCCGACAATCAGTGAGATGCCGGCCACGCTACCTAATAAGGATCGTCAACAAGTCCATCGTGGAATTCATCATGGAAGAATTTCCTCTTGGTTCGGATGGTGAAGTCGTCCACGTCGGCTTCTGTGGTTTCGGTCGTTTCTTCTTTTAAATTATGGTTTTTGCGTAAGATTTCGGTGATTTCCTCGATCGCCATATCCGTGGCATCTTCGGTAACGGCAGAACAGTTGATGCCTTGAAGGTAAGTCACCGCCAGGATACGTTTCATGACTGTGGTGTAGGGGGCGAGCGCCATGTCGTCTTGGTCCATCCCCAGGAGTTATAACCTTTGGACTTCAGTACGCCGACCACACGGAACGGGATGGAGTTGAACCGCACCACACGTCCGATAGGGCTGCTTCCGTCGGGGAACAGGTTATCCACTACGGTCTGTCCCAACACGCATACCTTGGCGGCCGTTTTGATGTCCTGTTCCGTGAAGAACTCGCCGTCTGCCACTTTACGTTGCTGTATGGTGAGGTATCTTCGTTGACCCCGTATATGCTGGACGGGGTGTTGTTGTTACCGTAAATGAACTGTCCGGCACTGTTGACCGACGGACTGACGGCTGTCAGGTATTTTTGCTTCATTGCGTATGTTTCGTAGTCTTCCAGTTTCAAGGTCTGCATTTCGTCGGCATCCAGACGCACGCCGCCGCGCATATCCGCGTCCCGGATGTATCATGATCATATTCGAACCCATTTCCGAGATTTGTTTGCGGATGCTGCGTTTCGAGCCTTGCCGATGGCCAGCATGGATAACCGAGGCCACGCCGATGATGATGCCGAGAGCCGTCAAAAAAGAACGTAGCTTATTGGAAGCAATGGCCTTGAGGGCTATTTTGAAAAGATTGGTCGTAATTCATGTATTCCTTTATTTAATCGTCTTGCGGAAGCGGAAGCTGTGCCAAGGCCTCTGCGGCAGACAGTATGTTGGAGTTCAGGGTGTCTTCCCGTATCAATCCGTCGCGCAATGTGATATTGCGGCTGCTGTATTGGGCTATCTCCGGGTTGTGCGTTACGAAAATGATGGTACGTCCCATGGCATGAAGTTTTTGGAACAATACCAAAATCTCGAAAGAGGTACGTGTATCCAGATTACCGGTTGCCTCGTCGGCCAAGAGTACGGCCGGGTCGTTGACTAATGCCCGGGCAATGGCCACACGCTGCATTTGTCCGCCCGACATTTGGTTGGACTTGTGGTAGAGGCGGTTACCGAGGCCTACCATTTCGAGTGCCTTGACAGCCCGTTCCTTTCTTTCTTTGGCCGAGACGGATGAATTGTACATGAGGGGGAGTTCCACATTCTCTACTGCCGTCGTTTTGGGCAGCAAATTATAGTTTTGGAATACGAAACCGATTTTCCGGTTGCGCAGGACAGCCCGGTCGCGGCGTTTCATGGTGCGGACATGTACACCGTCCAATATATATTCTCCCGAAGTGGGCGTATCCAAACAACCAATTGGTTCAGCAACGTCGATTTGCCGGAACCGGACGTTCCCATGATGGTGACAAATTCCCCTTCGTGAATCTTGAACGACACTCCCCGCAGGGCATGTACCACTTCATCGCCCACGATAAAGTTCCGTTTCACATTCTGTAGCTCTATGACTACTTTTTTCTGTTCGTTTCCTTCCATGATAATGGACTTTTAACCCGGGTTATTTCTTTTCTTTCTTTTTGGGACGTGGCATGAACGGGTTGGTCTCTTCTTCCTGCGGCCCTTCCGGTGCCTTTATTTCCGTCATGGACATTACGACTTGCGTTCCTTGCTTGATGCCTCCCAGGATTTCGGTACGAATGCCGTCTGTCGCTCCTATGTTAACCTTGTGGGCCGTCAGTGTGTTTCCTTCGCGTGTCCAAAGCTTGTTTTTGCCGTCCGTGTCTACGATTTTATACGCTTTGCCCAGTACTTCTTTGGTCGGGGTGAAGCGTAAGGCTTTGGCTTTTACACCCAGTACATTTGTACGTTCCAGTGTGCTGACCGATACGTTGGCTGTCAGTCCGGGTTTCAGTTTGAGGTCGTTGTTCGGTGCGGAAATGACGACTTCGTAAGTGATGACGTTGTCTGTCTCCGTGGCTTCTTGTCTGACTTGTGTCACTTGCCCGTGGAAGGTGTCGTTGGGATATGCATCTACGGTGAACGTGACAGTCTGTCCCTCTTTCACACTTCCTATATCGGCTTCGTCGATGTCGGCAATGACACGCATGTCGGTCAAGTCTTTGGCGATGGTGAAAAGGGTAGGTGTCTCGAAACTGGCAGCCACAGTCTGTCCTTCTTCCACTTCCTTGCTCAACACGATACCGTCGATAGGCGAGGTGATAGTGGCATAGCCGATATTGGTTTCGGCCTTCTTCACGCTTTCTTTCGTGGTGTTGTAAGTTTCCAAAGCCTTGCGGTAGTCCAGATAGGCCACTTCGTAATCGTTCCGGCTCACGAGTCCCTTTTCGTTCAGCGTTTTATAGCGTTTATAATTGGCCGTCTGGTAATCCAGTTCGCTTTTGGCACTCGCCAGATTGGCCCGGGCACTGTTCAATTCACTGTTGAGGGTCGTCTTGTCCAATTCCGCAATGACTTGCCCTTTTTTCACGAGGCTGTTATAGTCCACATATATGTTGCTGATGATGCCGGAGACCTGTGTACCGACTTCTACCTCCGTTACAGGTTCGATGGTTCCTGTGGCGGTCACGCTGTTACGGATGGTATCCGGTTGTACGTCGGTCATTTCAAACTCCACGGGCACACTCTTCTTGGGCCATGCGATTATGGCAATGATTGCTGCGATGGCTACAATGGCAACCGTGATGATAACTTTCTTTTTTTTCATATGGCGTCTGTTATGTTTTTAAAGGTTGATACTTTCTCCTTGATAGAATTTGAGGAGTTGGATATGGAGCAGGGTATTGTATTTGCTTTGCAGGCGGTCTTGTTGTGCGCTCATTAGCTCGTCCCGTCCGTTCATGAGCTCCACGATGTTTTTTCAGGCCGTTTTTGAACTGCTCGTCCAACAGTTCGTAACTGGTCTGTGCACTTTTGAGTTTGGCATTGGCTGCTACATATTTCTGTTGGTTGCTGTATGCGTTGAGCCAATACTCTTCTACGGTACTGTACAGTTTCTTCTGTTGGTCCTGCAACTGTAGTTCACTGTCCATCTTGTTCAGCCTGGCTTTTTGCACATTGGTTTTGTTTCGCTTGTTGTCGAAGATTGGGATGGACAGCGTCACACCGGCCGAGGCACTCAGGTTCTGTCTCATTTGTTCCCCCGCCGACTCATGGCTGCCGGAATAGTGGCTGTCGCCGATACCGGCCGTCAGCGAGATGGAGGGGTAATATCCGGCTTTGGCAATGTCGATGTCCAAATCGGCGGCATCGATGCTCAACCGGCTGCTTTGGATTTCCGGACGCAGGTTTAATGCTTTCTGGTACACTTCGTTGACACTGGGGATAAGTTGCATCGTTGCTTCATCATTTGTTCCTATACCGGAGATGTCGAACTTACGGTCGTCCGTGATTTCCAACAGTTCTTTCAACTGCCGTTTGTAGTTGTCGATTTGGGTTTGGGTAGCCACACAGTCGTATTGTGCACTGGCGGCTTGTGCCTCCAACTGAGCCAGGTCGGCTTTAGAAATTTGCCCTTGCTCAAACATCTCCTTTCCGCGTCCAAACTGGCTTTTCGCCGTTTCTTCCATGGCTTTGTTTACGTCTAAGGCGTCTTTGGAGTAGAGAATTTGAACGTACAACTGGGCTATTTGCTCCTGGATGCTGTTGGCAGTGGTCTGTGTGGCCAAGGCCGAGATTTGGTTTTGTAGCTTTTGCGCCTTGATGTTTTTTGCGGTTGGCTCCCCCGTCCCATACGGTCCACGAAGCGTTGAGGCCATAGTTGCCGTTTTCCGTCAATTTGTTAGAGGAACTGTTGGCGATGCCATTGGCTACGATACTGGTCTCCGACTTTTGCAGCGGCCGGTAGTCTATGGCTTGTGTGGTACTGAAAGACAAGCTGGGGAACAGTTCGGCCTTCTTTTTTGCAGCAGGTCGGCAGCACCCTGTTCTTCCGTAATTTTGTTTTGCTTTAATTGAATGTTATGGGCGATGGCATAGTCGATACATTCTTGCAGTGACCATCGGGTCGAGTCTTGTCCGGCGACGGCCAGAGCCTGAAACACGCACGCGGCATACATCAAATAATTCTTGTAACTCATGAAGTTCATCTTTTTAACTATACAAAAGTACAAAGAATAAAGATGGGGAGGAAATAAATTGTACTATGAGGGATTTTTTTTCGACTGAATCGCTGAATATATCTACTAAAAAGAGTATATTTGAAATTTGAAAGATAACCATAAAACGTGATAGGATTATGTTCTCAGGAATTGTAGAAGAATGTGCCCGGGTCACCGGGATTGTGAAAGAGCAGGAGAATGTGCATTTTACTTTGCAATGTTCTTTTGTGGACGAACTGAAGATAGACCAGAGTGTGGCTCATAACGGCGTGTGCCTTACGGTGGTCCGCATTCAGGACGGTTGTTACACGGTGACGGCGATGAAGGAGACGCTCGACCGTTCGAATCTCGGTCTTTTGAAAGTGGGCGACGAGGTGAATGTGGAACGTTCCATGATGATGAACGGACGGTTGGACGGGCATATCGTGCAGGGGCACGTGGACTGTACGGCCGAGTGTGTGTCGGTTGAGGATGCCGAAGGCAGTTATGTCTATACTTTCCGCCATGCTTTTGATGCCGGGATGGTGAAGAGGGGCTATTTTGTGTGGATAAAGGTTCGGTGACCGTCAACGGCGTGAGCCTCACGGTATGCCATCCCACAAAAGATACTTTTCAGGTTTGCATAATTCCTTATACGTATGAGCATACCAATTTCCATTCTTTGAAACCGGGTTCTGTGGTCAACCTTGAATTCGATATCATCGGCAAGTATCTGAGCCGCATGACGAACCTGCTCGAAGAATAGGACGGTCGGCTTTTGTTTTGTATCGGTCGTAAAGCCGTATGACGCCCATTCTCGCTCAAATATCTTTGAGCAGGATGGGTTTCTCCCTTATTTATATATCGCGCGCGTAGTTCGCGTATGGTTTCCCATTCCGTATTGTTCCGGTGGATGGCTGCCGGAGTAAATTTGTCTCCGTAATTGTCTATCCGTTCCAACAGCAGGTTTACAGTCAGATGGTTGATGTCTTCGGCCGGGGCAAAGCGCACGGCGGCATCTTCGTTCGTTCTGTCGAAAACCAACAGGTGCATCCGGTTCAGTTCGTGGGTCAGGCGGCCGACCACTCCCGACGGGAGGTTCGTTTCTACCGAAAGCCCCTTCACGGTGTAGCCCTCCATACCCTTTTCAAATCGTTTGCACACTTTCGACATGATGAGGATGAGCAGCACGTCGTGGTAGCTGCGACTTATCTTATGGATGTCTTTGATGTAGTAATAGCTTCTCAGGTTTTGGTTGGCGTAAGAAAGTTGGGCGCCGAAAAGACAGATAATCCATGAGAAATTGACCCACAGCATGAACATGGGCAAGGCTGCGAAAGACCCGTAAATGGCATTGTAACTGGACACCCATATCTGGGAATGGATGTAGAAATATTGAAGGAACTGGAACGCCGTGCCGGCGATGAAACCCGGAAGGATGGCATTCCGGAAACGGATGTCCGTATTGGGCATGTACATGTAGAGGGCTGTGAAGAGCAGACCGCTCAGGGCATACGGAGACAGTTTGATGAGAATTTTTCACCGTCGTGCTGAGCACCATGAAATTCGGATAGTCTTGTGCGATGGTAGCCAGGAATATGGAAAGGCCGCTGCTGATGATGATCAGGATGGGCAGAAGGAGGAAGACGCTGATATAGTCCGTTATCTGACGGTAAATGGACCGTTGGTTTTTCACGTTCCAGATGCTGTTCAGGGCGATTTCGATGTTGGCGGTCAGTTGGACGACGGTGTACAACAATAAAAGCAGGCCGAAACCGATGAAGATTCCGCTTTGCGTATGCTCGAGGTATGAATTGATGAAATTGAGCACCATGTCGGCAAACTGTTGGTTGACGCTCAGGTTGCTTTTTGATTTTCTCTTCGATGATGGAACCGTATCCCAATCCCCGGCCGATGGCGAAAATGATGGCCAGGATGGGTACGGTGGCCAGTATGGTGGAGTAGGTCAGGGCCGAAGCGTGGCTGTTCAGATGCTTGGACAGGTAGCATTCAGCCGTGAGCACCAATTTGCGGAGGGCGTTGAATGCATATTTTTTGACCGGTGAAAACTTTTCTTCATTGATGAACCATATTTTGTGCGTGAAGAAGAATTCCAGTTGATGTATGTTGTACGGCATAGGCTTTTCATGTTAAAAGGTGATGAAAAAAGAAAAAGCAGTCGGCCTGTAAGCCGGGTTCTGTACCTCGTATGAAACGAAGTGCTTGCCATTTATCCAGACCTTGCGTCACCGTAAGGCTCTATCGTTCTACCCTCCGGCTCGGGCGGGCCGCCCTCTCTTGTGGCGCCGGTATACGCGAACTTTCAACTTCCAGAATGCACGGCCCGGATGTCGCCATCCGGCCGGTGGGCTCTTACCCCGCCTTCTCACCCTTACCGTCCTTGCGGACGGCGGTTCTTCTTCTGCACGCTCTAACCCTCGCGGATTACTTCCCGTTAAAGTGGAATGCCCTGTGTTGCCCGGACTTTCCTCTCCCGGCCGAAACCGGCAGCGGCAAGCCGGCCTACTGCTTTGATGTCACAAAAGTACTTCTTTTTTCGAGCTGACAAAATGCAGGTCAACGAATGTAAAAAATGTTGGTGTCCGATTTTAATCGCTGTTAATGGGAAAGATTTCTCTGTTAAAAGATAGCAAAAAGGAAACTGAAAGGATACATTGCAAGTCCTTTGGCGTTACTTTTGTGCAAGTTTATTACGAAAAGAATCATTTAGTATGAACAATATGACAACAGAAACAATGAAAGAGACAACAAGAAAGGTATTGGGAACAGCCGCCCTTTTCATAGGCAGCTTTTGTGTGATGGGATGTGGAGACACCGGTTAAGGCACAGCCTTCGGCCGCCCCTTCCGGATTAGTGGATTTGACCCAGGCTGCGGAGACGTCCGTCAACGCAGTGGTATATATCAAGGTGACGACGAACAGTAAGACGAAGACCGTGGATGTGCAGGATCCGTTCTCCGACTTCTTCGGTGATTTCTTCGGATTCGGGGGCGGAGGCCGCCAACAGCGGCAAATACAGACTCCGAAACGTGAAGGTTCAGGTTCGGGAGTGATTATTTCTTCCGACGGATATATCGTGACCAACAACCACGTGGTGAGCGAGGCGGACGAATTGTTGGTGAAGCTGAACGACAACCGCGAATTCAAGGGACGCATTATCGGTACGGACGAGCAGACCGATTTGGCTTTGATTAAGATAGAAGGAAAGGACTTTCCGACGTTGCCTATCGGCAATTCCGATGACTTGAAGTTGGGAGAGTGGGTCTTGGCCGTGGGCAATCCCTTCAACCTGACTTCTACGGTGACGGCCGGTATCGTCAGTGCAAAGGCCCGTTCGATGGGTGCCAATTCCATAGAAAGCTTCATCCAGACGGATGCCGCCATCAACCGTGGTAATTCCGGCGGCGCGTTGGTCAATGCGCGTGGCGAGTTGGTGGGCATCAATGCGATGATTTATTCCCAGACGGGTTCTTATACCGGTTATGGTTTTGCCATCCCGACGACCATCATGAACAAGGTTGTGGCCGACTTGAAGGAATTCGGTGTCGTACAACGTGCCCAATTAGGCGTGATGGGTAATGATGTATCCACTTATATTGACGTAGAGAAGTCAAAGGCAATGAGGTGGACTTGGGTACGGTAAACGGCGTTTATGTGGCCGAAGTGCAGGATAACTCCACAGCTTCCGAGGCCGGATTGCGCAAGGGCGACGTGGTCATTGCTGTCAACGGTAAGGATGTAAAGAAGATGGCCGAGTTGCAGGAAGCCATCAGTACGATGCGTCCGGGCGACAAGGTGAAAATCACTTATATGCGTAACAAGAAGAAAGACACCGTGACAGCTGTGTTGCGCAACGCGCAAGGCAACACCAAGGTGTTGGAGCAAATGGATATGGACCAGTTCGGGGCAGCCTTGAAGCCTTTGGACGGCGAGACTAAACGCCAGTTGAACTTGCCGAACGGTTTTGGAGGTCGTAGCCGTGAAGAAAGGCAAAATGGCGGATGCCGGAGCAGAGAAAGGTTGGATTATCCTGCAAGTGAACGACAGGCCTATGAACACGATGGAAGATTTTGAAGAGGCTGTAAAAGAAGCCAACCGTTCTTCCGACCGTATCCTGTGGATTCGTGCCGTGACGCAAAAGCGGACGGTTGAGAAGCGCAGTGGTGGAATTGGATGAGAAATAAACGGTGACGGGCTGACAGGCCTGGCTTGAAAGTCCGTCCCATCTTAGACAGAAGAACATAAGGACAAAGGAAGTTTGCGCCAGCAAGAAAAATATTTGTTCTTATGTTCTTCTGTCTTGTTTATCTTTTTGACAATATGTCAACCAGCCTTTCGCGAGATTCAGCTATTCGTGAGCCGTGGCGGAGGTGTACGGAAATACGCGAATCTCGTGCATTGTGTCGGGAGCAACGTGTAAGCGTTTCATGCCTTCTTTGTGCCATGGTGCCGGGACGAAAGGCCGCTCTTGCCGCAAGCGGAGAGGGGAGTGTAAGTTCGAGCGTGTCCAGCCTGTCGTTTTGACATCATTCTTTTGTCGGTGGGAACGTGCCGAATAGAGAAAAACGGGCTTCAACAGCCTCTCCGGACTTCATTTTCAAGAAGGTTTTCGGCCGATAAGCGGAGGCCGTCTCCAAAATCTGCGGAGAAAAAATTGTTTTCTCAGCCGAATGATTTTTCGTTCGCCTGAGATTGACGCGCGTTTTTGCTTAAAAAACAAAATAACGGGCTTGAAGTGTAAAAGATGTATTTGATTTAATTCTAAAATGTGCGGAACGCGTGGTTTTTCATCCCGGAAAGATGGATAAGAGCTTTCGTTTTGTCAGTAAAAATGTGTAAAGGATGGCAGGATGAAAGTTTTGTCCCTGTCGCGTCAAAGACCTACGAAAACCCGGAGTGAAGAATGTAAGAGAGAAACAGGTTGCTTCGGTTTGATGTTTTGTATATATTTGTAAGTCACTTTATAATGGGTCGTTATGAGGAAGATTGGTAAGATGGTATCGGGGGCGGCTGTGCTGTTGATGTTGGCGGCGGCATGCGGGGAAAGGAAGGACGTGGTGCGGATTTTTCGGAAGGGAAGAATCGCGATATAGAGGTGATAGACATCGACAAGGCCAAGCGAGAGAGAAAGCTTTTGCTGTATTCTTCCATATTGGAAGAGCCGGACGTGATAGTCTTGGAAACCAATCCGGAATGTATTATTCAGGACGTTTCTGCCATAGATATATATGAAGGTAATATCTATATTTTGGATGATGAACTACCTGCCTTGTATGTGTTCCGGCGAGACGGCTCTTTCTTAAGGCGGATAGGCCACCAAGGCCGGGGGCACGGGGAATACCGTGAGCCTTCGGATTTTTCCATAGACCGCGAAAACGGTATCTTATACCTTTGGGACGGGGCTTTGTGTATGGCGCATAAATACAGTTTGCGAACCTATGAATATCTCTCTTCGGTAAGGACGAAGCGGAGCGGCTATCAGAGTTTTTGCATGCAGCTTGTCGGCGACAAGTTGTACGTGAACCGGACATCGTTGGATGCGGATGCCGGGAATTACCTGTTGATGGAAATAGACGAAAAGACGGGAGTGCAGACCGATTCCTGCCTGAAGGCTGACGATTACAACCGGGGTGGAATTTTGCTTTGAGATTACCTTTTAGTTTCTTTTACTCCAAAATACGGATGCGCCTAAGTATGTGGAAATGTTTTCCGAAAATAGACGAGTATGAAAAACTGATGGGGATAAAGGAAGATTCCAATCCGGTGTTGTTCTTTCACAAGTACAAATCAAGGAGCAAATGAACGGGTCGCGGTGCTCCGGACGGACAGAAGGTCGGGTTTCGGGCTTGGTTAAAGCGGAAATCCTGGCAGGCCGATTAATATTTATGCAAATATTTACGGCTTAATCCGGATTTTTTGGTAACTTTGTGCGTTTAATATGTAGTAGGAGAATGAGACAGTTAAAGATTACCAAAAGTATCACCAATCGTGAGAGCGCTTCGCTTGACAAGTATTTGCAGGAAATCGGCCGTGAGGATTTGATTACGGTGGAAGAAGAAGTGGAATTGGCACAGCGCATTCGCAAAGGTGATCGTGTAGCACTCGAAAAACTGACACGTGCCAATCTGCGTTTCGTGGTTTCAGTGGCCAAACAGTATCAGAACCAAGGACTGAGTTTGCCGGACTTGATCAATGAGGGCAACTTGGGCTTGATAAAGCTGCTGAGAAGTTCGACGAAACCCGCGGATTCAAGTTCATCAGTTACGCGGTGTGGTGGATTCGCCAGTCCATTCTTCAGGCTTTGGCGGAGCAGAGCCGTATCGTACGTTTGCCCTTGAACCAGGTAGGTTCACTGAATAAGATAAGTAAGGCATTCAGCAAGTTCGAGCAGGAGAATGAGCGCCGTCCGAGTCCGGAGGAGCTTGCCGACGAGCTGGAGATTCCGGTAGACAAGATTTCCGATACCTTGAAGGTGAGCGGACGCCATATTTCGGTGGATGCCCCGTTTGTGGAAGGAGAGGACAACAGTTTGTTGGACGTGTTGGTCAATGACGATTCTCCGATGGCGGACCGTACGTTGGTCAACGAGTCTCTCTCGCGTGAGATTGACCGTGCGTTGTCCACGCTTTCCGAACGCGAAAAGGAAATCATCCAAATGTTTTTCGGTATCAACCACCAGGAAATGACGTTGGAGGAAATCGGCGACAAATTCAATCTTACGCGTGAGCGCGTGCGTCAAATCAAGGAGAAAGCTATCCGGCGTTTGCGTCAGAACACGAAGAGTAAATTATTGAAGTCTTATCTCGGCTGATGCCGTGCGGAAGGGGTGGAATGATGGACTTGAACTTTAAACATTGGGGGCTGTTGGCCTGCTTGTTGGGGCTTGTAGGGATGTCTTTATCCGCGAAGGTGGAGCGGACTACGGTGTATATCTTCGGATTTTCGGCGTCTTTTACGGATTCGGTGGCATACATTACGGATGTCCAGCAATTGGATAGTGCTTACATCGAGACGAAGTATGATTTCCTGATGGACCGTGTGGTATACAGCGACCAGTTGCAGACCTATCTGGAAGCGGTAAAGCAAATGCCGAATTCTACATGCACAGTCTTTTTCCATACGAAAAGAACAAGCTGATGGAAGAATATAATAAGATAAGGAAGCGTTATAGCGGCGATGAAAGTGTGATGTTGAAAGAACTGACAGACGGAGGCTTTAAGTTCCAATCGCCTGTTTACGAGCCGCTGGTCAAAGTCACGCCTGAGCCGGTTGAATCTAAGGCGGTGAAAAAAGAAAAGAAGCGGAAAGCTTCCAAGGATAAGCAGGAAAAATAGAAACAGATGGAATACCAGTATAATATTGCGGGCATCTGTGCCGGATTGTTTTCTGCGATGCAGGAAATGACAGCAGTTTGTTGCCTTCTTTTTCGCCATTCAAGAGCGAAGAAGAAGGCAATTTGTTATTTTGCCTCTCGGTGGATGATGCTTTTCGTTGGCCGGTGACGGAGAAGAAGTCGGACAGTTCGATTGCGGTGGCAACAACTTCGGGGTTTACCGCCTGCCGGACGGGAGTTATCAATTTGAAATCTGCGATGAAAAGAAAGCCTTGTGTTGCTTATTGCAGGCTAACGCCGATTTTTCGGATTGTAGGGCCGCTTTGGTGGCAGAGAGCGATGCCGGGCGTAAGTTCGGATTGAATAATGCCCTCATGTTGGTGTATGCCTTTGCTTCCGCACCGTATGCCACGTTGCTGATGCATGCTTCCGTAATCCGCAATGACGGCCGGGGATATTTGTTTTTGGGTAAGAGCGGGACGGGGAAGAGTACGCATACACGGTTGTGGTTGAGCCACATCCCGGGCTCCGACCTGATGAACGATGACAATCCGGTGGTGAGAGTGGTGGAGGGGACGGTCTATGTCTACGGTTCTCCCTGGAGCGGGAAAACACCTTGTTACCGCCGGGTGTCTGCGCCGGTGGGAGCTTTTGTACAGTTGCGGCAATGTCCGGAAAACACGATTCGGAAAGAGAGCGTATTGGAAAGTTTTGCCTCGCTCTTGCCGTCCGTATCGACCATGAAATGGGATCGCCGTATTCATTCAGCGCATTGCGACACCATTTCGGACATCATCCGCCTTTCGCCGATATTTTATATTTTAGGATGCAGGCCGGATGAAGAAGCGGCCAGACAGAGTTTTCATACATTGACGGGACGATGAACAAGAGGGAGAATATGGACGAAATGGCGGTACGCCGGATGGAAGTCCCTAATGCCGTGTTGTTGGGACAGGTGAAAGAAGCTATACGTGAGGGGCATACGGCGACTATCAATGTAAAAGGTTACAGTATGCGTCCCTTTTTGGAGCATTGCAGGGATAAGGTACGTTTGGCATCGTTCACGGATTTGAAAGTGGGCGATGCCGTGTTGGCCGAATTTTCGCCGGATAAATATGTCTTGCATCGTATCATAGAGATTGATGGAGATGTCGTGGTGATGATGGGGGACGGTAACCTGAGGCACAAAGAGATTTGTTGCAAGGAGGATATAGTCGGGATTGTCACGCACTATATCCGGCGGGGCAAGACGATACCGGCATCCGACCCACGCCTGCAACGTCGCGTGCGGATGTGGCACAAGCTTCTGCCTGTGCGCCGTTATCTGTTATACATATATAGGATTAATCTTAAATTATCAAATTGGCTAAAATGAGAATCAAGGATGGTTTTGAACTGCGTGAGATTTGTGGGGAACATGTGATTCTGTCGCATGGGATGGACAATATTGATTTCAGCAAGATTATTTCGCTGAATGAAACAGCGGCTTTCTTGTGGAAAGAGGCTGTGGGAAAAGAAGAAATCAGCGAAGAAGAACTGACGGCCACCTTGTTGGAGGCGTATGAGGTGGACGAGGAGACGGCTCGTAAGGACGTGGCGCAGGTGCTTGCCAAATGGGGAGAAATCGGGCTGTTGGCCTAATCGGACGGAGCTATGGATATAGAACAAATCAGGGCATACTGCCTCAGTAAGCCTCATGCCACGGAAGATTTCCCTTTCGATGAAACCACGCTGGTCTTTCGGGTCATGAATAAGATTTTTGCCAGTATCGGTTTGGACAATGTGGATTGGTTTTGCCTGAAGTGCGATCCGGAGTATGCCATAGAGTTGCGTGAGCATTACACGGGGATTACTGGGGCATGGCATTGGAACAAAAGTATTGGAATCAGATTGCCATTACGCATGGCGACGTGCCCGATGCCTTGATACGCAGCCTGATAGACCATTCGTACAATGAGGTGGTAAAGAAGTTGCCCCGCAAGCTTCGTGACCAGTTGGCGGCGGAGGAATGACGGACTTATTCCTCCTTGTCGTCTTCACCTTTCAGTATGGGGAGTTGCCAATGGTATTTTACGGCCAATAAGCGGATGGATATGACGATGATGGCGGAAAGAATGGCATTGACTTCGGCCTGAAGTCCCACAGAATAACCTATAATATAAACTATCCCTCCGGCAATGCAGGCCATGGCATAAATGTCTTTGCGGAAAACGAGCGGTACCTCGTTAATCAGTATGTCCCGGATGACACCACCGGCGGCTCCTGTCACGCAACCCATGATAACGGCTGTCCAGACGGGGTATCCCATGTTCAGTGTCTTTTCCAACCCCGTGATATTGAATAAGGCCAGACCGATGGTATCGAAGATAAACCAGGTGCTTTGTTGCCTTATGATTTTCTTTCCGAACAATATGACATAAAGTAGGGAAAGGCCGCAACAGATGATATACACGGGATTCGTCATCCAGAACGGAGGAATGCCCAGCATGATGTCGCGTATCGTACCGCCACCGACTGCCGTGGCCGTGCCTACGATATAAGCTCCGAACCAGTCGAACTGTTTGGCCGAAGCCAGACGGATACCCGAGATGGCAAATGCCATAGTTCCGATAAACTCTATCACGACGAAAGAGACCGGAAGCCGGAGGGTGGTCCCCCATGACTTGCAGGAGGTGCAGGAGGTTTTCGGTCATGGGTTCACGACGTTTTGCGGTTTTCCTTCAAGGAATGCGCGGATGTTTCGTTCGCAGATGTCCATGAGCCTCAGGCGGGCTTCCCGTGTGGCCCAAGCGATATGTGGGGTGAGATAGGCATTAGGGGCCGAAAGCAGGGGATGGTCTGCCGAAGGCGGTTCGGTGCTTGTCACGTCTGCACCGTATGCGGCAAGGATATTGTTTCTCAGGGCTTCGGCTACCGCCTCTTCGTCCACTAACGGGCCGCGTCCGGTATTGATGAGGATGGCTCCCGGTTTCATAAGCGCCAAGGTGTGCGGGTTCACCAAATGGTGAGTCTCCGGGGTGAGCGGACAGTTCAGGCTGATGACATCGCACGCGGAGAACAGCTCTTCCATTGTGGACTTCCGGATGTCGGTACCCAACTGAAGAGGGCTTTTGGAGGTGCAGGCATATACTTCCATGCCGAAAGCCAAGGCTATGCGTGCGGTAGCCATGCCGGTATGTCCGAGTCCCACGATACCCATTTTCTTACCGGACAGTTCCATGAGGGGCGTGTCCCAATAGCAAAAGTCCGGATTGCGGCTCCAACGTCCCTTACGGTTTTCTTCGGCATAATGTTCCACGCGGTTGGTAATGGCCAACAGGAGGGCGAAGACCATTTGGGCTACCGAACGGGTACTGTATGCCGGGATGTTGCAAACGGGAATCCCGTGTTTGCGGGCAGCTTCGATGTCTACCACGTTGTAGCCTGTAGCCATCACGCCGATGTATTTCAGATCCGGCAAACGGTCGATGTGTTCGGCTGTGATGAGGTCTTGTTCGTTAGCAAGATATCCGCTCCTTCGGCGTGTGCATAAAATTCTTCGGCCGAAGTCCGTGGAAACACTGTCAGTTCTCCTAATTGTGCGATAGGCTCCCAGGAAAGGTCGCCGGGGTTTAAGCCGTAGCCGTCTAATACAGTTATTTTCATAGGTTTCTGTTTTATTTTCCGTTAATCTTGAAATTCATGCGGCGGTAACCGACCAGTTTGTCATAACGCCCTCCGTTAGGACGATGGTATACCAAGATGATGTATTCGTTTTCCGTCTCATAAAAGTTCCCGTCCGTCCGTCCGCTGTTTCCTTGGGTTTCACCGTCCGGCACGAAGAGATAATTATAATTGTAATATCCTTGTTTCAGGAGAGCGGTGGCTTCGTAGGCCTGTGTTTCCCGGTTGTATGTCATGCGGTATTCGGGGATGAAGCGGTTGTAAGTCCATTCGCCGTTCAGGTAGACTTCTCCGCCGGGCAGTTGAGGACTTTTTCAAAGTGAAATGCGTGAATACATAGTCGCAAGTGGTAGCCACGTCTTCGTCGTCGCTGTTGCGGATGATAAAGGCACCGTTTTGGTCTTCGTCATACAGATAATTCCGGGCGGTTTGATTGGGATAGAGTGTGGCGTGGTAATACGGGTCGAACCATTCCATCCTGTCTACGTTCAGTGTAGGGATATGTACGTCCAGAATCTCAAATTTGTGGTATTCGTTGCCGGCCGGGAAAATCAGTTGGCGGTTGTGCGTGAATTCAATCTTATTGGCCGCCTGGATGTTGGGCTTGGGATTGACCACACAGTTATCCCACCGGCGGTTTTGCATTACTACGGTTTTCAGTTCACGATGCGGGTCGATGACTTTCACCAGTCCGTAGTTGACGGAGAAATCCACTTGCTGGTGGGATTTGTTGAAGTCTATGTCCGTATTGGTACTGACGGTAGCTCCTATTCCTACGCCCGGTTCCACCAGACTGAAACAGGCCGTAAGGACGGGTACAGGTTCGTCGCCCTCGTCGTTGTAGACCGTGAGTTTATAGTTGCCGGATAGCTTGAGCGAAATGTTTTCGTTCGGAATCCGTAGCGAGTAATGGGTGTAAAGCACGGTCGTATTGAAGCTTTTCTCGTAGTCTTCTATCGGTTCCCCGTTGAACCCGTTCATGTAATCGGATTCAAAGATTTCTGTCGATGGAGACCAGTCTGCATTGCAATGTTCCACCTTATATATATAACGGTGGTATTCGTGTGAGAACTCGTCGAAACCGATTTCCAGATGATTCCCTCCCCCCAAGTTCATGATGGGAGGCAGCAACGGGTCATCGTTTACTACCACTTGCAGAGTGTGCAGTTGACGGTCCAGGATTTCATGCCGTTGTGCAGTTATTGCCGATGCACAACATAGCAGGCTTAAGAGTACGGTTATCTTTTTCATACTGCAAAATTACGCTTTTTTCGGATGCCTTATCAAGTTTTTATCTTAACTTTGTCTGCAACCTTTAAAATGATATGATGTCACATCGAATGTTAGGACTGTTTGTCGGAGGGGCGATGATGTGTCCTTTAAGCCTGTCGGCACTGACTTATACGAAAGCGGATTCGTTGAAAGTGGTACAACTCCTTGATGTCGGGAAAAAACAAACGAGAGGAACGGACCTGACTTTGTTTTTGCGGAGCAATTCATCGGGGTGCCTTACGTGGCTTCCACTCTCGAAGTAAATCCGGATGAAGAATTGGTCGTCAACTTACGTCAGTTGGACTGTACGACGTTGGTCGAGAATGTGGTGGCTTTGACCTTGACCGTGAGAAGAGCATCCCCATTTGTTTTTTTGCCGGAATCTGGAAAAATACGTTACAGCGGAGGACAGTTGAACGGCTATTCTTCCCGTAACCATTATTTTAGCGAATGGATAGCGAGTAACGAAAGTTTGGGCGTCGTGAAGGAAATAAAAGGAGAAAAAGGTAAAGGGATACCGGCCTTTTATTGCCGTACAACGTCTGCGTTTGGATTATATGAGTACGCATCCCGATGCATATCCGATGTTGAAAGGAAGGGCAGGCGAGATAAGCCGTATCCGCAGAAATGAACAAAAATTGGCAAATGTTTCAGTGAGATACGTACCTTTGTCGTTGTTGGATAAGGGAAAGGATGTATTGGAAACGATTCACGACGGTGACATTTTAGCTATCGTGACCCGAAAGAAAGGTCTGGATACCTCGCATTTGGGATTTGCCGTGTGGCAGAAAGGATGCCTTCATTTGCTCAATGCTTCCAGTATTCATAAGAAAGTGGTGTTGGAACCCATGACATTGAGCGAGTACATGAAAAAACACCCCTCCCAATTAGGGGTGCGGGTGGTACGTGTCATTTGAACAGGTCGATATGTTTCATTTGCCGCATGATGGCCGTCTGCCGCTTCAACATGTACCGTGACGGATTTTTGGAACTGTATTTGAGCGGATTGGGTAATGTGGCGGCTATCAGCGCACAGTTGGCACGCGTGAGGTTTCTCGGCAGGACGCCCGAAATGTTGTTGTGCCAGCTTCGGCACCATATATGCCGTCGCCCATTTCGATGGAGTTCAGGTAGACTTCCATAATCCGTTGTTTGCTCCAGCATAATTCGATTAAAGCCGTGAAGTATGCCTCCAGTCCTTTTCTGACCCAAGAGGAAGTCGGCCATAAAACACGTTTTTGGCAGTTTGTTGGCTGATGGTGCTGCCTCCGCGCCGGCGTTTTCCCGCCATGCGCTCCTCTACGGCATTTTGGATTTCCACCACATCGAAACCGTGGTGCTGGAAACCGTTGGTCTTCGGAAGCCATGACGGCTATGGGCAAGTATTTGGACATTTCATCCAAAAGGAACCCAATGGTGTTTCAACCTGATTTTTTCGCCTCGGCCGACCTGTTGTGCACAGCGGATGAACATGAGCGGGGTGACAGGTACGGGGACAAAGCGGTAGAGAATAACAAAAAGATTGTACTCCCCGAAGAACGAGAGTACAATCCATTGAATCAGTTTCTGAATTTTTTCATCTGTCTGATTAGTTGCCAGCCTGAGCTTGGGCTTCCTGAATCATTTTTCACTGGCATACAAATAAACTTCCACACGACGGTTCTGCTCGCGTCCGGCAGCCGTACTGTTGTCAGCTACGGGGTCAGCTTCTCCCAAGCCTTCTACCGATGTTATCTGCGTTGGGGAAACTCCGCATTGTTTCAGGTAATTGGAAACAGAATTGGCCCGTTGTAACGACAGGTCCATATTCTTTTGCACGCTTTGGGCGGCTGTGCTGTTTTCCATCCTTGATTGTCGGTGTACCCTTTAATCGCCACGTCCATATCCTTGTTTACATTCAATACCGTGCTGGCAAATTTGGCCAATGAGGCGGTAGCATTACTGCTTAAAGCCGAACTGCTGGTGTTGAACAGAATCCCGGAGTCGAATGTTACTTTCACCGCTTGCAGACCGTTAGCGTCGGTTACGCTTTCCACTTGCGCGTTTTCCACTTGTTGAGCCGCAGCTTTGGCTTTATCCATTTTCTTTCCGATCAATGCACCTACACCCAGCGCCCACGGCTACGCCTACAGCAGCACCGATACCGGCTCCTTTACGCTTTATTGCTGGACGCCAAGGTTCCAATCAATGTACCCAAGGCAGCACCACCGCCGGCACCGATCAGCGACCCCTTGCCGGTATTGTTCATGTTTCCTCACAACTGCTTAAAAGCATACCTGCACTCAGTACGAGTGCACAAAACTCAATCCTTTCATAGTTATAACTTTTTAAAATCTAAATCACAAGCAAAATTAGATATTTTCTGCCGAATAACCGCATGAAAAGGAAACTTTTGCTAATTTTGCAAACTGTTTATAGATATTGATTATGGCTAAAGAACTTAAAGATTTGACCAAAAGAAGTGAGAACTATTCTTCATGGTATAACGAATTGGTGGTGAAAGCCGATTTGGCCGAACAGTCGGATGTAAGAGGATGTATGGTGATAAAGCCTTATGGTTATGCCATTTGGGAGAAGATGCAGCGTGTGTTGGATGATAAATTCAAGGAGACCGGCGTGCAAAACGCTTATTTCCCGCTGCTGATTCCTAAATCGTTTCTGAGTAAAGAAGCCGAACATGTGGAAGGATTTGCCAAGGAATGTGCCGTGGTGACGCACTATCGCTTGAAGACCAACGAGGACAAGACCGGCGTGGTGGTAGACCCGGCGGCCAAACTTGAAGAGGAGCTGATCATCCGTCCTACTTCAGAGACCATCATTTGGAATACTTATAAAAACTGGATTCAAAGCTACCGCGACCTGCCCATCCTTTTGCAACCAATGGTGCAATGTGATGCGCTGGGAATGCGTACCCGACTTTTCCTCCGTACGGCCGAGTTCTTGTGGCAAGAAGGACATACGGCACATGCCACGCGTGAAGAAGCCGAGGAACGTGCCAAACTGATGTTGAAAGTGTATGCCGATTTTGCCGAACAGTATATGGCCGTGCCCGTAGTGCAGGGCGTGAAAAGCGAGACAGAACGTTTTGCCGGTGCTTTGGATACTTATACCATCGAGGCGATGATGCAGGACGGAAAAGCTTTGCAGGCGGGAACTTCCCATTTCTTGGGGCAGAACTTCGGTAAGGCATTTAATGTGCAGTTTATCAATAAAGACAATAAGTTGGAATATGCCTGGGCTACTTCCTGGGAGTATCCACCCGTTTGATGGGCGCACTCATCATGACGCATTCCGATGACAACGGTTTGGTATTGCCGCCGAAGCTGGCTCCCATTCAAGTGGTCATAGTTCCTATATATAAGAATGGGGAACAACTGAAAGCTATCGATGAGAAAGTGGAAGGCATCGTTGCACGCCTTCGTGCATTGGGTATTTCCGAAGTATGACAATGCCGACAACAAGCGTCCCGGTTTTCAAGTTTGCCGATTATGAGCTGAAAGGTGTGCCGGTGCGTTTGGTCATGGGAGGGCGAGATTTGGAGAACAATACGGTAGAGGTCATGCGGCGCGACACGTTGGAGAAGGAAACCCGTACATGCGACGGCATCGAGGACTATGTGAAGACTTTGTTAGACGAAATACAAGATAACATTTACTCAAGGCAAAATCCTATCGCGATGCACATATTTATGAATGCGACAACTACGGATTTCAAGGTGCGTGTGAAGGAAGGCGGTTTCTTCCTTTGTCATTGGGACGGGACAGCTGAGACGGAGGCGAAAATCAAGGAGGACACGCAAGCCACTATCCGTGCGTGCCGTTTGAGTTCGAGCAGACTCCGGGTGTGGATATGGTGAGCGGGAAACCGGCTAAATGCCGTGTACTGATTGCCCGTTCGTATTAAGAGCGAGATTTTTTGTTTTCATGGTTGTTGGTGGCCACGGACTTTTTCTCAAGGAAAGTTCGTGGCCACTCTGTTTGCGTAGGTTTAACAGGTGATAATATTAGTTAAACGACGAGCTTTTCTCTTGGTTTTATACCGTTATTTCTTTCCGAATTTATACTTTTGCCTTGGTGTTAACAATAATGTTAAACATTAAAGTTGTTATGAGCAAAGAAAGATAATACGGAACAAGCGATATTGCAGGCGGCCGAGACAGAGTTCTTGGACAAAGGCTTTGCACTGGCCAAAACTACTGAAATCGCAAAACAGGCGGGAGTGACGCACGCCATGTTGCATTATTACTATCGGACAAAAGAAAAACTGTTCGAGCGGGTTTTTCAAGAGAAAGTGGATTTGATGGCCCATTCCTTAGTGGCTACCTTGGACGACGGAAAGCCGTTTCTGAAACAAATGGAAGACTTGACAGGGGCTCACTTCGATTTTATAGCAGAAAACCCGAAGTTGCCGTTTTTTCTTCTGAACGAGATTCATCTGAATGAAAAGCGCAGGGAGCTTTATCTTCCGGTATTGTCGAGCGCGGTGCGGAACACGTTGCAAAATGTGGAAAGGCGGTTGGAACAAGCCGTGAAGCGCGGCGAGGTACGTCCCATAAGGACGGCCGACCTGATGTTTTCCATCTTCTCGCTGAATGTAATGTCTTTTTGTGGGACAGTCGCTTGTCCAACAGGCATTCGATTTAGACCGGGAAGATATGCGGCAGTTCATCTTGCAGCGCCGGGCAGAGAACATTGAAATGATATTCAGCAGACTTAGGAAATAAAGAAGGATATGAAACGGATTTTTCGTATGGGCCGTAGGGATGTGCGCCGTTTGTGGGACGGTGTCGGCTCAACTGACTTTGGAAGAGTGTTACCGTGCAGCGCGGGAGAACTATCCTTTGGTGCGGCAGTTCGATTTGATTGAGCGTACAAAGGATTTCACTGTGGAGAATGCGGCGAAAGGCTATTTTCCCCAACTGAGTTTTTCGGGAAAGGCTTCATACCAGTCGGACGTGACGAAGATGCCCTTTAGCATTCCGGGAGTAGAGTTTGGTTTGGACAACGACCAGTACCAACTGGTATTGGAACTGAACCAGACGGTCTGGGACGGAGGAGTCGTACGTAACCGTAAAGAGGAGGCCCGGGCCAAATCCGAGGTGCAGAAAGGGCAACTGGAAGTAAACCTTTATGCGTTGAACGACCGGGTGAACCAATTATTCTTCGGCATGTTGCTCATAGACGCCCAGTTGGCACAGAATGCCTTGTTGCAAGCCCAGTTGGCACGCAACCATGGCCAGGTGAGTGCGTGCATGCAGCAGGGGTGGCCAATCAGGCCGATTTGGATGCCGTAGCGGTGGAACAGTTGAATGCTCGGCAGACAGAGAGTGAGCTACGTGTCAATCGTAAAGCGTATGCCGAGGTGTTGGGACTGCTGACCGGTCGGAAAGGAATTGATGCGGAACGGTTGGTCAAAGCCGTCCGTCACCGTGGAGCCGTTGGAAGAAAACCGTAGGCCGGAATTATCGTCTTTACGAATCGCAGCGGCGGCAGTTGTCTGTGCAGGAGAAAGGTTTGACAGCCCGTTATATGCCCAAGTTGGGAGTATTCGCACAAGGGGCTTACGGTGACCCCGGACTGAATATGCTGAAGGGCGGATTCGAGCCTTATTATATAGCCGGTGTGCGGTTGAGTTGGAACATCAGCGACTTGTACACGCGGAAGAACGACAAAAGACTGTTGGCTGCAAGTCGCGACGACATCGACGTGCAAGAGGCGGTATTCCGGTTGAACAACCGGATGGAAACGGCGCAGCATTGGCGCACGGTGGAGAAAATAGATACCTTGATGAAGAATGACGATGAGTTGATAAGGTTACGCACCAATATTCGGAAGTCGGCCGAAGCCAAGGTCGCGAACGGCACGCTCACCGTGACGGAAATGTTGCGCGAAGTGACGGCCGAAGATCAGGCCAAGCAGACCAAGGCCTTGCACGAGATACAACGCTTGCAAGCCTTATATGATATCAAATATACGATGAATCATTAAAAACAGAATGAATATGGACATTTGGAATAAGTTATGGCGGGGCGGGCTGGACAGTCCGGTCGCCGTAGGAAAGACAGTGTATGGATTCAAACGGGGAGCCTGGGACATTTGCGGCGTGGCCTTGTTGGGATTGCTTGCGGCGTGTAGCGGGACAGACACGGATTTCGACGCTACAGGAATCTTCGAATCCACGGAAGTCATCGTATCGTCCGAAGCCAACGGTAAAATCATGGCGTTGAATCTGGAAGAAGGTGATTTGTTGGAGCAGGGGCAACAAGTGGGATATGTGGATTCCGTGCAGCTTTACCTGAAGAAGTGCCAACTGGAAGCCCAAGTACGTTCCATCGGTAGCCGTAGGGCGGACGTGGCCAAGCAGGTGGCGGCCACTCGGGAACAGATCGCAAAGGCCGAACTGGAAAGAAAACGCAGCCTGAATCTGTTGGCGCAGAATGCCGGTACGCAAAAGCAGGTGGACGATGTGGAGTCGCAACTGGCTGTGCTGAAAAAGCAGTTGGAAGCCCAGTTGTCTACTTTGAATCTCGGCAACCAAGGCGTGACGGAAGAAGGGGATGCCGCAGAGATACAGATACGGCAGATTGAAGACCAACTGGAGAAATGCCGTATCGTCAGTCCCATTTCCGGTACGGTACTGACGAAGTATGCCGAACGGGGCGAAGTGACGGCCCAAGGCAAACCCTTTGTTCAAAGTGGCGGACATGAAGCATGTCTTTTTTGCGGGCGTATGTGAGCGGCGACCAACTCTCTACAGTAAAACTGGGGCAAACGGTGAAAGTCTATGCCGATTACGGGGCGGAAGACCGTAAGGAATACAAGGGAAAAATCACGTGGATATCCGAACAGACCGAGTTTACGCCTAAAACCATACAGACGCGTGACGAACGGGCGAATCTGGTGTACGCCGTGAAAATAGCCGTGGAAAACGACGGCTTGCTGAAGTTGGGCATGTATGGCGAAGTCAAATTCAACTAAGGTGTCATGGAATCCATTGTGAAGGTAGAGGGCGTGTCCAAACATTACGGCAGCGTACAGGCTTTGGACGACGTTTCTTTTCGAGGTCAGGCCCGGAGAAATCTTCGACTGATAGGACCGGACGGAGCCGGGAAAAGCACGCTGTTCCGCATGTTGGCCACTTTGCTGTGTCCGGAGAGCGGGCGGATTACGGTGGACGGGCTGGACGTTGTGGGGGACTACCGCAAGTTGCGTGCTTGCGTCGGTTATATGCCGGGCCGGTTTTCCTGTATCCCGACCTGACGGTGGAGGAGAACCTGAACTTTTTGCCACGCTGTTCGGTACGTCCGTACGTGAGAATTACCATCTGGTGGAAGACATATACAAGCAGATCGAGCCGTTCAAAACCCGCCGCGCAGGGAAACTCTCCGGCGGGATGAAACAAAAACTGGCGTTGAGCTGTGCGTTGATTCATAAACCGGTGGTCTTGTTGTTGGATGAGCCGACCACGGAGTCGACCCTGTCTCGCGCAAGGAATTTTGGGAAATGTTGCGGCGGCTGAAGCGGGAAGGCATCACCATCATCGTCTCTACGCCTTATCTCGACGAGATCCGGAGTTGCGACCGTATGGCATTCCTCTACGGCGGTGCGGTCAAGGGGATAGATACCCCCGCCGTCATGTTGAACGGTTTGCCGACATCCTGTGTCCGCCGGGGTTGCAACGCGAACCGGCCGGAGTCCGGTCGGAATGTGCCATCGAGGTGCACGATTTGGTGAAACGGTTCGGGACGTTCACGGCTGTAGATCACATTTCCTTTCGTGTGGGGAAGGGCGAAATCTTCGGTTTCCTCGGGGCGAACGGGCAGGCAAGACCACAGCCATGCGCATGCTGTGCGGCCTGTCTTATCCCACGTCGGGCACGGGGCGCGTGGCCGGTTTCGACATCAACACCCAGCAGGAAGAAATCAAGAAACATATCGGTTATATGAGTCAGAAATTCTCGTTGTACGACGACCTGAAGGTGTGGGAAAACATTCGCCTGTTTGCCGGTATCTACGGACTCTCGGACGAGGTGATAGCCCGTCGCACGGACGAAGTGCTGCATACGTTGGGACTGGAAGCAGAGCGGAACACGATGGTCAAATCGTTGCCCTTGGGTGGAAACAAAAGTTGGCTTTTTCCGTGGCCACGTTCCACCGTCCGGACATCGTGTTCCTCGACGAACCGACCGGAGGTCGACCCTAAGACGCGACGCCAGTTCTGGGAACTGATCATCAGGCTGCCGACCAGGGTATCACCATCTTCGTCACGACGCACTATATGGACGAGGCCGAATTTTGCGGTCGCGTCCATCATGGTGGACGGGAAGATACGGGCATTGGATACGCCCGAAGGCTTGAAGCGTACTTTCGGCGAGAAAGACATGGACGGAGTGTTCCACCGTTTGGCCCGTGAGGCCACACGTAATGCAGAAATTTGCGGGTAAGAGAGCGCAGACCGAACTTGTTCGGTGTCTGCCGAGCGTGAGTAAATTATTCAATAAAGATGAAACAGTTTTGGGCTTTTATCAAGATAGAATTTTTCCACATCTTCCGCGACCGGCGGACGATGTTGATTTTGTTGGGCATGCCGGTGTTGCAAATCATTTTGTTCGGTTTTGCCATCACCACCGAACTCAACCACAGCCGCGTGGCCGTGCTCGATCCGTCGAAAGACGCCGTCACCACGCGCATTACGGAGCGGATAGACGAAAACCGTTATTTTTCGGTCGTGAAAGAATTGTCTTCGGCCTCCGACATCGAAACCGTGTTCCGGCACGATGAAGCGGACATCGTGGTGGCCTTCACCCGGATTTCGATGCCAATCTGTCGACGGGAGAGGCAGGCATACAACTGGTGGTGGATGCCACGGATCCGAACACGGGCAACATGATGGCCGGTTACGTGCAGGGCATTGTCGGGCAAGCCTTGCAATCAGGGACGCAATCAAGTCCCATCGTGCAGACCCATCTCTTGTTCAATCCTCAGATGAAGAGCTCCTACAATTTCGTACCCGGCGTGATGGGGTTGATACTGATGCTGATTTGTGCGATGATGACTTCCATTTCCATTGTACGAGAGAAAGAGACCGGTACGATGGAAGTCCTGTTGGTGTCGCCCATCCGGCCTATTTTTATCATTCTGGCCAAGGCCGTACCCTACTTGGTACTTTCTTGCGTCAATCTGGCCACGATATTGCTACTGTCGGTCTACGTGCTGCACGTGCCGGTGGAGGGCAGCCTCTGGACGCTGTCTTTCTTGAGCCTCCTTCTGATTGCGGTGGCTCTGTCTTTGGATTGCTCATTTCATGCGTGGTACAAAACCAAGTGGCGGCCATGATTGTGTCGGGTATGGACTGATGATGCCTGTCATGTTGCTTTCAGGCATGATTTTTCCCATAGAGAGCATGCCGGCCGTCCTGCAGTGGATTTCCAATATCATTCCGGCAAGGTGGTACATACAGGCCGTAAAGAAGGTGATGATAGAAGGCTTGGGCATGGCCGCCGTATGGCATGAGGCGTTGATACTGTCCGGCATGGCGGCCTTGCTTATCGGGCTGAGCTTGAAGAAGTTCAAGGAGCGGCTGGAATAATACGGACGTAAAAAAGGAAAACTTATGGTACTGAAATATTTAATAGAAAAGGAGTTCAAGCAAATGCGGAGGAATCCCATCATCCCCGGCTCATTTTGGCGTTTCCCTGCATGATGATGATTCTGATGCCGTGGGCTGCCAATCTTGAAATCAAGTACAACAACCTGGCTGTGGTAGACTTGGACTATTCTGCCTTGTCGCGCCGTCTGGTGGAGAAAGTGGCCTCCACGGATTATTTCAATTTGGTGGAGAACGCGCCGGATTACGGCCGTGCATTGAGAGCGTGGAGCGCGGAGAGGCGGATGTCATTCTGGAGATTCCGCGTGACTTTGCCAAATCTTTAGGCACGGGGTGCCCCGTGGAACTTCAGATTTCGGCCAATTCCATCAACGGGACCAAGGGCGGACTGGGCAGTTCTTACCTTTCTACGGTGGTAAACGATTTCGTGAATCAGGAATTGGGAGGCACGGGTATGGCCCGTTTGTCCGTACTTAACTTGTATAATCCGCATTTGAATTATAAAGTGTTCATGGTACCGGCTTTGCTCATCATGATGCTGACGTTGCTTTGCGGCTTTCTTCCTGCATTGAATATCGTGAGCGAAAAAGAGGTGGGCACGATTGAACAGTTGAACGTCACGCCGCTCAACAAGTTCGTGTTCATCCTGGCTAAATTGGTGCCTTACTGGATTGTGGGGCTGGTGGTCCTGTCCATCGGCTTGGTGTTGTCCGCCGTGCTCTACGGCATTGTGCCGTCAGGCAGTTTGTGGCTGATATATTTCTTCTCGTGCATCTACATTCTTACGATGTCGGGTTTCGGACTGATTATTTCCAATTATTCCGCCACGATGCAGCAGGCCATGTTCGTCATGTTTTTCTTCCTGATGGTATTCATCCTGATGAGCGGCCTGTTCACCCCGTGCGCAGCATGCCGGACTGGGCGCAGTGGATAGCGGCTTTCAATCCGTTGACCTATTTTATTCAGGTTATGCGTATGATTTTCCTGAAGGGATGCGGGCTGACCGACTTGTGGCCGCAGTTCGGCAAGATGCTGTGTTTCATGTCGGTGTTTGCCGGAGTAGCCGTGTGGAGTTACCGGAAGACAAATGCCTGATAGCCCGAGCCGGTCATGTATGGCGATGGATGGCCTGTCGAATGATTTACAAAACCAAGCCGTGTGGAGTATTTGGGCTTTAAATGTATAAACAATTGGCAAACAGTGTAATAAGCAACGCCTTGCAGGAGGTATGACAGTCTCTGCAAGGCGTTATTTTTTTTTCTGCGCCAAACGATTTTTCAATCTCAGGCGAACGATTTTCAATCTCCTGAGATTGATTTTCCGTTCTGCGGCGAACGATTCGGGCGTTGAATTTCCTTTACGGATTCTATCGCATGAGGAGATTTTCCGGCATGCGGAAGCCCCGCAGGAAGTCTTCTATGCGCATCCTTTTCTTGCCCGTCAGTTGGATTTCCTTCAGACGGAGGTAGCCTCCGTCGACGGCCACTTTCAGATAGGTCTTTCCGTCGCTGACCACTTTGCCCGCCGGTTCGTGGCACACACACGGCTCTTTCTCCGTTTCGTATATTTTAAGGGTATAAACCTTGCCTGTGGCTTCGTCCTTCATCTCGCTCCAGGCTGCCGGATAAGGCGACAAGCCCCGTACGAAGTCGTACAACGGTTTGAGCGGCCGGCCTTGCCAATCCATCTTGCACGTCTCCTTGAAGATTTTGGGAGCCGGGTGCAAGGGCCTTTCACCGCCATTTCTTCTTGCGGTATGGGGCGGATGGTATCTGTCAGTATATGGTCTACCGTCTCCACCACCAACCGGCCGCCGAGTTCCATCAGTTTGTCGTGCACCACGCCCACATTGTCGGTGTCCGCAATCGGGATGCGCACTTGTTGGATGACCTCGCCGGTGTCGATTTCATGTTTGAGGAAGAACGTGGTGATGCCCGTTTCCGTTTCGCCGTTGATGACGGCCCAGTTGATGGGGGCGGCTCCACGGTATTGCGGCAACAACGACGCGTGCAGGTTGAATGTGCCCATGGGAGGCATGTTCCACACCACTTCGGGCAACATGCGGAAAGCTACCACGATTTGCAGGTCGGCACGCAGGGAGCGGAGTTCTTCCACAAAGGCTTCGTCTTTCAGCTTAACCGGTTGCAAGACACGCAGGCCGTGTTCCACGGCGTACTGTTTCACGGGGCTAGCTTGCAGTACGTCCTGATGACGGCCCATCGGTTTGTCCGGCATGGTGACGACGCCGACCACGTTGTAACCTCCTTCTACCAAGCACTTCAGGCTCTCCACCGCGAACTCCGGCGTGCCCATATATACAATTCTCAAATCTTCTTTCTTTTTCATGTCTTTAGTTTTTAGTCGTCGGATAAGTCGGCCAGGGTTTTACGGTAAAGAGTCAGCACGTGCGACTTGCGGATGAAGCCCATGAACGTGCCTTCCGTGTCTACTACCGGAAGCGTCCAAGCCTGAGTCTTGTCGAACGTGAGCAGCACTACGTCCATGGAGTCGTCGATGTTCAGGCGGGCCACCGGCTCTTTCATCAGTTGGCCGATTTGGAAACGGTGATACAATTCCTGCCGGAACATGATGGGGCGGACATCGTCCAGATAGATGATACCCACCAGACGGTGCTGACGGTCCACCACCGGGAACACATCGCGGCGCGAAGCCGAGATGGTTTTACCAATTCGCTCAAATCCATGTCCGGATACAGGTATTCGTCGTATTTCTCGATGACCGAGTCGAGACTCATCAGCGTGAGTATGGCACGGTCTTTATGGTGCGTGAGCAACTGGCCTCTTTTGGCCAAACGCATGGAATAGATGCTGTGGGGCTCGAAAGAAATAATGGTCAGGTAGGCACAGACGGACACGATCATCAGGGGCATGAATAGCTGATAGCCTCCGGTGAGGTCCGCGATAGGAATATGCCTGTCAGCGGGGCATGCATGACGCCGCTCATCAGTCCCGCCATGCCGATCATGGCAAATTCCGTTCGGGCAAGTAAATGCCCAGACAACGGTAGAAGTTCAAAGGCGGGCGAAAATAAAGCCTGAGATGCAACCCAAAAACAGGCTGGGGGCGAAAATACCGCCACAACCGCCGCCGCCGTTGGTGGCCGTGGAGGCGAAGACTTTGAAGATAAGCACCAACGCCAGGTAAAGCAACAACAGGTTGCCGTGTCCGTAGAACAACGAACTGTCCATCGCCGTGTCCCAGTCTTTCGCGCTGTTTCCGTTAAGCAGCAGGTTGATAAGGTCGTAGCCTTCTCCGTACAACGAAGGGAAAAGATAGATGAGGATGCTCAGCGTGGCTCCGCCGATGAGGAGCTTGACGTAAGGATTGGAATATTTGCGGAAGATGTCTTCCAGCGAGTTCATCGTGCGGGTGAAATAAAGCGATACCAGTCCGCAGAAGATGCCCAAAAGGATGTAGGCCGGTATTTTGTCTACGGCGAATCCGTTTTGCAGGTGGAATTCAAAAATAGTGTTCGTACCCGATACGGCGAATGTCACTCCGGCGGCCGTCACGCATGAAATCAGCAAAGGCAGCAAAGCTCCCATCGTGAGGTCTATCATGAGGACTTCGAGGGTGAATACAAGCCCGGCAATCGGGGCTTTGAAGATGCCTGCCACGGCACCCGCCGCTCCGCAACCCACCAAAAGCATCAGTGTCTTGCTGTTGATGCGGAACAGGCATCCGAGATTGGAACCGATGGCCGAACCGGTGAGCACGATGGGGCTTCTGCCCCTACGGAACCTCCGAACCCGATGGTAATGGCACTGGCGATGACGCTCGACCATGTGTTGTGCGCCTTGATTTTACTCTGTTTGCGTGCGATGGCAAAGAGAATCTTGGTGACACCGTGGCTGATGTCGTCCTTTACGACGTAGCGGACGAACAGTCCCGTCAGGAAAATACCGATGACGGGATACACCAGATAAAGGGCGTTGGAACCGGTGGCGTCGAAACGGTAGGTCAGGAGGTATTGTATCTGATGGATGAGCCACTTCAGGAAGAGACCGGCGAAAGCGGTCAGTATGCCGACCACAAAGCTAATCATCAGAATGAATTTCTGTTCGCTGAAGTTCATCCGTCGCCAGATGAACAAGCGTTCGAAAAATGTGAAATTCCTTTTTACCGCGTACATGATTTTTTTCTGCTTATTTCCTGATAATGGCTACTTCGCCGTCCGAACCCAGTTTGATGATACTGCTGGGAACGGCTTTCGTTTTTTTCCTTCCGGCGGCTTTGTACAATGTAGTCTACCGCATTTTTTATTTCGTCGCTGATGTCGTCGAAACAAGCCGGCGAAGGCTCGCCGCTCACGTTGGCCGAGGTGGACGACGGCTTTCTGGAAACGGTAACACAACTGGCGGCTGAACTCTTCACGGGTGACGCGGATGCCTACACTGCCGTCTTCGGCCAGCAGGTTGGGGGCCAGGTTCTTGGCCTTGTCGAAAATGATGGTGAGCGGACGGGTGGCATATTCTATCAAGTCCCAAGCCACGTTGGGCACGTCGCTTACGTAACGCTGCAACCGGTGGTCGGAGTCTACCAGGCAAATGAGTGCCTTGCTGTCGTCGCGCTTCTTGATGTCGTACACACGACGGACGGCCTCTTCGTTGGTGGCATCGCAGCCGATTCCCCATATCGTGTCCGTAGGGTAGAGGATGACGCCGCCCCGGCGCATGACCTCTACCGCCTGTCTGATGTCTTCTTCTTTATTCATGTCCGTATGTTCGGTTTAAACTTTAAAATTCACTGGTGATTTGATGTGCTCCAATCCCTTCTGGAACTGCTTGTTCTTCATCGGGTCATCATTCTCGATGTACTTGAATAGGAGTGGAGAGAAGCTTGGCAAACCGCGAAAATGCATCTTCTCTCCCTCCGTCAACGTATCTCCTATCTTGAAAATACCGTTGTCTGGCAAACCTACAATGTCACCCGGATAAGCCTCGTCAATGGTACTCTTGCGCTGTGCCATGAACTGGGTAGGCGAAGAGAAACGCACGTTCTTATCCAAGCGCACGTGGTAATATGGCTGATTTCTCACAAATTTGCCCGAGCATATCTTACAGAAAGCGATGCAGGAGCGGTGGTTTGGATCAATATTGGCTGTAATTTTGAAGATGAAACCACTGAACTTAGGTTCTTCAGGCTTCACCAGTCGCTCATCTGCCTGGGTGGGTCTAGGAGATGGAGCAATATGAACAAAACAGTCGAGGAGTTCCTGAACACCAAAATTGTTCAGTGCCGAACCGAAGAACACAGGTGCTACTTCGGCCGAACGGTAGGTTTCTTCCTCAAACTTA
>VOFE01002392.1_pt1 | contig 86001 bp, 136 predicted proteins | sample 5384071 | NCBI WGS metagenome assembly VOFE01 (sample SAMN12384724, study PRJNA508395) | human gut metagenome | isolation source: healthy gut D | host: Homo sapiens
GCAGGAAAGCCTGTTGGCTGAACTGAATCTGGACAGTGGCTCAATTGCGGAATTTGTGGGGCAGGTGATTACACAGTGAAGGAGGGCATGCGGCTGGATGCCGCGCTGACGGGCCTTCACCCGGAGCTGTCCCGGGAGAAGGCAAAGGCCCTGATTATGGCAGGACAGGTGTGTGGACGGTCAGAAGGCGGACAAGGCAGGCCTGTTTGTAAAAGAGGGTCAAAAGGTGGAACTGGGGGAGCCCCTGCGCTATGTCAGCAGGGGCGGCCTGAAGCTGGAGAAAGCCATGCAGCAGTTCCCCATTTGCCTGACAGACAGGGTGTGCATGGATATTGGCGCCTCTACCGGAGGCTTTACCGACTGTATGCTGCAAAACGGTGCAAGCAGGGTATATGCCATCGATGTGGGATACGGCCAGCTTGCGTGGAAACTGCGCAGCGACAGCCGGGTTGTCAATTTGGAACGGAAGAATATCCGCTATCTGACGCAGGAGGACATGCCGGAACAGGCGGATTTTGCAAGCATCGACGTATCATTTATTTCTTTAAAACTGGTGCTGCCGGTGGCCCACCGTTTTTGAAACCGGACGGCAGCCTGGTGGCGCTGATTAAGCCCCAGTTAAAGGATGGAACCCGTATGCGGATAGCCGTGCTGCCCAACCCGCGCGCGGGGTGCGTGAGGCGCTCCCCCGCGTCTGCCGCCCCGGAAGCTGGGGGCCGAAGTCCTTCTGGATGGGAGGGGGACGCCTTTCCCAGCCCGAACGCCGACGCGCTCATCCGGGAGAGCGATGTGACGGTGGCGCTCGGCGGGGACGGCACCATTATCCATACGGCTAAACGCGCGGCCATTTGCGGCCGGGCGGTCCTGGGGGATCAACGGCGGCCGCCTCGGCTTCATGGCGGGGCTTGAGGCGGACGAGCTCGAGCGGCTGTCCGCCTTGATCCGGGGGAATATACCGTGGAAAAACGGATGCTGCTCGATATCGTCGTGCAGACGGGAGAGGAGGAGGCAGGTTACAGCGCCCTCAACGAAGCGGTGGTCTCCCCGCGGCCCCTGTCCCGGATGATCGAACTGGAGGTTTCCAACCGGGGGGAGAGGGTGGCCCGCTACCGGGCGGACGGCGTGATCGTCGCCACGCCGACCGGCTCGACCGCCTATTCCCTGTCGGCAGGGGGCCGGTGATCGACCCGGCCCTGCGCTGCCTGCTGCTGACGCCGGTCTGCCCCCATTCCCTCCATTCCCGCTCCTATCTGTTCGACGAGGACGCGGTGCTCGCCGTCCGCCCGGCGGGGGAGCCGGACGCGCCGATCTATCTGACCGTGGACGGGGAAGAAGCGGTGCCGCTCGGGCCGGAGGAAGAGGTACGCCTCCCGGGCCGAATCGGAGGCCTGCCTGATCATGCTGGGGCGCAGGCCCTTTTACGAGGTGCTCAACCGGAAGCTGATGAACCGTTGACAGAAAGGCAGTGATGGCGATGAAAACCAAACGGCATGCCAAGATCCTGGAAATCATCCACCAGAAATCGGTGGAAACGCAGGAGGATCTGCTCCTCCTGCTGCGGGAGGACGGCTATAACGTCACCCAGGCGACGGTTTCCCGGGACATAAAGGAGCTGCGCCTGATCAAGGCGTTAGGTCCCGGACGGCCGTTACCGCTACTCGACGGTGCGGCTGGAAAATGAAAACATATCCTCGAAATTCCACTCCCTGTTTGCGGATACCGTGCTGCATATCGACTACGCGGGCAATCTCGTGGTGGTCAAGTGCCTGTCCGGTATGGCGCAGGCGGCCTGCGCGGCGATGGATTCCATGCATTGGGATCAGGTGGTCGGCACATTGGGGGAGAGGACACCTTCATCTGCATCACCAAGAATGAGGAACAGGCCGTTTCTCTCACGGGGGAGCTCAAAAAGCTGCTAAAAGGCGGATAACGACCGGAAGGGGTTCTGTAGGATGCTGCAAAGCCTGTACATTGAGAATAGCGCGGTGATCGAGCGGGCGGATATCGCGTTCGATGCCGGCCTGAACATCCTGACCGGCGAGACGGGCGCGGGCAAATCCATCGTGATCGACGCGATCAACGCCGTGCTGGGGAACGGGTCAGCCGGGATATCGTGCGCACAGGAAGCAGCGAGGCCCGGGTGACGGCCTTGTTTTCCGATCTGTCGCCCGCGGCGGCGGATGCTTTGCGGGAATGGGACATCGAACCGGATGAGGACGGATGCCTGCTCATCCAGCGGACTATCTCGGCTGGAGGAAAGGGGACCTGCCGCATCGGCGGCCGCCCGGTGACGGTCTCCATCCTGCGGGACGTGGGGCGGCGGCTGGTCAACATACACGGCCAGCACGAGAATCAGGCCCTCCTGTCCCCGGAACGGCATGTGACCTACCTGGACCGGCTCGGAGGCCACGCGCCTTTGCTGGAGGCGTACCGCGAGGCGTATGACCGTCTGTGCTCCCTGCGCCGCGAGCTCGACGAGGCGGACATGGACGATGCGATGAAGGCCCGCCGGATCGACCTGCTCCGCTATCAGATCGAGGAGATCGAGGCGGCGGAGCTGACGGCGGGGAAGAGGAGGAGCTGGAGGCCTCCCGCCGCTTCTATCGCCATGCGGAGGCCGTCGCGGAAGGGCATCGGCGGCAAAAGAGGCCCTATCGGGGGACGAGGACACGTTGGGCGCCTCTCGTCTCGAGGGGCCGACCGTCGTCGCTATCGGGAGCCGGGCGGTATATGGAGACGGCGGCGGGCCTGTCCAAACGGGTGGAAACCGCGCTGTACGAACTGGAGGACGTGCGGACGAGCTGCGGATCTCCTGTCCGCCTCGAATTCGACCCGGCCGAACTGGACCGGGTCGAAGCCCGGCTGGACCTCATCCGCCGCCTGGTAAGCAAGTACGGGCCGGGAATCCCCGACGTGCTGGCGTATGCTGAGCAGGCACGGCGGGAACTCGACGACATCGAGAACGCGGACGAGCGGCAGGAACGCCTCCGGCATGCCCTGGCCGGGGCGGAACGGGCCGCTGCCGAGGCCGCCGCCCGCCTGACCGGCGCGCGTAAAGAAAACGGCGGAGCGGTTTTCGAAGAGCGTCATGGAGCAGCTTGCCTTTTTGGACATGCCCCATGTGACGATGGAGGTGTCCATTGTACCGGCGCCCCTGTCGTCCAGCGGCGCCGATCAGGTGGAATTCCTCATGTCCGCCAATCCCGGGAACCCCCCCTCGCTCCATCGCGAGGATCGCCTCGGGGGCGAGCTGTCCCGCGTGATGCTCGCCATCAAGTCGGTCCTAGCCGACGCCGACGACATCGACACCCTCGTATTCGATGAAATCGATACCGGTATCAGCGGCCGCGCTGCGCTGGAAGGTAGGGGTGAAGCTGCGGGAAAGGCCTGGGGGCTCCGATGAATCCCGCAGCCGTCAGGTCCTCTGCGTCACCCATCTTGCGCAGATCGCGGCTCAGGCGCATCATCATCTCCTCATTGCCAAATCGGTCCGGGACGGCCGGACCTATACCGATGTCCGGCCGCTGGATGAGGACGGCCGGGTGGAGGAGCTCGCCCGGATCATCGGAACGGGGAAGATACCCCGGCCAGCCGGGAGGCCGCCCGGGAGATGCGCGGGCGGGTGGAGTAAGAAAACCGGGGGCTTGACAGACGGGGCGGATTGTGCTTTAATGGGCATCACAGGCGATGAAGGGAAGAAGTAGCCGCTGCCGCGCAGCACAGAGAGCCGTTGGCCGGTGCGAAACGGTCTGGGCGCAGGGCGAAATACATCCCGGAGCCGCGACCTGAAACCGCGGATGGATCCGCCCAGTAGGCGAAGCCGTGTGCGCACGTTACAGCGCGGGACGCTTTTTTGACGCCCGTAAGGCCGTTTTCCGCAAGGGAACGGTGAATGAGGTGGTACCGCGGATTTTTTCCGCCCTCTGCAGACGATGTACAGGGGCGTTTTTGTTTTCCCCTGCGGACATATGGAAGCAAACAAGGAGGAACGACAAGATGGGTGTAAACGTATTTGATGAACTGAACGCCCGCGGCATGATCGCCCAGACCACCAACGCGGAAAAACGCGGGAACTGCTGGGCGGGAAGGAGCCGGTGACCTTTTATATCGGCTTCGACCCGACCGCGGACAGCCTGCACGTGGGGCATTTTGTCCAATTGATGGTCATGGCCCATATGCAGAAGGCCGGCCATCGCCCGGTCGCCCTGCTCGGCGGCGGCACCGGCATGATCGGTGACCCCACCGGCAAAAGCGACATGCGCAAGATGATGACCCCGAGACCATCCAGTACCATGTCGATTGCTTTAAAAAGCAGATGTCCAAATTCGTGGATTTCTCCGATGGTAAGGCCCTGATGGTGGACAACGGCGACTGGCTGCTGAACCTCAACTACATCGATTTCCTGCGGGAGGTCGGAGTGCATTTTTCGGTTAACCGGATGCTGACCTTCGAATGCTTCAAGCAGCGCCTGGAACGTGGCCTGTCCTTCCTGGAATTCAACTATATGCTGATGCAGAGCTACGATTTCTTCTACCTGAATCAGCACTACGGCTGTACCCTGGAGCTGGGCGGCGACGACCAGTGGAGCAACATCTTAGGCGGTGTCGAGCTCTGCCGGCGCAAGGCCGGAAAAAGAGGTATACGGCATGACCTTTGCCCTGCTGACCACCAACGAGGGCAAAAAGATGGGCAAAACCGAAAAGGGCGCCGTCTGGCTGGATCCCGACAAGACCCCGCCTTACGAGTTTTTCCAGTACTGGCGGAACATTGACGACGCGGACGTGGGCAAGTGCCTGCGGATGCTCACCTTCCTTTCGGTCGGGGAGATCGAGGAAATGGAACGGGCCGGCGATATCAACCGGAACAAGGAGCGCCTGGCCCATGAACTGACGGCGCTCGTCCATGGACGGGCGGAGGCCGATAAGGCCCTCGAAGCCGCCCGCGCTCTCTTCGGCGGAGGAGGGACAGCGACAATATGCCCTCGACCACCCTGCCGGCGGACGCCTTCACGGACGGCGCGATCCCGGTGATCGAGCTGCTGGTGCGCACCGGCCTCGCGCCCCTCCAGGGGCGAGGCCCGCCGCCTGATCCAGCAGGGCGGCGTGTCCGTCGACGGCGAAAAGGTGGAAGACATCGCCGCCGCCGTGCCCGCATCCGATTTTGAGAAGGGCCAGATTATCCTGAAAAAAAGGGCAAAAGGTGTTCCATAAAGCGATAAAGGGCTGAAAAATCCGGTGTAGCGCGAAAGGCAGGTACGCGCTTACACTGGATCCGTTTTCTATGGCCCTTCAATCGACATAAACAATATGAATGGTATCCGGATACGCTTTTTCAGCGTTCGTAAACACATCGAGGGATTTTTTCAGCTCCGCCCGCCGCTGCTTGGAAAGGGACGATATGCCGGACAGACGGATCTCACACGGCCAGCCGATAAATCCGGTCAGGCAGTCCCATAACGCGTCTCGGTTTTCGCCGACACGTCCGGTTAACTCAAATCCTTCGTTTATACACGAATATACATCACGATAGTGTCGGACAGGCGTAAAATCGATCGTATATATGTATGTTCCGTCAGCGGTTTTTATTTCCATGAGTCTCCTCCTTTATACAATCTGAAAATATGTATGGTAATGATCATAGGTCACAAAAATCAATCCGTCGTTTGAGAATAATAGTCGTTGTTTATTTCTATAGCCTCCATGATAATTGATATCTGCTTCATACCATGTGCGATTTGGTGATTCAGGGAGTTTCTTTTCTAAATCTTGATGTTTTTCATATATAAAAGCGCCCGGTATAATGGACCATAGGTTACCCTCTCGTTGAACCCATCCTTTCTTTAGAGCATCCTTTTTACAAATATAACGTTCCGGTAAATGCCCTGTCTGCTTCACCGCGTAATCCGCGCCGTTGTCCCCGCTGACCGTTGCCGTATCGGCCTGGATGCTGCGCAGCCATTCGATGCGGCAACGGCAGAACGGATGGGATCTCCGCCGGATTTCCTGCGTGGTGGGCGCGGTTTCCGCCGGAAAAACCCTTCCGTATGCATCAAAACAGGGTTCACAAATCCTCTCATCCACCATCGCGTCACGGAACTTGTACTTCCGGCTTATCCCCAGCTTTGGCTGTAAGCTGTATCCTCTTATACTTTCAGCAAAAATAGCGTTCATCAGTGCGGCCATCTGATCCTGTTTCTTTTTTCTTCCACTGTTGACCTCCTTATCAAGATATGGAACATATGTTCTTAATTCAATAAACCATATTTTTCCGGTTTTGTCAAGACGATTGTCTCAGGGGCGCGGCGGGCCCTCGGAAGTTCCGCACCTTTTCCCCGATTATTTTGCCTTTCCCTCTTTATTTTCACGCTGTAGTGTGCTAAACTATACGCATATCGCTTGTGGAGGGGTTTACCCATGAATTCCAAAATCAAGGATGAAAACACCGATTTTCTGTTTGAGGCGATCCTTCAGTTGAAAAATCTGGAGGAATGCTATCAGTTTTTCGAGGATCTCTGCACGGTTTCGGAGATCAAGGCCATGTCTCAGCGCATCGTCGTGGCCAAGATGCTCAGCGACAAGCGGGTGTATAGCGACATCGTGGCGGCGACGGGCGCTTCTACCGCCACGATCAGCCGGGTCAACCGCTCCCTGATCTATGGCTGCGATGCCTACGACATGGTGTTTTCCCGGATGGAGGACAAGAAGGACGAGGGCTGACGGCGCTGCCGGATGCTCCCATTTGACCGGAAGGGGCGGACCGCTATGGCTGCCAACGAATATGCCGCTTTTGCCGCGTTTTATGACCGGCTGACCGGCGATGTGGATTATGCAGGTCTGGCCGCCTATCTGCGGGAGATCTTCCTCCGCCACCAGGGCGCCGTCCCCCGGACGCTGCTGGATCTCGCCTGCGGCTCGGGCTCGCTGTCTCTCGAATTGGCGGCAGACGCCGAAGTCATCGGGGTGGACGGCTCGGAGGACATGCTGGCGCTGGCTGGGGAGAAGGCCACCCGGGCGGGGCGTTCTCTCCTTTTTCTCCGGCAGGATATGCGCTGCCTCGACCTGTACGGGACGGTGGAAGGGGCGGTCTGCGTGCTCGACAGCCTCAATCATCTGCTCCGCACCGCCGATATCCGGGCGGTTCTGCGCCGTCTGCGCCTGTTTTTGGAGCCGGGGGCTGTTCGTCTTCGACGTGAATACCCCCTACAAGCATCGGGTGGTGCTCGGAGACAATGCGTTTGTATTGGAGGACGAGGACGTCGTCTGCGTGTGGAGGAACCGCTATATCCCCCGCACCTGCGAAGTGGCGATGACGCTGGATTTTTTTGTGCCGGCCGGGAAGGGGCGGTACGACCGTCTGACCGACGAGGTCCGGGAACGCGCATACGCCGGGACGACTCTGCGGCGTCTGCTGGAGGAGGAAGGGTTCGAAACCCTGGCGGTTTATGGGGACCGTTCCTTTCTGACGCCGGGCCCGGAGGCGGAACGGCTGGTTTTCGTGGTCCGCAATACCCGGACACTGGAAGAAGCGCGGCGCGGGACGGGCACCAAATAAGCCCTTGTGCATACATTGGCAATATGCCGGGAAAAACCGGCGGATCAGAGGATAGGGGAAGTCAAAGGGGATTGGAACAGAATGGGAAAACTGGTACGCTGCCTGACAACGGATGGGACCGTCGTGGCGTTGGCACTCGACGCGACCGATATCGTGGCCCGCGCAGAGCAGATCCATAAAACCTCCGCTGTGGTCACGGCGGCTCTCGGCCGGCTCCTCACTGCCGCCTCCCTGATGGGCTTTCAGCTCAAGGGCCGGGACGATACGGTGACGCTTCGTGTGGACGGAGGCGGCCCGGCGGGGCAGATCGTCGCGGTATCCGACAGCGCGGGAAACGTGCGCGGATACGCGGTCAATCCGGTGGTCGAAATCCCGCTGCGGCCGGACGGCAAGCTGAACGTCGGAGGCGCGGTCGGGAAGGACGGCCTGCTCTACGTGCTGCGGGACACCGGCGGCAGCGAACCGTATGTGGGCTGCACCCGCTTATCTGCGGCGAGATTGCCGAGGATGTGACGAGCTATTACGCGACGAGCGAGCAAATCCCCCTGACCGACGGTCTGCGCGCTGGGGGTGTTAGGCCCTTGCGGGGGTTTGATTTCGTCCACCAATTTACCTGGCCCGGTGGTGCAGTCGGTTAGCACGCCAGCCTGTCACGCTGGAGGTCGACAGTTCGAGTCTGTTCCGGGTCGCCATAATGTATTGAGGCGAGAGCAATCTCGCCTCAATATGCCTCTGTAGCTCAGTAGGTAGAGCAGCGGACTGAAAATCCGCGTGTCGTTGGTTCGACTCCGACCGGAGGCACCATGGTGCTGGAATACCGGCGCCATATGCGGGTGTAGCTCATCCGGTAGAGCGCCACCTTGCCAAGGTGGAGGTAGCGAGTTCGAGCCTCGTCACCCGCTCCAAAATAAATAGGAATGCCTTCGCAGCATTCCTATTTTCATATCCGGTGTTGTCTTTCTCATAAGCAGGGGAAAACGCACTTGTCAATGTCGGGCGAAGCCCGTTCATCTCGATCGTTGACGAGGGTGGCTGACTTTGCCATTGCGCACGGAACAGTTATGATAGAAAATGAATGCTATAATGTATAAATCGAAAATATGTGGAGGATAAGAAATTGAAAATTATAGAGGTAAAAAGACAGAACTACATCGTTGATAGAACAGCTACTGGTAGTGTGGGAGAGCTCTGTAAAGGCAACACACCTCTTTCTATCAGAGAACGAAATAGAAAACATTAAGAAGTATGTACCACAAGCATTAAAGGAAATCCCTCATTTAATTATTGTAGAAAAAGAAAATCAAATTCCTGTGGGTTTTATGGGAATAGTGGAACAACACCTTGAAATGCTGTTTATAACTGACGAAGAAAGAGGAAAAGGATTTGGGAAAAAACTGCTTCAATATGGGATAAAGCAATATTCAGTCAATGATTTAGCCGTGAATGAACAAAATCCTTTTGCGAAAGCCTTCTATGAACATATGGGATTTAAAGTGTATAAGAAGGACAGAGTGTGATGAACAAGGCAATCCATACCCACTTTTATATATGAGATTAGATTGATAAACTACGATTTGCTAAAGGGTTTGGGATATTCCCAATAAGTGATTTTAGCAGGGGTTTCGCAAAGCGAAACCCTGCTTTTTTGTATAGGCGTTCCGGATTTGAACTGGAGTTCAAGTAACCCGGCTCCTGATTTTGCAAATGCAACCGCCTTTGGCTTTGCCTCAAAGGGGAACGGGAGCACCAGTCCCCGGAGAGACCGCGGGAGAATATGGGTTGAATCTAGAGGGACAATCTGCTATACTATTTGATATATAATTTGCAGATACGGATGTATGCCGAACGCGGATTTGAATGCAAAGGAGCGCCAAGAGATGCATGTGACCCTGCTGACCTATACCCCTGATCCGGAACGGACCGTAGCCTGTGCGGCCCGTCTTTGCTATTCCCCGGCCGGCATCGATGAGGTCATGGACAAAGCTGACGGATGAGAAAACCGCCTCTTTCGTCGATATGCTGGCGGAAATCGGCCACGAGAGCCCTATCGAACACGCGAGCTTCACCTTCGGTATCGAAGGGGTGTCCCGGTCGCTGCTGGCGCAGATCACCCGCCACCGCATCGCGTCCTTCAGCGTCCAGAGCCAGCGGTATGTTGCGGAGAACCGCTTCGATTATGTCCTGCCCCCGAAATCGAGGCGCTGCCCGAGGCCGCGGCCGTCTATCGCCAGGCGATGGAGGAGGACCAGGCCCATTATGAGGAGCTCACCCGCCTGCTCAAGAATAAACATAAACAAGAGCTGCTCGCCTCCGGCATGGAGGAAAAGGCAGCCGACCGGGCGGCGGAAAAGCGCGCCATTGAGGATGCGCGTTTTGTCTTGCCCAACGCCTGCACGACCAAAATGATCGTGACTATGAACGCCCGCAGCCTGCAAAATTTCTTTCGCCACCGCTGCTGTAACCGTGCCCAGTGGGAAATTCGGGAGCTCGCTGAGCGGATGCGGGCGCTTTGCGTTGAGGCGGCGCCTCATCTCTTCCGCCATGCCGGTCCGCCCTGTCTGTCCGGCCCCTGCCCGGAGGGCAAAATGTCCTGCGGCAAAATGCGGGAGGTCGGGAAAAATATGGAGTGGCAAAGGAGCGTTAAGGCGGATGGGACAGCTCGTCGTGCTCGACGGCCTGGACGGCAGCGGCAAAACCACACAGCTCGCCCGTCTGGGCGGGTATTTGACCGGCCGCGGGATACACTATAGGCAAATCAGCTTTCCGGATTACCGGAATCCGTCCTCGTCCCTGGTCCGGATGTACCTGGACGGCGCGTTCGGATCCTCACCCGATGCGGTGGGCGCTTACGCGGCCTCCTCGTTTTATGCGGTGGACCGCTACGCGAGCTACAAGCAGTTCTGGCAGCCGGATTACGAGGCGGGGGCCCTGATCCTCGCCGCGCGCTATACCACCTCAATGCGATCCATCAGATGGGGAAACTCCCGAAAAGCGAGTGGGACGCTTACCTGCGCTGGCTGGAGGGCTATGAATACGGCCTTCTCGGACTGCCGCGGCCGGATCTCGTGATCTTTTTGGACATGCCGCCGGAGGTTTCCCAAACCCTGCTGTCGGGGCGCTATGAGGGGGACGAGGCGAAAAAGGATATCCATGAGCGGGATCGGGCTTATCTGCTGCGCTGCCGGGACAGCGCGCTGTACGCGGCCGGGGCGATGGGGTGGCAGGTGATATCTTGTGCCGATCAGGGCCGGCCGCTGCCTGTCGAAGAGGTCACGGTGAGGCTGGCCCGCTTGCTGGACGCCTGCACGATACCAAACGGTAAGGAAGAATCATAATATGATGCAAACCGCAGCCAATCTGGATTTCCGATACCCGACCGTCGAAGACGCCGCCTGGCGGCGCCGCTGCTCCGCACCGCGGGCAGGATGGGATGAGTATTCCTTCACCACCATGTTCATGTGGCGGTCGCTTTACCATAACCGGCTGGCGAGATGGGGGGATACCCTGTTTATCAGCGCGGGGAGGAGTCCCCGGTTTATCTGCCGCCCATCGGCCCTTCCCTGGCCGACGGGGTCCGGGTTTTGCTGGAACGGTCGGCCGGACAGGAACGCCCCTTGACACTGGTCGGGGCGGATGCCACCGTGGTCGAACGGTTGGAGGACGCCTTCCCCGGTCGGTTCGCTTTTACCTCTCAGAGGGGCGATTTCGATTATATCTACCGCACGAGGGATCTGGCGGAGCTGCCGGGGAGCGCCTATCACGCCAAACGCAACCACATCGCTGGTTTTTCCGGAAATTCAACTGGACCTTTGAGCCGATCGACGGCCGCAATACGGCGGAGGTCGAGGCGATGGCGCAGGAATGGTGCCGCCAGAAGGGCAACTGCAAGGATAAGGGCCTGCGTACGGAGAACTGTGCCATCCGGGAAGTGCTGCGGCATCGGGAGGCCCTGTCCGTCCGGGGGCGGGCTGATCCGTGCCGACGGCCGTGTCGCGGCCTTCACGTTCGGTTCCCCTATCAACGACAAGGTGTTCGATATTCAGGTGGAAAAGGCCCTGCCGTCCTTTCCGGGGCGTACGCCGTCATCAATCAGGCATTCGCCTCGACCCTGACGGCGTATCCGTTTCTCAACCGGGAGAACGATCTGGATATCGAGGGACTGCGCAAGGCGAAGCTCTCCTATCATCCCGCCATGGTCCTGGAAAAATACACCTGCACCCAGGTGCGGTGAGGGACGGGCGGCGGATACGGCTTTGTTCCGGCCCGGGAGGGGGGATCTTTGGCCTCCTGCGCCGCATGGCCCCAATGACCCTCTGGAAGGGGACGCTCAAGAATGGATGATTTCGTGCCGCGCTTTGCCCGTCGGAAGACCGGCCGGCCCTGTCCCGGCTCTGGCTCGCCTGTTTTCCAGGGGACACGATGGAAATCGTCCGGGCGGTCTTCGGCCGCCTTGCCCTGGAAACGGAATGTCTCGTGGCCGCGCCGGACGGCCTTCCCGTTTCCATGCTGTTGCTGCTGCCGCAGCGGTATGCGGCGGCGGGGAGGAGCCTGCCGGTCCAGTATATCTACGCGGCGGCCACGCTGCCCGCTTACCGGGGGGGGGGTATTGCGGTGCCTTGCTGAAAGCCGCGTTCGAGGTCGGCCGGAGCCGGGGACAGGCGGCCTCTTTTCTGCGCCCGGCCTCCCAGGGGCTGGCGGACTACTATACCCAGTTCGGCTACCGGCCTTTCTTCGGTTTCCTGGAGAGGCGGAAGTCTCTCTCTAACGCGTCTGTGCGCGTGCCCGGACTGGAACTCTTTCCCGTGCGGGACTACGGGGCCGCGCGGGAAAGGGTTCTCGCGGACGGGCCGCCTCATATCGTTTGGGAAAAACGGTGGGCGGATCTGGCGCTGGAGCAGGCCGAGGCGGCCGGCGGCGGAGGTTTTTCCTTTGCCGGGTCCGCTGGGTGCGCGCTCTGCGAACCCGACGGGGACGCGCTGTTTGTCCGGGAGCTTCTCTGCCCCGCCTCTCAGACAGATGCCTGTATGTCCGCCTTGCTGTCGCGGTTCGGCCGGACCGGCATTGTTCTGCCGGACGCCCGTCCGGGCGGCAGAAGGGGGAACGGTGTTCGGCCTTTGGCGTCCCTTTTGACGATGACGGATGGGAACAGCTCCGGCCCGCTGCGGGGGATAAACCGTATATGGGGCTGGCGTTAGACTGAAATTGGTGGTGTTGATACGACATGGTGTTGGTTTTTTGGCGGATGGATTCGAGGAAATTGAGGCTTTGACGACGGTGGATGTTTTGCGCCGCGCGGAGCTCGAGGTCGTGACGGTGGGGATCGGCGACAAGCTGATCCGGGGTGCCCACGGCATTCTGGTGGGGACGGATACGGATGATTCCCGTATCCCGACAAAGGATCTGCAGGCCGTTGTGCTTCCGGGCGGCATGCCGGGCACGCTGCATCTGGAAAAGGCGGACGCGGTTCAGCAAATGATCGAGTTCGCGCTCGTCAACGGTGCGCTGATCGCCGCGATCTGCGCCGCCCCTTCGATCCTGGGACACAAAGGCCTGCTGGAAAACCGCAGGGCGGTCTGTTTTCCGGGATTCGAGGAGGAGCTGTGCGGCGCCGTCTACTGTGACCAGCCCGTCGTGGTGGATCTGCCGTTCGTGACCGCCAAAGGGGCCGGCGCCGCCATGGATTTCGCCCTCGAATTGGTTTCCCGGCTGGCGTCGGGTGAGATGGCCGCCAAAGCTGCGCGCCTCCATGCAATGTCGGTAGGGGATATCCGGCCGATGAAGGCCGTCATGAGGGAACAATACAAAGAATACCGGCGGAAGATGGATCCGGAACGGAAAGCGGCGTTCGACGCGGCGATCCGGAAGCGGGTGACCTCCCTCTGGCAGTATAAGCGGAACGATCTGCTGCTGGCCTATGTTTCGACACCCATCGAGGTGGACACGCACGGGATCATCCGGACCGCGCTGGAGGACGGCAAATGCGTGGCGGTGCCCTGCTGTGTCCCGGGGACCAGGCAGATGGAATTTTACCGCATCAAAAGCCTGGAAGACCTGGTGCCGGGGACCTTCGGGGTGCTGGAACCGAAGCCGGATCCGGATTTTCTTGTGACAAATTTCGAACATGGCTTGTGTTTGATCCCGGCTCTGTGTTATGATTGGAGAGGATACCGGCTGGGGTATGGAAAAGGGTATTACGACCGTTTCCTGGCCCATTTCGGGGGAGACATGGTGGGAATCTGTTACAGCGACTGCGTGCGGAGAAAGCTTCCCCACGGCCGTTTCGACCGGCCGGCGGGTTTGCTGGTGACCGAGCGGTATTTGCGCCGGACCGTGCGCTGAGGTCCCTCCCCCAACGGCTTTCTAGGAGGAAAATGGTATGACGGACGATCAAAGGGAGAAGGATATCGACCGCCTCATCGAGGATATCCAGGCGGAGAAACAGGCGCGCGGCTCTGAACGGCCGCCTTCTGTGCCCGGACAGCCCGGGCCAGGCGACCAGCTGACGGAGGAACGGAAAGCCAAAGTATCGGGCTTCCGCCTCCAGCTCGATCTGGACGAGGAATACGGCGACCCGCCTCCCGCGGATCCCGCGCCGGCCGTGCCGGAGGCGGAAATACCCCGTGGAGCAGGAGCTGCGGGGGACGCTTCCCCTGACAGCGCAGGAGGATGCCCCCGACCAGCCGGAATTGGAGCCGCTGCTTCCAGAGGAGGAGCCCGAAGAACAGAAGGCTCTCTCGCAGAAAAAGACAAAAAAGAAGGTCAAGGACCGCACCACCTGGGGCTGCATCCGTGGTGTCATATACGCTTGTATCGTGCTGGCGCTCTCGGTTACGCTCGCGTATTTTCTCATTACCGGCGGCATCGACCTGACCGGGCTGAACAAATCGGACGTTGTAGTGGATGTCGTTATCCCGGAGGGGGCCTCGACCGAAGCCATCGCCCGTATCCTCAAGGACAACGGCATCATCGACCAGCCGCTCATCTTCCGCCTTTATTCAAAAGTCACCAATGCGGACGGCAAGTATCAGCCGGGGACGTTCAGCCTGACGCCGAACATGGGGTATCAGGTTCTCATCGATACCATGAAGACCGGCAAGCCCCGCGAGGTGGTCTCGGTGGTGATCCCGGAAGGCTTCACGCTCAACAAGATCGCCGATCGTCTTGAAGAAAACCAGGTCTGCACCCGTTCCGATTTCTTCCGGGCCGCCAATACGGTGATGTACGAGTATGATTTCCTTAAAGATCTGCCGACCGACGAGGAGCGGATTTATCCGCTTGAAGGCTACCTTTTTCCCGGATACGTATGAGTTTTACACCAACAGCTCGGGAGAAACCGTGGTCCGCAAGTTCCTGGACAACTTCAACGCCCGTGTGGACACCAGTCTGAAAGCGGCGATCAAGGCCCGGGGATGACCATCGACCAGGCGGTGATTCTGGCGTCGATCATCCAGGGCGAGGCCGCGGATACCGACAACATGAACAAGGTCTCCCGCGTCCTGCAGAACCGCCTCGAGAATCCCGGTACCTATCCGCGCCTGGAATGCGATTCCACCAGCAGCTATGCCAAGAATATGGTTCCCGGCGAGGGCGGCGGCGCGGTATTCGTCAAGGCGTATGATACCTATGAGCGGGAAGGGCTTCCGGTCGGCCCCATCAACAATCCGGGCCTGGACGCCATCCGGGCGGTCGTGGAGCCTTCCGAAGACGAGGAAATCAAACAGTGCTATTTCTTTGCGACGGCGTATATCGACGAGGTCCCGCATTACTTTTTACTCGAAAACCTATGCCCAGCATAAAAAAGACCTGCGAAAAGTACGGCATCGGCATCCACGCGAAATCCTGACGGGTGAAGCCGCCTCCTCGGGAAGCGGATGTTGTCGACGCTCCCAGCCGGATCTCGAGAGAGATCCGGCTTTTTCGTATGCTCGAATGGATCCGTCCCGGCCGTTTCGGATTACTTTGCCCGGAGGCGGGCAATACTACCTCCATGGGTCCGATTCTTTCAAAGGGGATTTGAGCATGAGAAAGCGGTCGCTGGTGATGTTCGCCGCCGTACTGTTCGCGTTCAGCGGTATCATGGCCAAAGGTATACAATTTGAGCGGAGGAAGCCTGTTTCAAACAGCCGATCGGCAGTCGAGCTTTACCTCACCATCGCCAACAGCCGCGGCACGATCTACGACCGGAACATGCAGCCGCTGACCAATACGGGGACCGAGCGGCGTGCCTGCATTTCACCCAACCCGGAGGTGCTGGCTATCCTGTCCAAATATCTGGACGAGGAAACCTGGGCATCGGTCAGCGACCGCCTGCAGAGCGGGCGCCCGGTGGTGGTCAGCCTGCCCGATAAGGCGCTCCCTCTCTCGGCCGGCCTGTCCATCTACACGGTACCGGTCCGCCACCAGGGCGATATTCTGGCCCCGCATCTGCTCGGCTACCTGGGCAGCGACGGGCTGCATGGCGTCACCGGGGTAGAGCAGGCCTTTGACGAGGAGCTCAATGCCGCGGCGGGCTCTCTGACCATCACCTTCCGGGTAGACGGTTCGGGCAAACCTCTGCAGGGAGAGGTACCGACCGTGAGCGATACCTTGGCTAAATCCAAAGGGGCGTCGCCCTCACCATCGACGCGGAGATCCAGAAAATTGCGGAGGAAGCCGCTCATTCTGGCATTGAAAAGGGGGCCGTGGTCATCTTGGAACCCTCCACCGGCCGAGTTCTCGCTATGGTCAGCGTCCCCGATTACCAGCCCGCTCATCTGGCGTACTATCTTGAGGATCCAAACGCGCCTCTGCTCAACCGCGCGCTGTGCAATTACAATTGCGGTTCGGTTTTCAAGATTGTTTCGGTGGCGACGGCGCTTGGAAAGGGATCCCCTTACGCAACAATTCGCCTGCAGCGGCAGCCTGCCGGTTGGGGCTTTGTCTTTCGGTTGCTCCAACCGGTTGGGACACGGGGTTCTGGATATGACCGGCGGGTTCGCTCAATCCTGCAACCCGTATTTTATTCATCTGATGCAGATGGCGGGAGGGCAGGCGCTCTATAACCAAGCCGTCACCCTTGGCTTCGACCGCCCCATCCTGCTCGCCGAGGGGATCAAAACTGCCAGAGCGACCCTGCCATCCGAGACGGAGCTGCAATCGCCGGGTGTGCTGGCCAATTTGTCGTTCGGGCAGGGCTCTCTCCTGGCCACACCTGTCCATGTCGCGCAGCTGGTGGCTACGGTCGTCAACGACGGTTTGATGGTCCGGCCCACCATCCTGCAGGGGATGGTTGATGAAACCGGTTCGCTGACCGAACAGAGTACCGATCCCCGGTGCGCGCGTTTTCTTCCGAAATTGCCGCGGAACTCCGCCGGATGATGATCGAAGTGGTGGAAAACGGGACAGGAAATCCGCCAGGCCGCTGAACGGCGGCGGGGGAGGTAAAACCGGGACGGCGGAAACCGGTTGGGTGGAGGAAGGCACCGCGCTCGTACAGAGCTGGTTCGCGGGATTTTTCCCGGCGGAGAATCCTCGCTATGCGATCGCCGTCCTTGCCGAGGATACCAATCGCACCGGCTCCAAATCCGCGCCGGTGTATAAGGAAATCTGTGAAAATCTCTATTTGCTGGAGAAGACCCGTCAGGCAAATACGGCTGCCGGCAGCGGGACGAGCTCTGGTGACGGGCTCTGAAATAAGGCGGGCCTAATTTATGAATAGAGAACCTGCAGGGGGTTCTATTCGAATATGGACTTGCATATACAGGTGGTTTAAACGAAAAGGCTCCCCTCGTCAGGGAAGCCTTTTCGTTTCGGCTGGTTATGGATTTTGGCATCAAAATCCGACGCTCGCCGTACGTATAGCTATCCAGTAATTTTAACAAAAGGCACCCATTGATGATGCAAAGAGCGCCTCCATTATGAATGCCATTTTTAAACGGTTTCAAGCAAAAATTGATGGGTTTTGTAAATGCTTTGCTCTTTGTTTTTTTCGAGAAAGGTTCATCTAACCCCCTCGGGAAAGGTTCATCCAATACCCACGGAAGTTCGATTTGCATAACGGAAATTGTAAAATATTCCCCTGTTTGTTCGTTGGGGACACAAAACCATTCGTGATAACGATGCTTAAAAAACAGATCATCATATATATCAAGTTCATATTCACTCATTGATCCGATGCTTCCGCATACGGTATAGTCCACCTGGATATAATCGATGTAATCATCCATTTCAGCACTCATTGCTTCATCCGGCTTTGAAATGTCAACTCCGAATTCACTTAAAAAAAGCGTTCAGCTTAGGGAGTTTGTCTTTGATTTGTGCGTAATAATTCCGGCAACACACGCAGTCGCAGAGAGTGTGTGTTTTATAATATTCTTTCGTTTTTTCGACGTCAACGGAAAAAAACATATTCATCCTTTTGGATCGTTGTCATCGTTACACCTCGCCACACCAATATTCTGCCACCCATGAGTAAAGACAGCTGTCAAACAGAGTATCCGTGATGAATCAAACAAGGCATCTTCTTTACAGAGGATGCCTTGTGAGCGGGAGATGGCGGCCGGCCTTATACCTAGCGATTTTTAGAATTGTAAGGCAGTGGACCGGGCCAGGCTTTGAGGATCTCCTGATACCGTTTGTAGGCCCTGGCGACGGCGGTATCCCAGGAAAGATAGAGGTTTTGTCCGGCGTTTTGTCCGGTTTTGCGCAGGGCTTGCCGGTCGCTGCAGGCTTCGAGCAATACCTTGGCGCAGGAATCTGCGTTTTCTTCCGCCAGATACCCGTTTTCAGCATGGACTACACCCTCGGCCGCGCAGCTTCCCGTACGAGCAGGGTGGGGCAGTCGCAGGCGGCGGCTTCCTTGACCACGATGCCCGAGGTGTCGTAGGTTGAGGGGAAGAGAAAGAGGTCCGCCAGGCTGTAATATGCGCGCAGTGCCTCCCGGTCATAAATGGCGCCGGTGAAAACGGCGCGGTCCTGGAGGCCGCGGGCGACGGAATAGGCCTGAATATCGGGGGCGTCATATCCGTCCCCGACGAGAAGCGCCGGAACGGTACCCCCCTCCTGCTGCAGGAGGGCCAGGCTGTCCAGGATGAGCCGGACGTTTTTGTACCACATCATCCGCCCGACGAACAGGAAGACGAACTCGTCCTCCCGGATCTGGTATTTCTCCCGCAAGGCGTTTACTGCGGCATCTTCGGCCCGCCCATAGGCAAAGTCGGTGCCGTTTTCCATCACGGTGTATCCGCCCTTATAGCCGATGTTGCGCAGCGCCCGCCCGCAGCCTTCGGTCACGACCCATACCTCGTCGACCGCATTGACGTTGTCCAGCAGGAAGCGCATGGCCAGACGGCGCATGCTGTCGAGCGGTACCCGCTTGGCGATGTCGATATCGAACTTGGTGTGATAGGTGAGGACGGTGGGAACGCGGGGACGGCGGTTGATGTTGCCCACCAGCACGGACGAGGCGAAGGGGGCATGGATATGCATCAGATCGAAGTGCTTGCGGCGCAGGCGGATGAGGGTTTCGGGATTGAAGGATTTCCCGCCCGGTATCCGATGCGGTGGTCGAGAGGGATGGACTGATACCGGAACACCTCGAACGGATACTCGTCCCGCACTCCCTTGTACTCGGGAGTGACCACGGTGACATCACAGTGGTTCCGATGCAGGACATCCGCGTAATTTTTCACAGCCTGTGCCACGCCGTCGATGGTGGGCGGAAAAGAATCGTTGAAAAGGCCGACATTTAGTCTGTCCATAGGTGTGTTCCTCCTGATCGATACGCGCCGCGGCCGCAAACCCCCGGCTTTTCATTTTACAATGGAACGGCATGGGATGCAAGGGGGAGAAATTCTGTAGAATTTCTTAAAGCAAAGGGAAGAATCTGGAAACACGGTCTGTCAAAGGCCCCCTTTGCAGACCTTTGGCAGGAAAATGCAAAAATCCTGCCAAAAAAGTCTGAAAGCATCTTTTATCTTTTCCCGAAATACGGTATACTAGGCACAGTCCGTTATAAAAACGGCGTCCTTCCGGCGGCGCTTCCGTATGAACGGGCGGATGTCGGGATGGGATACGGCATACTATCGAGGACGCGGCCTGCGTCCGGAAGGCGGCGGACAGAATGGCGGTCACCTATTCGGTTTCGCTCTCGCAGATCATCAAAGGAAGTGGGTCTGGAGACGGTTTTCATGCCGTCCAATCCTGAGGAACTGCTGGTTACCTGTAGCGACGTCAACCGTCCGGGTTTGGCGCTCGGCGGGTATTATGACTATTTCGACAGCGACCGCATCAGGTCCTGGGGAAAAGCGAGCACGGATTTCTGGAGGCGCTGGCCCCTCCTGCGGACGGTCCGGCTCGAGCAGCTCGTCTCGCGCCGTCCCCCTGCCGTCGTGGTGAGCAGGCGGCTGCCGATCCTGCCCGATCTGCGGGAGGCCTGCGTCAAATACGGAGTGCCGCTGCTCCATACGGCGGATACCACCTCCGGCTTCATGGCGGCGCTCATTGCGTTCCTCAATGTCCAGCTCGCCCCCCGCATCACCCGCCACGGTGTTTTTGTCGAGGTGTACGGGGAGGGAATCCTGCTGGCTGGGGGACAGCGGCGTGGGTAAAAGCGAGACGGCCATCGAGCTGGTCAAGAGAGGGCATCGCCTCATTGCCGACGACGCGGTGGAAATCCGCCGGGTCTCGGCAAAAACGCTGGTGGGTTCCGCCCCGGACAATATCCGCCATTTCATCGAGCTGCGCGGCATTGGCATCGTCAACGCCCGGCGCATCTTCGGTATGGGCGCGGTCAAGGTCACAGAGAAAATCGACATGGTGATCCAGCTCGAGCAGTGGGACAGTGAAAAGGTGTACGACCGGATGGGGCTGGACAGTGAATACGCCGACATCCTCGGCATCACCGTCCCCATGCTGACCATACCGGTCAAGCCGGGCCGGAACCTGGCCATCATTATCGAGGTGGCGGCCATGAACAACCGGCAGAAAAAGATGGGATACAACGCGGCGCAGGAGCTGATGCACAACCTGGGCATGGATGACCAGGTGCCGCCGCCCCCGAGGCCCAGACCGAATGGGAACAATTCTGACTGCGAAGGAGACCCGCGCATGAACATGCCCCTGACCCGCGTGGTGGCGGATCTGCATTGTCATACCGTCGCCTCTACCCACGCTTACAGCACCGTTACCGAGCTGGCCCGTGCGGCGGCGGAACAGCGTCTTTTAGCCATCGCGTACCGATCATGGTCCGGGCGCCCCAGACGCCCCCCATCTGTGGCATTTGGAAACATGGATGTCCTTCCGCCTTCGATCGAAGGGGTGCGGGTGCTCCACGGGATGGAAGCGAACGTGATGGATTTCAGCGGACGTCTGGATCTGCCGGAAGAACGGTTTTCTCGCTGGATCTCGTTATTGCCTCGATGCACCTGGTGTGCTGGAGCCGGGCAGCGCCGAGGCGTGTACGGCGGCGTATCTCGCCCTGGCGGAGAACCCGGAGGTGGATATCATCGGGCATTCGGGCACCCCGGCCTTCCGGTACGATTATGAATCCGTGATCCCGGCCTTCGGCCGCAGCGGCAAGATCGTGGAGATCAACGAGACCACCTTCCGTGCCCGGTCGGCCTCTGTGGAGAACTGCCTGAGGATTGCGGAGCTGTGCAAAGAGCACGCCGTCCGGATAGTTTTGGATTCGGATGCCCATTTCCACGGACAGGTGGGCCGGATGCCCCGCTGCCTGGAGCTTTTGCGGGAGATCGATTTCCCTCCGGAGCTCGTCGTCAACGGCAGCGAGGAGGCCTTTTTCCCGTTTTTTTGAACGACAAGCACCTAACCCTCTGAAAAGCAGCCAACCCGGGGCCCTGCCCCGTACATACTTGAAACTGGGAGGTCTTTCTCATGTATACAATCGGCATCGATCTCGGCGGAACCAATATCAAGGCGGGTGTCGTGGACAGCGGCTGCCATATCGTCGGCACGGCCAAATGCAAAACGGCGCTGCCCCGGTCGGCGGAGGCCATCGTCGACGACATGGCCCGCATGGCCAGGGAGGCGGCGGCTGACGCTGGCATCCGAATGGAGGAAGTTGCATACGTCGGCATCGGCAGCCCCGGCACCTGCAACGAGGACACCGGCATTATCGAATATGCCAACAACCTGCGTTTTGAAAACGTCCCCTGCGCCAGATGATGCATGACCGGCTGGGCCTCGACATATACATTGAGAACGACGCCAACGCCGCCGCGCTGGGCGAGGCGCTGGCCGGGGCCGCGAAGGGTACGCAGAGCTGTGTCTGCATCACTCTCGGCACCGGTGTCGGCGGCGGCATTATCATAGGCGGCAAAATTTACGGCGGCTTCAATTTCGCGGGTGCCGAGCTCGGCCATATCGTGATCAATGTCGACGGCGAGCTGTGTACCTGCGGCCGCCACGGCTGCTGGGAGGCTTACGCTTCCGCCACGGCCCTGATCCGCCAGACCCGCCAGGCGATGGTGGCGAATCCGGACAGCGCGATGTGGAGGATCGCCGGAACCCTCGACAAGGTGGACGGCCGGACCGCCTTCGACGCCATGCGGGCGGGGGACGTCGTGGGGAAAAAGGTCGTGGACCGCTATATCCAATATATCGCCTGCGGCCTGATCAACGTTATCAACATCTTCCAGCCCGAGGTGCTGTGCATCGGCGGGGGATCTGCAGGAGGGCGACACCCTCCTGAAGCCCTTTGGAGGCCCATATCGCCAAGGAACGGTACAGCAAATTCAGCACCCATCAGACCCGGCTGTGTGTAGCCACGCTGGGCAACGACGCGGGGATTATCGGCGCCGCAAACCTGCGGGATGCGGTATCGGGCTGAGCCCCGCCATCTTGTGAAGGTAGGAGACATGCCTGTGCAACTGACACGACTGGCGGAGGCGTTCCGCTCCCTCGGCTATCCTGTGGCGGAAGGGGGCCTATGTCCCGACACACATCGTTCAAGGTCGGCGGCCCGGCGGATATGTTCGTCACCGTGCCGGACGGCAAAGGAGCCGCTGCTGTCCTTTACAGGTGCCGGGAGGCCGGGATACCGGTTTTTGTCATGGGCAACGGCAGCAATCTCCTCGTCAGCGATGAGGGAATCGAGGGCGTGGTGCTGAAAATCGAGACCACTGCCCCGCCGGCGTCTGGGGAGGCGGGCGAGATTGTCTGTCCCGCCGGCCTGCCGGTCAAAAGCTCTGCCTCTTTGCCCGGGATCAGGCCCTGTCAGGGCTGGAGTTCGCCTTCGGCATCCCGGGGACGGTCGGCGGCGGGGGTGTACATGAACGCCGGCGCCTATGGCGGCCAGATGGCCGATGTGCTCACCGGCGTGACGGTGGTCACCCGGACAGGGGGAGACGCGGGAGGCCGCGGCTGAAGAGCTGGAGCTCGGATACCGTCACAGTGTGCTGATGAAGACCGGCGGCGTGGTGACGGAAGCCCGTTTCCGCTTGACATCGGATAAACGGGAGTTTATCGCCGCCCGCATGGAGGACTATCTTTCCCGCCGGAGGAAAAGCAGCCCCTCGAATACCCGAGCGCCGGCAGCTTTTTCAAGCGCCCGCCCGGGCACTTCGCCGGCACCCTGATCGAAGCCTGCGGGCTCAAGGGAAAACAGGTCGGCGGGGCGCAGGTCAGCGAAACACGCGGGTTTCCTCATCAACACCGGCGGCGCCACCTGCGCGGATATCCTGGAGCTGTCGAGGCAGGTCCGGGAGATCGTGTATGAACGCACCGGTGTCCGCCTGGAGCCGGAGGTCCGTCCGGTCGGGCGGGGATTGCCGGGGAATAGGAAAGGAACGGCCTGGGCTGTTCCGGCGGACAAAATGTGGAAAACACCCTGTACGGAGCTCCGGAAAAGAGAGGATCGAACCATGGAATTCGTCATTGTGACCGGTCTGTCCGGTGCGGGTAAATCCGCGCCGTGGATGCGCTCGAGGATATCGGTTTTTACTGCGTGGATAACATGCCTCCGAAGCTCCTGCCCAAATTCGCGGAGCTGTGCATGCAGTCGCAGAACAAGCTGTCCAAAGTCGCCATCGTTATGGATGTGCGGGGCGGTGAACTGTTCAACGACCTGTTCGACGGCCTTGACGACCTCAAGCGCCAGTGCGGCGACTATAAAATCCTGTTTCTGGAATGCGACGACCAGGTGCTCGCCCGCCGCTACAAAGGGAAACCCGGCGGCAGCATCCGCTGGCCGCGGCGAACGATAACTCGGTCCTCAAAGCGATCGCCGCCGAGCGCCTGCTTTTGAAACCCGTGCGGGCCCGCACCGATTATCTGGTGGATACTTCCCATCTGTCCACCTCCCAGCTCAAGGAACGGATCACCTCGCTGTTTATGGAGGATTCCTCTCAGGCGATGGCCATTCAGTGTATGTCCTTCGGGTTCAAATACGGCTATCCGGCCGAGGCCGATCTCGTCATGGACGTGCGATGCCTGCCCAATCCTTTTTATGTGGATGAACTCAAGCGTCAGACCGGGCTGGATCAGCCGGTGCGGGCCTTCGTGCTCGACCGAGGAGGAGACCAGGGGATTCAGAAGCGGCTGTACGATCTGATCGACTACCTGATTCCCCTTTATTGCAATGAGGGGAAGAGCCAGCTGGTCATCGCGATCGGTTGTACGGGCGGCAAGCATCGCTCGGTCACCCTGACCGAGGAGCTGGCCAAACACATTGGGGAAGGCGGACACCGTGTCATTGTCAATCACCGCGACATTGCCAAACTGTGAAAGGCGGGGGATCCCATGTCTTTTCGTCGGATGTGAAACACGAGCTGGCCGGGATCCAGGAGGAGCGGGTCTGCTGCCGCATGGCCGAAGCCTACGGGCTGGCCGAGTTCGGCCACGCCTTTTCCACCCGCGCGGTTTCGCTGCAGACGGAGAACGAGGCTGTGGCCCGCTTGTATGCCGCCGTCCTCGGGGGGGAGGCCGGCGGATTCCGCTGTCCGTCACGGAGGGAAAGGGCCTGTATACGGCCGCGGCCGCGGAGCGGGAGGATCGGCTGCGGCTCCTCAGCCGGTTCGGCCATGCGCCGACGGATGGGGGTGCGTCTCAACCGGGCCAACCTGGAATGCGACCAATGCCCGGCGGCCTTTGTCCGCGGGGCCTTTTTATCCTGTGGGACCATGACCAACCCCGAGGTCGACTACCATCTGGAATTCAGCGTCCCGTTTCTCAATCTGAGCCGGGATCTCGTCACTTTGCTGCGGGAGCTGGGCCTTTCGGCCAAACAGGCCCGCCGCGCCGGCGGCTATGTGGTGTATTTCAAGGAAAGCGAAAGCATCGAAGACTGCCTGACCATGATGGGCGCCACTTCGGCGGCCCTCGAGCTGATGGGCGTCAAAATGGTCAAGGATATCCGCAACAATATCAACCGGGTTACCAACTGTGAGAGCGCCAACATCGATAAGACCGTCGCCGCCGCCGCGGTCCAGAGTGAGGCGCTGCGGAAGATCGAGCGGACGGTGGGGCTCGACGCCCTGCCGGAGGAACTGCGGGAGATTGCCTATCTCCGCCTCGAGAACCCCGAGCTCTCCTGCGGGAGCTGGGGGAGGCGCTCGACCGGCCGCTCACCCGTTCGGGGGTTAACCACCGGCTGCGGCGGATCCTGGAATTCGCAGAAAAGTTGTAATACCATATGGGAGGACACGAACCACCAGGCCCCAGGGACCAAACCGCCCGAAAAATTTGGGCCGGTCCGAGGCTTTTTCTCCGGATCTCCCGGTTAAAACGTCTGTGGCGTTGTTCCGTCGAATCGACCGGGCCCATCGAAACCTGGTTTTGGAAAATCGGGGAACGCTTTTCCCGGCAAGCAGCAAATTCCGATTCAGGGCGTTGGGAACCATATTTTCAGTAAAGGAGGCGCGGGTATGCAGCTGCCGATATCTGCGCAGATGACCCCTCGTGAAGGCGTGGGATCCCTGTACTATTCTTTTGCGTCGTTTGACGCGGTCCCGTTTGTCCGGCACGGGTTTTCCACCCGGCTGGGCGGGGTGAGCCGAGGGCCGTTTTCCGCGATGAACTTGAGCTTTACCCGGGGGATGAGGCGGCGGCGGTCCGGGAAAATTTTGCCCTGTTTTGTGAAAATCTCGGCATGAAAGCGGAAGATGTGGTGGTTTCGGCCCAGGAGCACCACACCAACCTCTACAACGCGACAGCGGCCGACCGGGGTCGTGGGGTGACGAGGGAGCGCGGCTATACCGACATCGATGGGCTGCTGACCGACGAGCCGGGCGTGGTACTGTGTACGCAGTATGCCGACTGCGTACCGCTGTTTTTCGTCGATCCGGTCCGTAAAGTTGTGGCTACATCCCACGCGGGATGGAAAGGTACAGCGGCGCGGATTGGGCGGATAACCGTGGACCGGATGGCACGGGATTACGGCTGCCGTCCGGAGGATATCTTGGCCGGAATCGGGCCGTCCATCGGGGCCTGCTGTTTCGAAGTGGACGAACCTGTGGCTTCCGTATTCGCCGCCATGGGGAAGGCGCCGGCTGCATACGGGAGCGCGGCGCCGGCAAATACGACGTCGACCTGTGGAGGTCAATCGGCGGGTTCTCGCGGGGGCCGGCATAGAACCGGAGCATATCAGCGTCGCCGGCTTGTGTACCCGCTGCCATCCGGATATTTTCTGGTCACATCGCGCCGCGGGGGCCCTGCGCGGCAGCTTGGCGGCGTTCATCGCGATTGCAGACCGATAGGGGCGGGAGAATGCCTTACGGGATTGCCGATATGGCGCTCTACTTTTTCTATACAGCTTTCTGGGCTGGGCGCAGGAGACGGTCCAGTGCTCCATCAAGGAGCGGCGGTTCGTCAACCGTGGCTTCTTGAACGGCCCTATTTGCCCGATTTACGGCTGCGGGGCGCTGCTGATTTTCACCTTCTGCTCCCGATCAAGCGGGGGATCGCGTCCCCTTTTTCTCGCGGTGCCGCTGGTGTTTCTATGCGGGGCGGTCATCGCCTCGGCGCTGGAATATGTCACTTCATGGGTGATGGAAAAGCTGTTCCATGCCAGATGGTGGGATTATTCGGATAAAAAGTGGAACATAAACGGCCGGATCTGCTTTTGGATTTCGGTCGGTTGGGGGCTGCTGACGGCGGTTTTTGTGTTTGGGATACAGCCCGTATTTGAGGATTTGACGGCAGGGCTGTACCGTTTCCAGCCCCTTCTGCCAAACATACTGGCCGTGTCTCTGACCGGACTGTTCCTCATCGATACCGTCGTTTCGGTCAAAGCGGCTCTGTCCATCGGGAACCGCCTGGAACAGCTCGAAAAGCTGGGCGCTGTGCTCAAGGAGCATTTGGAGAATCTGGAGCTGCCGACCGAGGATATCCTGCTGCGGCTTGAGAGCGCGTATGATAAAAAGAGCGGCGAAGAAGCGCGCCGCCCAAAGCAGCCGCCAGGCGCGGCTGGATGCATGGCGCACCCTGACGCCGGAGGAAAAGAAGCGGCACGTGGCCGGGCTGGTGGCGGAGCTGCAGCGCAGACAGGAGGAGCTGTTCCGCTCCCGTTTCCAGCAGCAGCGACTGCTGCGCGCCTTCCCGCGTATGCGCCGTACCGACGCGGGAAAGGGCACGGGGAAAAACCGCCTGCTCGACGAATGGCGGAATCGGCTGAACAAAAAATGATATACCGTTTCAACACCCGGCCATCCGAACATCGGACGACCGGGTGTTGCATATGGGCGTAACAATATCCGCTCGCCGCCCAGCGGCGGAGCGTATGGGGCTCTTGCGGCATGAACACAACCGTTCAAGAGCGTCAATCGTTGTGGACGAGGGCGCGGACCGTCACGACCCGCGGGCCGGTGGGGTTGTTCTCGAAGGTCAGCTGGCCGGTGCAGAAGCTGCACGCCGGTTCAATGACGTCGCCCTCGGCTTTCAGTTCCAGTTCAAGGCGCTTCTGACTGGCGATACAGGCGCGCTGCTGTCCCGTCACGACCTGGCCATGGCCGCACTGGCATGGCACGATCGTGACGGGCTTACTTTTTCGGTTTTTCATCGACTGATAGAGCCGGGGACAATACAGCAGATCGTTCTTTGAAATTTTTCCAGGCGCAGACATGGCGAAGTCCCGGACGACGCTCAGGGAACATTTACCGGTGCGCAGAAAGTAACAGGTGGATTTGCTGAGGTTCAGGGTGACTTCGACAGTGCCTTTGATAATGCTCATACACGACTCCCATTCGATTCCGAGGATCCGCCGCCCTCCAAAGATATGAGACGGACCGGCTTCTGCTGCCGGATGCATTCGGCCACCACGTGCTGTGTGCCGTGGGAGGCGCCGTCCCAAAAGGCCAGGACCAGGTCCGCATATCGGACGATAGCGGTATTGCGGACAAGCGGGGCCTTTTTCCCATATTGGTCAAAGTCAGGGGGAAAGATCCGCATCGGCAGACCGAGCAGGGCGGCGACCTGGGCCGCCAAGGCATCGACCCCCTGTGCGCCGCCGCTGACGATTTCGCTGGCGTTGGCGGGCAGATAGCGCAGGATCTGCCGCACAGCCTGTCCGTCGGCCTGCCGGCTGCCGACCACGGCTACCTTCAAGCGGACCACCCCATCAAAATAAACATCTGTTCGTCTTTCAGTATAGCATATTTCAGCGCCGCTTCAACTCTTTTTGTAAATTTCTTCTGATATTTTCCAAATTTTAAATAGAATCGTGTGCTGTGGGGCTCTTTTCGGCCATTCTCCGGAATCGTTTCCGGAAAACCATGACCTTTTCGGGTCAAATTCCTATTCATACTCATTCGTTCCGGTGGAACAGTAATACAGGCAACGCGTGTCCAAATCGCGCACAGCCAGCATCATGAGGGACGGAAGGAAGAGTATGAAAAAATGTATTCAAACGATTAGTGTGGTTTGCGCCTTTTTATGCGGCCTGGTTCTGACAGCCGTGACGATGCTGTCCCGCTCCACGCCGGAGCAGTTCAATGTCGTGGCAGGGGATCCGCTGCGGCTGCCGGGAGCGATCCGCGTGACAGACCAGAAAAACGCGACGGGGCAGTCGGTAAGGGCTTCCGCGCTGTCGGCCGGCAGCACGTATCAGGCAACACTCAAGCTGTTTGGGCTGTTTCCGCTCAAAGACGTCAAGGTCAAGGTGGGGGATCAGCCGCTGGTAATCCCCCTGTGGAGTCCCCTTTGGAATCAAAATGTATACGGACGGGGTGCTGGTGGTATCCATGTCGGACGTCGATACCGCCACGGGCCCTTTCAATCCCGCCCGGTCGGCAGGGATCAAGACCGGGGATGTTATCGTGTCCATTGACGGCGAGACTGTGACGACGACGGAGCAGGTGGCGTCCATTGTGGAGGAGTCGGGTGGAAAAACCATGACCTTTCATATCCGGCGGGACAATATCGCCTTCGATATCCGGTTCACACCGGCGCTCTCGGTCAATGAAAGCCGCTGGAAGGCGGGGCTTTGGGTGCGGGACAGCTCGGCTGGTATCGGGACATTGACGTTTTCGATCCGGAAAGCCAAGTGTTCGGCGGATTGGGGCATGCGGTTTGTGATGTTGACACCGGCGAAATCCTGCCGATCTCTTCCGGGGAAATCGTACCTGCCAGGATTTACAGCGTGGTTAAGGGCGCCGTCGGGACGCCGGGAGAGCTGCGGGGCGGATTTGAGGCCGGATCGCTGGGCAGCCTTCGTACCAACGGCGAAACCGGGATATACGGGGAGCTCAGCACTGCCCCGGCCGACGGTCAGGCGGTACCGGTGGCCATGAAGCAACAGGTGCACACGGGTCAGGCGCAGGTATTGACCACCATCCATGGAACGACACCCAAGCTCTACGATATCCGCATCGATCAGGTGCGGTATAACGATTCGGCTCCCACCCGCAATATGGTGATCGTTATTACGGACGAGGAACTGCTCGAACAGACAGGCGGGATCGTCCAGGGGATGAGCGGGTCCCCGATTTTGCAGGATGGAATGCTCGTAGGAGCCGTGACCCACGTGTTTGTCAACGATCCGACCAAAGGCTTTGCGATTTTTGCGGAAAATATGCTCAAAACCATGGACAGTGTCGCGCAATCCCTGGAACAGCAGCAAGGAGCGGCATGAGAATGGAAACAGAGGTTGGAACCAGAGCGGGATGACTCCACGCACGGAGTCCCGCCCGGTTCCTTCGCTTTTCTTTCATCAATCTCTATTTTTCCCCACAAGGAGAAAAAACTTTTTCCAAACTATTGCATTTATTTCCATTTTATGGTAATCTATGAGCGTCGCAAAAAATGAATGGAGGGTTTTCTGTAAAATGGAGAAGAAAATCAAGGTACTGCTGGCGGATAATAGCGAAGCCTTTGGGATCCCCTGCGCGGCAGCCATGCGTTCGCACAGCCTGGATGTCGAAACCGTGGAAAAGACGGACGGCAGATTATGGACGCGATCACCCATATCCAACCCGATGTGGTGATGATGGACTTCTTCCTGCCCCATCTGGACGCCATCGGTGTGATGAAAGGGATCCGGGCGAGTCATCCAGTCCATGCCCCGCAGTTCATGGTCATGTCCAGCTATGACAATCCCAATCTGGAACGCGAGGCCATGCAGGCCGGCGCCGATTACTATATATTAAAACCCTTCGACTCTGAAGAGATGTCGGAACGGATCCTGGCTCTCTGCGGCAAGCCGAAGCTTGAGGCGCTCCGTCGTCCCGCCCCGGCCGTTTCCTCCGGGGAAGCCTGGAAATCCGGGTGACGGAGATCATCCATCAGATCGGCGTGCCGGCGCACATCAAAGGCTATCAATACTTACGGGACGCCATCCTCATGGCGATCGAAGACGAGGAGATCATCAACGCGGTTACGAAGCGCCTGTATCCCGCCGTCGCCAAGAAGCACGGGACCACCTCCTCGCGGGTGGAGCGCGCCATCCGGCACGCGATCGAGGTCGCCTGGGACAGGGGAGACGTGGATGTTCTCAACTCCTATTTCGGCTATACCATCCACAACAGCCGCGGCAAGCCGACCAACAGCGAGTTTATTGCCATGATTTCAGATAAATTCCGGCTCCAACTAAAAATTTCCTGAAAAAAACGGTGCGGATTCTCTCCTGCGTGAAAAGATGTTTAAGAGCAAGAGGAAAACCGGCACAAAGGTGAGAGACAGGCGGAAAAATATCCGCCTGTCTGCTTTTTTGCTTCAATATCCTGCATTACTATATTTGAGGCGAGAGATAAGCGATCAAACAAGGAAAAACACGAATAAAAACCGAATATACCAACGGATCCACACGGCAGATACCGGCCTCACCGCCTGACGGAACTTTAAACCTTTCGTCGGCAGCTACTGCGGCGTCCCCATTATGTGGGGGTACCGTTTTTTCGTTTTACGGGTGTTCATCGTCTGATATATTAGTAGTGCAGGCTGATACAGACGGAAAGAAGTGAATCATGCAGTAGCCTGTCCAGACGGATATGGTGGCAAACGGTTCGAAGCCAAAAGCATAACAGGCCCGACAACGCTGTGCGACAATTCCGCCGGGGGCGGGGGAGCCAAGTGACACAGCAAACCGCGTAAACAGCGGTAATCCGTATGGCGGACATAGGCAGATACGATTACACGCTCGATTTTGCAAAAAATTGACGGGTAAACGGAGCTGCCGGAGGCAGCAGAATGAAAACACCGCATAAACTGTAGTATGGTATTAGAGGGTGTATTGTGTGCATAGCGATAGGAAGAAGGGATAAAGGAGAACAGCACCGGGAAGCTGTCTAAAAAATCTTGCCAAATGTCTAACTTGTCATCACCTTTTCAGCGATTGAATTATTCATATGCTTATGATATATTTTAGTTAAAAGTATATTGAACTCGGGAGGATTTCACCCGTTATCCTAATCATGCGACTCACTCAGACACTTGCGGTAAAGTGGTGTGGGCGCTCCCGCAGGGAGAAACGATGCCACGGACGGAGCGAGCGTCCTAATGGATAAGCTACTGCGTGATCTGCGCCGTCTGTAGGTGTGTCGCTTCATCCTTGCACGATGGGGAATGTATGAGAGCAGATACGAGAGAATGAAAAATACTTTTATGATGGAAGTAGGTATCGATTACGACATATGCTAATAACTATAAATGATGCAAGAACGTTAATTTTATCTGGGCAATGTCTGTTGGATAAAGATAAAAATAGTGTTGTACAGGTGGTGTCTGATTTATCGGGCATACAGTATGACCCTGTCCTATTTTGCATTTAAATCACTACTTGGCTCTTTGGAGTAGAGTACCGGGTTTTAAGGTCACAGATTACGACAGAATCGCTTATGATGAAAAGAAACTTGTTGAAGCAAATCTTTTTAAACGAAATCTTTTTACAGTTCCCACTCGAGAATTGGATATATATAATGCCGCAACAGAAAGAATAGTACGCTGGGGAAAATCACGAGATCAAGATAAATGTGAACGTCAAAGCAATGAATTATTGGCAGAAGAGGAGAAGATCAGACAAGCATTTTACGAAATGCACTCATGTACGAAATATCAATTATGGGAGCATCTTGGCCTAACTAAAGAGTGGAACGCATATACAGAGAGCCGAAAACGAGGGTTGCTTAACAGTTATCTTCCTATTTTTCAGGTCTTTTTAACATGCGAATAACCAATGATATAGTCGTCTGCAATAGGTTGCCAGGGACGTTCAGAGAACCTGTATTTGCCTTAAAAGAGGATTTGCTGAGAGATAAATCTTCTGCGGCTGAAATAAGCTACGTTGATGCGGTTGAGACTATTTTGTACAAGCTCATTTGTTCGTTTGGAATTACCGACATAACTCATATGAAAGCGATTACCGGGTTGAACACAGAAGACATATCAATGGCGATTTCGTCTCTTCGGTATAAGGAACTGATTGCCAATATCAATGTAGATGGCTTAAAGAAAACCTATGTTGCTGCGAACAAGTTATTAGCAGTTTTACAACAACATAAGCCAGAGAGTACAAATGAAGTTTCGCTGCTATCCCCTATGGAAGGGATTATACGAGATAAGCGTTGGTTGAACACCTTCTTTTCTTACTCTTTTAGTTTCGAGTATTTTAAGAAAAAAGGTATGAAATGGCCGCTATCAATTTTATCCCAAAATGAGTTAGCTGGGTTTATAGATTGTAATTTTGACAGAAAAAAGAAAATGTTTATTGTTAAGGAGATAAATATTCAAAAGGAAAAAGCAGTAGATAAGGTTGGACTATATCTCACTCTTTGTTCTTTGGCAAGATTTCATGAAGCCGATGATTTGATTATTTTAGGAGAAAATACCACGATTATCATTAACTCTCCACAAAGCACAAGGAACTGGAACAGGTAAAAAAGCGGCTTGCAGAGGCTCACAATTTAATTGCCGTCACCTTTGAAAAGCCGGCAACAGGTATTCTGTATGACAAACAGCTCTGCCTGTTAAACGGGCGATATCTGTCGAAGCAGGACGAGCCGAACAGCAAGAGCGCGAACGATCGGAGCTTGCAAGAAAAAGTTTTACACACAGAAGATTGAAGTCCTCTTCAATTACATTGGAGCAGTAACGGAATAGAGGGCATATCCGAAGATATGCCCTCCACTTCAAATCTAAATACATCCTTATCACCCTGCACCTTTCCGCACCGTTTCCTTTTTACTCAGGGGGTTCCCGTTTCTTTAGAGCATCAAGCGGGCCTTTTTAAAGAGGAAGAGTGAAGGGGAACCATCGGCCGGATCCCTCTTCTTTGTCAGTATAATCATCACAAAAATATTACTATGGCAAGTATGGCTGCGCGATAAATCGACTTTGTTATAATATATACGAGATTTCCTTGACTAAGACAATGCACGGTGTTAAGATCGACCCAGATAAGGGCGGTTTGCTATGGGCATCCCAACAGGGGAATCGGGATGCCGGCGCCCGAAAGACGCGAATCCCGCCGGAGATCCGCCGCGGAGAGCTCGCGCAAGGAAAGGGGAAGCAACGATGAATAGCCGGCTGTACAAAGTGAGGAAGGTCCTGAAGATGAGCCAGGTGGAATTCGGACGTGAGATCGGGGTGTCGGGAGCGGCGATCTCGCGGATCGAAAAAGGGGAGCGCGGGCTGACGGAGCAGATGCTGAAATCGGTGTGCCGGGAATACCATGTACGCCGGGAATGGCTGACAGAGGGGACGGGAGAGATGTTCCGATGGGATAAAAGCGACCTGCTGGAGCGGATCGATGCCCCTGCTGAAGACACAGGGGGACCCGGCGCAAAGGCTGTTTCGCGCGTTTGTGGAGATGCGCGACGACGAGTGGGCGGCCCTCCGCCGTTTTATCCACCGCCTCGCCGCCTCCGATCCAGGAGCCGTGGATTTCCAAGCCGAGGGACGTTGACAGACGTATCCTCGAAAAACACCGGCGGAGGCCTTGTAACGCGGAGCCGGTTGTGCTACAATGGTGCCCGTGTGCAACGAAGGGAGGATGACGGATGACACCGCCGGAGCTGTATGCCTATCTGGACGGCATGGGAATATCGTATGAAGTGGAAGAACACGCCCCGGTTTTTACCATCGACGAGATGCGGGAGCTGGGGATCAAAGGATCCGTCTGCAAAAACCTGTTTCTGCGGGACGCCAAAGGCCGGCAGCATTTTCTGGTGGTCCTCCCCGGCGACAGGCAGGCGGACCTGGGGGCGCTTGCGGCGGCGCTTGGCTCATCCAAGCTGAGCTTTGCCAGTGAAGCACGGCTGATGAAGCACCTGGGGCTGACAAAGGGATCCGTCACCCCCTCGCGGTCATACAGGATCCCGACCATACCGTGCAGGTGCTGCTGGACGAATCGCTGACCGGCATGGATCGGCTCGGCGTCCATCCGCTGGTGAATACGGCTACGCTCTGGATATCGGGGGCCGATCTGCTTCGATTTGTCCGTTCCTGCGGCAATCCGGTTAAAATCGTATCCATTTAAGGTCGCATATTTGCACTATCGGTTATTTTTCGATATTTACCATTGCAGGACAAAACGGCGGTGTGCTACAATAATCCGGAAATGCCACGGGAGGCCGGGGCAGTGAATTTTCTGGAAATGAGCGATGCCGTTATGCGTAAAAAGATCAGCATTCTGGGTGCCGGCAATGTCGGCGCAACCATAGCCTATACCCTGGCCGTGGATGGAATGGCTTCGGAAATTGTGATTGTGGATATCAATAAGGATAAGGCCAGGAGAGGCCCTGGATATCCATCAGGGCACGCCGCTGTGTCCGCCGGTGGATATTCACGATGGGGATATCGATGCGGTCGCGGATTCGAATATCGTGATCGTGACGGTAGGCGCGGCGCGTAAGCCGGGGCAGTCCCGCATCGACCTGGCGCAGGGGAACGTCAACATCATCAAGAGCCTGATGCCGCAGGTGGTCCGAATAGCCCCCGACGCGGTCTATGTGGTGGTGAGCAATCCGGTCGACGTGCTGACCTATGCCCTCATCCGGTCGACGGGACTGCCGCCGTCCCAGGTCATGGGTACGGGGACCATGCTCGATTCCAGCCGCCTGCGGGCGAAGCTGGCTAAGCATGTGGGCCTCAATCCACAAAATATCCATGCCTACGTTTTCGGGGGAACATGGGGACTCGTCCCTGATCCCCTGGTCGCTGACTACGATCGCCGGTATGCCGATGGCAAACTACTGCACCCATATCTGTGAACGTCACAACCGCTGCGGGAAGGAAGAGCTGCGGATATCGAGGAGGACGTACGCACCTCCGGCGCCAGGGTTATCGGGCTCAAAGGGGCGACGTTTTATGCGATCGCCCTGGCTGTCCGGCATATCTGCAATGGGATCCTGCGGGATACGCATGCGGTCATGACGGTTTCGGGTCTGCTGGAGGGGCAATACGGGCTTTCCGACGTCTGCCTGAGCCTGCCGCATATCATCGGCCATCAGGGGATCGAAGGGACACTGACGCCGCCCCTGGCCGAGGACGAGCTCCAAAAACTGTATAAAAGCGCGGATGTCCTGCGCGGCGTTCTTTCGTCGCTGGATATCGGCTGATGGAGGGAATCAAGCAAATGGATTACGCGATGGAGTCTCTGAAACTGCATGAAAAATGGAAAGGAAAGATCGAGGTGGTCTGCCGGGCTCCTCTGGACACCCGGGACGACTTGTCCCTGGCCTACACCCCCTGGGGTGGCCCAACCCTGCCTGGAGATCCAGAAGGACGTGAACAAAAGCTATGATCTGACCCGCCGCTCCAACCTCGTGGCGGTGGTCACCGACGGTACGGCGGTGCTCGGCCTCGGCGATATCGGGCCCGAGGCCGGAATGCCGGTCATGGAAGGAAAGTGTGCCTTGTTCAAAGCCTTCGGAGATGTGGACGCTATCCCCCTGTGCGTGCGCTCCAAGGAGGTGGAGGATATCGTCCGGACTGTGCAGCTGCTTGCGGGCAGTTTCGGCGGCGTAAACCTGGAGGATATTTCGGCCCCCCGCTGTTTCGAAATCGAACGCCGCCTCAAGGAGAGCTGCGATATCCCGATCTTCCACGATGATCAGCATGGGACGGCCGTGGTGACGCTGGCGGCACTGCTCAATGCCCTGGAAGCTCACCGACCGGAGAATTGGGGAGATCCGGGTAGTTACCAGCGGAGCGGGCGCGGCCGGTATCGCCATCATCCGCCTTCTCATTGCGATGGGCCTCAAGGATGTCGTGCTGTGCGACCGGCAGGGAGCGATCTATAAGGGGCGCGGCGGTCTCAATGCCGAAAAGCGGAGATGGCGGAGATTACCAACCGGGAAGGCCGCCGGGGACCCTGGCGGATGTGCTGAAGGGCGCGGATGTGTTCATCGGCGTGTCGGCACCCGGCTGTGTCACGCCGGAGATGGTGCGCTCGATGAATCCCAATCCGATCCTCTTCCCGATGGCTAATCCCGTTCCGGAAATCATGCCGGATTTGGCCAGGGAAGCGGGTGCCGCTGTGGTGGGGACCGGCCGGAGCGATTTTGCCAACCAGATCAACAACGTCCTGGCCTTCCCCGGGATTTTCCGCGGGGCGCTCGACGTGCGGGCCAGCGACATCAACGAGGAGATGAAAATTGCCGCGGCTCATGCGATTGCGGACTTCGTCACCGACGAGAAGCTGAGCCCGGATTACATCATACCGAGTGCGCTCGACCGCTCGGTATCCCAGGCGGTAGCGGCGGCGGTTGCCGAGGCGGCCCGCAAAACCGGAGTTGCCCGGATCTGACCCGAAAGTTCGCTTAATCAATTTTGTGCGATGGAAAACGGTGCGGCCGATCGGCCGCACCGTTTTTGCGTGCAAAAGATTGGCAGGACCACCGCAGAAAGCCTGCGGTGGCGGAAAATCGGTTGGATACAATTAAGGTTATCTTTAAAATATAATGTTTGTGAAATATAATCTCAAATCCCGCTTGACAGCATTTTGGTGAAAATCTATACTAAATATAGTATTGAATTATAAATATTAAGTTAAATATTTATATTATATTTCAAAATCGGCCAGCAATTAAATATTTTTTACATAATTCAATTGATATGAGAATTAAACCTGCCGTATCAACAATATAACGGAGACAAGCAGCAGTTGCTTGACAATACCGGACGATTTATATCACCCAAGGCTATCCCCACAAAAAACCAGTCAATATCGAAAAGAGGTGCCGTATGTTCTATAAAACCTTCACATCGACCATCCGGGGATGCTCCGCAGCCGGCTGTGCCGGATCTCGTTCGTGCTGCTGTTCCTGTTCAGTTTTTCCTGCACTCGACCTATAGAATCGGGTATCACGACGTGATGTATCTCAATTATCTGCCCACCGTCTTTAATTGTGTCGAGTTTGTCTTTCTGTTTACGGCGGTCTGCATGCTGCCGGTCGTCGCCGTGACCGTCACCTATGACAAGGACAACCAGATGTACGACGTCATCATGGCGTCGCGGTCCAACCCGGCCGGCTATGTCGCGGCCAAGCTCCTGGCCCTGCTGGCGGTTTTTACGCCGCGTCGCTCCTGATGCTGACGGTGAATTTCCTGACCTTTTCATATTTGAACACGATATCATGTCGAGGACCTTCATCCCCTTTGGGAAACCCTGCTGCGATTTGCGGTGATATTCCTGTATTATACGGTGCCGGTCGGACTGTTTTTCGTTTCCCTAGTCGCGGCAGTGACGCTGCTGGCTCGCCGCAGGGTGGCGGGGATCGTTGCCGGTGCCCTGTATATCGTCGCCGCTCATTTCGTCCAGGACCGGTTTTTCACGCTGCCCCCGTCCGCTATCTCTTCCTTTTTAGACGGCATGAGCCCTTCTCCTTACCTTGCCCCCATCCAGGAAATCGGCAACCTGGAAGCGCTACTCGTACCGGACGGCGGTGCGCTTGTCACGGCTCTATGCTATCTCGCGCTGGGGCTGCTGCTGGCCCTCCTGTTCGGCGTCGTCCTGCCGAAATGCCGCAAAAACCTGTTCGCGTAAGGGGACCCGCTTTATGAAAGGAGCCGATGATGGGTTTATATCGCAGGGAGCTTCGCGGCCGTCTGTATCTTTTCCCCGTGTTTTTGCCGTGCTGCTTCTCCTATGGTTTTTTTGCCGCAGTCGTACGGGTTTGCTGGTTTTATATGTGGAATTGATTTTCATCAGCCTGCCGGCCGTGCTGTGCGGCTGCCTGTACAACAATCCGGACGAAATCGAGCTGACGGTCAGCGCCCCAACCCCCACCTACCGGAGCTTTGCCGCCAAATATTTCTCCATAATCACGATGGCGGCCTTCCCGGTGGTTCTGTTTTATGGGATCGTTACCTGTGTCTACGGCACGTCCTTTCTCATGACAGGGTACTATATCCTGTCCTTCCTGGTCACCTCGCTGTTCTTTTCCGCGGGAACGGCCCTGTTCCGGCTGCTGTTCCGCAACGCGTATGTGACGGTGTCCCTGTTTCTGATTTTCCTGGTGGCGCTGGCCCTCAATCACGATGCCTTGAAAAAAGGGGCTGCGGCCGTTCTATTTCCATTACTTCGATCCCTACATCACGGATATTGCGGCGGGTGGGCGGATCTGGCTGATCAACCGTTTGATTCTTCTCGGAGCCTCCCTGATTTTGCTTCTGGGAGCTTCCTTTTATTGAAAAAGGACCGCCTGTATCACACCGACAATCGTTGACAGAGGAGGTATCGGAATGAACATCACCATTGAAGGCGTATCCAAAATATACAAAGGCAGGACCACGGCGCTTGATGATGTCAGCCTAGAATTGAAGCCGGGCCTGTTTGGGCTGATCGGCCGGAACGGCGCGGGTAAGACCACACTGATGCGGATCCTGGCTACTGTGCTGGAGCCGACGGTGGGAACAATCCGATTTGACGGCAAAGACATCCGCCAGCACAAGCTGGAATACCGATCGAGCCTGGGCTACCTGCCTCAAAACACCCGCCTGATCCCACATATGAATATCGTGGAATTTCTGTATTACATGTGCGTCTTGAAGGGGATCCGGGACGGCGCCGCCCGCAAGAGGGAAATCGAACGGTGCACACAGCTGGTGGGCCTAGAAAAGGAAGGAAAAAAGCCCTGTCCAAATATTCGGGAGGGATGCTCCGCCGGGCGGGAATCGCGCAGGCCCTGCTGGGAGATCCGGCATTCATTATCGTCGACGAACCGACAGCCGGGTTGGATCCGGAGGAACAACTGTACTTTCTCAATATCCTGTCCGGGCTAGGTGCTCACGCGACCATCCTGTTTTCGACTCATATCATCAAGGACGTGGAAAATATCTGCGAAAACGTTTGTATCATCGACATAGGCAAAATCCGCTATCTCGGCACCACATCCGATTTGTTGGAACAGCTGCAGAACCGCATATGGGAATGCACGGTGTCCCCGGGGGAGGAAACCGCTATCCGTCAGAAAACGATTGTGACCAGTATAACCAACGTCAAGGGCAGCCCGGTGGTTCGGTACTGCGCGGAAGAAAGCCTCTATCCGGGGTCGGAGATAGCCGAACCGCTTTTGGAAGATGCCTTCATGTATCAATTGGGCGGAATCAAACGCTGATAACGAGTAGGATGGGTGTTGAAAATGGAGCCTGACAATGTACGGGACTGTATCCGGAAATTCTTGATGGTCCAGATTCGAATCCCCATTTGCACTGCTCCACGCAAGTGGTTTTATAATGTCCGAACAGGCCTTTTGCGAGAATGGGTTTGCCGATACCGCTTGTACTGGCGATATGAAAAGACAATCTTTCACACGGAGCCTCTAGCGGATACTCAGAACGGGCCTCCCTTATTCCACCCGAAGGAGAGCTATGGATGGAGGGACGAATCCGTCCTGCGTACAGAGGGCCAAAGGCGTCCCGTCAGGAAGGGTGTAAGAGGTGAAGAAACAGCCAAGGGCCGGATCCCATACCGGCCGCCCGTCCTCATCCGGAGAGGCCGGCGAAAAGGTGGACAGAGGGTGCGAAAGCCCTTCTCCCGTGTATTTGAGGTATGCTTCCTTCCGTGTCCAGATACGGGCAAACACCGTGTCCTGGGCCTCCTTTGGCCGACCACCGGAGCATCTCCTGCTCCTCCGGCGCGAAAAAATCGCGCGGCAACCGCCAACCTGTCCGGCCGGACAGATTCCACATCCACCCCGACCGGGTGGATATCCGCCGCACAGACCGCCCATATTCCCGCATGGGAGAGGCTGAACTGAACCTGTGGCCATCCCTTCACATAGGGTTTTCCCCGTTCCGACCGGCCAAGCTCGGGCGACTCCAGCCCGAAATACCGGAGAAGCACTTCCGCCAGCAGCCATCCGGCTCCCAATGAGCGGCGGCGGTCCTCTGGCAGCCGCAGGCGGGCGATCCGCTCCCGCCGTTCGGGGGATCCGCCTCATGCAACGGCCGAAACGGCCCGCATCCTCAAACGTGGTGACATCAATTGCGTACAGGCCGCTCACCGCTTTCCTCCTTTCGGGCTTGGCAGGGGCCGGCATGCCCAGAACGGAGTTTTCTCCGTCGAGCAGGCGGAGCAGCTCCCGGACCTCCTGCAGCCGGAGATTCTCCACCTTGTGGCAATGCCCCACTTCCCCGTATGTATACACCAAAACATCACAATTGCCGGCCCATTTCTGGAAAAATGCTGTATCGGATCCGGACATAGTTGACCCGTTCCCGCGGGACGATCACCGTATGGAAGGTGTATCCGCGTGAATACCGGAGGGTGAGCGGCCGCGACGAAACCGCGATTCCCGCTGTGCAGCAATCAATGATCCGCAGGATCAGCAGCCAGACAAACGGCAGAGCCAGCATCAGCCCGAGGAACACGATCAGCTGCTGCCAATCCGGGAACAAGCGGCAGGCTGCCGCAGCCGCGGCCGGTACCAGCAGACATGCCCAGAAGGGGAACATAGCGTAGCGGATCACCGAACCGCGGGCGGACGGATCTGCCGGGGCCGGCCGGCCATTTCCGGCAGCAGCATCCGCATCGTCCGGCGGCAGGAACGGGTGTCCGCAGCCGGCACCAGCACAGCCAGCGCCCCTCCTTTCCATATCCTACACACTGCACGAAAACCATGTACAGGCCCATCATACGGGTGAGGATGCTCTGCCGGTAATCGAGAAAGTTTACCGCGTCGACACGGCAGGAATAGGTCCGCCTCGTCAGCCAGCCGCTGCGGATCGTCAGGGCGCCTTCTTCCCGCCGGACGGGGAAACGGATGAAGCGAACAAAATTCCGCGCAAAACCAACCAGCCAGCCGCCCATCAGAATGAGGGCCAGCACCGCGCCGGTCTGAGGAAGAAATGCCAGCAGACCCGCGACCCTTCCAGGCCGACAAGCAGGCGGCGCTGAAATTCCTCTCCCAAGAGTTCGCCCGCTTTGTTTATAAAGGTGGCCAGGAACACCACCCCGGTCAGGGTGTTGGAGACGATGATGGACAAAAACGCGAGTTCGGTCCAGCGGGGACGGTACAGGCGCGGCTTGAGATTTGGCTCCCGTCCATGGCGTTCCAGCAGGCCGCAGGCATCCTCTCGGTGCAGGGTGAGCTGGCAATCCGCCCGCTGGAAAGGCCCCGCGTCGGTATCGGCCAGCAGATGGACTGCCCGGAAAGGACGGAGATAAAACGATTCTTCCACCGTCAGGGTGGAGATCGAGGACTGGGGGATGGTGACGGTTCGACGGATCAGAACCCCTCGGCGGACGGTCAACCCCTGCTCGTCATAGCGGTAAAATTGGAACCGCCAGCGCAGATAAGAGGCGAACAGGATAAACAGCACCACCAACAGGTCCACCCAGGCGCCGGCGAGCCAATTGTAAAAAATCATGCGATGTGGTCAGCAGGTAGAACAACCCCGCAGCACGGGGATGAGCAGCAGGAACAGATATTTGGAGACAAACTCCAGGATTGTGATCGGATGGGTCCGTTTTTCCATAGCGTGCCCTCCTGGTTCATCCGTTTTTCAGCAGGCGGCGGCGCAGTTCCGCCTCCTGTTCCTTCGTCAGCCCCGCCAACACCACAAAGCTGCCGGCTGCAAACACCATGAGGTTCGTCAGCCCGCACAGGCGCTCAAACGGACCGTCGAAAGTGGATAGGTATTTGACGCTGGAAACGGGCATGGCCTTGTGATGGGTATAGATCACGCCCGTATGGACTTCCAGGCGGTCACCAGTCATCCGATAGGAAAACCGTTTATGCATCACCGGGAGAAAAAAGACGGCAAAAAACAGCCACAGTGCCCCCAAAGGCCGGTGAAGGCCCAGCTGATCCATACCGGAATGGGCAGGCATGCCAATACCACGCTGCCTGCCGCAGGCAACAGCGCTGCCAGCAGGAGATAGCCTTCCCATATCCAAAGGGCTTTTTTTGTCCAGCCGTCCGGTCTTGCCGTTTGCCATCGCCTTCGCCTCCCGTACCGTCCGACCTTGATTATACCACAGCTTATCCGGGAACAAAACCTTTTTCCATTCATCCGGAAAAACGACAGAAATTTGGCCCTTGACAAGCCGGAGGTTTTACCTAAGATAATTGGCGTTGGAAAGCCGTCTGGTTTTCCGCATATGGGGTAGCTCAGCTGGGAGAACGGTTCGCATCCGTGAGGTTCGAGGGTTCGATTTCGAGACAATTTGGTAGCCCTTTGACTTTATGAGACCGTTGGGGGAGGTTTTACGCTATCGTTGGATCAATGCTATTTTGCAGAAGATAACAAGATAATCCAATCTTGCCGCAGCACGAATATTGCCACTGTACTATGGAGTCGATTGCATCTCCAGAACCGGAGAACACCGCATTTGCAGATTGCCCAATTGAAAAATTTACGAAATATATTTACTCCGATACGTATGCTTGGAATGGTAAGAGAGCATTATGGGAATCTCTTGGTTTTACTTTTAAAGATTCTCAACGGATGGTACACCCGAAAGGCTGGATTACAAATAATACGCCGTTAGGAGATCGATAATATGAAAGAATATGATCTTGTAGAGCTTATTCAAGACCGGGATTGCTATAAGAAAAAAGGTGTACAAAAAGGCATGTTTGGAGCGGTTATGTCCGAAAAATGTGTGAATGGAAAGTGGCAGATCGTTTTTTCTGAATTTTATACGGGTAAAGATATCGCCGATATTATGGTGAAAGAAGAAGACTTATTGGTGCATGAACAGATGCCGCCAGATAGATTTCCTCCTCGGGCGATAGAGTAAATTTTATGGGTAGTCAGTATTTCGAGCCCCTCTATATATCCTCTGTGTATTGAAGCGCATATCCCGGCCCCTTTTTACCGAGGTATGTACACGCTTCAACGCTTGAATGGCATTCAAGAGGTCAGCGGTTCGGTTCCGCTTATCTCCACCATATGAAACACCCATTGAAATGAACCCTTAAGGTTTGAACATCAATGGGTGTTTTGATTTTTTCTCAATTTTATGCGGGTTTCGGGGGCTGGCTGAATGCAAATGGGACATCAAAACAGAAAAAGCGTAAAACGACAATCGAAAAATAAAACCCTGCGATTCCTGTGATAATTTGAATGAGTTGCCAAAGCCGTTTGTTTTTTGCATAATCAAGCTCTTTGTTTTGCGGCGTCTTGTATAACTTGAAAAACACGCAGGTTTGAATGCAGACACCAAACGCAAGAATATCTCTATTGTGTAGTCTTCGCAACAAAGAGACCTCTTTTGCCTGCTAAGACGAGAGAAGGGTTCTTATTGACAAAGGCCGGTAAGATAGATACAATGAGTTTAAGAAGAGAGACTAAATGTACAAAATGCTCATCTTGTTTTTTGCTTTTCCTAAAAATCAAACTGAAAGGGGATGACTCAAGTGGGGTGTATTTTATTCCCTTTTGAACTAATTTTGAGGAAATAATTGAGGGCTGGTTTTATTTAATGCAATGGATTGTTCCTGAAAGGGTGTTAAGAAAAGGCTTCCGTACGGCATTAAAAATAATTGTGGGCATATTTACAATTATTTTATTTTTGTTTATGTTTTTAGGGATATTTGCTTTATTATCTGATGATGAATACACAAATTACATGGGAAAATTCATGGTGTTTATTCCTCTTGGAATTAGTGTTGCACAAATTATTTTGGGAATAATTGTTCGCTGTATTACGAAGAAAAAATGATGTATGCCAAACCACCGAAAATAAATTTTTGTCCAAACGAAATTCTCTATTTAAAGCTGCACGGTTACCTTCAAAGGTGAAAGGGTGATGTCTGTCGGTACCAAGCGGCGAGACCGTCCCCTCCTCTCAGGGATAAGCTGAATCCCTGGGAGGAGGGACTTTGCTGTGCATGTTTTTCGGGGACGGATAAAGCGGATAAGAACAGGTTTGCCGCCGGCTAGCCCCTCCTCAAAAAATCTGGTTCTACCCGGACAAGTCCCCTCATATCTATTAGACGAGGTGAGGACAGGCATATGGACAGCTTTGAAAGGGCAGCCGGCTATCTGCCTGCCGATTTAAGAGAACTTCTGCGAAAGATCCCGCCGGCCCTGCGGCTTGAGATTCAGGAGATCCGCCTGCGGGCGGACGCGCCGCTGATCCTGTCGGCCCCTGTCGGGGGAATGGGCCGTGTCCGGAACCGGGCAGGTGACGGAAAAAAGCCGAGACAGCCGGCCGCATTTGTACAAAACAGGAATTGGAGGAGACCTTTGAAGCCCTGTGTGAGTATTCGGTCCACAGCCACCAGCAGGAGCTGCGGCAGGGATACATCAGCACCAGGAGCGGCTGCCGCGCCGGTGTGGCCGGTACGACGGTGGTGGAAGGCGGACGGGTCGTTTCGATGCGAAGCATCACCTCCTTTGTGCATCCGGGTGGCACGCCCTCATCCCGGCTGTGCCGCGAGCCTGGCCAGGGCCCTGACCGACAACCGGGGGCGGGTGCACAGCGCGCTCCTTTGCGGCGAACCGTCGAGCGGAAAAAGCAGCCTGCTCCGGGACTTAGCGCGGCAGCTTTCACAGGGATTGACCGGGAGGCGTTACCGGGTCTCGGTCATCGATGAACGCGGGGAACTCTCGGGAGTCCCAGAGGCACCCGGACAGGCCTCCCTGCGAAACTGCGACGTGCTGCTGTATTGCCCGAAACCAGCCGGGATCGGACAGGCCGTGCGCTGCCTGGCGCCCGATGTCCTGCTGTTCGACGAGCTGGGGGAGAGGATGAGGTGGATGCCGTGACGGCCGGACTGTTTGCCGGTGTAGCGGCCATCGCGTCAGCGCACTGCCGGGACAGGGACTCCTGCTCCGGCGCCAGGCGGTCCGGCGGGCGCTGGAGAACGGGGCCTTCGACTATGTGGTGATGCTCGCCGGCCGGGGGCGGCCGGGCGAGGTGGCGGGGATTTTGAAACGGAGGCGTGGCTGCATGAAAACAGCGGGCTTGCTCCTCATCGTGGCGGCGGACTGCTCCTCGGTTTGATGGCGGCGGGAGGACTCCGGCGGCGGGTGTCGACGCTCGGCCAACTGTCCCGGTTTATGGTCAGATTGGCGGATCAGATCCGCTATACCGCGGCGCCGGTGGAAGAGCTGCTGACAGCGGCTGAAAGCTCCGGGGAATTCGACGGCCTTTCGATGCTCGGCCATGTTTGTTCCCGGCTTCGGAAAGGGGAACGGGTGCTCGCCGCCTGGGAGGGGGCCGTGGAGGAGGATGGAAGGGACGCCGGGCTGACCAAAGCCGACAGGGAGCTGCTCCGCGGCTTCGGCAGCCAGCTTGGCCGAACCGACGTCGAGGGACAGATCGCCAATTGCCGGCAATATGGGAATCTTCTCGAACAGAGGCTGACCGAGGCAAGGGAAGCCGCAGCGGCCAAGGGGCGTCTGTATATGACGCTGGGCTTCGCCGGAGGCATGGCTTTGGCCCTTCTGCTGTTGTAACAGGGGCGGGCGGATAGGCTCACAAGGAAAGGATGGTTTGTCGTCATGGACGTGGATCTGATCTTCAAAATCGCGGCGATCGGGATCATCGTTGCGGTACTCAACCAAGTGCTCACCCGGTCCGGCCGGGAGGAACAGGCCATGCTGACCACTCTGGCGGGCTTGATCGTCGTGCTGACGATGGTGGTCACCGAGATCAGCGACCTGTTCCGTATGGTCAAGTCGGTCTTTGGGTTGTGATGATATGGATATGGGTGGTATCGCGGCCATTGTGGTGCTGGCAGCCTTTTTAGCCGTCATTCTCCGGCAGCAGCGGCCCGAGCAGGCGATGGCGGTAGCCCTCATTGCCGGCATCGGGATCCTGGCCCTGGTCCTCATGCGGATAACGCCGGTGATCAGCACCCTCCAGGAACTGCTGGGGGCCGCGGATATGCCGGGCGAATATGGCCTGATCCTGTTCAAAGCCCTGGGGATCTGCCTGATTACCCAGTTGGCATCCGATGCCTGCCGGGACGCGGGCGAGGCCGCCCCTGGCATCCAAGGCGGATCTGGCGGGCAAGGTGACCCTTCTGGTGCTGGCGCTGCCGCTGTTCCAGAAAATTGGGGAGCTGGCGGTATCGCTGATCAACGGGCAGGGGCGGGCGGATGAAGAAAACGATCAGAATCCTCCTGTTTTCCTCCTTCTTGCCGTGGCATGCAGCTTCGCGGCCGGGGCGGAAACCGTCGAGGACCTCTATAACGAGCAGCTCGAAGCGAGCGGTGGGGAGGAACTGCTGCGCGACCTTCCGGATGAAACCCGCCGGCTGCTGGACAAGCTGGGGATTACGGGACTGGAAATGGATACGTTTTCCAATCTGAAGCCTCAGTCGGTCTGGAACCAGATCTCTCTCTTTTCCTCCCAGGCGGGTTCCCCGTCCGGGCCTGTGGCGTGGTGCTGGGGATCATCCTGCTGTGCGCCTGGATGGACGGACTCAAAACATACCGTCCGGGAACCGGGCTCGTCGGAGGTGTTCGGCGTCATCTGCGCCCTCGCCGCCTGTGGCACCGTCATCGTTCCGATCGTTTCCTGCATCCGCAGCGTATCCGAGGCGGCGGAGAGCGCGTCGATCTTCATGACGAGCTATGTGCCCGTTTACGCGGGGGTGCTGCTGACGTCCGGACAGGCGGCCACGGCGGTATCCTATCAATCGGTGGTGCTGTTCGCCGCCGAACTCATCTCCTTATTGGCGTCGGGGGTGGTGGTGCCGCTGATGACCATCTCCCTGGCCCTCGGACTGACCGGCTCGGTGACGCCGGGGATGAAGCTGGACGCGGCGGGGAACCTGATGAGCAAGGCGGCCGCCTGGCTGCTGGGGCTTTGCTGCACCCTATTTGTAGGGCTGCTGTCCCTCCAGAGCCTGGCGGGCGCCGCCGCGGACACCCTCGGGGGCAGGCGGTGAAATTCACCCTGTCGAGTTTTGTGCCGGTGGTGGGCAACTCGCTGGGGAGGCGTTTTCGACTATCCGGAGCTGCCTGCATCTGCTCAAGTCCACCCTCGGCGGCTGCGGGATCCTGGCAACGGCACTGATCGTGCTGCCGCCGCTGCTCGAATGTGTCGCGTGGACATTGGGGCTCAGCCTGTGCGTCATGGCGTCCGAGATGTTCGGCCTGACCACACTGACCACGCTGCTCAAAGCCGCGCAGTCGGTGGTGAAAACCCTGATCGGCGTCCTCGCCGCCTGCGCGATGTTCCTGATCGTCTCCACCGCCATCGTCACCATGTCCATGCCGGCCGGATGAGGGCCGGAGAAAAAGGGGAAGCCATATGGACGGGATCAAGGGCTGGGCGGCGGCGCTGTGTGTGGCGGCGATCGGCTGCGCCCTGATGCAGATGCTGGCGCCCAAAGGACGGCCTGGGAAAAATCTTCAAACTGATGCTCGGCGCGTTTTTTCCTCTGCTGCATGGCGATGCCGCTGCTGGAACTGGGGTCCATCACCAGCTTGCATGTCGACAGCCTGCCCGGAGACGTCACCAACGAGCTGCTGCAGGAGAAGGTGGACGCCCAGCTCCGCCGGCAGGTGGAGGCCACGGTCCGGCAGATGGCGGAAAAGGCGCTCGAAAACCGGGGAGCCAAAGCGGAGAAAATCACCGTAACCATGGATACTTCCGAAGACGGCGGCATATATATACAGCAGGTCACCATCTATCTGGACAAACAAAACAAGCCGAAGGCCCTGGCGGCCCGGGAGGTGTTGGAGCAGCAACTGGGCGTCAGTGTCGTGCTGGACGCGACGGGATGAAAGGATGAGAACCGCTATGGATGAGAAGCTGGCGGCCAAAACCGCGCCGCCCAAGAAGAAATGGACGGAATTTTTCAAGGGAAAAACCGGGCAGCGCTTGATCATCGCCGCGGGGATCCTCGGGATCGCCCTGATCCTGCTGTCGGAATTTTGGCCCAAGGAGACCAAGACCACGTCGGCAAAGGCATCGGCGGAGGAATTCGTGACAAAAACGGAGGAAAAGCTGAATCAAATCGTGGGCAGCATCCAGGGGGCGGGGCAGTGCCAGGTCATGGTCACGCTGGAAAACGGCGTCGAGTACGTCTATGCCAGCCAGCAAAAGGTCAATACCGACCGGACCGAGGATACGGCTTCGGATTCCAACAAAATCTCTCAGCGGGACGGAACAGAGCAGAACATCATCATCGTGGACACGGACAATGGCCGGCAGGGGCTGCTGGTCACCGAAATCCAGCCCACGGTGAAGGGGGTGGTGGTGGTCTGTGAAGGGGGAGACCTTCCTCAGGTCCAGCAGCGGATCATTGAGGCGGTGACCACCGCCCTGAACATATCTTCCAAACGGGTGTGCGTGACCAAATCCTCTTAAATTTTACGGGCGAAAGGAATGGATGGGATGAGTGGGATCTTCGGTAAAAAACAGGTGTTGCTGGCGACCTTGATCGTGGCGCTGGGGCTGGCGGTGTATCTGAATTATTACTTTGCCAACAAAGCGCCGACGGTCCCGACCGGGACCGGCACCTCGTCGAGCGATAAAAACCTCGGCGACGCCCAGTACGTCGGGAACCCCTCGACCGTGTCGGGCGGCGATACCAGCACGACGGAGGACCCCTCCGACTATTTCGTGCAGGCGCGGCTCAACCGGGAGAATGCCCGGCAGGAGCAGCTCGATATCGTCAAAGATATGATGAACGACGTCAAGGCGACCGACGAAATCAAAAAGCAGGCGGCCGACAAGGTGGAAGCCGTTACAAAAGCCATCGAACAGGAGAGCAAGATCGAGAGCCTGATAAAGGCAAAAGGGTTTACAGACTGCGTCGTCTATATCGAGGACAAAAACTGCCAGATCGTGGTGCGCAGCGAAGGGCTTCAGATGCAGGATACAGTCCAAATCACCGAGATCGTCACCTCACAGTCGGATATAACGGCCCAGAATATCAACATTGTTCCGGTAAAATGAGAAAAAAGAGTTGCCCTGGACGGACTTTGTGGTATAATAGGCAGGTAATCACATAACGCCCGTTATGTGGTGAATCCGGATCTTTGCCGTGGCGCGGGTTTCCTTCCCTGCAGATCGCTGTGGATCCCACGAAGCCTATACCATCATTCAAGGAGGTCATCGTCATGGATGATAAGGGATACAAACCGTCCGAGGGCAGCTGCATCATATCGGAAGACGTGATTGCCACCATTGCCAGCACCGCCGCGCTGGAGGTGCAGGGGTGGCCAGCATGGCCCAGCGGCCCACCGATATCCGGGGGCCTGATCAGCTCCGCCGCCGCCAAATCGGTCAAGGTCCTCAACAATGAAAACGAGACCAGTATCGATGTCTATGTCAATCTCCGCCTGGGCGTCCGGATCCACGAGGTGGCGGGGAGGTCCAGCACGGCGTCAAAGTTGCGGTGTAGTCGATGACCGGCAAGCCCCGTGACCAAGGTCAACGTGCATGTGGCCGGCATTGTTTTCGACGAGGAAAAGGCCGAAGCCTGAGCGGGCGGCGGCGTCACGATGGGATCGCGGACCCTCCGCAGGCATGTGGAGGGTCTTTGCCATACCGGAGAGTGTCGCCTCCTGTCGTCTTTAGAGAAAAATCGGATGTTTGAGAAAGGCGTGACGTGTATGACACGGCGGGAAGCCCGGGAATTGGCGTTTATCCTGTTGTTTGAAATGTCTTTACCGGTGAGCCGGTCGGCACCATTTTGGAAAATGCCGCTGAATCCCGGGATGTGGAGGGCGACGCGTTCGCCCTGTCCCTGGCGGAAGGGGCGGCGGCCCATCTTGAAGAGGAGGATACACTCATCTCGGCCTTTTCACGCAAGTGGAACAAGGACCGCCTCTCCCGTGTGGCCCTGTCCATCATGCGGCTGGCGATATACGAGATGGAGCATGAGGAGAATATCCCGGTCAGCGTCTCGATCAACGAGGCGGTCGAACTCGCCAAGAAATACGGCGGGAGGACGATGCCCCTTTGTCAACGGCGTCTTGGGCGGCGTGGCCCGCAGAGGCGAAGCCGTGTCCGAAACAGAAGAGCCGAAACCATAACGGGGGAGTGGCGGTCGCCATGGGATTGTATCTGGGGCTGGATACCAGCAATTATACCACCTCCGCTGCGGCGTTCGACGCCGGGGCGGGGGGTGATTTGGCAAGTAAAGCGGCCGCTTCCCGTCAAAGAAGGCGAGCTCGGCCTGCGGCAGAGCGACGCTGTATTTTTCCATACCCGACAGCTTCCCGAGGTGCTCGAACGGCTGCGGGAGGATCTCGGCGGCCGGCTTTGCTGCTCGACGGGGTGGCGGCCTCTGACCGTCCCCGTCAGGCGGAGGGTTCGTATATGCCCTGCTTTTGGCCGGATCCGGTATGGCCAGAGGGCTTTCGGCTGTGACGGGGGCGCCGTTCGTCTCTTTTTCCCATCAGCAGGGCCATGTGGCCGCGGCGCTGTATGGAGCGGATAAGACTGCGTGGCTTGACCGCCGCTTCCTGGCGTTTCATGTATCGGGCGGCACAACCGATGCCCTGCTCGTCGAGCCGGACGGTGATACCGTGCTGCGCTGTGAGACGGTCGCAACATCCCTCGATTTGAAAGCCGGACAGCTCATCGACCGGGTGGGGCGGATGCTGGGCCTGCCGTTCCCGGCCGGGCCGGCCCTTGAGCGGCTGGCCCTCGGCGGCAGTGGAGTCTATCGGCCCCGGCCTCGCTGGAGGATGGCAGCTGCCATCTGTCCGGGGTGGAAAATCAGTGCCGTGATTGTATAGCCCGGGGGGATCCCCCGGAAGAGGTCGCCCGCTTCTGCCTGTGCAGCGTGCTCGCGGCTCTGGATGGGATGACAACGGCGCTGCTGCGCCGGTTCGGCGATCTGCCGCTCCTTTACGCGGGAGGGGTTATGTCGAATACCCTTCTCCGCCGCGGATTGAAGCGCGGTATGGCGGGGCTTTTCGCGCCGCCGTCCTATTCCGCTGATAACGCCGCTGGAATCGCGTTTCTCGCCGCCGTCCGCTCAGAAAGAAGGATATAGGATACAATCCGCTCTACCGGGAAGCCATCCTGGGCGGCAGCCCCTTTATGTATGGGTGTTGGTTCAAAAGATGCCGTACCCGCCGACTTTCCTAAAAAGAACTTCGGACCGCCCCTGAAGGGCTCTCTATACGGATGGGCACTGGGGCCGGTCACCGGCCATTGTGGCGTCCCACAATGGCCCTAAAAATCAAAATTACCAGGGGGCCCCCAGGGGCCCCCTGGCGTTTTTTTTCCCCTTTCTTTGTGTAAAGAAAGGGGGTACGCAGGCCAGGCCCATTTTTGCGGGGGCGTGTTGGAGTTTGTCCGCGCATATAAAACGTTGTCCCTAATGAAAAGGGATATCCAATGCGGCCACCCACTTTTGCCCTTTGGCGGCAAAAAGTGGGCAAAACGCCCCGGGAGAAACCCCGGCCCTCCAGATTGCTGGCCGATTTTCTTTTTATGAAAAATCGGCGTAAACGCCGGCACCTGAACCTACGCCATACAGAGAGGGGCCCGAGGTCCCCGGGTGTTTGGGGTTATCATTTTATAGACGTATAACCACCGCCCCCGGTGTTCTGCGGCCGGAGAAAGGGCGGAGGCTCTTTCGGGTGGGCCATATAGTTTTTATCGTGCCCCTTCGATATGCAGAAACCGCGGCAGCGCGTAGAACCAGTGGGATACCGGCCGGTTGTCGGCATCCTCGCTGTGAGTGGCCACCAGCACGTTGTCGGGATCGGGGTGTGTCCCCACCGACACAATCAGGGCGGTGTGCCCAAAGCTGACGCCCTTGTCGAAGGAGAGCTGCATGACGTCGCCGATCTGCAGCTGCGACAGCTCGGCCGGCCAACCGTATGGCCCGGCTTTGGTGTTGGTGGTGATAAACCGGTAAAACGGCTGCACCCCGGTCCAGGCCGGCGCCCGGTTGTTCAGGGACGCGTAAAAACCAGCCGAACGTCGGCGTGTAGTTCATCGGGGCTCCGCCCGCGTGGAGACACTGGGAGACGAAGTTGGTGCAATCGCCCCCATTTCAGAAAAATCGCCATAAGCCGGGTTTCGCCCGTAGGCCCACTTGTGGGCATAGGCGACCGCTTTTTCCCGGTCATATCCATACATCTGTCCATCCCTGTCCTTTCTGGAATTGATTCATCTGCGGCCGAAAGGCCTGTCAACCCATTTTATGCGGACACAGGATGTTTGGTTTGCCCTTTCCGGGGCCATACTACCGGAAAAGGGGGAAGGGATCGATGCGGCTTTGGCACGAGGATTTGCTGCCCCTTCTGCCCCGGGCGCAGCTGCTCGGGCAGCATCGGGAATGCTCCGCGCCCGGGGGCTCTCCTGGGGAAAAAAAGCATGCGGTGGTGGATTATGTATTCGTCCATCCGCCCGAATATCTGATCCTGTATCATCTGCGGGTGATGATGGAAATGGCCCGCCGAGGCTATCGTGCCGAGCCGTGCTGGGCCTCTCCGGGGTATCGTGGGCGGCGGTGCGAGGCCCGGGAAATCGATACGGCGTTAATGGCATTGCTGGCCGGCCGCAGGCCGGTCTATCCGGAGCACGGCCCTCTCTATCTGGAGGAGTGCCTGGAAAATTTGAGGCAAAAAGGGGTTTATCTCTCGAATGATCCCAAGAAAGGAAGCGGTAAGCATGCAGACGACGCAGAGAAACCGGGAGGACATCCCGGAAGAGTATAAATGGAGGATGGAGGACATCTATCCCGATCCGGCGGCATGGGGAACAGATCTCGCCGCCCTGCTGCCGATGGGGGAAGAGATCGCGGCGTACGTCGGCCGGCTGGGCGAGGAAGAGGCATTGGTGTCCTGCCTCCTTCTCGATGAGAAGCTCTCTATGCGGTTGGAAAAGGTATACGGCTACGCCCATATGCTGCAGGATCTCGACAATGCGTCGCCCGCAGCCCAGTCGATGCAGGAGCGGGCGCTGGCCCTGCTGTTCCGTCTCCAGGAGATGACGGCGTTTTTGCTGCCCGAGCTGACGGCGCTCGATCCCGTCCGGCTCCGGGAGGTGGCTGAACGGCGTCCGGAACTGCGGATTTCCGCCATATGATCGACAATGTCATCCGGTCCAGGGCCCATGTCCTCTCCGCCAGGGGAGGAACAGCTCCTCGCCATGGCGGCGCCCGCGCTCGAATCGATGGACAACGCTTTTTCCATGCTCGACAGCGTGGATCTCGACCGCGGCGAGGTGGAGGACGAGGACGGAAACCGGGTGAAGCTGACCGACGGCCTGTTCGCCCGGATGCGGGAGAGCCGGGACCGGCGGGTGCGGGCGGACGCTTTCGCCGCCCTGCACGGCGCTTTTCAGAAGATGGGGAACACCATCGCGGCCCTCTACGCCGGACAGGTGAAGGCGGATGTTTTCGCCGCACGGGCAAGGGGGTATGCGGACAGCCTCGATGCGGCCCTGTTCGCCGACGCCCTGCCCCGTTCCATCTACACCGGATTGATCGGGGCCGTACGGGACGCTCTGCCGGTGTATTTCCGTTATCTTGAGTTGCGCCGCCGCCTGCTCGGGGTGGACCGGCTGCATATCTACGACTGCTACATACCGGTGGTGGAGATGCCGGAGACGGCATACACCTATGAACAGGCGCGGGATGTGGTCCTCGACACCCTCCGCCGCTCGGCGGCGGGTATATCCGGGATTTGGAGGATCTGCTTTCCGGCGGCAAGGTGGATGTCTATGAAACCCCGGGCAAAACCACCGGCGCCTATGCGACGGACGTGTACGGTGTGCACCCCTATATGCTGCTGAATTTTGCCGGACAGCTCGGGGACGTCTTCACCCTCGCGCATGAGGCGGGGCACTGCCTGCACACAGTATTCCAATACCCAGCCCTATGTCAATAAGGACTACCCGATTTTCCTCGCCGAAATCGCCTCGACCGTCAACGAGAACATCCTGATGCGGGGGCTGATCTCCCGCTGCGACGCCTCCACGGAAGAGGGGCGGCGGGAAAAAGCCTTTCTTATCAACCGTTACCTTGAGGAGTTCCGGGGACGGTATTCCGCCAGACCATGTTCGCGGAATTCGAGCTGGAAACCCATCGCCTGGCCGAAGGGGGGAGCCGCTGACCGCCGAGACCCTCTGCGGGGTCTACCACCGCCTGTTGGAGACCTATTTCGGCCCGGATGTGGCCATCGACGGGTATATGGACTGGGAATGGGCGCGATCCCGCATTTTTACCGGGCGTTTATGTCTTCAAATACGCCACCGGGTTTCCGGCGGCCGCGGCCATCAGCCGCCGGATATGGACGGGGGGGATGTTGCCCCCTTATCTGGATTTTTCCACGCGGGAGGCAGCGATTACCCGGCCGAAACCCTCAAACGCGCGGGGGTGGATATGCGCACACCCGCCCCGGTGGAGGAAGCCCTGCGGGAATTCGCGGATCTGGTGGGGGAAATGGAACAACTGCTCGCGTGAGAAGTTCCTCCCCTTGGCAATACGGCGGTTCATAATAGGGGCAGCACCCAAAAACCGGCCATTCGGAGACTCCCTCCGGACGGCCGGTTTTTGCTAGGCCGGCCCGCTGTCCTGACAAGGGGAAAAGGCTGTTCCGGCTGCCTGCTAGGGACACGGGCTCCCGTTCGGCTGTTTTGCGGCCGGCGGGTTCTACAGGGGCTCCATACAGTCTTCAAAACGCAGCTGTTCGCAGGCGGTAACGGGCGCGGCCGCCAGGCGCGGCCGGAGCAGATCGGGCCGTTCGAGCATCCGCCCGCCCGCGTATTGCCCCCTGCAGGTGATGAAATACAGGCATTTTTTTCATCGGGATTCCCAGACGGACCAGGGCATCCCGGTCAAGGCCCCCAGCCGCCTGGCCTGGAGTGATCCGCCGGGCGTACACGTCGCCGATCCCCGGCACCCGCACGAGCGATTCATACGGGCGCGCGGTTGACCTCGACGGGAAAAACTGCGGATTGCGCAGCGCCCAATCGGTTTTGGGATCGAGGTCCAGGGACAGGCTGGCGTGTTCGGGCGGCAGGATTTCGTCGGGGGTAAAGCCGTAGAGCTGCAGCAGACGGTCGGCCTGATATAGACGGCCAACCCGCCAGACCGGGAGTGGAAACCAGGGGAGGTCATAGCCGGCGGCGGGATGACGGTAGCGGAACGCCGTGTAATACACCGCCCGAGCCGGTATTTGCGGTACAGCGCGCTGGACAGGGTCAAGATAGTCCGGTCGTCCTCGTCGGTGCTGCCGGCCATGAGCTGAGTGGTCTGAGAGGTGGCGAAGGCGGGCTTGAACGGGCTTTTTTCCTCCCTGTTCGTCCCGAATCAAGCGGCTGATCGCCGCCATGGGGGAAAGGATGTTGTCCGGGTCTTCTGCTTGGCGATTTTGGCATAGCCCTCGCTTTTGGCCACCTCGATATTGACGCTCAGCCGGTCCGCGTAGCGGCCGGCCTTTTCAATAAGGAGAGGGTCGGTTCCGGCATCACCTTCGCATGGATATAGCCCGGGTAACGCAGCTCCTCCCGCATGATACGCAGGGTTTCGACGATCAGTTCCTCTGTGTAATCGGCGTTTTTATAGATGGCGGACGTCAAAAAGACGCCGCGGCGGTTCCTGTCCGCCTCTCCCACCGCGATGCGGGCCATCTCCGCGGCTGGACACAGTAGCGGGTTTTTTTTTTCTCCATTGCTGGCCCGGCAGCCGCAGTAAGCGCAGTTGAAGGTGCATTGATTGGACAAAAATACCTTGGGCACCTTGGGCGGCGGCGCCTTTGGCGCGGATGTCCCCGCTTAAGAATCCGGGAGGGCAGGCCGCCACCGGGTCGGAACTGGACGCCGCGTCGTAGCGCGCGTCCTCCCGCATGACGCGCAGGAGCTCAGGACGTTCGGGCGGCTTATGAAAACGGAGCTCTGCCATTCTTTTATCCTCCCCCATACCAAGTTTATCTAGAGTATACCCCAAAAAAGCGCATTGTCAAACATATGTTCTATTTTTATAAAAAGTTTCCTTTGCCGGCCGGAGCAAGAGAGAGAGGGCAGGGGAAAATTTCGTTTTTCCGCGGACTCACACAACCCTCCCCACCCTCATAGGATGGAACATGAGACCCGGATAGGACGAAGACATAATGGAGGGTATGGATATGCGCAACATAGACACTTTCGCGGTGATAGGGGGGATCTGCGCTCCGCCTATCTGGCCGGGCTACTGGCCGCGGACGGATACAAGGTGATCACATCCGGCTTTGACAGCACCGATCTGCCGCCCTGCGTCACGGGCTGCACCAATCCGGCCCAGGCGGTGACGCTCGCTGACTGCGTGATCCTGCCGCTGCCGGTGACGACGGACGGTACGACGGTCAACGCCCCGTTTTCCCGGATGCGGATCCCTCTCGACCAGGTGCTCAACGGCATGGCACAGGATCAATTCCTGGTGGGGAAAAATCTCTGACGTGGTGCGAAAAGAAGCCGAATGCCGCGGTTTGGTTATTTCGGATTATCTTCTGCGGGAAGAGCTGGCGGTCATGAACGCGGTTCCGACGGCGGAGGGGGCGATCCAGCTGGCAATGGAAGAGCTGCCGGTGACGATTGACGGCGCCAAATGCCTGATCACCGGATACGGCCGGGTAGGACGCACCCTGTCCAAACGGCTGGTATCTCTCGGCGCGCAGGTGACCGTGGCGGCCCGCAAGTTTGCGGATCTCGCCTGGGCCAAGTCGACGGGCTGTGAAACGCTGGAGCTCGAAAATCTGGCGGACGCCGGGGATTTCGACGTCATTTTCAATACCGTGCCGGTCATGCTGTTCGGCCGGGATATCCTCAAAGGGCATGGAAAAGGAAACCCTGCTGATCGACCTGGCCTCCCCGGCCGGGCGGCGTGGACTTCAACGCGGCGGCGGAGATGCAGATCAAGACCATCTGGGCACTGTCCCTGCCGGGGCGCGTGGCGCCCAAGACGGCCGGGGCGATCATCAAGAAGACGATTCTCAATATGATTAAGGAGGGTTCCTGATGACGCAGCTTTCCGTCGGATTTGCGATGTCCGGCTCGTTTTGCACCTTCGACCGGGTGCTCATGCAGGTCAAAGAACTCGTGGGGATGGGAATGGAGGTCACCCCCATCCTGTCCTTCAACGCCTCCACCCTGGATACCCGTTTTGGAAAAGCGGAGGATTTCCGCCGCCGCCTCATCGAGCTGACCGGCCGGGATCCCATGACGACGCTGACGGATGTGGAACCGATCGGCCCCTAAGGGCCTGTTCGACGTCTTGGTGGTCGCCCCTGTACCGGCACCACGCTCGGCCGCCTGGCCAACGGGCTGAGTGATTCACCGGTGTCCCTGGCCGTTAAATCCCATTTGCGGCGCAGCCGGCCGGTCGTGCTGGCGGTCTCCACCAACGACGCGCTGGGCGCCTCCATGCGGAACATCGCGCTGTTAAAGAACACGAAAAACATCTATTTTGTTCCCATGAGCCAGGACGACGCGGTGAACAAGCCGAATTCGCTCGTGGCGGATTTCACCCGGATTCCGGACACCATCGCCGCTGCCATGAGCGGCATGCAGCTGCAGCCTCTCTTTGTATGACGCGGCAGCCAAAATACAGGTTAGAAAGCACTCAAATCTCCGGGGGCCTCGGGCCCCCTTAGTATAATCGTCGGTTCAATAGAGGACGTTTCCCGCCGGCTTTCCTAAAGAGAAAGCCGGCCTCGCCCCTGAAAGCTCCTCTATACCGGCGGGATCTGGGCCGAGTCACCCGCCATTGTGGTGCCCCACAATGGCCCTGAAAATCCAAATATCGGGGTTCGGGGGGAACTCCCCCGACGGTTCTTTCCGCGTTCTGCCGGCCTTTTGCGTCAACAAAGGGGATGGCCCTCAGGCCAGACTTTTGCTGCGGTATGTCCGCGCAACCGGCAGGCAGCCAAACCCGGTAGAGCTTTTATGCGCGGCCACCTCCTTTCTCCGCGCGGAGAAAGGAGGCAAAGAGACGCCGGGGGCTTCGCCTCCAAACCCCCAAAGTAATCGGCCGGTTTTCTTTTGATGAAAACCGGCAGGGACATAGGCTTTTGAACCAACGCTATACAAGGAGGGGGCCCGTGGCCCCAGAGATTTGGGTGGTTTTTGACCTATAAACCCCGGCCGACGGCAGATCGGCCGGGGGTTTTCTATGGGTTCAGGCAGCCGCGTTCCGCTTTGAAGTGGCAGTGCCTTCCGGCTTATCAAATTTCCTCATTCGGCGGCATTCGGCGGAAAAACGAGCCGTATGGGCCGATAAAACCCGGTTTTCCCGGATTTTGCACGCACCCTTTTTTCCTGTCCTGTATACACTGGTTAATACCGGGTGCAAATCGTGAGGAAAGGGCGTGAGCGCGGTGCGCAGACGCATGGGAAGACGCCGGGCGTTCGGCAGGGGGCTCCCCACCGGTGCGGCGTCCGTACGAAGGGGGACGGGGCCGGCTGCCAGCCAGGCTGCGGGTGTTGGCGGTTTTGTGCCTGCTGGCCGGGCTGCTGATCATGATAGAGCGCAATCTCCGCCCCTTGATCCAGGCCTATGGCGAGACGGCAGCGAAATGGGTGGCCATGCGGGCGGTCAACGACGGGGTGGAAAAGGCGCTTTCGGCCTCAATATCACATACGATCAGCTTGTGACGGTCCAAAAAAGGACGATCAGGGGACGATCACCTCCATTGAGGCAGATGTGGTGCAGATCAACCGCCTCAAGGCGGCGGCCACCGGCGCCGTAATGGACGAACTGGAGAACTATAAGAAACAGACGGTGGAGATCCCGTTCGGGAACCTGATCGGCGGGGATTTCTTCACCGGCCGCGGCCCCTATATCCCTATCAAAATCAGCATGAGCGGCACCGCCCTTTCGGTCATGAACAGCCGCTTCACGAGCGCCGGCATCAACCAGACCTCCCACCAGATCGAGCTGGAGGTCACGGTCCGGATCTACGCGGCGATCCCGGGGTCCCGTTCCTCCATCGAAACCACCACGAATTACCTGGTGGCCGAAACGGTGCTGGTCGGCGAGGTTCCGGATTCCTTCACCCAGGTGGACGGCGATCAGGCGGACATCGTGCGAAAAATCTTTGATTACGCGGATGTGAAATAGTGGAAAAAACGCCACAATATTTGGTATACTAACTCTATCAGCGAAAGAGGAGAGGGTCCGGGATGGATTTTGAGGAGGCCAAACAGCGGGTGACGGCGCTGCGGGAACAGATCGAGTACCACAGCCGGCGGTATTACGACCTGGATGACCCGGAAATCGAGGACAGCGAGTTCGACGCCCTGACCAGGGAGCTGCGGACGCTGGAAACGGATTATCCCCAGCTGGTCACGGCCGATTCCTACACCCAGCGGGTGCATGGCGAGGTGTCGGCGCTGTTCACCCCCGTGGCCCACGAGGTGCCGCTCGCCAGCCTGCAGGATGTGTTCGATATCGAGGAGCTGCGGGAATTCGATGCGCGGGTCCGGGAGACGGTCGAGGATCCGCAGTATGTGGGTGGAGCCGAAAATCGACGGCCTGTCCGTCGCCCTCGAGTATGTGGACGGCGTGTTTAAGAGAGGCGCCACCCGGGGAGATGGGGTGACGGGGGAGGATGTGTCGGCCAACCTGCGCACCATCCGGTCCATCCCGGCCCGCCTGACCGCCCCGCTCCCCCGTCGTCATCGTCCGGGGAGAGGTGTATATGCCCCGGGAGAGTTTCGCCGCCTTGGTGGAGCGGCAGGAGCTCGAAGGGGAAAAACCGTTTAAAAACCCGCGGAACGCGGCGGCGGGATCCCTGCGCCAAAAAGGATCCCGGGTCACGCGGGGCCGGGGGCTGGATCTCTTTATCTTCAACCTCCAGCTCATCGAGGGGGGAGGAGGTAAGCGGTCACGCCGCCTCTCTCGAGCGGATACGGGAGCTGGGGTTCCCGGTGATTCCTTTTTATAAGAAAACCGGCTCCATCGACGAGGTGATCGCCGAGGTGGAACGGATCGGCGGCCTGCGCCGCGCCCCTGTCCTTCGACATCGACGGAGCGGTGGTCAAGGTGGACGATTTTGCCCAGCGGGAGCGGCTGGGCAGCACCTCCAAGTTCCCCAAATGGGCGGCGGCGTTCAAATATCCGCCGGAGGAAAAAGGAGACCGTGCTACTCGGCGTGGAGATCAACGTCGGCCGGACCGGGGTGCTCACCCCGACCGGCCTGTTCGAGCCGGTGGAACTGGCGGGAACGACCGTCAGTCGGGCCACCCTGCACAACGAGGAATTTATCCGGGAAAACAGCTCGCGGTCGGGGATCGGGTGGTGCTGCGCAAAGCGGGGGACATCATCCCCGAGGTGGTGCGGGTGGCCGCCCACGGCGGGGAGGCCGCCTTTGAGATGCCGTCGGCCTGCCCGTCCTGCGGGGCCCCAGTATCGAGGGAGGAGGACGAGGCGGCCCTGCGCTGTCTGAATCCCGACTGTCCGGCCCAGCGTTTGCGCCACCTGATCCACTTCGCCTCGAGAGACGCCATGGATATCGAGGGGCTCGGCCCGGCCGTGCTCGAGCAGCTCATGGACGCCGGCCTGATCACCCATGTATACGATCTTTACCATCTCGACCCCGACGCGGTGGCGGCGCTCGACCGGATGGGGGGACAAGTCGGCGGAGAACCTCCTGGCGGCACTCGAAAAGTCCAAGGAAGCCGGGTTGGACCGGGTGCTCTTCTCCCTGGGCATCCGCCATATCGGCCAGAAAGCGGCAAAGCTGCTGGCGGGCCGTTTCGGAACCATGAACGCGGTGATGGAGGCCCTCTCGACGATATCAACGCCATCGACGGCTTCGGGGAGATCATGGCGGAGAGCGTGGTCCGCTTTTTCGAGCTGGAGCCATCCCGGAAAATGGTGGAGGAGCTGGCGCGGGCGGGGGTGCGGATGGTGGACAACAGCGAGCGGGCGGACGACCGCTTTGCCGGCATGACCTTTGTCCTCACCGGCACCCTGCCCACCCTGAAGCGGGATGAGGCCGCCGCTCTCATCGAGCGATATGGCGGAAAAACCGCGGGCAGCGTATCGAAGAAAACGTCGGTGGTCCTGGCCGGGGAGGACGCGGGCAGCAAGCTCGCCAAGGCCCAGCAGCTCGGGGGTACGGGTCATCAGCCAGGCGGAGTTTGAAGAGATGCTCAAATAAAAGCCGGTGTTTTTCTGCAAAATCGGGATTCGTCTGCGCATACTATGGGGAACTCGATTTTGCAAGGAGGAAACGCCATGTTCAAGCACGAAAAGCAATATCTCAACCCCGTCCGGGTGGACCGGCCGAATCCCAACTACGCCGCGCTGCTGCAGGAACAGCTGGGCGGGCCGCAGGGGAGCTGAAAAGCGCCCTGCAGTACCTCTCCCAAAGCATGAGGATCAAGGATCCGGAAATTAAGGACTTGTTCCTGGACGTGGCGGCGGAAGAGCTCTGCCATCTAGAAATGGTCAGCGCAACCGTAAACATGCTGAACGGCCACGATCTGGACGCCATGAACGCCACGGTGGGGAACGTGGAAGCCCATGTCCTGACCGGCCTGACGCCGATGCTTGCCAACGCGAGCGGCTATCTCTGGACCGCCGCCTATGTCAACGAAACGGGCGACGCCGCGGCGGATATCCTGTCGGATATCGCGGCCGAACAGCGGGCCAAGGTGGTCTATGAGTACCTTTACCGCCAGATCGACGACAAGAACGTCAATGAAACCATCGACTTTCTGCTTAACCGCGAGGAGGCTCACAACGCCATGTTCCGCGGGGCGTTCAACCGCGTGCAGGACACCGGCTCCCAGAAAGACTGGGGTACCACCCACAACGCCCGGATCTATTTCGACCTGTCCGGGCCCGGCGGCCAGAGCTTCGATCCGGCCAAGGCGCAGCCGGCCTCTTTTTAATATTTAATTTTTTGCCCCCGCAGACGGCGCATATGCCTCTGTGGGGGCTCTGCTTTCAGCCGGTTTGCTATATCGGATCGGCAGTTTCGTTGCTATAGCTTATGTAAATAGACAAAAACGGAGAGTCACCTTCAAATCAGTGCCCCCGCTAAATTCGTATTGGCTAAGATTTCCTTTGGTTTTTGATTACTATCTCGTTTTTCTTCTGGTTTTCTTCCTTTTATTATACTATACGGTCGAATAGCTTGCAATAAAGACTGTTGGTGCAATCGACAGAGTTAGCCCCCGGCAGCTCTTATAGTAACCCGGTTTGGGATTTGTATGAATACAGGCCCTTAATGAAATATGATGTCTTTGTTGCTCTCGACAAACTCCCGTAAGCAATCACAAAGAGACGGTGAAAAGTTATAATAGGCAGTATCGGTCTCGACCCAGTCGTCCTTTTCCCCTTCAGACAATGCTTTTTGATAATTATCGGCAATGGCTTTATAACCGACTACTAATATCGCACTTATCAATTCCTGCGGAACAGTATCTGGACAGCAATCGAAATATCCGCTGTGCCCGCCGCTGTTCACTTCCGTATCGTACCAAAAACATAGCACAGCTATTTTTTGAATTTCCGATAATGTTTCTACATCTCGAAAGCATATGTCTCGCAGAAATCGATTCCATCTCAAATCTTTTCAGTCATATTCCATACTTCTTTATCTTTTTCTTCTTTTAAAGAACAGTCCCACCGCATATTCTCCTAACCGTACCTTAATTTGCCGATTTTATTATATCATACGGTTGAATAGCTTTCAATAAAGACTGTCGATGAAATCGACAGCGTTGCCCGGCGGTCTTTTACTTTTTCAGTATCTTTGGGTCCGCTATAAGGCGATGCCTTGTAGCGGCAGGTGCTTCGGCAAGCCGGCGGACGTTTCTCCATCAATTTCTTGAACAGGGAGGGCGGTTTTCACCCCTTGACAAACGGCAGCCCGGCGCTTATAATGAAACCTAACAACCCAATAGACCAGTGAAAGACGCTGAAGGGAATAAGACAGGGGTCCCCGTCAAAAAGAGAGCCGGCGGAAGGTGCGAGCCGGCGGCGGTGCCTGTGTGTATAGCTCATCCCGGAGTCGTCCGTCCGAGCCGTGAGGGGTAGGGCGGACCGCGTGGCCGCGTTAACGGCCGGCGCTTTCCGCACCTTGGTGCGGCGAAGCGGCAGAGGGGCGTTTCGGCGCCCGAAGCTGGGTGGTACCGCGTGCGATTCGTCGCCCGTCCCTGTCAATACAGGGACGGGCGTTTTTTATTACAAAGGAGGATGGCCGAGATGAAACCCCAATTTCAAAAATACAGACCCTTCACGCCTGTCCGGCTGCCCGACCGGCAGTGGCCGGACCGGGTGATCGAAAAAGCCCCGGTTTGGTGCAGCGTGGACCTGCGCGATGGCAATCAGGCGCTGGTCGACCCGATGAACCTGGAGGAAAAGCTCGAATCTTTAAGGCTCTCTGCGATATGGGCTTTAAGGAGATCGAGGTGGGGTTTCCCTCCGCCTCCGAAACGGAGTATGCTATCTGCCGCGAGCTGATCGAAGGCGGCCATATCCCTGACGATGTGACCATTCAGGTTTTGGTGCAGGCCAGGGAACATCTGATCCGCAAAACCTTTGAGGCTATCCGGGGTGCCAAAAACGTCATCGTCCATTTCTACAATTCCACCTCCACTTTGCAGCGCAAGGTGGTGTTCCATAAGGAGATGGACGGCATCATCGGCATTGCCGTGGAGGGCGCCCGGCTCATCCGGGAGCTGACCGAAAGCTATGAGGGAGATACCCGTATCCGGTATGAGTATTCCCCGGAGAGCTTTTCGGGTACCGAGATGGACAATGCCGTGGCCATCTGCGCCGCGGTGATGGAGGCGCTGGGTTCTACGAAGGAGAACCCGGTCATCCTCAACCTGCCCAACACCGTCGAGATGTGCACCGCCAACACCTACGCCGACCAGGTGGAATATTTCATCCGTCATCTGCCGAACCGCGAGGCCGCGGTCATCAGCATCCATCCCCACAACGACCGGGGCACCGGTGTGGCGGCGTCCGAGCTGGCGCTGCTGGCGGAGCCGAACGGGTGGAAGGGACCCTCTTCGGCAACGGGGAGCGGACCGGTAATCTGGACATCGTCACCATGGGGCTCAATATGTATACCCAGGGGTGGATCCCGGCCTCGATTTCAGCCGCCTGCCCGCGCTCAAGGAGATGTATGAGCGGTGCACCAAGATGCGGGTGCCGGAACGGCAGCCCTACGCCGGGGAGCTGGTCTTCACCGCCTTCTCGGGCTCCCATCAGGACGCGATCAACAAGGGGATGCAGTATATGCGGGATTCGGGTACCGAGTACTGGGAGATCCCTTACCTGCCCATCGATCCCGCCGATGTCGGACGGCAGTACGAGCCGATCATCCGGATCAATTCCCAGTCGGGGAAGGGCGGTGCGGCCTTTGTCATGCAGACGGTTTTCGGTTACAACCTGCCCAAGGCTATGCATCCCGAATTCGGGGCGCTGGTCAAGGCGGAATGCGACCGGCCGGCCGGGAGCTCTCCTCCGACGAGCTGTTCGGCGTGTTCCGCCGGCATTATCTGGAAGTGCCGCGGACATACGCCCTGGCCGGGCATACTCTGTTCGAGGAATCGGGTAGCACGAACGGCGTGCATTTCAAAGGCACCCTGAGCGTGGACGGTGTCTGCCGGGACCTGGAGGGAACCGGAAACGGTCCGCTCGACGCCTTCTTCAACGCCTTGCGCAGCGTGGGCATCACCGGCTACACTTTCCAATCCTATCATGAGCACGCGATTTCCACCGGATCGGATTCCAAGGCCATCGCCTACATCGAGCTCAAGACATCCGACGGTAAACCGGTTTTCGGTGTCGGCATCGAGAGCAACATCAACCTCGCCTCCATCCAGGGCGTCCTCTGTGCCATGAACAGAGCTTCGGCGGAGGCCGGGGAAACGGCTGAGAGGCTTATGGTCTATATCCAAGATAAAGGAGACGGTTATTATGAACACCTACAAACTCACCCTGCTGAAAGGGGACGGCATCGGCCCGGAGATCGTGCGGGAGGCGGTTAAGGTACTGGATGCCGCGGCAGCCCGGTATGGGTTTGCCTTGTCCTATACCGATGCCCTGATGGGCGGCTGCGCCATCGACGCGGCGGGAACGCCGTTGCCGGAGGAAACTGTCGCTGCCTGCAAACAGAGCGACGCCGTCCTGCTGGGGGCGGTCGGCGGCTACAAATGGGATACTTTGCCGGGAAACCAGCGGCCTGAGGCGGGATTGCTTGGGATCCGGTCCGCCCTGGGGCTTTTCGCCAATCTGCGCCCCGCTAAGATTTACGGACCTCTCAAGGATGCCTGCCTGCTGCGCCCCTCCATCGTCGGGGACGACATGGATCTGCTGGTGGTCCGGGAGCTGACCGGCGGTATCTATTTCGGCCGGCGGGGCAGGGACAGCGTGGACGGTGCCGAATCCGCCTACGATACCGAGCGGTATTCCGTTCCCGAGGTGGAGCGGATCGCCCGGGTGGCGTTTGACACGGCCCGCCGGCGCCGGGGCTTGGTCCACAGCGTCGATAAGGCCAATGTGCTGGAATCCTCCAGGCTGTGGAGGGAAACCGTCATCCGGGTGGCGGAGGAGTATCCGGATGTAGAGCTCCGCCATCTGTATGTGGACAACGCGGCGATGCAGCTGGTCCGGGATCCCCGGCAATTCGACGTCATCGTCACCTCGAATATGTTCGGAGATATCCTGTCGGACGAGGCCTCCCAGATTGCGGGATCGATCGGGATGCTGCCCTCCGCCTCGCTGGGAGAGGGACAAGGGGCCTGTACGAGCCCATTCATGGTTCCGCGCCCGACATCGCCGGGCAGGACGTGGCCAATCTTTGGCCACCATCCTCTCGGCGGCGATGCTGCTGCGCTATTCTTCTCGCCGAGACGGCGGCGGCGGACGCGATCGAAAAGGCGGTGGAGACGGTTCTTAGCAAAGGCCTGCGCACCCCGGATATCGCCGCGGAGGGCTGTCAAAAATCGGCACCGCCGCGATGGGGGATGCCGTGGCCGCCGCTCTGGCCTGATTGTCCGCGGCCAATACGTATACGCAAAAGCGGTGCGGGGACGCCGGATCACGGCGGTTTGCTATCGCTCACCTTGTTCCCTCTGTCCCCGCCAGGTTCACCCCTCTTGGCAAAGGGCGGAAACACACCGTGTTTCCGCCCTTTGTCGCTTATAAGGAGTGTTTTCGAGGCACCTGTCCTCGAAAACACGGATCCTGAACTCACCGTGGCCGTTTGGGCCATCGAATGCGCTTTTTCTACTTTTTCGACAGTCCGAGAGCGGCGGGGCTACTCCCCGCCGCTTTTGAATGGAACCCGATATGCCATGTTCATGCCCGGAAGACGAGCCCCTGAAGGAGCATACCGAAAGCGAGACCGGCGCCGCCGCTGCAAACGCCGAAGAGGATCCGGCGGATCCTCCGGGTCCGTCTGGACAGGCGAAGGCCGCTGTATGCGTCCGATGAGGCCAGGATCTTGTGCGCCTCTTCATGCAGGCGGACTTCCGGCTGTTCCATGCACTCGGCCCGGACAACCAGCAGCGCCCGCTCGAAAATAGGGATTCCCCGTATCGGTGACCTCGATCATCTGCCGGTTCACACCTTGATCATCCTAAATGCGCCCCTTTTTGTCGTCTTCAGTATGGGCGGCGCGGTTGTTTTTATTCATTTGCACGGCATGAGGAAAGGTGATACAACTCTTTGTAAAAACTGAGTTAAGAGAGAAAATGTTGAAAAACTCGGTGGAAAGTGTGAACAATCGAGGTTTATTGAGGGGGTTTTTCATTGTGGAAAGGTCGGGCAGGCAAAATTTTCCACAAACATTCGGGATTTTTCGCATACAGATTGTTGAATGGCCTTTACCGGGCCAGGCCGGATATAAGCCGGACGGCTCCGAAAAACTGGGAGAGGATGGACAGGATTAGCTGGAGCCGTCAGGCCGGGTCGGCCAGCCGGTAGGAGAACTGGCTGATGTCATATACCCCCGAACGCATCACATCCGCATATTTCATCGCCTTGCCGAGCCCCTTCGCCACACAGTCCTCCGGGTTTTCGGCCACACGGCAGGCTACGCCGGTGCGTTTGGCGATCAAGTCCGCCATACCGCTCATCTGGGAAAGGCCGCCGGTCAGGACGATGCCTCCCGTCATCACGTCGCCCGCCAGCTCCGGCGGTGTGTTTTCCAGTACCTGCTGGATGACGCCGACGATCTCGCCCAGGGGTTCGGCTATCGCTTCATGGATATCTTCGGAAGTCACCCGGCAGACTGACGGCAGGCCGGTAACGGCATCTCTTCCCTTTGGGACGTCCATCGTGTTCCCGACGCCGCCGGGCAGGGCGCAGCCGATGGTCTTTTTCACCTGTTCGGCCGTCAGGATCCCGATCACATGGTTGTATTTGTTCCGCATATAACGGATGATGGCGTCGTCCATATCATCCCCGCCCATTTTGGCCGAGATGGAGGAAGCCACGCCCCGCAGGGTCATTACCGCCACGTCGACCGTGCCGGCGCCGAGATCGGCGGCCATGCAGCCGCGGGCCGCGGCTACGTCCAGCCCCGCCCCCAATCGCCGCGGCGACCGCTTCCTCCATCAGGATCACCCGGCGGACATTCGCCGCCGTCACGGCTTCGACCACCGAACGCTGCTCCACCTCCGTCACGGCCGCCGGCACGCTGACGGCCGCACGAGGCTTGAGCACCTTATACGCACAGATTTTGCCCACCATATATTTGAGCATCCGTTCCGCGATGTCGTAGTCGGATATGACGCCTTTGGCCATCGGCTGATCACCTGGATGGAGGCGGGGCCCGTCCCTGCATGGGCGTATGCCTCCCGGCCGCAGGCGATCAGGCGGCCGCTCGCTTCGTCGACGGCCAATACGGCCGGCTCCCGCAGCAGAATGCCGCGTCCAGCCGCGGTGATCACCACCTGGGAGGTTCCCAGGTCGATTCCCAGCTCCATACCAGGCATATACGCCACCTCCCTTGTCGAAAAATCCGAGTCTTTGTCTGATTATACGACAAAGCGGCCCGTTTGACAAGTGGAAACCGGTGGCAGCCTGATTAAGGCTGCCACCGGTCCAGTACGGCGCCGGCCGAGGCCCGCGGGATTTGACGGAAAGCCGTCACCGGCTCGGGATCGGGGAGATGGGGCAGGATGTCCTTTTGGAAACAGGCGACATCGTGCCAGCGGCCACCTTTTATACCCCGTTTGGGGATAGGTGCCGAGACGGGTGAAGCCCATCCCCAGGTGGAGCCTTTCGCTCGGCGCGTTGGGAAGGGTGACGTTGGCGTACACGCTCCGGATCCCCTGCAGACGCAGCAGATCGATAAGCGCGCCGTACAGCCGCCGGCCCAGCCCTTTGGCGACAAACGCCCCGTCCAGATAGACCGACAGCTCCGCGTTCCATCGGTATGCCGCCCGTTCCTGTGCCGGCAGGCATAGGCATACCGATGATCCGCCCGTCCTTCTCACACACCAGATAAGGGTACTCGGGCAGGATTCCCGCCACCCGGCCTTCGAACTCTTCGATTGTGGGCAGGGCGGTTTCAAAGGTGACGGGCGTGTCGATGTACGGGGCGTAAACGGCGCGGATGGCGCCGCTGTCCTCGATTGTGGCGATCCGGATGTTCACAGGGACCCCTCCCTTTGGGCTCAACGGTTTATTTGTTTGAGGATCTCAGCCGGGCCCGGGCGGCCGTCAGGGCCAGCACTTCCCGCGGCTCCGGCGATTTTGAGCACCTTTGGCGCATTCGTCCAGGGTGGCCCCCGTCGTGATGACATCGTCCACCAGCAGGAGACGCGCCCCTTCCAGTGCCCGGTTCTGGAGGGGCGTCCTCCCGGACATCGTAGGCGCCCAGCACATTGCCGCCCCTGTTCCAGCGCGGTCAGCTCTTTCTGCGGGCGGATGGCGGCGATTTTAACGAGCACGTCGCTCACCGGCGCGTTCAGATATCCGGACAGGGCCTTGGTCAGCAGCCGGCTTTGGTTGTGCCCCCGCTTCCGGATTTCCTCCTGCGCATCGGGACCGGCACGATCCCGTCCAGGTAGGGGCTGCCCCATTCCCGGAGGAACACCTCAGCCATCCGCTCCGCGAAAAAAAGCAGCGGATTCCGCACTCCCGTATTCCTTGAAGAGGAGGATCCCTTCTTTGACAGGGTCCTCGTAATAAAAAGGGGAGGCGCAGCGGTCGAAGTGACGGCGGTGCCGTCCGCAGGTGCAGTCCTCGGTCCCGGCACCGCAAAAAGGACATAAAGGGGTTCGATCACCGGCAATTTCTCCAGGCAGGAAGGACAGCAGCCGGCTGAAGGCGGGATGACCCGGCCGCAGCAGGCGCACCGTTCCGGAAACAGAATGGACAGCAGGATCCTCTTGGTTTTCATCGCTTTTACGCGGGGCATCCACAAGCGCCTCCTGTCTGATGGTGGATAGCAGGGCGATCCGGGGCTATTGGCCCGAACGGCACGGTCATATGGGAACAGGGACACGGACTCGCAGGAAATCGGGTGGTTTTATATGACCGGCCGGAATCGCGGGAACGGGATGGCCTTTATCCTATAGAACCAGGGTGGTGCCTTCCCCGGAGGCTTTGGCCTCTCTTACGTATTCGTTTTGTTGCCGGCGGCCGCGTCCGATCCCAAAACAATGCTCATACAAAAAGGAAGGGCGGCCCCGGGTTCAGGGTGGTCGTCTGTCTGTGGTGTCAGGAATCGGGAAACATCTCTTCGGCCGTAATCAGAAAATGGCGGAGACCGCTGAACCGGCGGGTTTTTCTTGTTGTTCTCCACCATCTGCCGGACGGTATCGCGGCTCCCCACCAGGATGAGCAGGGCCTTGGCCCTGGTAACGGCCGTATAGAGCAGGTTGCGGTAACTTAGCTGTGGATTGCTGCGGAAAACCGGCATCAGGACCGCCTCGAATTCACTGCCCTGGCTTTTGTGAACGGTCACGGCGTAGGCAAGCTCCAGATCCTGCGCGTCCTGGCGGGTGTAAAACGCCACCCGGTCCTCATACCGCACCGCAAGGGTATCCTCCCGATGGTCGATGTCCTCGAGGATCCCGATGTCGCCATTGAAGACCCCGCTGCCGACCTCCCCGTCGTCCCGGGTCCAACCGATATCGTAATTATTGCGGGTGTGCATCACCTTGTCACCCACCCGCAGAATGCCGCCCTCGATGTGGAGCTCTTTTTTTCCGGCGTCCTCCGGGTTGAGGAGGGCCTGCAAGCGGACGTTCAGCTCCCTGGTACCCAGTTCCCCTTCCGGCCGGGACAGAGCACCTGGATGCCCGAAAACACCGTGATGCCGTACCGGTTCGGCAGCCGCCTGGCGCACAGGTCGAGCAGGGTGTCGGTCACGTCCCCGGACGTGCTCTGGGGAAGGAAAAAGAAGTCCCCTTCCTTTTATCGAACACCGGCATCTCTCCGGCGACAATCCGGTGGGCGTTCGCGACGATCGCGCTTTCCATCGCCTGGCGGAACACCTCGGTCAACTGCACCACCGGCAGCACACCGCTGTCGATAATATCGTGGAGCACGCTGCCGGGGCCGACGGCAGGCAGCTGGTCGGTGTCTCCGACCAGGATCAGGCGGGAGCCGGTTTTCATCGCCCGCAGCAGGCTTTCGAAGAGCAGCACATCCACCATCGACACTTCGTCCACCACCAGCGCGTCGGCATCGAGCGGATTTTTCTCGTTGCGTACAAAGACGGGGGTGTCGGCGTCGTCCCACTGGACCTCCAGCAGGCGGTGGATGGTCTTGGCCTCGCATCCGGTCAGCTCCGCGATCCGCTTGGCCGCCCGGCCGGTCGGTGCCGCGATGGCGACCGTTTCCCCATGCTTTCGAGCAGGGGGTGATGATGGCGCGCAGGGTGGTGGTCTTGCCGGTGCCCGGGCCGCCGGTAAGGACCAGCATCCCTTTCTCCACCGCTTCGATGATCGCCTGGCGCTGCCGTGTCTCATAGGTGATGTGGTTGTTTTTCTCCACCGCCTCGATGCTGTCCCGTATCCGGTGGGAAGGGACCGGCGCAAAGCTTGTCAGCAGCCGGAGTCTGGCCGCCGCATACTTTTCCGCCTGATAGAGATGGGGAGGAAAACGAACAGCCGCCCGTCGATTTCCTCGGTCCGGACCGCGAAGGTCAATGCCATGTCGGAGAGCTTGTCCCGTACCTTTTCCCCGTCCACCCCCAGCAGTCCGGCCGCTGTGGGGATCAGGCGGTCGGCGGGCAGGCAGGTGTGTCCGTTCCCCAGATTATGGCGCAGCACGTACAAAAGGCCCGCTTCGATGCGGGCGGGATCGTCGGCGGGCCTGTCCATCCCCATACAGATGCGGTCCGCCCGGTCGAAGCCGATATACAGCCCGCTCGAACAGAGCAGATAGGGATTTCGGCGAATCTTGTCCACGGCGGCGGATCCCCAGCGTTTATAGCAACGCAGGGCTTCGGACGGTGTCAAACCGTAGTCCGCGAAGGCCAGCATGACCTCCCGCAGCCCGAACTGGCCGGCAAAAGCCTCACCGATGGCTTTTTGCCTTGGCGGCGGTGATCCCCTTGATCTCCGCGAGACGGCCAGGTTCCTCTTCCAGGATCCGCAGGGTCTCGTCCCCGAATTTTTCGACGATCCGCGCGGCGGTGGCGAAGCCGATCCCCTTAACCGCGCCGGAGGACAAATAGCGCAGGATCGCATCCGAACCCGCGGGCAGATGCTGTTCCGCCTGCTCGGCGCGGAACTGCCGCCCGAAGCTCGGGTGCTCCACCCATTTTCCTTTCAGGCGGAGCTGTTCCCCGCCGCGACCGCGGGCAGCACGCCGACCACTTTATGCAGTTCCTCACCCGCTTCGAGCTCCAGCACCGTCCAGCCGTTGTCCGTGTTGCGGAAAACCACCCGTTCCACACTGCCGCAGAGCTCTTTCGAGCCGATTGTCCTCCATCGCGTGTTCCTTTCCCGGCCCGGCCGGCCCGAAAGCCGGCCGGGTTCGAACATATATTCCTCATTATAGCAAATTCCCATCCTATTGTAAACCCGACGCCAGGACTTTTCAAACTCCTCATATGTATACAGCCCCTGGCCCAGCCGGCTGCAGACGTCTTCCGCCAGCCGCCTGGTCTCATCGTCCATGCCGGTATCCAACAGCATCACCCGGGAGAACCGGCGCCCCATCGTTCCCTGGCCGCAGCGCAGCGCGCCACATATTCGATATCGGTCCGATGCCCGCAAAGCGGGATCATCAGCACCCCGGTCCTCTTTGGGGGGCGACAGCACCCGCCTGGAGATGGCCAGCAGTAGCTCGGCGCATCCATACAGCGACAGCAGCAGGATGAGGATCAGCCCCATGTTCTCTCCCATAGTTTCAGCCCCTTCCGTATTGAGGAAGGGCCCTATCCCACCACAGCCCACCCGCGGGCCTTCCGTTCCTTCCATCCTATGCGGCAGGTCGGGAAAAGGTACGGGGGTAAAAGCGGCGCGCTCCGGCGGAAAAAATCCGGTCCGGGTTCCGCCGCCTTGCAGGAAAAGGCTCAGCGGCGCAGAATTTCTGTTTTTTAAAAGGTGCACACCGAAATGCGGCATAGACGAAGCGGAAAATCGGAAGTGCGGTGAGCCGCATTCCAGGAATCGGAGCGACAGCTCCGATTCCTCCAAAACTATGACCATAACACCGCGGGGTTATCCTGGTGCGTATGGTCCGTTTGTACACGATGGAGCCGGTAAATGATGAGGTTTATACAGCCGCCCCGGCAAAGCCTGGAGGACGATCAGCCGGCCTGCACCAGTTCTTCCAGGGTGCCGAAGGTGTAGCCCGAGGCCTCCCATTTGCTCAGCAGCTCGTCGAGGATCTCGGCGTTGGCGCTCGAGGTGCTGTGCAGCAGCACGATCGCCCCGGATGGATGCGGGGAAGCAGCTTGTCGAACGCCTGCTCCCGGGTGGGCTGCTTGTCGGTGTACCAGTCGACGTAGGCGAGACTCCAGAAAAGGTATGATACCCCATGTCATTCGCCATTTTGAGGTTCTGTTCGCTGTATTTTCCCTGAGGCGGACGATAGAATTTGGTCATTTCCTGTCCGGTCAGTTCCCGGTACGCGTCTTCCAGCAGGGTCAGTTCCCGGCGGAAGGATTCCTCGTCGGCGATTTTGGACATGTCGGGATGATGATAGGTGTGGTTGCCTACCGTGTGCCCTTCCTCGACCATCCGTTTGACCAGCTCCGGGCTGGTCTCGAGGTAGTTGCCGACCAGGAAGAAACAGGCCTTGGCATTATGTGCCTTCAGCGCGTCCAAAATGGCCGGGGTGTTGCCGTTTTCAAAACCCGCGTCAAAGGTCAGATAGATCGTTTTCTGTTCGCCCGCCTCGCCGCTCGACGCGGTCGGGCCGACAAAATAGGCGCCGTATTGCTTGAGGAATTCCGGGGTGGCGTTTCCAGTCGGTGTTTTGCCGTTTTCCTGGAAGCTCAGGCCCCAGTTGGTGTTGGCCGCGGAAACCGCCGCCGTCTTGGGCACAGCCATCCTGACCAGAAACGGGACTGCAATGAGAACCGCCACACACAGGGCGGCAATGGCGAGGCTCTTTTCCTGAGTACGATAACCATACCCGCTGCTCCTTTTGCCCTCTGCCGTCCCCGCGGCAAGGGACCGTCTGTTTCCATTTTATGGGATACCGTCCCGGTTTATGTCGGTTTCGGTTGTCCTCATTTTGCGAGATGTGGTCTGTATCGGCTAATGCGGGAAGGCTTCGATCCAGCGGTATCTCGCTATCGCCGGAGGTGTGGAAACCGCTTTGGAAAAATATGGGTTTACAAGATGTAGCAACTATGGTATGATTAAGTGTGTGATTTGTGTTCACTTCTGGGAAGGGGGCATACGTATGCATCTGGAAGACAAGGAACTCATCGATGAGTTATTGCGTCAAATCGATATATGCGAGCATCAGGTGAATGCCTATTCCAATAAACGGGACAAAGACTCGAAAAACATGTGGTATTACTGGTATGGCAGGCGGGAAGCCTGTGATCAGATCCTGGCGTATATCCGAATCGGATCGGGAAGCCGCGCTCAAGTGAAGTTCCTTTTGTGTGAATAAATCTTACATATACAACGTCAAAAGCCGCCCTTTTGGGCGGCTTTCATGTATCGAAAATTCTGCAAGAGAAGGGCCGGATTACGGCGCCTTACACGTTCGCTTTGTTTCCTGTGTTTCGTCCTAGAACACGGATCGGCCGGATGCTGTCCTTTCGTCTTGGGTACCCGGGGCGCAATGTCTTCCGATCATCGGTGATATATTCCCGCGTTTTTCATTCATTTCCCCTTAAAAATGCTTTTTGGGCAGTCTGAAGCCATTGACCCGTGGTTCCTCTATCGGAAATAACCGGCAAATCCTCCGCCGATAAACCGGCAGCGGAGGATTTTGCATCCCTTTCTTGTTTTTTGCCGGGGATCTGTGGTATTCTGTAGTCCTGTATAGATAAACTTGAAATAGCCCACAATGGGAATACATTATCTTTAAACTTTTTGAGGAGCTGCGGCATCCTAATCATAGAATCGGCAAAAGTGAGGGTCTGTCATGGGCAAATCGGTGTTTGGGCGGGAAGACCGGAAGCCTCTGGTCAAGAATATCGTGGTCGGGATCATCGGCGCGGCCCCTATGCGTGTGGGGGGATTGTGGCGTTGTTCGCCGTTCTCAATGGGGACAGGCTGGAAACCGCTCCGGGTTCCTCCCTTGCGTCTGACACGCAGGCCTCATCGGCGCCTGCGACCGATCCGCCGCCTACGACGGCCAGCACCACGGCCAGCACCACGGCCGCCACGACCGGGACGGCCGAATCCGCCGACCCTCCCGGCTCGGTTCCGCCGGAGGCCGGCGACGCGTATTTCAACGATGCGGTCTTCATCGGGGATTCCCGGACCGAGGGTTTGATGATTTACGGAAAGATGCCGGAGGGGACGACGTTCTACGCGGTCAAGGGGCTGAACGTCAATACGGCGGCGACGGCCCAGATCCAGGACGGCGAGGAACAGGTGACCATCCTGGAAGGCCTCAAGCGCCATGCCTTCAAAAAGGTTTATGTCATGCTGGGGGTCAACGAGCTCGGCTGGGCTTCGGAGAATACGTTTATCGCCCGCTACGGCAGCCTGCTCGACGGGATCCGGGAAGCCGTCCGGACGCGGTCATTTACGTGCAGTCCATCCTGCCTGTGAGCAAGGAGAAATCGGACAGCTCGGTGTATACCAACAGCCGTATCCCGCTTTACAACAGCCTGATTGTCCAGATGTGCGAGGAGAAAGGGGCGGTTTATCTGAACGTCGCCGAGGCGGTGCAGGACGAAAGCGGCGCCCTTCCGGCCGAGGCCACGGTGGATGGGATCCATCTCAAACGGCCGTATTATGAAAAATGGAAAGACTATATCATGACCCATACCGTGTCCGGCTGACGGACGGAGAAGAATCCCAAAAGGACAAAGGAGACGACGCGAGATGAAAAAAGGTAAAAACGGGTGCGCTGCTTCTGGGGCTGCTGCTTGTTCTGACAGGCTGCGGCAAAAATGAGGCGAAGGATGTGGATCCGTCCGTCCTGGCCGATACGCTGCGGAATGCCATTACGTTCCAGGACGAACTGGAGGCAGTGGATGCTGCGGCGATGGGCCGGATGTATGGAGGTGGACGAGGCGGATATCGAGGCGTTCAAGGTGTATACCGGCACGGGTGCCACGGCGGAGGAAATCGCGGTGTTCAAAGCTAAGGATGAGCAGGCGGCCGGCCGCCTCTACCAGGCGATGCAGACACGGGTGGAAAAACCAGAAAGCCGCGTTTGAGAATTATAATCCGAATGAGATGAAAAAGCTGCAGGATCCGCTGGTACGGAAAACGGGTGTGACAGTGGTGCTGTGTGTGTCCGACGATAGCCTGCGCCTGCGGCGGAGAAGGCCGTCCGGGAGGCTCTCGGATAAACAAGGCGGAGGAGACGGATGCGTGGAAGGGCAAAAGGCACTCATCACGGATTTTATCTACGGAAACCAGGCGGCGCTGTACCGCCTGGCGTTTGCCTATACCCGCAGCCGGGAGGCCGCCCTCGACATTGTACGGTGGTACAGGCCCTGACCCATGCCGCCTCCCTGCGGAGCGCAGAGGCGGTCAAGCCCTGGGTCTACCGGATTCTGGTCAACGAAAGCCTGGCCTATCTGCGCCGGAACAAACGGTTCCTGTTTGTCGAGACGCTGCCGGAACAGCAGGCGGAAGACGCGGATATCGGGGAAAGGCTCGACGTTTACCGGGCTGTGGAACGCCTGGACCCCAAACCCGGACCGTCGTGATGCTGCGTTTTTATGAGGACATGAAGCTGGAGGATATCGCCCACATCACCGGGGCGAACCTGAGCACAGTCAAATCCCGCCTGTACACGGCGCTGGGCCGGCTGCGGGAGGATCTGGGGTGCGACATCGGATAAAGGCAAGGCGGAAGGAGGGGGACGGGATTGAAATCCATACGTGACGCGAAGGCGGCCTATGAGGCGATCCGGCCGCCGGACGAGCTTTCGGCGGCTGTGCGGGACGCGGTCAGAAGCACCGGACCGGAACCGGTACGCATGTGGCGCGCTGGTCGGTGATGGCGGCGGCCGCCGTGTGCGCCCTCTTCGTCGTGCTGGTCAACGCGAGCCCGGTGCTGGCGAACAGCCTGTACGGTATGCCGGTTATCGGCAACGTGGCGCGGGTGTTCACGTTTACACAGTACGAAAGGGAAGAGGACGCCGATATCCTGAAGGTCAATCTGCCGGCGCTGGAAAACACGGGGAATTCGGAGCTTGAGCGGCGGGTCAATTATGAAATCCAGTACAAGATGAACCGCCTGGTCGAGGAGGCCCGCCAGCGCGCCAGAGAGTACAAGCAGGCGTTTTTGGAGACGGGCGGACGGGAAGAGGATTTCCTGCCGACCGAGATCTTTGTCGACTATACCCTGCACTGCAACGACGGCGACCGGGTGTCCTTCGTCATCGAAAAGGCCGAGACCGCCGCGAGCTATTACGCTGAGCAGTATTTCTATAATATCGACCTGGAATCAGGACGGGAGCTGACCCTCAAGGATATGCTCGGCCCCGACTACATCCGCATCGTCAGCGACAGCGTCCGCAGCCAGATCGCGCAGCGGACAGCCGCGGACGAATCGGCGTATTATTACAGCGACGAGGAAGGCGCCTTCACGACGATCGCGCCGGACCAGGGCTTTTATATCAACGCGCAGGGCCACGTCGTGGTGGTGTTCCCAAAATATGAAATCGCGCCGGGGTATATGGGAATCCAGGAATTCGAAATCCTGCCGGAGGCGTAGGGGTGGACTATGGTTTTCAGTAGCCCGTTGTTTTTGTTCTATTTCCTTCCCGTGGTACTGATCCTGTATTATCTGGTGCCGCGCGGACAGATTTTCTGGAAGAATCTCGTGTTGCTTGTCGGCAGCCTCTTTTTTTACGCCTGGGGCGAGCCGGTGTACGTGCTGCTGATGCTGTTTTCCATCGCGATGGATTACGGGCTCGGCCTGTGGCTGGAACACGAAAAGAGGCGCGGCGGCCATCCCGGCCGGGTGCTGGCCCTGGCGGTCGTGCTCAACCTGCTCCTGCTCGGCTTCTTCAAATACGCGAATTTCCTTATCGGTACGGTTAACGGCGTGACCGGGGGCGGGGCTCCCGCTGCTGGAGGTGTCGCTGCCTATCGGCATATCGTTTTATACCTTCCAGGCCCTCTCCTACATCATCGATTTGTACAGGGGAGAGGTGGAGGTGCAGCGCAGCATTCTCAATTTCGGCACCTATGTTTCCCTGTTCCCCAGCTCATCGCCGGGCCGATCGTCCGAATGAAGACCGTAGCCGGCGAGCTGCAGGACCGGCAGGAGACCTTTCCCGACTTTGCTGCGGGCGTCCGCCGCTTTACCGTGGGCCTGGCCAAAAGGTGCTGCTCGCGAACACGGCGGGGGAGATCTGGCAGACGGTTTCGGGGATGGAGACCGGAAAGCTTCCGGTTCTCACCGCCTGGATCGGCCTTGCGGCGTTCACCTTCCAGATCTATTTCGATTTTTCCGGCTACAGCGATATGGCTGTCGGCCTCGGCCTGCTGTTCGGTATCCGGCTGCCGGAAAACTTCCGCTATCCCTACTGTGCCGACAGCATCACGGACTTCTGGCGGCGGTGGCATATCACCCTGAGCACCTGGTTCGGGAATATGTATATATCCCCCTTGGCGGCAACCGCAAGGGCCTGGGCAAGCAAATCCGCAACATCCTGATCGTCTGGCTGCTGACCGGCATCTGGCACGGCGCCGGCTGGAATTTTTTGTGGTGTGGGGCCTCTATTTCGGTGTGATCCTGATGATGGAAAAAAATAGGCCTGCTCCGCCTGCTGGAGAAGGCCCCGGTTTTTCTCCGGCATCTCTACACCATGCTGCTCGTCATGCTCAGCTGGGCTATTTTTGCCTTCGATTCCCTGGGGCAGGGCGTGCAGTTCATCGGCGCCCTTTTCGGCGGCGGAGGCCGTCTGTGGGACGGGCAGGGGGTTTACCTGCTGTATTCCAGTGCCGTCCTGCTGGTGCTGCTGATCCTAGGCAGCACGGGCCTTCCCAGAAAAGCCGCCGCCTTGGCAGGCGGGAAGCTCGGGCCCATCCTGCCGTATTTACCGCGGTGGAGCTCGGCCTTATCCTGGCGGGCTTCGTGCTCTGTGTGGCCTTTCTGGTGGACGCATCCTATAACCCATTTTTATATTTCCGCTTTTAGGAGGGATCCCGGTTGCGTAAAGATAAAATCATCTCCCTTGTGTTTGTGGGGATCCTTCTCGCGGGATTCCTCTGGAATATCCTGACACCGGTGCGTGCCTATTCGGAACGGGAGAACCGGTATTTGCAGGGCCGCCCGACCCTGTCGATGGATCGGGTGCTCTCCGGGCAGTTCGGCAAGGATTTCGAAACCTATACCACCGACCAGTTCCCGATGCGGGACGCCTGGGTTTCGCTCAAAACCATGGCGGGGCTGGCGATGCTCCGGCCCGACAACGGCCGGGTGTATTTCGGCAAACAGCACCGCCTTTTCGAGATCCCGGAACCGGCGGACGCCGCATTGCAGGAGAAAAACTGTCTCGCGGTGGCCGGTTTCCTGGAAAAGGTGACCCGGGAATACCCGGAGATCCGGGCGTCGGTCCTGCTCGCGCCCACGGCTACGACGGTACTGGAAGGGGGCTCTGCCCGCCTGCGCGCCGGTCGCCGATGAAGCGGGTCTCATCCTCCGGCAGCGCCGCGCGCTCGGCGAATCCGTCGTTTTCTGCGACCCCACGCCGGCTCTGCTCGGCCAATTGGACCGGGAGAGCCTCTACTACCGTACCGATCACCACTGGACCACAAGAGGCGCGTTCCTCGCCTATCAGGCGCTTCTCACGGCGCAGGGAGAGACGCCGCTGGAAGAACGGGATTTCCGGATAGAGACCGTATCGGAGGATTTTTTCGGCACCCTCTACCCAAGGCCAACCTGCCGCTGATTCCCGCCGACACGATCGAGGCGTATCTCCCGGAGGAGGAGAACCCCTGTACGGTGACGTACGACGGCGGCAAGACGGTGAGGGAGTCTCTTTACGACCCCTCGTATCTGGAGGGACGGGACAAATACGCCTATTTCCTCGGCGGGAATCATCCGCTGACCGAAATCACCACGAGCGTCCGCAACGGGCGGCGCCTGCTGGTAATCAAGGATTCCTACGCCCATGCTCTCGTGCCGTTTCTCACCGCGCACTATGAGACGATCGACATGGTGGATCTCCGCTATTTCAAGGAGGACCTGGCGGCGTGGATGGGGGATAGGGGGATCACCGACGTGCTCGTGCTATACAACGCCTCCACCTTTGCCTCCGACCGCCAGCTGGCGGCGGCGCTTTCCTAGGGCATTGGCACTGCAAGGGGACGCAAACAGTGCCTGGCGGGGTCAAAAATGCTCGGAACGCGACAGCATGCCCGTGCTTTCACCTTGCCGTCCATTGGGGTTCCTTTATATTTCCGCACATGGCTGACGGACAACCCACCCTTAAGAAGTTCCTCTTACAATAAAAGCCGGCCGGAACAGCTTTGTGCTGTCCCGGCCGGTTTTGTAGGCGGGCCTCGGAACCCTTCACCGTATCCCGGTTTTTGGGGGTATGAATACGCCCATGGATTTAACCCCCTGTTTCAGTACAGGCGGTTCTTGTCATAAAAATCGAGCAGGGCCTGATAGGCCTTCCGGTTGAAATGCAGCCCGTCCCCGGAATTGTATTTGGGGTCAAGGTTCCCTTTGCTGTTTTTCAGGACGGCGGAGCTGTCCAGGAAGACGCCGCCTTTTTCCTCGGCGAGCGCTTTGAGCTTCTGATTGCAGGAGTCGATCGCCCGGTTGGACATACCCGGTGTCGACGCGGCTTTTTCGGCGGAGACGGGCAGGATGGACTGCACCACCAGCAGCGTTTCCGGAGATGCTGCCCGGAGCTCGTCCAGCAGCGCGGCGTACTCAGACATAAAGGTATCCGAGTCCATGAACGCGATGCCGTTAATCCCGAAAGAAACGATCATGCGGACCGGTTTGACAAAGCCGACGGCCTGTGCGATCGTGAGCTTCCGGTTGGTGCCGCTCAGGGTGATGAATTTCTCCGTGCGGGCCGAAGCATGATTAAAGCCGTCGATGGCAAAGACGCTGCTTTTGGGGACATAGCCGTACCCGGAGAGGCCGTTGGTGCGGGAATCCCCGATGAAAACCGTATCGGCGAGATACTCCTCAAACGTCTGGTCCGGCGACGGGGAACCGCCGTTGCTTTGGTCGCCCCCGCCGATGATGCCTCCGATAAAGGGGATGAAGCTGTCCCCGGATGTCCGGAAATAGAGCTGATAGGCGGCGAAGAGAATCCCCAGGGCGACCAGGCACACCATCATCACCGCCACAAACGCCCAGCGGGCGGAATGCCGCCGCGCATGCGTGCGTTTGGAGCCGTTCGTTTTTTCTTTTGACAACCGCAACACGACCTGTTTCTAAATTCGAGTGGTTTCGCACCCAGGATCGTTATACCACATTTGCGGGGTTTTCGCAACCGCCGGTGTCTCAAGAAACGGAAATCGGGCGAAAAAGGGCCGGATACGGTTGATTAATTCGGCCTGGCATGGTACAATCCCGTATAGTGCCGTTTCATCATCAATGCTTCGGAAGACAGGGGATCGACCCGTGAAACATGGCAGCCGCCGGGTGCCGCCGAAAAAGGAAACCGCCGCCTTGTTTGGCGTGTGTTACGATGTCGTGGAAGTCCTGGTGGCGTCTCTCGCCTGCATTGTGCTGCTGTTCACCTTCCTGTTCCGAGTGGTCGGGGTGGAGGGCGATTCCATGATGGACACCTTGTATGGGGGGGACCGCCTCAGCCTCTGTCCCGCGCTGTCATCCCCGGACCGGGGGGATATCGTGGTGATCAACCGCTATACTGACGAGCCTCTGGTCAAACGGGTGATCGGGGTGGCAGGCGATACGCTCGAAATCGACGAGGAGCAGCACAAGGTCCGGCTCAACGGGGAACTTCTCGACGAGCCCTATGTGCAGTACCCGACCCCGGCCTATGACATGACCGGTGAGGTCGCGGTTCCGGAAGGGTATGTTCGTCATGGGGGATCACCGGAACGACTCCCACGACAGCCGCGCAGCGGATATCGGGCTGGTGCCGGTGGACGATATCGTGGGATGGGCGGCGTTCCGGATTTGGCCGCCGCAGCGCATCGGCATACTCTGAGGGGGACTGGCTTTGGACGATATGCAGAATATCCAGTGGTTTCGGGGCACATGACCCGGACCCGCCGCCGGATCCAGGCTTGTCTGCCCCTTTATCGACGCCGTTGCCGAGGTGGTGGACGCCCGTATTCCGCTGAGCAGCCGCAACCCGGAGCTGGACGCGCTTACGCCGGGCAAGCCGCGGCTGGTCGTTCTCAATAAAGAAGATATCGCGGACGAGGCGGCGACGGCCCTGTGGATGGACTGGTTCCGAAAACAGGGGGCGGCGGTTATGGCCGCCGATTGCAAAGGGGGAAGGGCATTGGACAATTCACCCCGCTTTGGCGCCGCCTGCTTTCGGATAAGATCGCCCAGTGGACGGAAAGAGGGATGCCCGGGCATCCCATCCGCGTGATGGTTGCCGGTATCCCGAACAGCGGCAAATCCTCTCTCATCAACCGCCTTCCAGGGGGCGGAAAGGCCAAGTGGAGGACCGTCCCGGCGTCACCCGGGACCAGCGCTGGTTCAGTGCCGGGGAGGGATCGAGCTGCTCGATACCCCCGGTGTGCTCTGGCCGAAATTCGAGGATCAGGCCGTGGCGAGACGGCTGGCGTTTACCGGCGCTATCCGGGATCAGGTCCTGGATGGGAGGGTTTGGCCTGCGCCCTGCTCGTCCTGCTGAGGGACCGTAATGCCAGCGCTCTGCGGGAGAGGTACCGCCTGTCTGGGGATCTGCCCGAGGCAGGGTACGCACTGCTCGAAGAGATCGGGCGGCGGCGGGGTATGCTCATTTCGGGAGGCGAGGTGACACCGAGCGGGCGGCGGCGATGCTGCTCGACGAGTTCCGGGCCGGCAGGCTCGGGCGGGTGACGCTGGAGCTGCCGCCGGAGGACGGCGAAACGAAAGGATAAGGGCGGGCTGACCATGCAGGCATATTCCGCAGAAGAAAATACAGAGGAAAAGGGCCGTGCGGCCCCTGTCGCCGTGCTGTACGAGTGGATCGGCGAGGCGGTGTTTTCCTGATTGCCGTGGCTCTCGTTTTCACGTTTTTGTTCCGGATCGTAGGCGTAAACGGAGACTCGATGAACAACACCCTGATGAATCGGGACCGGCTGGTCCTCTCGGTGCTGCCTTATACCCCGGAACGGGGAGATATCGTGGTCGTGGGACGGGACGCACAGGAACCTCTGGTCAAACGGGTGATCGGGGTGGCGGGCGACACGGTCGAGATCGATGAGGAGCAGCACAAGGTCCGGCTCAACGGGGAGCTCCTCGACGAGCCCTATGTGGATTTTCCGACTCCCGCTTACGATATGACGGGGCGGTCGTGATCCCGGAAGGGTATGTGTTCGTCATGGGAGATCACCGCGACAATTCGCACGACAGCCGCTGGGACGATATCGGTCCGGTGCCGGCCGGGGATATCCTGGGACGTGCCGTCCTGCGGATATGGCCTTTTACATGGCTCGATGAGTCTGGAAACGGGAAAGGAGGGGAAGCGGATGCAGGCGCGTGAATCGGAATGCCGGCCAACGGCCGGTGAAGAGGGCGGGGAGAGGAAGCCGGATGCGGTTTCGTCCTTCTATGAATGGATCGACGCGGCGGTGTTTTCGCTTGTGGTCGTGGTGCTCGTTTTTACATTTCTGTGCCGGATCGTGGGTGTGGACGGTTCATCGATGAAAACGACCCTGATGGATCGCGACCTTCTGATCCTGTCTGTCCTTCCCTATACCCCGGAACGGGGAGATATCGTGGTGATCAACCGCTATACCAAAGAGCCGTTGATCAAACGGGTGATCGGGGTGGCGGGCGATACGGTGGAGATCGACGAGGAGCAGCACAGGGTCCGGATCAACGGAGTGCTGCTCGACGAGCCGTATATCCATGTCCCGACCTATCCCGAAGGGATGGCGGGAAAGACGGTCGAAATCCCGGACGGAAGGTGTTCGTCTTGGGCGACAACCGCGTCGCCTCCCTGGATAGCCGCAGCATCGGCCTGATCGATGAAGGCGATATTTTGGGAAGGCCGTGTTCCGCATCCTCCCCTTCGACCGGATAGGCAGTATATATGAGGAATCCTGAGGAGGCGGGGGCATGACCAATGTCGAATACGATCAGGCGGTCCGGGATGCTGCAGGGATCCGGCTGTTAGGCGGAGTGGACGAGGCGGGACGCGGCCCGCTCGCGGGCCCTGTATATGCGGCGGCGGTGGTCCTGCTGCCGGGCCATATCCCAGACGGGTTGGATGATTCCAAAAAGCTGTCGGAGAAAAAGCGGGAGCAATTGTATGACCGGATCGTGGATGCCGCTGCCGCCTGGTGCGTGGCGAGCGCCTCGGTGGAGGAAATCGAGGAGTGCAATATCCTGCAGGCAACCTACCGCGCCATGCGGAGGGCGGTGGAAGGCCTGGCCCTCTCCCCGGAGCTGGTGCTGGTGGATGGAAACCGGCTTCCTCCCGACCTGCCCGTCCCCGCCCGCGCGATTGTGAAGGGGACGCCTTGTCGGCGAGCGTAGCCGCCGCTTCTATCCTGGCCAAGGTCAGCCGGGACCGGCTGATGGCGGAGCTGGACAGGCGATATCCGGAATATGCGTTTGCGAAGCACAAGGGGTATGGGGCGGCACTGCATATAGAGCGGATTCGGGCATATGGCCCGTCTCGGTTCACCGCCCCAGCTTCCTGAAAAATCGGATGACCGGCGGCGAAAGGGGTGGAACGATGGCGGAGGTATCGAAGGGGCGGCTGGAGAAATCCTGGCCGCTCGTTTTTGCGTGGAAAGGGGTACACCCTGCTGGCTTCCAACTATCGCTGCCGGTTTGGGAGATCGACATAATCGCGGCCGATGACGCGTATATTGCCTTCGTGGAGGTCAAAGCGCGCAGCGAAGGTGCGCTTTTCGCCCCCGTGAGGCCGTGACACCCCAAAAGCAGCGCCGGCTGCTCCAGACCGCTTCGCTGTATCTGATGCAGCATCCGAGCCCGCTTCAACCCCGGTTCGATGTCATCGAGATCGTCACCGCGGCGGGGGAACCCATGCGGGCGGTGCAGCTCGACCATCTGATGGGGGCGTTTGAAAGCGGCGGACTCGGTGCCGCATTTTAAGGGAGGGGAAGGCATGAGGCTGTTCGATCTGCACTGTGATACCCTGACGGAATGTTATGACAAGGGAGAAAACCTGCTCGAGAACCACCGGCATGTCGATCTGGCGCGGGGCGGAAAACTGGAGGCGTGGGCGCAGCTGTTTGCGGTGTGGATGCCTGATTCCCTGCGGGGCGAGGCGGCCTTCGACCGCTGCTGCGCGGTGCTGGATTTTGCCCGGGAACAGGCTGGGCGGTATCCCGGCCGCCTGGGGATCGTGGAGGACGCGGCAGGACTGCGGGATACGCTGGATTCGGGACGCTGCGCCGGCATTCTCACCGTGGAGGGCGCTTCCGCCCTCGCGGGCGACCTCCGGCATCTGGAGGATCTGGCCGCCAGGGGTGTGAAGCTCATCACCATTACATGGAATGGCTCGAATGAGCTGGGTCATGGCTGTCTGTCGGGCTGCCCGGACGGCCTGACCCCTTTCGGGAAACGCGCGGTCAGGCGGATGGAAGAGCTCTCCATCCTGCCCGACGTCTCTCATCTCAACGAGGCGGGGTTCTGGGATGTGGCCGAAACGGCCGCCGGCCCCTTCCTCGCCAGTCATTCGGTCTCGGCCGCTTTGTGTTCGTCCCCGAAACCTCGACGACCGCCAGTTTGCCGCCATCCGTGACCGCGGGGGCTGGTCGGCATCAATTTCTGCGCCGGCCAGTTTGGAGAACAGACCTTTGAGGCGATCGAGCGCCATCTCGACCACTATCTTTCCCTGGAAGGCGGGCGCACCGTGGCCTTTGTCTTGTGCCGCAGATCGTCTACTATTTTGCCGCTTACGCTCAGCTGCTCAAGGCCGGGAAAATTGTGTACGGCGATAAAGTGGATTTCTGTGTCCCGACGGGGAATTTCGGCGACATTCTGGCGGGCTATTACGCCAA
>VOFE01001237.1_pt1 | contig 86000 bp, 103 predicted proteins | sample 5384071 | NCBI WGS metagenome assembly VOFE01 (sample SAMN12384724, study PRJNA508395) | human gut metagenome | isolation source: healthy gut D | host: Homo sapiens
TCCGAGAGCCCGACTTCCGTCTCCATCTTCTTGATGGCGTTCGACAGTTTGGAAATGGTGTCCGCTTCCGCGGCGTTCGGGAAGCGTTCCCCTTCCGGCTTTCCCATGATGGCGTTGTTGAGTTCCGCCAGCTGCCGGTACAGGCTTCTTCAGCTGCTCCTCCCGTGTGATGGTTATGGATGTCTTGAGCATCTCCCATCCGTTCTTGCCTATCCAGTTGTTCACAGTCACCCGTGAAACCCCCACACGCTCGGCTATTTCCTGCTGCGTGAGGTTCTCTTTCAGGTAGAGCGTCTTCGCCCATTCCCTTTTTGCTGCATGCTTAGTTCGGCCATATTACCTCCTTTTTTACGTGCAAAATTGATAAGGAAAAGGGGCGAAAAAAAAAGAAAAAAACGCGTGCCGCATGATGACATCTTTAAAACTTCATGACAGCGTTTTTAAACTGAGTCCGTGATGAATATGCGGTTTGAAAAACGGCTTGATTATAACCAAAAACAGAATTACCATATTTCAGTCTTGTTTTTGTACTTTAAAAAGCATTTTAACCCGGTATTATTAACCGAATAAAAATTTTAAAGAATGAAAATAAGAATCAAGCACATACTGCGGTGTTTCCAGTCAGGAATGAGTATCCGTAGTATCAGTTCTTCCCTTCTGATTTCACGTAATACAGTAAAACGGTATGTCCGTATATACGAAGATATGGGTATAGAGCTGGAACGCCTATTGAAAATGGACGAGCATCATTTGTATGAACTTTTCAGTGCTGAGACAGACAACGAATCAGCAGGATCTGCAGAGTATATGTATCTTCAAGAACATATACCAGAGTACATTAAACGACTTAAATCCCGTGGAACAACAAGAAGGTCCTTGTATGAGGAATATCTGAAAAACCGTCCTCAAGGTTACAGTTACTGTTCATTTTGCTTATATATCAGACGTGAGAAGGAAGTAAAAATACCTGTTGGACGCATAGATCATATAGCGGGTGATCAGATGTATGTGGATTTTGCCGGTGACAAACTCTATATTTCAGACAGTAATACAGGGAATAAGATTCCCGTAGAAGTCTTTGCTGCGATACTTCCTTGCAGCCAGATTACTTATTACGAGGCTGTACCATCGCAAAAGAAAGAATATCTTATCCAGGCATGTGAAAATGCTTTCCATTATTTTGGAGGTGTTCCCAATGCCATAGTTCCCGACAACCTCAAATCTGCAGTAACAAAGCCCGGTGGAATAGAGCCTGTAATAAATGATGACTTTGCTGCATTTGCAGACCATTACGGATGTGTTGTCTTTCCGGCAAGAGTTCGCAAACCCAAAGACAAGGCTTTGGTTGAAAATGCCGTAAGACTGCTTTACAGGGAGGTCTACTCAAAGATGACAGGATTGAAATTCAATGATCTTGAAGCCTTGAACATAGAAATAATGAAACATACGGATGCATTGAACAGTCGAAAAATGTACAACCGCAGCTACAGCCGTAAGGAGCGTTTCCTGGAGGTAGAGAAAGACAGGCTGCATACATTACCGACTACAAGATTTATATCAAAAAGCCGAAAAACGGCAACTGTCATGAGAAACAGTTATGTATCGCTTAACAATCACTATTACAGTGTCCCTAAAGAGTATATCGGCGATACTGTAGAATTACTGTATGATGAGGACACAGTGGAGATATATCATAAATTCAGACATATAACGACACACCGCAGAGATGATACTCCTTTCACATATTCAGAAAAACCTTCCCATAAACTTCCCGGAGTACTACATGAATACAGAATCAGAATGGATGATGTATACCGAAAGGCACGTGAAATCGATCCGGTAATGGAAGAGTATATAAAGCTAGTGGCTGTTGCCAAAAAATATCCCGTTCAGGCCGCACGTTCAGCTGATGGTATATTATGTCTTGTCGAACGTTTCGGACACGACAGAGTGGTTCTTGCATGCCAGATAGCAATGGAATCATGCATGTTCGGATTCAACGAACTTGAAAGTCTTCTGGTAAACAGGGAAGATGAAAAGTTTCATGTACAAATGGAAGGGCTGGCTCCCGAACTTACCACTAAACACAGAAATCTCAGAGGTAAGGATTATTTTAACTCTAAAAACATAGAAAAAAATGACAAGTAATAATAAAACAAACAGAACTGTCGAAAAAAATATGGACAGAATAATGGAGTTACTCTCTAAATTACGTTTTTACGGTATGCTTGAAACATACAGAAATGACTGCAGGACAACATCCTCTGATGGTATGACAAACGATGAGTTCCTGAAATGGCTTCTTGAAAGCGAGTATGATTACAGACGTAATGTAAGCATTGAACGACTGATAAGGTCTGCAAACTTCAGATATAAGGCATATATGGAGAAAATAGACTATACAATAAAACGGAACCTTGACAGAAACCAGCTCGAGAGACTTGCTTCTCTTGATTTTATAAGAGACGGACAGAATATTTTTATCACAGGAAGCTCTGGAACAGGCAAAAGCTATATAGCTTCAGCAATAGGATATGAAGCATGCAAAAATGGAGTCAGGACCTTATACTCTAATGCGTCAAAGCTTATGGGACAGCTTAAACTTGCCAAAAACAAGGGGACTATTGACGCAGAGATGAAAAAAATTGAAAAGTGTTCACTTCTTATTCTTGACGATCTGTTTCTTATAGGACTGGATGCCAAGGAAAGGTCAATCCTTATGGAAATAATAGAAGACAGACACGGATTAAAATCAATCATAATAACATCACAACTTCCTGTTGAAAGTTGGTATGATGCAATTGGTGATCCTACGGTAGCTGATGCAATCCTGGACAGAATTGTACATACTGCACACAAAATTGAACTTACGGGAGATTCTGTAAGAAAGATTAATGCTAAAAAGAAGTAGTATCTACTGTAAAGAATTATAATTAAAACTGACCCGGGTTAAAATGCATTTTTCTCTACTTAATTCTAATATATTTTTGATGGGTCAAGTGGGAGTATAATAGTGGGTCAATTGGAAAAACATTTTATTAGGAGGAAAATAAAGAAAAATGAGGTTATTATATTATTCTTTAAAAAATAGTTTTATATTTGCACACGTAAAAAAATGAGATTATTGGTGAATACAAACAGTATTGGATCTATTTAAAGACAGAATCAACCAAGTTCCACAAGAACTTATTTGAAATATCAAAGTTGCCGCATCAAAAAGTGTCCATTCCTTTATTCCGTAATGAATTAAAGCATCTATAAAACGAGAAATACTGAGTCATTATCAGATTCCTACAAAGACCTTTTTATTCTCACTTCAATGAGAATAACTTCTCACCCTATGAGAAAATTTTCTCATAGAGATGAGTATTTTTCTCATTAAGGTGAGACTTTTTTCTCAAAGGCATGAGAATACTTTGAGAATATAATAATATATATCTGACTGTGTACTAGTATAATAAAGAATAGTAGTATGCTTCCAACTTTATATGCTATTTGAATAGCTACATAAATGTCCTATCCCTAAAAAATAGATAGTTTTTGGCTTGTCTAGTTGGAATAGCACTTAAATGGCTTATAATTGAGATTTTACTTCCTGTCAACTATCTCAAAAGGCACACGTACCGAAACTCCTTTCTTCATCAGGTTAGTCAGATTGGGGTAAAGACGTTGTTTGAATGATTCCCAATTACGGGATTTCATTTGTGTCCATCCGGCTTCTGCCAATGCGAAAGCGCGGGGATATGCCATATAAGTTGCCCGGTTTATGTCCCGTATGGCTTCTCCCCATAAAGTTCCCATAACTCCGGTGATATGAGCCTGATCTTCAGCGGACACGCCATATCCCGGGTCGAATTGATACGACTTTTCTAAAGTAGTAACGGGCATGCCCCAATTATTAAACTCGGGAAAATCTCCTTTCAGTTGCGGATAATCCAGATAAGCGTACTCACCTGGTGCCATGATAAGCGGATTACCATGTTTTCGGGTGAGTTCAAGGCATGTAGGCGTCAATCCTCCGCGCCAACTTACTAAAGTCACGTTTTTGGGATAAGGAAAGAGATAGTCGTTGGCAGGTGGATAAATGTTATTCAGTTCGCACCAAAGTATAGGAGTCTTATCGTTTTCTTGGACGAATGAAAGCATGCGGCTGAAAAAAGGAATCATGAGCTGTGATGCTTTCTGATAACCTAGTTCTTTCATCATAGCCTGACAACGGGTACACTTGGTCCAGTTCTTTTCTATTACAGCCTTCGTCGCCTCCTAAATGTATATAATCGGATGGGAACAATGAAGATATTTCTTTGATGATATCCTGATAGACGGAATACACTTTCTCATTATTCGCACACAACATTAAATCTGTAGTTTTACCTACTATCTTAGGCAGCGTATCGGTATGAGTACATCCCAATTCGGGATAGGCAGCTAATATAGCTACTGTATGTCCGGGGATATCCAGTTCGGGAATGACCTCGATATTCCGTTGGGCAGCATATTGGATGATTTCGGCAAGCTGCTCTTGCGTATAATAATCTTTGCCGACCAATTTAGGATGTTTTTTTATTTCGACTCTCCATCCCTGGTCGTCTGTCAAATGCAGTTGGAGTATGTTGTATTTGTAACGTGCCATCTGGTCAATGAAGAACTTCACATCATTTACCGGAAGAAAATGACGGGCAGGGTCGAGCATCAGTGCCCGATGAGAAAAGCGGGGCGCATCATCAATGTGGACAGGAGCAATCTCTTTTTGTGCAGTGGCGCACGCGTCACCTAAAAGAAGCTGATCCATCGTCATGATTCCATAATAGACTGCTCCTGCGGTAGCTCCGCTGATAGTGATCCCTTTGGAAGTTATTTTGATACGATAATGCTCTTTTCCTTCCATTGCAGGATCAACCAGCAAACGGATGTCCGCACGGCCGGATTCGGATGCAAGTGGGATTTCTACTTGCATTCTGTCATATAATATATTTTGCAGTGTATTGGCAGTAAACTGCAACTCCGGCTGACCCATATAGATGGCCGTTTTTCCGGAACGGACAGTGAAGGGTTTCCCTTTTACTGAGGTAATCTGATTGGGCATAGGCAACAATGCCGAAGTGTTATTCTGGGCAACCAGATAACCGGCTAAAAAAAGCAGGCAAAGACAAGTATAAATTTTCATGGTCGATTTGGGGGTAAATGTTTTTGTATTCATTTAAAATGGCATAAGTCTAAGTGTTGTTATTTGATTTTTATTAATCCATTCTCTTTGTCATATTTTAGCTGATAGCTATGTCCTTTTACAGTCTTGAACGAGATTGTTTTATCAGCATACTTCACGGTACAATTCTGTCCTGCCTTAGATAGGAGGGTAGCTTCTTTCAAGAGTCCGTCTTTCCATATAATACCTATCTCGAAATTTCCTTTGGCGCATACACCTTGAATTGAACCGTCTTTCCACGCATCCGGCAGGGCAGGCAGTAATTGGATGAATCCCATATGGCTCTGCAATAGCATTTCTGTAATACCGGCTGTGCCACCAAAGTTTCCGTCAATCTGGAAAGGAGGATGTGTATCCCATAAATTATCCATTGTTCCGTTCTTCAACAGATTGCCAAAAAGGGTATAAGCGTGGTTTCCATCTTGCAAGCGTGCCCATTGGTTCAGCTTCCATCCCATACTCCAACCGGTAGCTCCGTCACCACGATGTACCAATACTACTTTAGCAGCTTCTGCCAGTTCGGGAGTAGTGACAGGAGAAACGGTATGCCCCGGATGTAAGCCGAACAGATGGTTTACATGGCGGTGTTCATCTTTCGGGTCATCAATATCAACCGACCATTCCATTAACTGACCATAACGTCCTATTTTATAAGGGGTGAGATTGGCAATACATGTTCCCATTGCTTACGCTCTTTTTGTCTATTCCCAGTTCTTTACTTGCTTTGATGGCATCCAATAGGATTTCACGGATTACTGCGTGCACAAATGTAGCTCCCTGATCAATCGGACCGTGCTCCGGTGAAGTAGATGGCGCAGCTGTATAGGTGCCGTCGGGCTTATGCCATAGATAATCAACTGCAAAATTCGCACTGCTCTTAATCAGTTCATATCCGGTTTCTTTCAGAAATTTCAGATTTTGGGTGTAATCATAATATTCCCAGACATGGGTTGCCAGCCAGGGACCTGCCATCGGATTAAAGTTCCAGGACATATCCTGACTTTCCAATGGGGTAGTAAAGCCGAAGATGTTGGCGGAGATAGATGCTGTCCATCCTCTTGCACCAAAATAAGACTGAGCGGTCTTTTCCCCCGGTTTCACTAAGGTGCGGATAAAATCGATTAACGGAAGCATACACTCATCCAGGTTTGTAGAGCAGGCCGGCCAGTAGTTCATTTGGATATTAATGTTGTTATGATAATCCACACGCCAAGGCCCGTCTATGTTGTTATGCCAGATACCTTGCAGGTTGGCGGGCATATTGCCCGGTCGTGAACTGGCTATCAGCAGATAGCGTCCGAACTGATAATAGAGTTTTTCCAAGTAGTAGTCCGGCTGTCCTTTCCGATAGTTTTTTAGTCGTTGTTCTGTCGGCAGATTTGCAGTTTTCACTGTAGGATTCAACTCCAGTTTCACCCGGTTGAACAAAGCGGCGTAGTCTTTATAATGCTCGTCCAGTAAGTTGGTATATCCTTTGGCTACGGCATCCTTCATCCATTGCTGGGTTGTTTCAAGTGGATTAACACCGACATATGTTTTAGGATCGGTGAAGTCCGGTGCGAAATTCATTTTATAATCGGTATCAGCAGTGACATAGAACACCGCTTCATCTGCGTCCTTTATTGTAAGTTTTCCATCTGAATTATTCAAAGTTCCGCCTTTCACTGTAGCTTGGATACGCACTGCATATTTCATTCCGTTGTTCTCCAGAAAAGCAGAATAAACAAGACCGTTACTGCCATCAATAGCGATTTGTCCGGTAGACATCGGATTGGGTGCATAACTGAAAATTAGATTCTGCTTACCTGGTTGGTCGGCACTGAAACGCATGACCATTACATTGGCAGGATAAGAAATAAAATAGTTGCGTTGATAAGCCACATTGTCTTTTTTGAATTGGACTACTGCCATTGCCGAGTCCAGCGACAAGATGCGTTTGTATTCGCTCATCTTTACTGTGTTCAATCCGGTTTCTATATAGAACTCCCCCATGGTGGTGAAATTACCGAAGCGGAAAGGCTTTTCTCCGGAATATTCATAAGGAACTTCACTGTTGAAATTCTCCCGTGTCAGCTTTTCTGCTTTCTGCTGGTCTCCCTCTATAAACGCTTTCCGTATTTCATCCAATATATGAGCCGACTGTTTGTTCACATTCCAATAATAATCCGCTCCCTTCGCTGTGTTAGGACCGCCACGCCAGAGTGTTTTCTCATTAAAAGTAATACGCTCCGCTTCTACTGAACCCAGAATATTGGCACCAATACTTCCGTTGCCGATAGGCAATGATTGTGATTCCCAACTGGTGTCTGATTTTCTACCGTGCCAGATTGCTTGTCCTTCCAAAGTGTTAGGGGTATCAAACCAAATAGAAAGTCCTTTAGTGTATTCTATACTTTCTGCATGTCCCGTAAGGAATGTAAATAAAATACAAAATAGAAACGAGCATTTTTTTCTCATCGTCGTTGTGTTTTTATTAATATTAGGTGTATAATGGAAAATATATTAGATGTCGGTCTTGTGACTCACCGCAAAAAAATAGTAAAAAACGACTATCTCCTAAAAAAATATTATTCTTTTCCATTTTGCTCTGGGTTTCGTTCTATATAGTATCTGATTCTTTCGGACCAGGGCTTGTTTTCGAGTGGAAACACATTAGACCGTTCCGCCCATTTATTCCACTTGATTTCCAGCTTTTTTACTAGTTTTGGATACTGGGCAGACAGGTCTTTCGTTTCAAACGGATCGGTCGATAACTCTATTAATTCCCATGGCTCATTCCGGCTGCCACGTACTAGTTTCCAGTGGTCGGAAATAATGGCGCAGTAGCTCTGATGCTCAAAAAACAGATCTCTGCCTGTGTTCTTGAACAGGCTGAAGCGGATACCATTTTCGGCGAGATTATTTATGTTGGGAGTCTGGATTTCACTTCCGTAACAACCTAGGTCGGAAAAGCCCATATCGTCGCATAAAATCAATACAATGTTAGGAGGAGTACTTGACTGGGCTTTTATGCAGGTGAAGCCTGCTCCTAATAAAAATGAAGTATATAATATTCTATTCATATTATTGCAATTTTAATAAGTTTGTGTTTATCCTATTTATAATGTGGTGATTATTCAAAATCACTCTGCTGTTTCTCTACTTCTCTCAGTTTCAGACGGTTTAATTCCTGTTGCAATTCACGGACACGCTTCTCGCAATCGGATGAAACGGTACTGGCTTTTTCATTGGTACGTCTGTCTGTTGATTGAGTCTTGTATCATTTCTTCTTTATTCGTGATCAGAGTATATTCTGAGGGGAAAGTGTGGATAACCAGTTCGCTTGAAACCGGTGTATGTTTGCCTTGCCATACCACTGATGTACGAATCTTAATTTCTCCCGGTGTGGTGGTAGATCTTACAAGTACCGGAGCAGTTCCCCAGAGAACCGGACGGGGATTGGTAAAGGTTGCTTCGTCGGCAACAAGTTGCCCCTGCCCTTCAATTTCAAACTTTACTTCGTAATTGTTTAAACGTTTGATATTTCCGTTTTCATCTGCGATAGCTGCTATTACAGTCACGATGTCCGAACCGTCCGCTTTCATTTGTACTTTTTCATCGTCTGCCCAAAGTAATAATTTTGCAGGACGACGCGCAGGAGTTACTTTGTGTGTTGCAACCACCTTTCCATCCATTATTCCTTCTGCCAAGAGATAGGAATCTGCCTGTTTCCCTTTTTCGCGCCAGCTTTTTTGTCATACATGACATCAAAGACATCTTTGAATGTGATGATTGGCGAAGGCATGCCGGCTTCATTTACCGGCTTATGATAAGTATATTGTTTGCCTCCTTTACAATATGTAAGACGCACTTCGTCGCAGTTACTATATATTGTCACCTCTTTCGGAGAGAAAGGAGTCATGGCATTGGCTATGTAAATCATCGGTCCGTTATCTGCGATCAATTCCTTGTTGGGTTCGGCAGGACGCTGGGAACAGAACATATAATAAGATAGCTTAGGCTGTCGGAAAGCATCCATGATTCCTCCGTAGAATGGATCGGGGTGATACCCCCTCTGGTGGTCGAATGAATGCCAGAGGCAACCGCCCATATGCTGTCTGGGAGTTCTGTATAGTGCATCATAACTGGTGAGTTGATAGTCATTTTTGGCATATACTTGTGCCTGTATCAACATGGGTACTTCTCCCCAGCCACGGTTGGCCCGACTGGGTGAGTTATGAGAATTCCAGTCGTCTACATTATCTCCCCATTCCCGGGTATAATAGCTGATTTTCGGGTCCAGAGATTCGGTATTAAAGGCTCCCCCGCCTCCATTTATAGGATGGGTAAAGTGGATTGGGAAGTATTCATGTCCTCTTGCAGTAACATCACATCCTGCATAACAATAGGGATACGGATATTCTTCGTTGAGAATATCCACTACATTCTTGGCAAAATCCGCAGGATACCAGGTTTCGTTCAGTATAGGTTCCCACATCCATACACACGGATGATTCCGGTCTCGGCGTACCATATTACGGATATCACTAAATACCCGTTGAGCAAAAATCGGTTCGTCATTCCAGAACTGCCACCCCGGTGTGTTGACTATAACAAACAGTCCCAGTTCATCGCAGGCATCCATAAATGCAGGGTCTTGGGGATAATGGGCATTACGGATGACACGCAAACCGGCATCACGTAGTTTTTTGCATCGCGCCAGTGAAGGCTGTTAGGTAAAGCATTGCCTATTACAGCGTAGTCCTGATGGCGGTTTGCCCCAATGAGAGGATAAGGATAAGGCTTTCCGTTCAGCCAGAAACCGTCTTTACCTTTGAATTCAACGCTGCGAATGCCAATACGTCGGTAATATCCGTCAATAATGTTTTCGGCTCTATCTTTCACATAAACATGGAGCCTTTATAAAGGTAAGGGCTGTCGGGCGACCAAAGATGTGGTGTTTCTATGGTTGCCTTGCATGAAGATTGTTTGGCTTTCCCATTATTTACCGACAAATTAGTTTCTTTCGAAAGGACACGATTGTCGTTGCGGTCATAAAGTTCATAGACGATTTTTCCGCTGAATGACTTTTCTGAATTATTGCGTATATGGGCATCCAGTTTTAATAATGCTGATTGCTCGGATACTTTGTCAAAGGAGACAAACAATCCCCCTCCGGCAGTTTCATTTTCATAATTGGGATCGGTGATGAATACATGATTGTGGACTATCATCCAGCAATCCCGGTAAATACCTCCAAAGTAAGCAAAGTCGAGTGCATCTTGCGGTTTTCCGGGAGGATAGGAGGGATCATCGCTGTTATCCGCGCATACGGCAATCACATTATCCTCGCCATAGTTCAGATACGGAGTAACATCTACGATAACAGGCAGAAAACCGCCGAAGTGTTCTTTTAGTAATTTTCCGTTCACCCATATTTTCGACTTTCCCATAATGGCTTCGAAATGGAGGAACTGTTGTTTTCCCTTCCAGCTTTGTTCCGGAGTAAAGTGCTTGCGATACCAGACTTCGCCTTGATAATTGATGCATCCGCTTGCTTCTGTAGGCAGGTATTCTATGCCGTCGGGCAAGGATACGACATCCCAGCTTTTGTCATTAAATCCAGATTGCTCCGCTCCTTTGATGTTTCCTTTATGAAAGCGCCAGGCGGGATTCATACTATATATTGTACGTCCTGTGTTGGATAGTGAATAAAAGCCGGCTGTAGAGTAAGATGGTTGGTAGTTGTCTGCATAAGTTCCTGTTTTTCCGGCTAGCATCAGGCAGATGAGCACCGTTTTCCAGAAGATGAGGGGGTGTTTCATAATTCTTAGAGTTTACTTGATTGAGTTTTTTCTCGTATTAATAATTAGGTTATTTTGTTTTGCTATAGAACTTTGTCTGGGCAAGGTACAAATTTTCCCGTACTTCTAAACATTGGACGCTAAGCTTTATTCTTTCTTAAATATTTGCCTGGTTCGTTTGACAGTCTTTTATTATATGCGGGTGGCTTTGCACGGTAGTTAAAGAAGAAGTATTGCAGAAGTTGTAATTATCCTTATTTCCCTTTTTAGGATAATATATATTGTTGTTATCCAGTCTTTTGCAATAACTTCTTCTTCTTCGTTTTTAATTTTCTACTCTATATTGTCAGATCCTTCATCGGCCTGGAGGGCCATCCCGGATTCTGATAAATAATAGAAGTATTCAGATCATTAGGATTGAGGTAGTAATTCTGAAGTGCGTGATAGCGATAGGATTCAGATAATGCGCTTCACACCATGAGTATCCTGCATCGTACATGAGATTATTTGTCTTCACAGTGCGGTAAGGGCATAGATATTTACCACTATTCACATAGCTTGAGACATTGGAAGTTTGTCCTTCCGTCCCTTCTTGTACCAGAAGATTTTTTCCATCCTGCATGTACTGATCCTTTAAATCGGATTCCCATATGTTAACTCCTTGAATTACAAAATGCTTAACTTGGTCCAGTGCTCTCCAGCGTTTCAAATCCAGCATGCGCAGACCTTCCGCCAGCAATTCACAACGCCGTTCACGACGGATATTGTATAATAGAGGAGAGACTTGCTTACCTGCCGAATATGCTGCCCAGTCAAGTTCTTTGGAGAGATCGGTATTGTTCACTGTTACTGTGTAGTCTCTCGGCAATCCGGCTCTTTCACGAAGATCTCCCAATATCCTGCTGCCTCCGAACCTATGGAAGTGCCGTTATGTTCCATACAGTCAGCTTCGATGTAGTTGAGATAGGCCTCGGCTACACGATATACCGGACACCCTTCAATCGCTGTGTTGCCATCCCGGTACCAGTTTCCTGACAGTCCTTTACGTACCTGATAGCCTGTTACACATCTCTTTTCCGTTATATCCAAAAGTTGCGGAACCTCCGGAAGCAAATCAGGAGTACCATTCATCACATATTCGGACTAAGAGTTTCACCTGGTGTCATCAGAAACAGTTGTAAACGTAAGTCCCTGTTTTTACGTACATCCAATAATGACTTGTCTCCTTTGTACTGGTCGGTTGTATAGATCGGTTTGCCATCACGACAAAGGAAACTTTCTACATATTGCCGGGTAAATCCGGTATTTCCGCCGACACGGATATAGAAAGGAGCTGAATGTACAATTTTATAATCGAGCAGATTATATGCACGCCACAATAATATTTCTGAATATCCTTCCAGGCTATTCGCTGAGAACTGAGCAAAATAGGGGTTACTCATTTTATATTTATCTTCGTCCGTTTTAACTGTTTCATCCATGCAATCTTTCGCTGTATTCTGCATCAAAGCTGCGTTGCCGATTACCTCTTTAGCTGCCTCTTTGGCTTCTTTCAGGAAGAATGCAATTTCCGTGTCGATATTGAAGTCTGCAATGTCCTCTGCTTTTCCCGGCCATCCGCTACCACCCGGTACTAAGGCGGTACCTCTGTGATAAGTCAGCCAGGAGGCTTCGAACAGGGCTGCTCTGGATTTCAATAACAAGGCAGCATTTTTTGTGATTCGGTTCTTGCCACCGGATATATTATTGGTCAGTAAACCGATTGTCTGATCCAAGTCTTCTAAAATAAAGCGTGCTACTTTATGCCGGGGTTCCCGTTTGCTGGCCTGAGTCAGAGGTTCATTTTCATCCGGTAATGTGTTTTTTATAATCGGGAAGTCACCGAAAGTCTCCAGTTTTGACAAGTAATTCTTGGCACGAAGAAAATACATTTCACCAATATAGTGTTTGATGTTTACTTCCGAACCTTCTATCTCTCCTTTTTCAAAACGGGGAACGACTGTTTCGATAAAATAATTAGCTTCACGAATGGCTGCAAAATGCCACGGATCGTTGCTTGCAGGGTTATCATAAGCTTCCGGAACTTTCCATTGACCGGGAATCCATTTCTTATCGTAGTTAGTGGCGGCCTGATTATCAGTTGCATTATCATTTTTCCAGATACCGGCATTAAATCCCTCATGAGTCGTGAAGTTGTAATGCTTTACAGCATAGGCAGCCAAGTCATTTTCGGTAAAGAAAAAGTTGTCCGGGGTTACACTGTCCAAAGGTTCTCTATCCAGAAAATCGTTGCAAGAAGTGAGTATAAAGCTTCCCCTGTCAGCAAAAAATAAGTATTTAATTATCTTTTTCATATGTCATCAATTAAAAGTTAACACTAAATCCTGTGGAGAAAGTATGAGACAGCGGATAAGTCTTTCCCGAACTGTTCGATCCGTCCTTCGCTCCATAACCGGTATTAATCGTTTCCGGGTCAAATCCTTCGGGCAGTCCCGTAAGGGTGAACAAATTTTCTCCAGAGAAGAAGACCCGTAAGTTGGAAATACCAATTTTACGAGTAATCTGGGCAGGTATGGTATATCCTATCTGCAGATTCTTCAACCGTATATAGGCAGCATTCTGAAGATAGCGGGTTTGCGTCTTTTGATTTTTAGCAAAATTGTCAACCAATATACGCGGGAAATAGGCATTCTTGTTAGCGCTCCAGAAATCATCACCTTCCTCGCGGAAGAAATCAAGATGAGAAGTAAAGCAAGCCGACTGCCAGATACCCCTGTGGCTCCCCCAAAACATATTGTCGTTCAGCCAGGCATCACGTTTCGCCACTCCCTGAAAGAATAAACGTACATCAAAACCTTTCCAGGATGCATTTAGATCCAGTCCAAACCGGAACCGTGGAGAAGTATTACCGATGACCTTTTTGTCACCCGGATCGTTAAGGGTAGCTCCATCGGAAATCTTACCGTCGCCATTCAGGTCCCGATACATGATATCACCAGCGCCCCAGTTAGTTCCCAATGCATCCTGTCCGCCTTTCGGCAGTGACGCAAGATGAGCATCCATTTCTTCCTGGCTTTTGGTTATGCCAATTGTTTCAAATCCCCATATATCACCGTTATATTTACTGACATACCAAGTAGCTATTTTGCCTGTAGTATTAGGATATTTCAAGATTTTCTGACGGTCATCGGAAAGTAACAGGTGTACTCCGTAATCAAAATCTTTAATACGATCTCTCCATCCCAAATCTAATTCAAAACCGGTAGACTGCATATCTGCATTGTTCATTTTAGGTACATTCGCCCCTAAAGTTACGGGAAGTTCGGGAGCCGGTCCTACCATATTAATCGTCTTTCGGTTGAACCAGTCGAAGCTACGGTCAGGCGGTTATTCAACATACCTAAGTCAAAGCCTATATTCCATGACCGCATGGTTTCCCATCCTAATAGCGCTGAAATCAAATCCGGTGCATTCGCTGTGTTGGGACGGCTGTTGTTAATCAGCCAATGGGAATTAGGATCTTGAGCAACAAACTTCATTAACTGGATATACGGATATAGATTTTCCGTATTCTGGTTGCCCAGCTCTCCCCAAGAACCACGGATTTTTAGAGTATTGATGATATGGCTGGTTGGTTCCATGAATGCCTCACGCGCCACGTTCCATCCGGCAGAGAAGGAAGGGAACAAGTTCCAGCGTTTGTCTTTTGCAAAACGTGAAGTTCCGTCATACCGGAGATTAACCTCCAACAGATACCGTTCTTTATAATCATAATTGAGTCGACCGAAGAACCCGGCTGTAGCCCAATGTGTCAGTTTGGATTTATCGATTGTCGATTCACCCGTAGCCGCATTAATATTAGGAACAGATTCTGAAATCAAGTCCAATTTGGACGCCTGTAACTGCCGCCATTTATTCACTTCGGCTTGGAAACCGACCATTCCTTTCAGATGGTGTGCATCGGCGAATGATCTGCTGTATTCACTGTATACGTTTGCATTGAAATAATTGGTACGCTCAGCCCCTTCGGTAACTTTCGATAGTATATTTAAAAAATACTACCCGATTCTTTGTGCGTATGGAAATAGGTTTGTGGACTATGAAGAGTCGAAAGAGATAGCTGGAGACGCTATTTTATGGCTGTGGGAACATCGCGAGACGCTTCAGGTCGAGACTTTTGGGCAGATATTTACTCAAATCAGTTTACCATAGATCTCTTAATTGTATAAAGCAAAGGCAACTGAAGAACCATGTTGATACTATGTTTTATGAAGAGATGGAAAAACTGATACATGACGTGGAGGCATACCAGTTTCAGGAACTTTCGAAAAGAGTGAAAGAGGCCATAGAGGCATTGCCTGCTTCCTATCGGGAGGCTTTTGTTATGCATCGTTTTACAAAAAAAAGCTATAAAGAAATAGCTGAGGATTCCGGGGTTTCAATGAAAACAATTGCTTATCGTATACAACAGGCAACAAAATTGCTTCGTAAAGATCTTGCAGATTTACTAACTACTATAATTGTTTGTATTATGTCGATAGTTCGTTGACTGTTGAACTTATTTTTCCGGCCGCAGACGCAGAAAAAAAAAGAACTTTCTTCAAAAAAGAATATTTAATTAATCAGAGAATGCTGTGATTGTATCGCAGATAAATAAAGAATAGAAAATCGCCTGCATTTGCTAAAATGAAAATCATCCTTTCTTTTATTTAAAGAATAAGCTGAATATATTGCTATGCTTTTACTTCTTTTTAGCTGTCATTTGAATAATGAAATCTCTGGTAGATAGACATTGTGCTTAACTTAGTCTTTTCGGTATTTATGATTAACCAGTACGAAAACAATTTGCATGTTGTTGCACTTATTTATGCATTTTTATTCTCTGTTTTGTTACTTTTAGTGCAACTGTATTTTGGATGTTATCTTAAAATAGAACATTATTGTTTAGTAGTATATACCATGCTTGAAGTTGAATAGTGTCTCTCGAATGACGGAAAGTTATGTAAGAAGTAAAAGGAAGGTGTGTTGTATCTCATTATTTAAATTAAAAAGTCATTTGCAGACAGAAAGATTCTCTGTATCTTTGCCGTCATGGCAGAAAGAAGTGAATTACATCCAAGAAACAAGCACAATGGGCAGTATGATTTTTCTCTATTGACAGAAAATTGTCCATCATTAAAGAAGTTTGTGCAGCTCTTTTAATCCTTATGGAAAACAAACAATAAATTTTTTTAATCCACAGGCGGTGAAAGCTTTAAACAAAGCGTTGCTAGTGACTCATTATGGTATCCGCTATTGGGATATTCCCAAGAACTATTTGTGTCCGCCTATTCCCGGACGAGCGGATTATATTCATTACATCGCAGATTTGATTGATCCCGAAGGAGTAAATATGATGGTAAAAGAAGAATGTGACGACCAGCCAAGGAGACAGTGTAGATGTCTGGATATTGGAGTAGGTGCGAACTGCATTTATCCGATTATTGGGCATGTAGAATATGGTTGGATGTTTGTAGGTTCTGATATTGATCCGGTTTCGATAGAAAATGCACGAAAGATAGTGACTTGCAACCCTGTGTTGGCTCATAAGATTGACTTGCGACTTCAGAAAGATAGTCGAAAGATTTTTGATGGCATCATTGCTCCCGATGAATATTTTGATGTGACAATTTGCAATCCTCCGTTTCATAGTTCGAAAGAAGAAGCGGAAGAGGGGACATTACGTAAATTAAGTAGTCTGAAAGGGGAAACAGTAAAGAAAGCCAAACTGAATTTCGGTGGAAATGCGAATGAACTTTGGTGTGAGGGTGGAGAAATCCGTTTCATACTGAATATGATCTCCGAGAGCCGGAAATACCGGAAAAATTGTGGATGGTTTACCAGTTTGGTTTCTAAAGAGAAGAATCTGGATAAACTATATGCTAAACTGAAAGTCTGTACACGCATCGGAATATAAGATTATTCGAATGTATCAGGGTACGAAAAGTAGCAGAATATTAGCTTGGCGATTTGGGAAATAGAAAACTTTTTCTGGAATATTATCCGTTGAGGGATTGGCTTTTAGTCAATCCCTTATTTGTGTGTACATTCCTGGAATCAGATAGGTTGTTTTTAAAAAGAAAAAATATGGTCTCTAATAAGATTCTAATAGGATTCTAACTATTCTCTAACAGGCCCTCCGAAAGAAGCCGTCTATCTTTGCGTCCGAAAATTCGGTTACTAACTTAACTTATGTTTGATTATGATGATGAAGAGAGAGTTACACATGTTCTTTGTTTGCAGTTTATTGTTTTTTTACCGCATGTGGGAATAAGCAGGAATCAGAGCAAAAAAGTGGTTGTCGTATAGAAGGTGATACAGTCTATGTAACAGACCATTTCTTACTTGAAAAAATCAAAGTATCAGAGACAGAATCGGAACCCTATTCCAAGAAAGTGATAACATCCGGTGTGGTGCGTCCCATTCCTCCCCGTTATGCTTATGTTGCTCCTCCATTTGCAGGAGAGTCACAAAATCTTATGTGCGTATCGGACAGTCGGTACGTCAGGGAACACCTTTATTTGAAATCAGTTCTCCTGACTTTACTTCCGCACAGAAAGAATATTTTCAGGCAGTTTCATCGAGGGAACTAGCGAAAAAAGACTTGAAACGTAAAGAAGACCTGATAAAGAATGGCGTCAGTTCACAGAAGGAACTGGAAGAAGCCCAGAATGCTTTATTGATAGCGGATAAGGAGTTTGAGAATGCTTCAGCCGCATTACGGGTATATCAAGTGGACAATCTTGGGGAAATGATATTAGGGCAGCCGTTGATTGTTCGTTCTCCTATTTCCGGTGTCGTGATCAAGGATAATATCGTTACGGGCCAGTATCTGAAGGATGATACGGAGCCGATAGCTATCGTTGCTGATTTGTCGGAGGTCTGGATTACAGGCTCAGGTAAAGGAAAAAAGATATCCGGTTTATAAATGAAGGCAGCAGTTTGGATATAGAAATTTCAGCATTACCCGGTACGGTTATTAAAGGTAATGTATATCACGTAGAGGAGGCGGTAGATGAAGAAACCCGTTCCATTCAGGTGCTTTCGGTCTGCGATAATTCGGACGGACATTTGAAATTGGGCATGTATACTACTATGCATTTCCTGAGTGCTCGGTCGAACAAATTCAAATTCGGAAAAAGCATTATTACAGGGCGAAAAGGATAGTTATGTATTTGTGCAGATTGCTCCGGCAATTTTTGTACGGACGTTGGTGATGGTGGAGACAACAGAAAACGGAATAGCTGTAATTAGCCAAGGACTGTGTCCCGGAGATAAGATAATCAGTGAGGGAGGATATTATTTAAAGTAAGAAATTATGAAGAAGGAAATAATGCTTTCAATTATACAAAAAAGATGGGTAATGCTTTGCCTGTTTGTGATGATGTGCATCTTTGGATATTATTCATGGAAACAGCTTTCGATAGAGGCTTATCCGGATATTGCAGATGTCACTTCTCAAGTTGTCACTCAGGTGCCCGGGCTTGCTGCGGAAGAGGTGGAGCAACAGATTACTATTCCGTTGGAACGGGCCATTAATGGTCTGCCTGGTATGCACGTCATGCGAAGTAAAAGCACGTTCGGACTGTCGATGATTACCATTGTCTTTAAAGACGGGACAGAAGATTATTGGAGTCGCCAGCGTGTACAGGAAAGGTTGAATGAAGTAGAACTACCCTATGGAGCTACTCCGGGACTTGATCCGCTGACATCCCCTGTAGGAGAGGTGTACCGCTATATCGTGGAAAGTGACCAACATTCATTACGTGAATTAACCGATCTTCAGAACTGGGTAATTATTCCGCGTATCAAAGAAGTGTCGGGAGTAGCCGATGTGACTAATTTCGGCGGTATCACAACTCAGTTCCAGGTTGAAATAGACCCTTCCAAATTGGAACAATATAATTTATCTCTCAAACAGGTTATTGAAGCTATTGAAAATAACAATGCCAATGTAGGGGGGAGTGTGTTGAATCGTGGCGATCTGGGTTATGTGGTCCGGGGAATCGGATTAATCGGGAACTTGGACGATTTGGGACATATTGTAGTGAGTACTACTTCCGGAGTTCCTGTCTTTCTGAATGATATAGGTTCTTTGAAGTATGGAAATCTTGAAAGAAAGGGAGTTTTGGGGTATACAGACCGTACCCGCGACTATTCTGAAAGTCTGGAAGGAATCGTACTTCTTCTGAAACATGAGAATCCGTCTAAAGTATTGGAAGCTGTTCATACGGCGGTTGATGAATTAAATAATGAAACATTGCCGGAAGGAGTAAAGATACACACTTTTCTGGATCGTACCGATTTGGTGGACACCACTTTGAGCACTGTGTCTCATACCTTGTTGATGGGGATGGGTTTGGTAGTTCTGGTGCTTATATTGTTTCTGGGTAACTGGCGTGGCGCATTATTGGTTTCTATAACGATTCCTGTATCGTTACTTATCGCTTTTATTCTTATGCATCTGACGGATATTCCGGCTAATCTTCTGTCGCTTGGCGCTATTGATTTCGGTATTATCGTAGACGGTGCTATTGTTATGCTGGAAACGATCCTCAAGAAACGTGAAGATAATCCAGAACAATACCTTGAAGAAAAAAGCATCGCACAGCGTGCCAAAGAAGTGGGACGTCCTATTCTTTTCTCGACCATCGTTATTATTACGGCATATCTTCCGCTATTTGCCTTTGAACGTGTAGAACGCAAGCTTTTCACCCCAATGGCATTTACGATGAGTTATGCGATGGTTGGAGCACTTTTGGTTGCACTCTTATTGATTCCGGGACTTGCCTATGCCATATATCGTAAACCACGTAAGATATATAAGAATAAATGGCTGGATAAACTAAAAGATGAATATACTTGTATCGTTACTGGAATTTTGGAAACACCCTCAAAGGTCATTATGTCATCAAGCCTGGTCTTGGTAGGAGGCATAGTATTGAGTGCCGTTGTAGGAAAAGACTTTCTTCCGGAGTTGGATGAAGGTTCAATTTGGCTGCAAGTTAATTTGCCACCCGGAATTTCAGTAGAAAAGTCACGGGAGTTGTCCGATACCTTGCGTGCCCGTACAATGAAGTACTCCGAAGTTACCTATATGATGGTACAAGCAGGAAGAAATGATGACGGAACCGACCCGTTCACTCCTTCTCACTTTGAGGTATCTATCGGCATTAAGCCTTATGGGGAATGGCCGAAGGGAAAAACTAAAAAGATTTGATTAACGAACTGGAGGAAGAATACAAGTCACTTTCAGGTTTTAAAGTCGGTTTCAGTCAGCCTATGATAGATGGGGTGATGGATAAAATAGCCGGGGCCCATAGTGAACTGGTGGTGAAAGTATATGGCGAAGATTTTCGTGAAACACGCCGTATTGCTGAAGAAATAACCCGGGTGTTGGGGACTGTGAAAGGTGCTGTCGATCTGGATATTGATCAGGAACCGCCTTTGCCGCAGTTACAGATTAGTATGAATCGTGATGCCATAGCCCGTTATGGCTTAAATGTATCTGATGTGGCGGATCTGATTGAAGTGGCTATCGGAGGTAAGGCTATTGCGCAACTTTATCAGGGGGACCGCCAGTATGACATCACTTGTAAGTATAAAGAAGAGGCGCGGAATACTCCTGAAAAGATAGCCGGACTGATGCTGACTTCTTCCACCGGTGCTAAAATTCCTCTTTCCCAGGTAGCTGATGTCAGATTGAGTCTTGGGGAGAGTACGATAACCCGGGAAATGAACAGACGGCATCTGACGGTAAAAGGCTGAATCTGCGTGGTCGTGATCTGGCGTCTTTTCTGAACGAAGCCCAAGCGACGATCAATGAGAATGTACATTATGACAAGAATAAATATACTGTCAAATGGGGTGGTGCTTTCGAAAATCAGAAGCGGGCTTATACACGTCTCTCCGTCATTATACCACTGACACTGGTGGGGATGTTTATACTGCTTTATGCCACGTTCGGAAAATTCCGGCAGGCGGGACTGGTATTATCTATTGTCCCTTTAGCACTTTTCGGAGGTATGCTTGCTCTTAATGTGCGTGGTATGACGCTGAATGTATCTTCTGCTGTAGGATTTATAGCGATGTTCGGACTTTCCATACAAAATGGAATTATCATGGTATCGCAGATCAATGGATTACGTATAAAAGGTATGGAACTCCGGAAATCGGTCATAGAAGGAGCGCTTCAACGTTTCCGCCCTATTCTGATGACTTCGGTTACTACGATACTCGGGCTTTTTCCGGCTTCGTTGGCAACAGGAATCGGTAGTGACGTACAGCGTCCGCTGGCAACAGTGATTGTATATGGATTGATGTTTTCAACACTTGTTTCCATGTTTCTGCTTCCGGCTTTCTATTATTTGGTTGAGAACAATGTTTTAAATAAAAAGAAGAACGATGAAAAAGAATATACGATATAATGTGCTGCTTCTGTTGTTAGTTGTGGAAGTTGCGCTTATTCCGGCTTTTGCTCAAATGGCAGAAGTAAAGCCGGCTCAGTCTATTTCTTTCGAAGAATATCTGAATAGGGTAGGAAAAAATAATCTGAGTTATTTAGCTGAAAAACTCAATGTAAGTATAGCTGATGCAGAAGTGGTTGCCCGGAAAATATTCCCGGACCCTGAATTGGAGTTTGAAGCGGGTAATGAGACTTTTTCTTTGGGAGTTTCTTATTCATTAGAACTGGGAAATAAAAGAGGGGCACGTATTAAGTTGGCACGGACCCAGGCGGAGTTGGAAAGACTTGTTTTGCAACAAGGCTTTCAGGATTTGAGGGCGGAAGCTGCCGATCTTTTTCTAGATGCAATTCTTCAGCGCAACTTGCTTGAAGTACAAAAAAGTTCTTATGAGTATATGTATCAGCTGAGTCAGTCAGATAGTTTGCGTTATGTTTCGGGAGAGATTACCGAGAATGATGTCCGACAGTCAAAACTGGAGGCTCTTACTTTGCTTAATGCTGTTTACAGTCAGGAAGCAGTCTATCATTCTGCTCTGATTCAGTTGAATAAACACATGGGAATGGCTGCTGATACACTTCATGTTCCTTTGGGAAATTGGGAGAAGTTGAGCAGAGACTTTGCCCTGTCTGATCTGGTCGAAGCAGGACTAAATAATCGTATCGACCTGCTTGTCGCTCAAAAGAGCACGGAACTTACTACCGGGGAATATAAACTGACGAAAGCGGAACGAAAACCTAATATCGGAGTTTCGGTTTCTTATGAAAGAGACTGGAAAGGTTTTCTTCCTCCGGCTCGCTCTACTACTGCAGGTGTCTCCATTCCTCTGACATTCTCGAATATTAATAAAGGAGCTGTAAAAGCTGCAAAATTCCGAATTGCCCAGTCGGAAATAATGGAAAGAGACATGGAATTGCAGATACAGGCAGAGATAGCTCAGGCTTGGTTTTATTATGAGGCTGAGAAGAAAAAGGTGGCTCAATATAGAGCCGGGGTATGAAGATTCGCAGAAGGTACTCAATGGCATGGTATATAAATACAAACGGGGAGAAACAAGTATTCTTGATGTACTGGTTGCCCAGCGTACTTACAACGAGGTGCAACAGGAGTATCTGGAAACAATGAAAGGGTATGCTGCTTCGTTAGTGGCACTGGAAAAAGCATGCGGTATATGGGATATACGTTTTTGAGCGTTGAATAATCTGACTTTGCTGCTGGAAGAAGCAGCAAAGTCAGATATATACACTTGCCAGTCAGCAAAGGCTTCGTTTTTTGTGCTAAATCATTGTGTGATATTCCTCTTGCTTTTTTTTAGGAAGCTTTTTGATCACTTCTTCCACTGAATGGTCAATCAGTTCTTTGATAAGTTTATCATCCAGATCGCTTTCCAGATAGATACTTATCCAATATTTTTTATCGGAGTGATGCCCGAAAAAGATACCGTTATACTTCTCCATTAGCTCTGTAGATTTTTCAGGGTCACATTTCATATTAGCCCAAAACTCCCCATTCTTAGGTCGCAATCCTGTATAGGTAAACATCTTTCCCATCACTTTAAATACTAAGGTATCTTCGTCAAACGGCATACACTCTGTCGCCCCTTTTACAGACAGGCAATATTCTCTCAACTCTTCGATATTCATGATATTATCTCTAATGTATTTTCAAAAGACAAATATACCCATTTAAGTTTATCCGCTAATCTGTTTCCAAAACTTTAATCCGTAGTACTGTGTCATTTTGACGAGACAGGGCAGTGCTTAATTACTTTTGATTATGTATCTTTGCCGTTGCAAGAGCAGATGTCCTTGATTTATATACCGATAAATAGAATATGATGGAAGCGAAGTATATCACCCTGACTAAAGAAAATATAGAAAAAGAACACATTTGCTGTGCTTTCTCCGATAAGAAATGCAAGGACAGCTATGAGCTGAAAAAAGCATGGCTGAAAAAAAGAGTTTGATAATGGTTATATTTTCAGACGGCTTGATGAGCGGGCAAAAGTGTTTATAGAGTACGTCCCTGCCGAAAAGGCGTGGATTCCTGTGACTGCTCCTAATTACTTGATGATAAACTGCTTTTGGGTATCGGGACAATATAAAGGACACGGACATGCTAAAGCACTACTACAATCCGCCATTGATGACGCCAGGGCGCAGGGGAAAGAGGGGTTGGTTACGGTAGTTGGTACATCAAAGTTTCATTTTATGAGCGATGCGAAATGGCTGTTACGGCAAGGATTCGAAACAGTCGAAAAACTTCCTTATGGGTTCAGCCTTCTGGCTCTGAAGATAAATCCGGCGGCTCCCGATCCACTTTTAAAGATTGTATATTAAGTGGAGTATGTGCGGATAAAGAAGGAGTAGTGGTTTACTATACACATCGTTGTCCGTTTGCAGAATTTCATGTTCGTAATTCGTTGGTGAATGTCGCTGAAAGTAAAGGTATTCCATTGAAAATAATTAGATTAGAGACGATGGAACAGGCACAGGATGCTCCTACACCAGCCACTATATTCAGTCTTTTTCTATAATGGGAAATTCGTCACGACTGACTTAAGTGCATGCATTGACAAGCGGTTTGATAAAGCGTTAGGACTCTAATCTCTTATATTTTAGTATATGTTGTTTTTTATTCAGTACTTTCGTGGTGTCTCCATAGGATGTGCGGATTCGGCTGAAAATTAAACTTTTATGGGGTTGCGCAAATGGTGATGAGTCAGTAAATTATAGTTTTTACAATCACTAATGTTTCTTATTTCACTTCATTCCAATATATTCAATTCTTGCATTTTATAAAACTATGTTTTATTTTTGGGGAATAAAATTATTGGGATTATAATGAAAGGTATTCACTTGGTTGTTTGTGTTTGTTTGTTTTTATTTGTGTTTAACCAGTTCCTTTTTTGCCGACAAAACTATGGAAAGTGATTCACTATATACCTATAAGTATATAAATGGGATCTATATGTCAGAGCCTGAACGTGCTTTAAATTTGTTGGAAGGTGCTGAAAGTAAAAAGACTCTGCCTCTGCGTATTATAAATGAATTACGCAGTAAGGCTTATCGTAATATGTATATGACTAAATTAGCTTTTTTGTGTGTGCAAGGAAGTCATATTTATTAGATTCCATATCTCAGAAAGATCCTAAGCATTTGCTGAAGATGACAGTTGATTTGGCAGAACTGGCTCTGTTGATGAGTGATCATAAAGAGAGTATGAGATACGCTCTTGGTGGTCTTAAATTGGCACAAAAAGAGAAAGATAAAGGAGCGGAGGGTAAGTTGCTGTTTTGTATTGGTGAAAATAAATGGCAATTATCTTTCAAGGAAGAGGCGTATGATTATTTTGACAAAGCTATCAAACAGCTTCAAGGTGCGGAAACCAAATTGGAAATGGCTATGCTTTCATACTTCTATGGGATGAAAATGGATTATCTGCTAAATGATTCCCGGACTGAAGAAGCATTGGAGGTGGGGCTGAAACGTGAAAAACTGCTGAAAAGTATAGCTCGATTACCTGAAAAAATGAAGCCTTTCTGGATTTGCAATATACTTATTTGTATGCTAAAATGTCATATATTTGCTATCTGGAAGGGGAGTATGAACAGGCTGAAAAATATTACCAGCAGTATTTGTCTACAAAGAATGCATATACCCCTGATGGTCAAACCTATGGAATCCCTTATCTGTTGAAATCGAAACAATATCGGAAAGTAGTAGATCGATGCCAGGATTTTAAAAGCTTCATGCAGCAGCAGCAGGATACTGTTAACTTACAGTATATTAGTATTCTTCAAAAAGAAGTAAAAGCTTATTTAGGACTGAAGGATTTTGAAAAAGTAGCCGCTTTGCGTGAGTCTATTATATCTATTACTGATAGTGTAAATAGTAAGGATAAACAAAATGCAGCTTTGGAATTAGACGCTATTTATAAGGCTACTGAGCAGGAGGAATATATCGCCGAACAGACTTTTCAGCTAAGAGTCAGAAACATATCACTTGCGTTTTTGGGATGCATTACTTTTCTGACATTATTTATGTTATGGCGGATATGGCGGCATAGCACGATAGTCAAGTATAAGAACAAAATGCTGGCGAAGTTTATTAATGAAAAACTGGCTCGGAAAGAAGACGCTGATGAATTATTGATAGAGGAGGAAACTGAAGATCCGGTAGTTGTTCCGTTGGACTTGGAACCAGACGAGGAATCATCAGAGAAAATTGATTTGTCTTTAGATGAAGTTTCCGAAAACCATGATGAAGAAGAGGCTGAGAATAAGAAAATTTTCAAAGACTTGAATCGTATCGTGGTTCAGGATCAATTGTATCTTTCTCCGGAACTGTCAAGAGAGGATCTGGCTCAGATTGTACACTTGAACAATGCGCGCTTTGCCCGGATGATAAAGGAAAATACCGGAACCAATTTCAATGGATATGTTAACGAACTTCGTATTAACTATGCAATTAAATTATTGAAACGGCATCCCAATTATACCATTCGTGCGATAGCCGATGAAATGGTACAAGTTGGATAAAGCGAGTGCTGAAGATTTTTCAGAAACAGATGGATACCGGGTGTTGGTAGATAAATTATGGCCACGCGGAATTAAGAAAGAATGGCTGAAGTACGACTATTGGGCGAAAGACATAACGCCATCCCTTACATTACGTAATTGGTTTCATGAAGATATTCCGGGACACTGGGGAGACTTTGTCACGAGTATCAAAAAGAGCTGGAAGCCTCTCATCTGTTGCCGATTTTCTGACTCTTATCAAACCACATCCGGTGATGACACTACTTTATGCTTCCAAGGAACCGGTGTACAATCATGCCCGAATACTTCGTGATTATCTGGAAATACGTCTGAAAGAGTGAAATTAAAGTAATTTTTATCTGTTTACGCTTTCTGTCGTTCACTCAATTTCCTACCTTTGTAATCTAAATCAAAATCGTGTAATCATGAAGTATAAATTATTGGTTCTTGATGTAGACGGAACACTCCTCAATGATGCGAAAGAAATTAGTAAGCGTACGTTGGCTGGCCTGTTGAAAGTTCAGCAAATGGGAGTGCGTATCGTATTGGCATCCGGCAGACCGACCTACGGATTGATGCCTTTGGCCAAATCACTTGAACTTGGAAATTATGGTGGCTTTATTCTCTCCTATAATGGCTGCCAGATAATTAATGCGCAGAACGGGGAAATCCTGTTTGAACGCCGGATTAATCCCGAAATGTTGCCTTATCTGGAAAAGAAAGCCGGAAAAATAATTTTGCCTTATTCACTTATCATGATGATACGATTATTACAGATACTCCGGAGAATGAACATATTCCGGAATGAGGCCCGGCTGAATAACCTGAAAGTGATAAAGGAAGAAGAGTTTTCTGCGGCAATCGACTTTGCTCCTTGTAAGTGTATGCTGGTCAGCGATAACGAAGAAGCATTGATTAGTTTGGAAGATCACTGGAAAAGAAGACTGAACGGAGCTTTGGACGTTTTCCGTTCCGAGCCATATTTTCTGGAAGTAGTACCCTGCGCGATCGACAAAGCCAATACACTGGGTGCTTTATTGGAGCAACTGGATGTGAAGCGTGAAGAAGTCATAGCTATCGGTGATGGTGTATGCGATGTAACCATGATTCAATTGGCCGGATTGGGAGTAGCCATGGGGCATTCTCAGGATTCCGTGAAGGTATGTGCCGACTATGTGACTGCTTCGAATGAGGAAGACGGAGTGGCCGTAGCTGTCGAGAAGGCAATTATAGCTGAAGTTCGTGCAGCCGAAATTCCCTTTGATCAGTTGAATGCACAGGCGCGCCATGCATTAATGGGTAACTTGGGAATCCAATATACGTATGCCGCCGAAGATCGTGTAGAAGCGACAATGCCGGTAGACCATCGTACCCGTCAGCCTTTTGGCATTTTGCATGGCGGGGCTACACTTGCGCTGGGAGAAACAGTTGCCGGACTCGGCTCGATGATTCTCTGCCAGCCGGACGAGATCGTGGTAGGAATGCAGGTGAGCGGAAACCACATATCTTCTGCACATGAAGGAGACACAGTGCGTGCAGTAGGAACAGTTGTGCATAAGGGACGTTCGTCCCATGTATGGAATGTAGACGTGTTTACTTCAACAAATAAACTGGTGTCCTCCATACGGGTAGTCAACAGTGTGATGAAAAAGAGATAACCGACGAAAAATAAGAACTTGACAACTATTGATGCACTCATTCAGCGGAAACAACCATTTGCCGTTTACCGTGTTCCCGGGGGAGAGATTTCCTCGTCTGTTGACAGAAGACACCGGAGCGGTCCGCTTGATTTACGATTTGAAAGAACTGAATGGACAAAGGGGATTTGTGATTGCTCCGTTCCGACCTAACGAGACTTGTCCCGATTGTTTGATTCAATCGATAAGTGGGGGCAACCTTTGCCTTCTTGACAGATGATACGGATGAAGCCGAACGGGAAATTGATCAAACCTATCCGACAGGAATCTTTTTTAACCCTTTGTTCAGAGAAGTATGCGTCCTGTTTTCATACATTTATCGAAGCCTTGCGTGATGCTACTTTTGATAAACTGGTGCTTTCCCGAAGTCTTACTATTGGAAAGCATCCGGAGTTTTCCCCTTCAGCCGTTTTTCGTGCTGCCTGTCAACGCTATATTCATTCTTATATTTATCTGTGTTACACTCCGCAGACAGGAATCTGGCTGGGAAGCACTCCCGAAATCATTTTATCGGGTGAAAAAGATGAATGGAACACAGTCGCCTTGGCAGGGACACAGCCTTTGCTGGATGGTAAACTGCCCCAAGAGTGGGATGATAAGAATCGGAAGGAGCAGGCTTATGTAGCTTCTTACATTCGTCGCCAGCTTCTCTCGTTGGGTATTCATTCTACAGAGAAGGGGCCTTATCCGGCTTATGCAGGTGCTTTGTCACATTTGAAAACCGATTTCCAGTTTTCATTGAAAGATAACAGAAATCTGGGAGATCTTCTGAAAGTTCTTCATCCAACTCCTGCCGTATGCGGACTGCCTAAAGAGGAAGCTTATCGGTTTATTCTGGAAAATGAGGGATATGACCGCAAGTACTATTCCGGTTTTATAGGCTGGCTGGATCCGGAAGGACGAACTGACTTCTATGTGAATCTGCGCTGCATGTATATTGAAGATGAACAGCTGACTCTTTATGCGGGCGGTGGATTACTATCTTCTTCGGAATTGAATGATGAATGGCAGGAAACGGAAAAGAAGTTGCAGACGATGAGGCGTACCTTCTTGTCTGCGACCCCGCCATAATGAAAATCATAAACTTTACTAATAACTATCATTATGTATTCGGATAAGAAAAATATACTCCAACTAGTTGCGCTGCTTGAGGCGCACGGGATTACGAAAGTTGTGTTGTGCCCCGGTAGCCGTAATACGCACCATTGTACATACTTTGTCTACTCATCCGAACTTCACTTGTTATCCTATGACGGATGAACGGAGTGCGGGCTATTTTGCAATGGCTGGCACTGCATGGCGGCAACCTGCTGCCATCTGTTGTACTTCCGGCACGGCGTTGCTCAATCTTCATCCTGCTGTAGCAGAAGCGTACTATCAGAATATTCCTTTGGTGGTCATCTCAGCAGATCGTCCCGCTGCCTGGATCGGACAGATGGCCGGACAGACAGTGCCACAACCGGGTGTGTTTCAAAAGCTGGTAAAGAAGTCGGTAAATCTGCCGGAGATTCATACGGAAGAAGATGAATGGTATTGCAATCGTCTGGTGAACGAAGCCCTGTTGGAAACGAAACATCATGGGAAAGGTCCGGTACATATTAACATTCCTATTTCCGAACCGCTGTTTCAGTTTACGTCGGACGCATTGCCGGAAGTACGTGTGATAACCCGTTATCAGGGATTGAATGTCTACGATCGCGATTATAATGATCTGGTCGACCGGATGAATAAATATCAGAAGCGAATGATTATCATCGGTCAGATGAACCTTATCTATCTGTTTGAGAAAAAGATATATCAAGTTATTATATAAACACTTTGCCTGGTTGACGGAACATATCGGCAATCAGACAGTGCCCGGTATTCCGGTAAAGAATTTCGATGCGGCATTTACGCCATGCCTGAGGAGAAGATCGATCAGATGACTCCCGAACTACTGATTACTTATGGTGGGCACGTCGTTTCCAAGCGACTGAAGAAGTTCCTCCGTCAGCATCCGCCCAAAGAGCATTGGCACATCTCGCCGGAGGGTGAGATAGTCGATTTCTACGGAGCATTGACAACCGTGATTGAGATGGACCCGTTTGAATTTCTGGAGAAGATCGCGCTTGATGGATAACCGGACTCCTGACTATCCCCGTGTGTGGGAGAACTATTGTAAGACCATCCCGAACCCGAATTCGGCTATTCCGAGATGTCGGCTATCGGTGCATTGATAAAGGCCTGCCGGAATCCTGTGCGCTTCATCTGGCGAACAGTTCTGTGATCCGCTATGCCCAGTTGTATTCCGTTCCTTCCACTGTTCAAGATTTGTTGTAACCGGGGAACGAGTGGTATTGAAGGATCGTTGTCTACGGCAATAGGATATGCCGCAGCTTCCGATAAACTGAATTTCATAGCTATAGGCGATCTTAGTTTCTTCTATGACATGAATGCTTTGTGGAATATCAATGTCCGTCCCAATTTACGTATTCTTCTGTTAAATAACGGAGGGAGGGGAAATATTCCATACATTAGCCGGACTGGATATGTCGGGTACTTCGCATAAGTATATCACAGCTGTTCATAAAACATCTGCCAAAGGCTGGGCGGAAGAACGCGGATTTCTTTATCTGCAAGGCAGAGAATGAGGAACGGAACTGGCAGAAACCATGCAAATCTTCACCCAACCGGAAGAAAAGGAACGTCCGCTTCTGATGGAAGTATTCACCAATAAGAACAAAGATGCGCGCATGCTGAAAGATTATTATCATCAACTAAAACAAAAATAGATTATGCCAACACAAAGAGAGTGGACAACCATCAGAGAATACGAAGATATTCTCTTTGATTACTATAATGGGATTGCCCGTATTACAATTAACCGTGAACGTTATCGAAACGCTTTCACTCCGACCACAACGGCAGAGATGAGCGACGCACTGCGTATCTGTCGGGAAGAAGCGGACATTGATGTGATAGTGATCACAGGTGCCGGAGACAAAGCTTTCTGTTCGGGTGGTGACCAGAATGTGAAAGGGCGTGGCGGGTATATCGGCAAGGACGGTGTTCCCCGTTTGAGTGTTTTGGACGTGCAGAAGCAAATCCGTAGTATTCCTAAACCTGTAATTGCTGCTGTCAACGGCTTTGCCATTGGAGGCGGACACGTACTCCATGTGGTATGTGATTTATCCATTGCCTCGGAAAATGCAATCTTCGGTCAGACAGGCCCTCGCGTGGGTAGCTTTGACGCCGGATTTCGGTGCGTCTTACCTGGCGCGGGTGGTAGGACAGAAAAAAGGCGCGCGAGATATGGTTCCTCTGCCGCAAGTACAATGCACAGGAAGCTTTGGATATGGGACTGGTCAATAAAGTCGTTCCATTGGAGCAACTGGAAGATGAATATGTGCAATGGGCGGAAGAAATGATGCTGCTCAGTCCGTTGGCTTTGCGTATGATTAAGGCCGGACTGAATGCGGAACTGGATGGTCAGGCAGGTATTCAGGAACTGGCAGGAGATGCGACATTGCTTTACTATCTGACAGATGAGGCTCAGGAAGGAAAGAATGCATTCTTGGAAAAACGCAAACCCAACTTTAAGAAATATCCGAAGTTCCCTTAATTTAAAGACATTCATAATGGAATGGACTGTAAAGTAGAAATTATTCCCCGGTTGCTTCATTTCAGGCAACCGGAAAATGAAATAGAAATTGTTCCCCGGTTGCTTCATTTCAGGCAACCGGCAGGAACTTCCCGAGGCATATATACTACACGTAAAGTCTGGTATCTTCACTTTACTTCTCCTGATTTTCCGGGTAGAGTGGGAATTGGAGAGTGCGCGCCTTTGCCCGCATTGAGTTGTGACGACCTTCCCGATTATGAAGTTATCCTGGCTAAAGCCTGTCGTCGGTTGGAAGAACGGCAGGGAAGGCTGGATGATAGACTCTTTGTGTGATTATCCCTCTATCCTGTTTGGCTTGGAAACGGCTATCTGGCATTTTTTGCAGGGAGTTGGGCATTGTCCGATACGGCTTTTTCACGTGGAGAGGCAGGTATTCCAATAAACGGACTGATTTGGATGGGAGACTTTGATAAAATGCTTGTCCAGATTGAGACAAAAATGAAAGGGGGATTTCGTTGCGTCAAGCTAAAAATTGGCGCTATTGACTTTGAAGAAGAATTGGCATTACTACGTCATATTCGTACCCCATTTTTCCTCTAAAGAAATAGAACTGCGTGTAGATGCCAACGGTGCTTTCTCTCCGGGTAATGCAATGGAAAAACTGAAACGTCTTTCGGAATTTGACATACATTCTATTGAACAGCCGATCCGCGCCGGTCAATGGGAGGAAATGGCACGTCTGACTTCCGAATCCCCCTTACCGATCGCATTGGATGAAGAGTTCATAGGCTGTAATACCTTGGAAGGAAAACAAAGACTTCTTTCAGCAATTCGTCCGCAGTACATTATTCTCAAACCTTCCCTTCATGGTGGGTTTACAGGGGGAGAAGAATGGATTGCAGAGGCAGAAAAGCGAAATATAGGCTGGTGGATAACCTCTGCTTTAGAGTCGAATATAGGTCTGAATGCCATCGCACAATGGTGCGCAACTTTTAACAATCCGCTTCCACAAGGATTGGGAACAGGAATGCTTTTTACTGACAATGTAGACATGTCCCTTGAAATAAGAAAAGACTGTTTGTGGTTTTGTAAATGACGACTCCCGACAATGATATTTGACCGGCAAAAACAACGTTTACTGTTAGAGGGAAGAGAATATACTCCCGATGATATAAGCAGACTTCTGGCAGAGGGCGAAAATGCATATCCTTCTGCCATACGAGATTTGTTCCTTTTTCTTCGTGAGTGGTTTAATGATTCACCCTTTATGAAGGTTCATACCTCCGGTTCCACTGGTACGCCTAAAGAATTAACCGTTCGTAAGGAGCAGATGATGCAGAGTGCACGTCTTACCTGCGAATTTTTAAATTTGCAACCGGGAGATCTGCATTGTGTATGAATCTTCGTTATATCGGTGCAATGATGGTAGTGGTGCGGTCTTTGATTGCAGGTCTGAATTTATTTGTCCGTCCTGCTACCGGTCATCCATTGGCGGATATCAACGAATCATTGAAGTTTGCAGCCATGGTCCCTTTACAAGTTTATAATACGCTTCAAGTTTCTGTAGAAAAGAACGGTTACAGCAAACGGATATTCTGATTATAGGAGGCGGAGCAGTTGACAGTGCTTTAGAAGCAGAAATCAAAAGACTTCCGGGAGCAGTTTATTCTACTTATGGCATGACTGAGACATTATCTCATATAGCCCTTCGCCGGTTGAACGGAGCATCAGCTTCAGAACACTATTATCCTTTTTCTTCCGTCAGGTTATCTCTGTCTTCTGAAAACACGTTGGTCATTGAAGCACCTCTTGTTTGTGATGAGGTTTTGCAGACAAATGATATGGCACGTATCTATTCCGATGGAAGTTTTATGATTTTAGGACGGAAAGATAATGTGATCAACAGTGGAGGAATTAAAATTCAAGCAGAAGAAATGGAGAAACGACTCCAGTCATTGATTGATGTACCCTTTGTCATCACTTCGGTTCCGGACCGGCGTTTGGGACAGGCTGTAACTTTATTAATAGAAGGACGGTTGCATTTGACAGCGATAGAAGGCAGGATACAGGCTGTGTTGGAACCGTATTATCGCCCCAAATATATCCGAATGGTTAATCATATCCCTCGGACGGAAAATGGTAAGATTAATCGTGCAGAGTGCCGCATTTTGGCACAGAACTTACATCTCGGGGAAAGGAAGAATAAGAGTAAAGGTAGATAGTCTTTCAGTTCATTGCGCAAAAGTTCCATTGTCTTTTGCTTGTACCGGTTGATGGATTTTACACTGAGGTTCATCTCTTCTGCAATCTCTGCATGTGTTTTACCTTCGAAGAAACTTTTGTGAAAAACTGTGCGATAGTTTTCCGGGAGTTTGTTCAAAGTATCGTATAGCATTCTGTATAACTCATCGAGTGTATATACACTATCTGATTCTGTTTCATAGAGAGGAGCTTTCTTCTGGATTGTTTCGGCATAACTCCATTCATACTCCTGATGTTTCAGAAAGTTCAGGCAACTGTTTTTTACACACATCTTTATATATCCCAATGCTGTGTTCGATTGTAGGTCGAAAGAATCTGTATCCAGCTTGTCCCATAAAGAGGTGAATACATCCGAAACGATGTCTTCGCGGGTTTCCTTATCATCTACAAATCTTTTTGCATACAGACAGAAAGGGGCGTAATAATCCTCATAAAAGTTGTTTGAAAGCCCGTTCCTTAGTCTGTCTGGAAAAAGATATTTTCATTATTTAGAGGTTCTGTAGTTTTTCATTTTGCTGCAAATATATAATAAGATAATCATCATTACCTAAAATATCCTTTCTTTTTTTGTTTTTGGTATGAAGCTGTAGAAAATAAGTTAGCTTGAAAAATAAAATAAAAAAAAACTTTGTTTTGCCTGTCCCTTTTCGATTACCTCAGTTGTACTATTAGTGTAATTGCAATTAAAAGATAAGATTTTGAAAGAGAATATGGAAAATATGAATCCGGAATCATTGCTCCGTAAAGCACAGGCATTAGGAGAAGACATTAAAGAAATGGAGTCCATTGATGTGCTGGGCGCCTATCAACAGGCACAAACCAAAATAAAGACAAACAGAAGAAGGAGTATGTATAATCAACTGATGCGTTATGCTGCATTCTTGACTATACCTTTATTGCTTTCTTCTTTGGTTTTGGGATATTTATATTGGGGAGCGACGGATACCGAAGAAAAATATGCTGAAGTTGTGGCAGCTACAGGCTCAATTATTCGTTATGAACTTCCTGACCATTCGGTGGTCTGGTTAAACTCCGGTAGTACTCTCCGTTATCCTACCGTTTTTAAGAAAGATAACCGTAATGTAGAATTGAAGGGTGAAGCCTATTTTGAGGTAGAGGCAGACCGGGAACGGCCCTTTTACGTAAATACTCCTGCCGGGTTAAGCGTCTATGTTTACGGAACAAAATTTAATGTAAATGCTTACGAAGATGATAATAGTATAGAGACGGTATTGGAGAAAGGTAAAGTAAACGTTATTTCACCTGATGGAAAGACGACTGTTCAGTTGGCTCCGGGAGAACGATTACTTTATAACAAGGCGGATCAGAAGTTGATGAAAGGAAAAGTGGATGTGTATGAAAAGGTGGCGTGGAAAGACGGTAAACTGATATTCCGAAATGCTGAGTTGGATGAGATATTCAAACGGCTGGCACGGCATTTTAATGTAGATATTCAGTTTAATAATATATCAGGGAAGGAGTATAAATACCGCGCCACTTTCCGTAATGAAACACTGCCGCAAATATTGGATTATCTGGCTAAGTCTGCTGCCTTGAAATGGAGAACCGAGGAAGCGGTACAACAGGCAGATGATGCATTTACAAAGAAAAAAATAATTGTAGATTTATATTAGTAACCATAAAAATGAGAATAGCCTATGAGATAACACAAAGATCGTAAAAAAAGGAAGAAAGCCTGCTACCAACAGCTGTCTTCCCCCAAATTTTCAGATTCGCGGTAAGGAGTCTTGCAAACGCTAACCGGAATCAAACCTTAGTTCATTATAGTAATAAACTTTAGTCAGCTACAAATGTATGAAAAAAATCATTCATTTATTGCATTATGTCCTAAATATGCTTTAAATCTAAAACTTCCTTTAGTTATGAGGATTAGTCTAACACTACTTTTTGCAGTCGTATTGCAACTTTCCTGCAGCAAATGGCTATGCCCAACGAACGCATGTTGCCATTTCGATGAACAATGTATCTGTAGAACAGGTATTGAACAAGATAGAGGAAAGTTCGGATTATGTGTTCCTTTACAATGATAAAACGATTCAGAAGAATCGTATTGTTTCTGTGAGAAATAAATCCGGTAAGATTCTGGATATTCTAGATGATATTTTTAAGGGGACCGATATCACGTATACCGTAGTTGACAAACAGATTATTTTGTCGACCAATAAGATGCAACTTGTTCAGCAGGAAGGACAAATCCAGGTAAAAGGAGTTGTGAAAGATGCTGGCGGAGATCCCTTGATCGGTGTGAATGTTAAAGTGAAAGATTCTACGGTCGGTACTATTACTGACATAAACGGAAATTTCTCGTTGCAAGCTAAAAAGGGAGATGTTCTGGAAGTATCCTATGTGGGATATGCCACGAAAACTGTAAGGGTTCAGAATGCGCAGGTTTTGAATATTGTGCTGACTGAGGATACGGAAGTACTGAATGAAGTCGTTGTTACTGCACTGGGCATCAAGAAGGAAGCCAAATCATTGTCTTACAATGTACAGCAAGTGAGTAATGATGAGATTACACGCATTGCCGATGCCAACTTCGTCAACAACCTGAATGGTAAGGTTGCCGGTGTTACGATCAACTCATCTTCAGCCGGTGTAGGCGGTTCTTCACGTGTTGTGATGCGTGGTACCAAATCCTTGAATGGTAATAACAATGCTCTTTATGTAGTCGATGGTATTCCGATGAGTGATATGAGTGCAGCTTCTACGCAGCCTACGGATTCATACGAAGGTGCCGGTCAGTCCGGTGATCCTATTTCCGGTCTGAATCCCGAGGATATCGAGAGCATATCCGTTTTGAGTGGACCGTCAGCTGCTGCTCTTTACGGTAGTGCCGCTGCCAATGGTGTTGTGATGATTACTACTAAAAAAGGTAGGGAAGGACGTACTTCAGTCAGCATATCCAATAATACGACTTTCTCAGCTCCTCTTGTTTTGCCTGAGTTCCAGAATACTTATGGGCAGACCGAAGTAGGTAGTTACTACAGTTGGGGCAGCAAATTGAATACACCGAGCAGCTATGATCCTAAAGATTTCTTTCAGACGGGCGTAAATGTAACCAATGCGGCCAGTCTTTCTACAGGTACTGACAAGAATCAGACTTACTTATCTTTAGGTACTACGAATGCCAACGGTATTATTCATAATAATGACTACGAGCGTTATAATGTTACCGTCCGTAATGTTGCCAAGATGTTGAAAGATAAGCTGACTCTCGACCTGAGTTTTATGCTTAGCTCTGTAAAAAGAGCAGAACATGACCTCTCAGGGACTTTATTATAACCCGCTGGTTCCTCTTTATCTGTTTCCCGCGGGAGATGATTTCTCGAAGGTTCAGGCATATCAGCGTTACGATTCAGAGCGAAACTTACTGACCCAGTATTGGCCTTACAGTACCAGTCTGGCTTTGCAGAACCCGTATTGGATTACCGAGCATATCAAAATACCTAATCATAAGAACCGTTATATGGCTACTGCATCGGCAAAATATGATTTTGCTGACTGGATTAATGTGACAGCCCGTGCCAAGATGGACCGCAACAACGAGCGCCGTGAACGTATGTATGATGCAGGAACGAACACCTTGTTTGCTTCAAAATATGGTTACTACTCCAAGAGTAATATTGAAAATCAGCAGATATACGGCGAACTGTTACTGAATATCAATAAGTACTTTGTTGACAATACCCTTAATTTAACGGCCAATGTGGGAGCAAACTTCGAAAACAATGATTATCAGTCCGATTATTTCGGAGGTAAGCTGAAGTCAGTGGCCAACCTCTTTACTTTTGGAAACGTGGACACTTCGGAGAAGAACCTGGCTAATCAATATGGCTATCATTTGAAGAAACGTGCTATATTCGGCAGCGCGCAAATCGGCTATAAATCTATGGCTTATCTGGATGTGACGGCTCGTAATGACTGGTCGTCTACCTTCAAAGGCACGAATACCGGTTCTTTCTTCTATCCGTCTATCGGTCTTTCGGGGATTATCACAGATATATTCCGTTGCAGTACGGATATTATGCCATACATGAAAGTACGTATTTCTTATTCGGAAGTAGGTAATTCACCGGACGTATTTCTGGCCATTCCGACTTATGCGTTGGTCGATGGAGTTCCTGTTACCCAGTCCCGCCGTCCTAACCCCAATCTGAAGCCGGAACGTACCAAATCATGGGAAGCCGGATTTAACTTTGTGTTCTTCAAGAACAGTTTGAGGCTGGACGGATCTATCTATCAGTCACGCACTTATAATCAGTTCTTCGAGCGTACCCTTTCTTCCACTACCGGTTATAAGTCGGAAGTTGTCAACGGTGGTCGTGTAGATAATAAAGGTATTGAATTGTCTTTGCGCTTTGAAGATAAATGGGGAGATTTTGGCTGGAGTTCTTATCTGACATATTCATTAAACAAGAATAAGGTAGTGGAATTGCTGCGCAACTATGAAGATCCTTATACGCACGAACTTACTTCTTTGGATAGAATTGATATGGGCGGGACAAGTATGTATAAAATGATACTGACAGAAGGCGGATCTATCGGTGATATTTATGTGAATACGCTTCGCACGGACGAACATGGAGCTATCTATGTCCATCCTTCGGACCAGGTCGTAGTCACTCAGCCCGACGAGTTTGTAAAAGCCGGTAACAGTGCTCCTAAATACAACCTCGGCTGGGGCAATACATTCAGTTATAAAGGTCTTTCATTAGGATTCCTGTTTACGGCACGTGTCGGTGGCGTAGTGGTATCGCAGACACAGGCAACAATGGATGCATACGGCTCTTCAAAGGCTACAGCCGATGCCCGTGATAATGGCGGAGCTATTGTCAACGGTCGTCCTATCGGCGCGGAAGATTACTATACGAAGATTGGAGGCGCCGGTGCTCAGGGGGGAATTGGCTCTATGTATACGTATAGTGCGACTAATGTCCGTCTGGCTGAGTTATCATTAGGCTATGATATTCCTATCAACAAGTATGTGGACTGGATTAAGGGTTGAACGTATCCTTCATCGGTAAGAATCTCTTCTTCCTTTATAGAAAAAGCTCCGTTCGATCCGGAACTGACAGCAAGTACAGGTACTTACTTTCAAGGTATTGACATGTTTATGTCACCAAGTCTGCGTAATTTGGGATTCTCTGTGAAAGTTAATTTCTAATCAAACTTATAAATTGTAGAAGATATGATATTAAATAAAATACGGTCATGGAACAAACTTTCCATTCTCGGGATATCTTTGATGTTATTGAATAACATTTCGTGTATCGACTATGAGGATAATGTAAATCCGAATGAAGTCACCGAGGAAATGATGGAAGCAGACAACCTGAAGACAGGTGCTTTCTTTTCGCAAATGCTGCGCCGGGTTGTTATCGTAAATGATGGCGACAAGCTCGATTCTGACTATCAGATTGCCCAGAACTTATCGCACGATCTCTATTCGGGCTACATAGCCGCTACTTTAGGGTCTACCAACCATAACGGACAGTATAACTTTCAGGAACAATGGGTAAATGCCACTTTTGATTATGCCTATACTGGCATTATGGCGCCGTGGCAAAGTATTCACAAGATAGCTACCGAGCAAGAGTTGCCGGAAGTTGACGCATTGGCTACTATCGTAAAAGTGGAAGGGATGCATCGTATTGCTGATACTTTCGGCCCTATTCCGTATGTAAACTATGGCTCTTCCAGCTTATACGACGCATTGGACTTGGTTTATAATAAGTTCTTTGAGGAACTGGATAATGCTATCGAAGTATTGAGCAATTATGTGAACGGAAATGTGGATGCCAAGCTGATGAGCGATTATGACTGTGTATATGGGGGTGATGTAGAGAAGTGGGTGAAGTTTGCCAATACACTGCGTTTGCGTCTTGCTATACGTGTCTCTTATGCGAATCCTACTTTGGCAGAAGCACAGGCAAAGAAGTCAATGGAAAACATGTTTGGCTTTATCGAAAGTAAAGCGGAACGTGCCGAGCTTTCGCATAACTCATTGGAATATCATCATCCGTTGCACGAGATCGCCTATAACTTCAATTCGGGCGACTGTCGTCCGGGTGCTACCATCGTAGCCTACTTGAACGGACTGAATGATTCACGAATCAGCTCTTATTTTACAACAGCCGGCGACGGTGAATATCATGGCGTACGTATCGGTATCACCACAAGCAACATGAGCAACTATCAGGGTAATAAGATCTCTAACCTGAATATCAACCGTGCTTCCACTCCGGTAGTATGGATGACTGCTGCCGAATCGTTCTTCCTGCGTGCCGAAGGTGCATTACGTGGCTGGACGATGGGTGGTACAGCCAAATCATTCTATGAACAAGGTGTACGTATGTCGTTCGAAGAGAACAATGCTGCCGGTGTAGACGATTATCTGGCCGACAACACCTCGACTCCGGGTGCTTTTTGCAGATAATGTAGGTAGTGATAATTATACTTTCAGCAGCAGGGTTACTCCTGCATGGGATGATAATGCCGATTTTGAGGGACAGTTGGAACGTATCATCACACAGAAGTGGATTGCCATTTATCCCGACGGTCCTGAAGGATGGAGTGAATATCGTCGTACAGGCTATCCGGAAGTTATTCCTGTAGTGAGAAATAGCAGTAATGGAACGATTGATACCGAATTGCAAGTCCGCCGTCTGCCTTATACACGTGACGAGAAGATCAACAATGCCAGCGGCGTTGCCAGTGGTATATCGGCTTTGGGTGGTCAGGATACGGGTGGAACTAAACTCTGGTGGGACAAAAAATCCCGATAACAGGAAAATGGACATTGTTTAATTTTAAAAACACTAATTACAATGAAAACAAAAATAACAGGTTTACTGACTTTCCTTATCGGAACATTCTTTTTCTATAGTTGTGATACCGATGTGGAAGCGTTAGAAATTCAGAAAGCTCGAAAACATATGACGAGCAGTATTTTGAGAATCTGCGTGCCTTCAAGAAAAGCGATCATGAGATAAGTTATGCTTATTACGAAGCGTGGTCACCAATTGAAGGTGTGACAGGCTATAAAGATCCCGCATCGTGGGGTGAACGTATGGTAGGACTGCCAGACAGTATAGACATCGTAAACCTATGGATGGGAATACCGACAGCAGAGACACATCCGATAGCATATGCGGATATGCAATACTGTCAGCAGAAACTGGGTACACGTTTTGTCATGCATGCCGATGCTTCTCATTACAGACACCAGTTTACCATTGATGGTGTTGATTATGATCTGAGTCAAAATAAGGATGATGAAGCGATGGCTGCATACGCCAAATGGATTGTAAATCAAGTGTTGGAGCCGGGACTTGATGGAGTAGACGTCGACTGGGAAGGATGGAGCAGGCTCCGATCTGGTAAGGTTGATAAAGGAACTTGGCAAGTATTTTTGGTCCCGAAGGCGAACAACCGGACAAGTTGCTTATCGTTGACTATTTCAGTGGAACACCACCGACAGACATCATACCTTATTGTGATTATATCGTTCAACAAGCTTATAGTAATCAGGTCGGGTTCTTGACTCAACCCAGCAACTTTCCACCCGAGAAGATGATTTATTGTGAATCATTCGGAGTGTTCTATGCAGACGGAGGCCAACTGATGAACTATGCACGTTGGGAGCCATCGAAAGGTCGTAAAGGCGGCTGTGGAGTTTTCTTCTTGGGAAGAAACTATTACTCATCGTCAGGTATACCTTACAATGAGTTCAGGGAAGCCATTCAGATAATGAATCCTGCAATAAGTGAATAAATAATGAATAAATAAGAATCATGATGAAAACATATATATTTAAACATTCCTTATTGGGAGTAATAGTGGGTTTATCCATCTTGGGTTGTACGGAGGGTGATAAATTCGATTATAATAAAAATGTAGCTTTTATCACAGGAACGGAAACTACGCCCGTAACAAAGTTTGTAGTGGAGGATACCCCTTCTTCGTATGCAATTACTGCCTCTACCACAGACAAAGTAGATAAGGATGTGAATGTGAAGTTTGCGATTGACAGATCGTTGGTAGAGTCCTATAATCAAGAACATAATACTAAGTATTATGCAATACCGGATGGTGCCGCGGTTCTCGAAAATGCCGATGCCGTGATTCAGGCAGGCAAAGCCTTCTCTACACCGGTTACAGTCAAGGTTACTTCTACGGAAGATTTTGCCGAAGGGCGTGTATATGTCATTCCTGTCACTATGACGCAAGTGGAGGGGCTTGACATATTGAAACCATCGAAAACTATTTTCCTGCAGATATCCCGTGTGATTCATTTCACCTCATTGAATATCAGTAACACGAATCTTTATAGTAACTTTATTTTCTCGGATGATAAGAAGCAGGAATTATCCAACTTCACCTATGAGATCAAATGCTATTCTCAGGAGTGGCATCGTATAGCTCGTCTGTGTAGTTTCACTTCTGCGGACGAACAGCGTTCAAGCATGCTGCGATTTGGAGAGAATGGATTAGATATCAATGCTTTGCAGTGGGTAAGCCCCAGTGGCAGTATTGTGTCCAGCACCCGTTTTAGTACCGACCGCTGGTATATGATTTCTTTGACTTATGATGGCAGTAAACTGACTATGTATGTAGACGGAGTGAAAGATGCGCAAGGTGATGGTGACGGTAAACCGGTCGATTTCCAGCGTTTTGAACTGGGAATGTCGTGGACAGGATATCGCGGATCTCAGTATTTCCGTGGCCGTATTGCCGAAGTTCGTGTCTGGAACCGTGCTTTGAGTACAGGCGAACTACAGATGAATCTTTGTGGCGTTGATTCACAATCGGAAGGTCTGGTTGCATACTGGAAGATGAATGAAGGCGAAGGACACATCTTTAAAGATGCAACAGGACATGGCTATGATATGGACTGGACCAATACAGCCCGTGAAATAAATGAAGGGGCCGGACTGACTTATAACTTAAATTATAGCAGTGCTATAGCATGGGATAGTGATGATAATAATAGGTGTAACGAGTAATAAAATATGGAATAGCTATGAAAATAAATACATATATCTTAGGATTATTGACGGTAGCCGGACTATTTAGCTTTCAATCATGCGATGATGAGAGTTATGATGTTGTGGGTAATCCTGATAATTTAATTTATTTCCCTCCGAAAGGCCAGTTTAATAATACTTCAGCAGCAGTCGAAACCTTTACGGTGGTTTCTACGCCTGTCGGATATTTTGGTGATGAAGTTTACGCCAAGTTTGGAGTATCTGCTACTCGTCCCATGGATGGGAGTGCAACGGTGACTGCTGTTATTGATAATGGTTTGGTGGAAGCTTTCAATACGGAAAATGGTACGGAGTATAAAACGACCTCTGTAGCTGTTTTGCAGAGGGCATCTGTCAGTGTCGGTAATGGTTCTTATTTATCATCTGACTCTATAGAAGTCGTCATACCGGAAGAAAAGTATTCCGGTATGGCAGAAAAGGGAGCTTACTTGATACCTGTACGTCTTGAGTCGACAACAAAGGGAAAGGTGACCGTTACTAAAAACCTGGCTTATGTGGTAGTAAATCTGGAGGAAAGGCTGATTAAGGAAGATGCCGGCTCCGATGATATAAAAGGCGCAAAAGTGAGTGACCGCTCTGCATGGACGGCTACAACTACCGATTCTTCGGTAGATGCGAATTCGATAGCCCGCATTTTCGATGGAAATACCGGTTCTGGCGCGTCATTCTCCAATGAAGAGAATCCTACTTTTACGCTTGATATGAACGCTACAAATAATGTAACTGCTCTTTATTTTAAAAATTCATCCTCGAGTTGGGGTTCTTACTATAACTTTAGCAGAATTGGAGTAGAGTTGAGTACTGATGGAAACAACTGGACAGATGTGGGAGCTGCTGCTCCCGTAGTGGAGAACAATACAGATCAGTATATCATACTTTATGGTGCGGTTCCGGCACGGTATGTGAGGTTATCTTTGCAATGGAGCAATGGTAGCGGTTCATGGGGGGGATATTACCGTACCTTCAACGAGCTGGACGTTTATGCTGAATAAACGGAATTTTCGTATCTGATAGAGGAGGGGACAAAGTCAAATGGAGAAAAGAGAATTATTTGTCCCCTCTTATCTTTGGAAAATATTATGTTTGTACCATACTTGTAGATTATGAAAATATTGATTCTATCCATTACCTTTTTATTCCTTGTGCTCTTTCCTTCGATGGCGCAAGAGCCCCGGCTTTCTGACGAACTGGTGTTTGAAGAGCGCGTCTTTGATTTTGGAGAAATAAAGGAAGAAGACGGATTGGTTTCACATGAATTTGAGTTTAGGAATGTCAGTCAGAAAGTTCTTTCTATCAATGGGGTAACGAGTGGTTGTGGTTGTGTACAGTTTGAATATCCTAAAGAACCGCTTCGCCCCAATGCCACAGGGAAAGTGAAAGTGACTTACAATCCGGCTTACCGACCGGGATTCTTCAGTAAGGAAGTCGTTGTTTTGAGCAATAACAATGCGAACTACAACCGCATCTGGGTAAAGGGTACTGTCATTCCCTGCCAACATCCGGTATCGGAGAACTATCCGTATGAGTATGGTAGCGGACTTTGGATGAACTTTGAAGTAATGGCATTCGGCACGATAGGCAAAGGCGGTACGAAAACAATGAAACTGAAATACGTAAATGATACCGATCATGATATGCAACTGATGTTTGTGGTGATAGGTGGAAATACGGATATTAAGTTTACCAGTCCCCGCATGGTGAAAGCCCGTGAAGAAGGTGTGATGCCTGTTGAATATCAATATTCCGGCAGGTTTCCGGCTGTAACACGTGTCTATCCCGTGATCAACGGACGGGCACTCGTGAAACCGTTGGTGATAACATGTGCCGATCCGGTTGATTAGTAATATAATATTTCCTATCTTAGCACCGACAAATAAAATCATCTGAAAAGATAAAACTATAAATGAATCAAATACCATGAAGAAACCCCCAATCGTAACCAGCATTTCTACAGCAGTCTTTAGTCTATTTTTGGCAGGATGTCAGAGTGTTCCCGCACCGGAAGCTATTTTACCTGTTCCTCAGGAAAAGCAAGTAAATTGGCAGAAGATGGAAACTTATGCCTTTGTGCATTTCGGTCTCAATACTTTCAATGACCGCGAATGGGGATATGGCGACTCCGATCCGAAAACGTTTAATCCGGCTCGTCTGGACTGTGAGCAATGGGTGCAGACCTTTGTCAACTCCGGTATGAAAGGAGTGATCCTGACAGCCAAACATCACGACGGATTCTGCCTGTGGCCTACGCAACTGACAGAATATTGCATCCGCAACACTCCGTACAAAGACGGAAAAGGAGATATTGTTCGCGAACTTTCTGATGCCTGCAAGAAGTACGGTATCAAGTTTGCCGTTTATCTCTCTCCGTGGGACAGGCATCAGGCCAATTATGGTACGCTGGAGTATGTGGATTATTTCTATAAGCAGTTGAATGAATTGCTCACTAATTATGGAGACGTCTTTGAAATCTGGTTCGATGGTGCCAACGGAGGCGACGGCTGGTATGGCGGAGCAAAAGATGTACGTACCATCGACCGTAAAACGTACTATGATTATCCGCGAGCTTACAAGATGATTGATGAACTGCAACCACAGGCGGTGATCTTCTCGGATGGCGGACCCGGATGCCGTTGGGTAGGTAACGAGAATGGCTTTGCCGGAGCTACAAACTGGTCTTTCCTGCGTGCCGGAGAAGTTTATCCGGGCTATCCCAAGTATCGTGAACTGCAATATGGTCATGCCGACGGTAACCAATGGGTAGCTGCCGAGTGTGATGTTTCCATCCGTCCGGGATGGTTTTATCATCCGGAAGAAGATGATAAAGTAAAAACAGTCGATCAACTGACGGACTTGTACTATCGTAGTGTGGGGCATAATGCGACTTTATTATTGAACTTCCCGGTAGATCGTAACGGTTTGATTCATCCGACCGATTCATTGAATGCAGTTTCTTTCCATCAAAGAGTTCAGAAAGAGTTGGCAGATAATTTGTTGAGCAGTGCAAAAGTCGTAGCTTCCGATGAGCGTGGAGGAAAATTCAAGGTTCGTGCCGCAACGGATGGACAGTATGAAACTTATTGGGCGACCAACGACGGAGTGACTTCCGCTGATCTGACTTTTACTTTCACTCAGCCGACGAAGATGAACCGGGTGATGATTCAAGAGTATATACCTTTGGGGCAACGGGTGAAGTCTTTTGTTGTAGAATACAAGGAGGGAGACCAATGGCTGCCGGTTAAATGTAACGAGGAAACTACCACCGTAGGCTACAAACGTCTGTTACGCTTTGAAACGGTCGAAACGGAAGAACTGCGCATAAGGTTTACCGATGCCCGCGGATGCTTGTGTATCAGTGAGGCAGGAGCTTATTATGCACCCGATGCAACGGAGAATTATACATCGGCAACTTCAGAATTGAGGACTTTCCCTTTGCGATTTTAGGGGTGGATGCAGAAGAAGCAAAGAAATGCAGTGACAAAAACGATCAGACTACCGCTCTTATCTCAGGGAAAGAAATCGTGATTGACCTTGGCGAAAATCGTACCATTCATTCATTTTACTATTTGCCTGACCAAAGTGAATACAGTAAAGGGCTGATTTCATCGTACGAACTGTCTGCCGGTACTACCGAAGAGACGATGCAAGTCGTAGCTCAGGGAGAATTTTCGAATATCCGTAATAATCCGATTCTTCAGAATGTGTACTTTAGTCCGGTTGAGGCTCGCTATCTTAGGTTAAAAGCGACTCGAATGGTGGATGAAAGCGATTCTTTGGGAATAGCGGAGATAGGATGTCAATAATCTCTCTCTAGAATACTTTTTGTTTTATCTGCACCATCTGTCACCAGCCTTTTTATTGGTTTGATTTAATGTGGTGTATAGTGTTGCAGATACTTGTTGCAGATGTGTTGCAGATAAATTATCTGCAACATAAGGGATTGTTATATCTCAGTGCGGTCTCTTGGTGCATTCTTTTTGAATGAATAGTACCTTTGATTTGTTTCAACCGGAGGAACATTTAGTTTCATGCCTTGAAACTAATAGTTTCAAGCGTTGAAACCAAAAGTTTCAAGTAATGAAACTAAATGTTTCTTCCCAATGAAACTAAAGTTTCTCCTGCTTGAAACTAAAGTTCCATCGCATGAAACAACAATGGAACCTGCGGGAAGTTATTTTTATATTATATCATATAGCATTATGACACAGCGATTATCTATTTTAATTATAGGATTGATAATGAATATCGGGGCTTTTGCCCAATCCTCTCTGCCACCTTATAAAAATCCGCTCCTGTCTGTTGACGAACGGGTGAAAGATTTGCTTTCACGCATGACTTTAGAAGAAAAGGTCGGGCAACTATTATGTCCTCTTGGCTGGGAAATGTACGAAATAAAGGACGATGAAGTACATCCTTCTGAAAAGTTTAAAAAACTAATAAAAGAAAAGAACGCAGGTATGCTGTGGGCGACTTATCGTGCTGATCCCTGGACTAGGAAGACCCTGGAGAACGGACTTCGCCCCGAACTGGCAGCCAAAGCCGGTAATGCATTGCAGAAATATGCAATAGAAAATACCCGTTTGGGTATTCCCGTATTTTTGGCTGAAGAAGCACCTCATGGACATATGGCGATTGGGACAACAGTCTTTCCTACCGGCATAGGGATGTCGGCAACTTGGTCGCCGGCATTGATAGAAGAAGTGGGAAAGGCGATTGCTAAAGAGATTCGTTCACAGGGTGCGCATATAAGTTATGGGCCTGTACTGGATTTGTCTCGTGACCCTCGCTGGTCGCGTGTAGAGGAAACCTTCGGCGAAGATCCCGTATTGAGTGGACGCTTGGGAGCCTGCGATGGTCACGGGATTAGGAAGCGGAGATTTATCCCGGGAGCATGCTACCATAGCTACTTTGAAGCATTTTCTGGCTTATGCGGTGCCGGAAGGCGGACAAAACGGAAACTATGCATCAGTAGGGGCCCGGGACCTGCATGAGAACTTCCTTCCTCCTTTTCGGGAAGCGATAGAGGCAGGAGCACTCTCTGTGATGACTTCTTACAATTCAATAGATGGTATTCCCTGTACGGCAAATCATTATTTGCTGACACAATTATTACGTAATGAGTGGAAATTTCGTGGATTTGTTGTTTCCGACTTATATAGTATCGAAGGTATTCACGAAAGTCATTTCGTTGCTTCCACTATGGAAGAAGCGGCTGTACAGGCACTATCTGCCGGAGTCGATATAGATTTGGGTGGTGATGCGTTTATGAATCTGTTGCAAGCTGTCAGGTCTGGAAAACTGGATGAAACGCAGATTAATGCAAGCTGTAGACCGGATATTACGGATGAAGTTTGAAATGGGATTGTTTGAACATCCTTATGTAAATCCGAAAACGACTACGAAAATGGTGCGTAATAAGGAGCACGTCAAACTGGCACGCAAAGTAGCGCAATCGTCTGTAGTATTGTTGGAGAATAAGAATTCTATTCTTCCTTTAAGTAAGAAAATAAAAAGAGTGGCGGTCGTCGGACCGAATGCAGACAATCGTTATAACATGCTGGGAGACTATACAGCACCACAAGAAGATAAGGACATAAGAACCGTATTGGATGGAGTTATCTCTAAACTCTCTCCCTCCAGAGTGGAGTACGTGCGTGGATGTGCTATCCGTGATACTACTGTGAATGAGATAGCGGAGGCAGTTGAAGCAGCACACCGTTCGGAAGTCATAATAGCGGTAGTAGGAGGCTCCAGCGCACGTGATTTCAAGACGAGCTATCAAGAAACGGGCGCGGCAATCGCAGACGAAAAGAGCATCAGCGATATGGAATGTGGTGAGGGCTTTGACAGGGCTACTCTGACCTTACTGGGAAAACAGCAGGACTTGCTGAATGCACTGAAAACCACCGGAAAACCATTGATTGTTGTCTATATAGAAGGGCGCCCGTTAGACAAAGTCTGGGCATCCGAGTGTGCCGATGCATTGCTGACCGCTTCTTATCCGGGGCAGGCAGGAGGGTATGCAATAGCTGATGTTTTGTTTGGAGATTATAATCCTGCCGGACGATTGCCGGTTTCCGTCCCCCGTTCTGTTGGACAGATACCTGTCTATTATAATAAAAAGCTCCTCGCAATCATGATTATGTCGAAATGGCCGCTTCTCCGCTCTATGGTTTTGGCTATGGTTTGAGTTATACCACTTTCGAATATTCGGATTTGCAAATAACACAGAAATCCCCTTTGTCATTTCGAAGTCTCATTTATCGAAACTGTTACTTCGTCTCCGGCTTGAGAAGCGATAGATAAGATCTTACGTTCTTCACCAATCAGATAGCTGATAGACTGCAGAATGTTATTCAATGCTTGTTCGCCGTTGCTTACCTTATCCACTTCATTGATGTTTGCCACTTTCAGATAGTCGCTGAATTTGTTAGCCGGAGTTCCTCCCAGCATTAAGATACGTTCTGCGATTTCGTCCACCTTTTCAGCGGTGTCGTCATACATCTTTTCGAATTGACTGTGAAGTACGAAGAAATTATGTCCCTTGATATTCCAGTGGAAACCGCGAAGGTTGGTGTAATACACTTGGAAGTCTGCCAGTAATTGCTGCAAAGATGCTACTACGTTGTTTGCTCCCGATTCGTTCAATTTGATAAATTCTAAAGTTTTCATATTCTTCTATTTTTAATGATTTATACTCGTTCTCTTTTTTTCTGTACTGCAAAGATAAGGCGTAAAATGCTTGCTGTCAAACTGAAAATTTCTATCTTTGCATAGATGAAATCTATAACTTAATCAGATTTGATAGATGACGATACAACAATTAGAGTATATTCTAGCAGTAGACCAGTTTCGGCATTTCGCCCGGGCAGCTGAATATTGTCGGGTGACGCAGCCTACTTTGAGTGCAATGATTCAGAAACTGGAAGAGGAATTGGGAGTAAAGCTGTTCGACAGGACAGTGCAACCCGTTTGCCCGACACCTATCGGGCAGAAAGTGATAGACCAGGCTCGCGTGATTCTGGCGCAGGCAGCTCAAGTGAAAGAAATTATCAGTGAAGATAAACAGTCATTATCAGGCGTATTCCGCTTGGGAGTATTGCCAACCATCGCTCCCTATTTGCTTCCTCGCTTTTTTCCTCAACTGATGGAAAAGCATCCGGAACTGGACATCCGTGTCACGGAAATGAAAACACAGGATATTCAGCAGGCTTTGCATGCCGGTGAACTTGGATGCGGCAATCATTGCAAGCAAATTGGAGGACACATTCTTGACAGAAGAAACTCTTTTCTATGAGCAATTTTACGGGTATGTGTCACGAAAAGAATCGTCTTTCAAGCATGAAGTAATCCGTACTTCCGATATAACGGGCGAACACCTCTGGCTGTTGGACGAGGGGCATTGTTTCCGTGACCAGCTGGTACGTTTCTGCCAGATGGAAACGGTAAAAGTCAGCCAGATGGCTTACCGGCTGGGAAGCATGGAAACGTTTATGCGTATGGTGGAAAGCGGGAAGGGGATTACCTTTATTCCCGAATTGGCAGTGACGCAATTGACGGAGGAACAGCGGCAGTTGGTACGTCCGTTTGCCATTCCCCGACCTACACGGCAAGTGGTACTGGTTACAAATAAAGATTTTATTCGCCACAGCCTTTTTATCTGTTTTGAAAGAAGAAATAAAGGCGGCAGTTCCTAAAGAAATGTTGTCATTACAATCTATTCAATGTTTGTTGTGAACTGATACTGATATTTGTCGGACTATTATGTTTGCCGGAGTTTGTTCTATTCCGGCTTTTGTTTTCTTGAACCATTCACTTATTTCGGTCCCTTTGAAATAGATAATCAAGGAGCTGACGATCACGACCATTCCGGCAACGGTACTGAATGTCGGATATTCTCCCGGGAGCATTATCCAGCTAAGGACTGCACCCAGAATCGGATTGATCAACCGGCACATATTGATGTCGCTGACTTTGGCGCCTTTACTTTGTAAAGCGATAAACCAGAAGCTGAACGCAAAAACCGAGATAAATACCAGTATGGCAAGGCTGGACATAGAATCCGGCAGGTTTCCCGATAAAGGAGTGATATCCTTCCGTGCCCAAGCCCACCATATATATAAGCAGTCCTCCGAAAAACATCTGTACAGCATTCAGGAAAATAGGGTTTACCTTACCCTTATCTTCTGATACGGAGATCGCGGAATACCCCTGAAAAATGATACTAAGCAGTAAAAGTACAATACCCGTGATCCCTTTCCAGTCGAGTGGTGCGCCATTGCTGCCCATACCTACGATAAGTAACAGGCCGATGAGGCTGATAATAAGACTAATGATTTTGTGAATATTCAGCCGGTCATTGCTTGCCAGCAAGATGAGCTAACAGTACATTGATCAGTGGCGTCATTCCCATAATAATGGAAGAAATAGCTCCGCTTACGAAATCGACACCAAAATAGAAAGCTGTGTACCCCATAAACATATTAATCAGAATCAAATTCAGAAACAATTTACTGTGTTGCCGAATCTCCTTCCACATACCCTTGTGCCAGGTATAAGCGAAAAGAATGATACCTACGGTAGTAAATCGGATACCTGCAAAGTTCATAGGAGAAAAGTCATAGCTCAACCCTTGTTTGATGAACGGATTGACGATAGCCCATAGTACAGAAGCCAATATGGCGTAAAAAAGTCCTTTCTTCATTTTATTTGCTAGTCTTTTATTCAAAAATGCTGCAAAGATACAAATAATTAGGTAGATGCGTTTTGTTTCTTTGGGATAATTCTTTATATTTGGCAAATCAACCATTTATATAATAGTTATGAAAAAATACATTGCAGAAATGATTGGGACGATGGTACTCGTTCTTATGGGATGCGGAAGTGCTGTTTTTGCCGGTAGTGTAACAGGTACAGTAGGTGCTGGCGTGGGAATGGTCGGCGTAGCTTTGGCATTTGGACTTTCAGTAGTGGCGATGGCGTATGCTATCGGAGGTATCTCGGGATGTCACATCAATCCTGCTATTACATTAGGAGTGTTTTTGACTGGTCGTATGAATGGAAAAGATGCAGGTATGTATATGATTTTCCAGGTAATCGGAGCTATTATCGGTTCGGCTATTCTTTTTGCATTAGTTACTACCGGTGGTCACGACGGGCCGACAGCGACCGGTTCCAATGGTTTCGGTGATGGCGAAATGTTACAGGCATTTATTGCGGAAGTCGTATTTACTTTCATTTTCGTATTAGTAGTGCTCGGATCTACCGATTCGAAGAAGGGGGCAGGCAATCTGGCAGGACTTGCCATCGGTTTGACTCTTGTATTGGTACATATTGTATGTATCCTATTACGGGTACCTCCGTCAATCCGGCACGTAGTATCGGTCCGGCATTATTCCAGGGTGGAGAAGCGTTGTCGCAGTTGTGGCTGTTTATCATTGCACCTTTTGTGGGAGCTGCTTTGAGTGCGGTGGTGTGGAATTATTTTGGAGATAAGAAATAACTTTTTAGAAGAAAGAATATAAAATATACTTAAAGAATAAAAGAGGGCGACAGTTTCACAACTACCGCCCCTCTTTTTGCGTAATTAATATATTATATTAAAAAAGAGTGTGTTTTTTCACAGCAGAATTAATAAATCAGGGAAATTTACTTTATAATTCTTTTTCCGTCATATAAAGTTGCTGACACGGATATTCAGTCCCTTCTTTCCCTCTATCCGGTCTTCTATCTTATCCAGTTTGAAAGATACATATCCCTCGCCCAAATGGTGGGATAATCACTTTCACTGTTGTGACGGAATTCCAGATTGATATATTCGTCATCGGCACTATCTTCGTTTTCAGCAGCGGGAGCAGTTTCTTCCTTTGTCGTTGATCACTAGATTCAGGAAATGTTTCTTATCCTCGCTATGCGTACCGTAATATTGGAATTCGATTGTCAGATATTTCTTGTCCTGGGTGATCCACATATAAGTCGTGTTGATTTTATCGTCTCCGATTTTCTCTTCGTCGTTGTCATCTTCACCCATTGTGACGATGTCTTTTGGTTAAGATTGGATTGATACCTTTCACCTGAATATTAAAGTCGTATCCATTCACAGGCTCTTCCAGCTCGTTGAATATCACAAAAGCTCTTTGTCCTTCCACCCAATCTTTATTACTCCATCCTTTGCGTTGCTGGGATACATCTTTTTCCCGTCATCCAAAGTGAAATAAAATTCCTTGCTATCCTGGCTAATCATATTGATGGTGCTGATAGCCAGAAGATCGGACGGGTTGTCATCGTCGTCCAAACATGACTGGAGAATCGGCATGGTGGTCATAACAGCAATTATAAATGCAATGAATTTAAATTTCTTCATATACTTACTAGGTTTTAGATTTTATAATATTTATGTTTTCTGTAGTGAAAATGCAAGAGGATAGAAAATATTGCATTTGGATCTGTTAAAGAAACAAAAGTTGCAAAAGAGTTGTTCTCTCTGTGCAGTATTTCTATCTTTGCTGCATTTATAAGATAAACACGTGTATAAGCAAATGGAAGAAATTGAGTTGTCGGAACAATGTAGGCTGGGTAATAACCGAGCCCGCAAAGAATTGTATGAGCACTATGGAGGGCGTTTGCTTGGCGTCTGTCTACGCTATACCGGCGACCGGGATACAGCTCAGGATCTGCTTCACGATGGTTTTTTAAAGATATTCGATTCGTTCGATAAGTTCACCTGGCGGGGTGAAGGCTCATTGCGGGCCTGGATGGAACGGGTGATGGTCAACACAGCTTTACAGTATCTTCGCAAAAGTGATGTGATCAGTCAGTCGACACCTTTGGAGGAGTTCCCGAAGAATATGAAGAGCCGGATGCTTCTGATGTAGAAGCCATTCCACAGAGAGTGTTGATGCAGTTTATAGAAGAACTACCTGCAGGATATCGTACAGTGTTTAACCTTTATACATTCGAAGACAAATCGCATAAAGAAATCGCACAGGAATTAGGTATTAATGAGAAATCTTCGGCTTCGCAGCTATTTCGTGCGAAAGTGTATTAGCAAAAAGAGTAAAAGAATGGATAATGCATAATAGATAGAAATGGAAGAGAAAGAATTGTGGATGAATAAGTTGAAGGAGAAGCTCGCAGATTATTCCGAGCCGCTACCGGCTTCCGGTTGGGAACAACTGGAAAAAGAGCTTATGCCTCCTGTGGAGAGAAGATATATCCTTATCGTAAATGGACGGTAGCGGCTGCGGCTGTCATTTTACTGGCTGTGGTTTCGTCGGTAAGTCTGTATTTTCTAGGTACGCCCGCCGCGGACGAAATACGTCATACGCAAGACCCCTGCATTGGCTTCCGTACCGGACGCATTGCCGCGGTGCAACAGCCGGATGCGCAAGGTGCAACGGCAGATCCTGTGTCGCGTCCGGTATGCTAAAGAAGACCGTTTGGCGAAAACAGAACAGCAATATTTCCGAACAAAATACGTATACTGATCAACCTGTTATTCAGAATGAAGATGAGTTTCCGGCAACAGATGATAAAAAACCTTTGATAACGCTCAAAAAAAGAAGGAGACAAAGAAAAACCGGTGAAAGACGCGAATGCTGGCAAAAAAAGCAAGCGTTGGAAACGGAAGAACCGAAACAACAGACCGCGTCGTCCTTCCGGTAAAGACAAACTTCATATTCCGACAGAAAAAAGATCTTCTCAAAAGGGAACTTGGTCAATGGGACTTGCCGTCGGTAACTCAGGTGGTGCTTCTACGGAGTTAGGGGATCGGGCATTCCTTCTTATATGTCCCGTGTGAGCATGGTATCGGTTTCGAATGGTTTGCTGAGCATACCGGAAGATGACCAAACGTTGGTTTTCGAAGATGGAGTACCTTACCTGCGTCAGGCAAAACAGGTGGTTGACATGAAACATCATCAGCCTATCTCTGTGGGAGTATCCGTCCGTAAAAGCTTGGGTAAAGGTTTTTCTGTTGAAACAGGATTGACTTACACTGCTTTCTTCGGATGCAAAGTTTGCGGACAGCGACCAGAAGACAGAACAGAAACTACATTATCTGGGTATTCCGTTAAAAGCAAACTGGAACTTCCTTGATAAGAAACTGGTCACTCTTTATGTTTCCGGTGGAGGTATGGTAGAGAAATGTGTTTATGGTAAGCTAGGCACCGAGAAGGAAACTGTGAAACCTTTGCAATTCTCCGTCTCCGGTGCAGTCGGCGTACAGTTTAATGCGACGAAACGGGTAGGTATATACATAGAACCCGGTGTTGCTTATTTCTTTGATGATGGTTCGAGCGTACAGACTATCCGCAAGGAAAATCCGTTTAATTTCAATATACAGGCGGGTATCCGACTTACTTATTAGTCAATATAGTTGAGCTATATATTTTAAAAAGCGATATTTTACCAATAACGGTTAAAATATCGCTTTTAAAGTTTTATATGCAGAAACTCTGCTGAAAAATCGGAAATCTGAGAAAATATTAATAATATTGTCAAACTTTATACCTTTGTTTCAAAAAATACGACACTATGGTTGATTTTTCAGATGAAAAGTTCTTATTAGACGAGATCAGAAAAGGTAATAATCAGGCATTTGAATATCTTTTTAAGGCTTATTATCCCGTTTGCGCGGCTATGCTATTCGTTTCGTGGAAGATGAAGAAACGGCTCGTGATATTATTCAAGAGTGCTTCTTGCGTTTCTGGGAGAAGCAGGGCATTGCTGTCGGCAGTATCGGTCACATCTTTGCTTTTTGCGATGGTACGCAATGGATGCCTGAATTATTTGAAGCATCTTTCCATTGTCGAGAAACATCAGATAGAATATCTTGCATCCATTGATGGTGAAGAAAGGCTCTATTATGCCGACTTCACACTAGATGCAGAGCACAAACTACTATATGACGAATTACAGGAACAAATCAACCTTGTCATTGGGCAGCTGCCCGAGCGTTCGCGGGAAATCTTTCTGATGAGCCGTTTCAAAGGACTGAAGAATCGTGAAATTGCAGATAAACTTCAGATATCGACTACGGCAGTCGAGAAGCACATAGCGAAAGCATTGAAAAGCTTCTCCAAACACTTCAAAGACAAGTATCCGGTAGACATTTATATTATGATTGTTGCTTGGGTGATTATGAATAATAAATAAAAGAGGAAAATATAAACCATTGATAATTAGCTTGGAAGAGCAGGAACTGAAAAATTCCTGCTTTTTTTCCTTTGTATGGGTGGTTGGGTAAAAGAAATAATAGTTGTTACATCTTATAGAAAGTGAAATTATGGAAGAAAAGAAAAACATTCGTGAGTTGGCCGTTCAGTATTTCGAAGGAAGAATCCGGCGAAAAGACGAAAAACTATTGTTTGAGTATGTCGGACAAAGTGAAGCAAATCGCACGGCATTCAGACAGTGGGAAAAGGAATGGATTGCTTCGGGCATTACCGATTCCAATACCACGAAGGAGTGGGAGACATTACAACGCAAAATCCGCACGCAGGAAGCCATTATCCCGATGCTGGGTATTTCGAAAACGAGATTTTCCGTCTGGCGAAAAGTGGCTGCTGTTGCAGCTATCGTACTTCTGACTATAGGAGGAACCCTCGGTGTATGGCAACTCTCTTCTTCATTGCAACCGGAAACGTATTTTGTATGCGAAACTCCCTATGGAGAGAAGAGTAAAGTCATTCTGTCTGACGGTACAGTCGTTTGGCTTAATGCAGGCTCCACACTGAAGTATTCGAACAAGTTCAATACCGCCAATCGCAGAGTCGAACTGAACGGTGAGGGATATTTTGAAGTCACCAAGAAAGCGGGAGCTACTTTCATCGTGCAGACACATGGATATGACATCGTTGTGAAAGGAACAAAGTTCGACGTATCCACCTATGATGATGATCCTTTCATTTCCACCACTTTACTCGAAGGGTCGGTCGAACTGAATTATAAAGGCAGTCCGATAATGATGTCTCCTGGAGAGTCCATGAGATTGAACGTAGAAACTGGAAAATTCATCCGTACCCAAGTAAACGCTTCACAATCAAAAGCGTGGGCGGAGAATCGTATAGAATTTGATCACATTACATTGAAGGAACTGGTTGCAAAACTATCCCGGCAATATGATGTGAATATTCGGCTGGAATCGGAAGCTGTAGGAGACAAGACATTCCGTATTTCTCTGCGCAACAGAGAAACGATAGGAGAGGTGATGACTGCTTTGCAAAAGATTATCCCGATAGCCGTCGAACGTAAAGGCAAGGATATATATATCAGAGAATAATTTCCATTTCGTAACAACTATTATTAAATTAAATCGAGAAAAACTATGAACAACCGAAAGAGCTTATTACGGCTGCTTCTTTTAGTTTCATTCTGTCTGGCGACAGTGACTTTGCACGCCCAGGTCATCAACAAGACATTCAAGAATGAAACACTGAAGACAGTATTGAAAGAAGTTGAGCAACAAACAGGTTTATCTGTCATCTATAAGACAGATGAAGTGAACGAGAATAAAAGAATTACGGCAACTTTCAAAAATGCATCATTGGATGAGGTGCTGAATAAAGTCTTGGATAAGGATTTGACTTATAAGTTGCAAAACAAGATGATAGTCATCTTGAAAAAGACGCAGAAACCTCATGACGGCAGTACAAAGAAGAACATCAAAGGAACCGTCGTGGATGATAAGGGCGAACCGATCATTGGGGCCAGCGTGGTAGTGAAAGGAACTTCAACCGGAATAATTACGGACCTTGACGGAAACTACACTATAAATGAGGTATCGGAAGATGCCTGGATTTCAGTCTCCTATATCGGTTATCAGAGTGTGGAACTTCGAGCTGCCGATAGTAAGAATCTGCTTCGGATTGTCCTGAAGGAAGACACTAAAGTATTGGATGAAGTAGTTGTCGTGGGGTATGGTGTACAAAAGAAAAGTGATATCACCGGTTCCGTTTCTTCCGTAAAGTCAGCAGAGCTATTGTCGCTCCTAATGCCAGTACTGCGCAGGCATTGCAAGGACGTGTGGCAGGTGTTGTTGTGCAGAATTCCAGTGGTGCTCCTTCGGGATCGGCAACGATCCGCATCCGTGGAGCCAACTCGCTGACTTATGGAAATGATCCTTTGATCATAATCGATGGTGTTCAAGATGGGAATATCGGGAGCTTGAATCCTAATCAGATAGAATCCATAGAAGTATTGAAAGATGCCGCAGCCCTTTCTGTCTATGGTTCGAAAGGTGCGAACGGTGTTATTCTGGTGACAACTAAAAATGGGAAAACCGGAAAGCCGCAGGTGTCTTACAACGGTTTTGTTTCATTTGATGAAGTACGGAAAACCTTGCCTGCATTGAATGCAAAAGAATATGCCCTGCTGATGAATGAGGCTCAGGAAGAGAATGGGCTCAATCCTGTTTTTGGGCCGGATGAGATTCCGTTGGAAGGAAACAGTACGGACTGGCAGGATAAGATTTTTCGGAATGCGGTTTCCCAATCACATAACATCAGTATCAGTGGAGCGAAAGAAAGCATTTCTTATTTCATAGCTGGAGGATATACCAATAAAGATGGCATTGTGCAGAATACCAATTTTAAACAATATACTTTTCGTGCAAACTTTAAAGTTCAGGCTACATCCCGTTTGAATTTGTCGCTGAATACGTTTGCCTCTTATGACGAGACGCACAATGGAGATTATGAACAGGCTATTAATGCAGCACTTCAATGGTCGCCTACGAAACGCATCTATGATCCCGATAGTGAAGGAGGATATACACAGCCGGGTGGAGGAATAGGACCGGTTTCATTGTACAATCCGGTGGGGTATGCTTTGGAGATAGTGGACGATAAATCCGTTGCTTCTTTTAATGCTTCTTTAATGGGAGAATATAAATTCTGGGATTTCCTCAAATTATCTTCTTTGTTTTCATATAAGACTCATAGCGATACCAATGGGTATTTTGATAATCAGCGTGTCAATAATGGCGATATTAGAGATATTAACGGAAGTAAGGCCCAATCACGCTATATTGCTTTGCAAAAGTACCAGTATTCTGACTTTTGATAAGGCTTTTGGCGATCATACCGTTCAGGCTACCGGAGTATACGAAGTATTGAAGGATAATTATCAGAGCACATCTGCATCTTCCAGAGGAATCCCGGTGGGAATGGGATATAATGGAGTGCAGTTCGGTTCTATTTTGCAGGCCCCTTGGGTGGAGTATTCTACTACGGTGATGCAGTCTTTTATGGGTCGCGTGAATTATAGTTATAAGAATAAATACATGTTTTCCGGATCGGTTCGTTATGATGGAGCCAGCCAGTTGGCAGAAGGAAACAAATACGACAATTTTACAGCATTTTCATTAGGATGGAATCTTATGGAAGAGAAGTTTATGAAAAGGCTGAAAGATATGGTACCGGAGTTTAAAATTCGCGGGAGTTACGGTACGGTAGGCAATGCGGCAGTGCCCGCTTACTCTTCTCATTTAAAGTTTTATCCGGGCATGGACGATAGCGGAAACCCGACTTTAGCCATATCAGATTTAGGCAATGAAAATCTGAAATGGGAACGTACCCGTGAGTTGAACATCGGTATAGACAGTCGGTGGTGGGGAGGGCGTTTGAGTTTCTCAGCCGAATATTATAACAAGAAAACCACAGACCTGTTGATGTGGCAGAAAGTACCTTCGGTATTGGGTGTCAGTTCCATCCTTACCAATGTCGGTTCCGTGTCCAATAAAGGATTTGATATCATGTTGGGTGGCATTCCTGTCTCTACCAAACATTTTAAATGGGACATAAATTATACATTGAATATCAATAAAAATAAGATTCTCGAACTGGACGGGCTCTCCAATACGCTTATTACAACCGGTGCCGATTATCCGGGATTGGTGGGTTCTTATGTCCAGATGGTGGGACAACCGATGGGTACATTCCTCGGATATACCTTTGCCGGTGTTTGGCAGAAATCAGAAGTTTCGACGGCTGCGCTTTACGGAGCAAAGCCCGGAGATGCCAAATATGTAGATATCAACCGTGATGGAAAAATAGATAAAGGATGATATAGGCATTATCGGTAATGCCCAGCCGAAGTTGAGTTCCTTCGGATTCAACAATACATTTACGATTTTTGATTTCGACCTGAATATTTTCTGTCAGGGAGTATCCGGTAATGACATTTATAATCAGAATCGTATCCGGCGTGAGACTTATTCGTCAGATGCATTCCCGACCAGTACGGTTATGAAAGACCATTGGACACCGGAAAATCCGACAAATATTCCTGCTTTTTCGGGAGCAGAGTATGTTAATTCTTCCCGTTGGGTGGAGAAGGGAGACTATTTGCGCTTGAAAAATATCACATTGGGCTATCGTATTCCGCACAAGATACTGTCAAAAATAGGATGTTCTTCCGCCCGTATCTATGTCAGTGCCAATAATCTATGGACAATAACCAATTATTCGGGATTTGATCCGGAAGCAAGTATGGGAGCAGACTCGGATGCGGCAGGCGTGGACCGTGGTGTGTATCCTTCGTCAAAGAGTTTCCTTGTAGGGTTGGATATTTCGTTTTAATGATCATTTAATAATAACAGACTATGAATTGTACACTTATAAAAAAGAGCCTGCGTCGGATTATTGGCGATAATATTAAGTACGAGTTGTGCCGATTTGACAGAGAATCTTACCGGACAGCCAACTGTCGATAAGTTCTTCCAGACACTGACCGACTTCAATAGCTATATCACAGGAGCCTATACCCCCTTAATCCTTTTATATGGTACCGATATGCCCTATGCGGCCAGTGCAGGTGCCGAAGATGTAAATACCCCCGTCATCAGATGGAAAGGATTCGAACAGGTTAACATTAACACAGTAGGAAATCCGGACGAAGTGACGGATGAGTTATGGAACTCATATTACACAAGTATTAGCGCGTGCAATACATTGATAAAGATTATCGGTGAGAACACGAAATTATCTCCCGACGAATTGTCCCCGATTGGCGGGGAAGCCCATTTCTTGCGTGCTTTTAATTACTTCCAGTTGGTGCGTTGGTTTGGCGAAGTGCCATTGTTGACGGAGGAAAATCAGGATAATGCGGCAAAAGAGCCTCAGGCGAGTGTTGCCCGGATTTACGAGCAGATAGTTTCTGATTTGAAGAATGCAGAGTTGACATTGCCTCTTTCACAGGATGATCCGAGCCGTCCCAGCCGTTGGGCGGCAAAAGCGTTGCTGGCAAAAGTCTATTTGACAATGGCGGGATTTCCGTTGAATGAGACTTCCTGTTATGCGCTGGCACGTGATAAGGCTAATGAAGTAATTAGTGAAAAGGTCTATACCTTAGAAAAAAAGTATATTCCCAATTGTGGTTATGGAGCAACCGTAAAATAAACTCCGAATTTATCTTTGCGCTTTATGCCAGTTCGGACAATGCAACAGGCAGTTATATCCATCAGGCCGTGCGTCCTACGGATCACGGAGAAAACGGTTGGGCAGATTGGACCAGTGACAAACGCTTTCTGGAAACTTTTCCCGTAGGAGATGGCAGCCGTTTGAGCGGGACTTTTTATACTCGGATGAGAGACGGTGCTTCGTGGGAAGATACCAATGTGGCACAGCCTTATGTGGGAAAGTACCGGGATGCGGGTCCAAAGAGCGGAGGATATTCAGGGATAGCTACAGCTAATAAAGCGGACGGATTTTTCTGTATGTTACGCTATGCCGATGTGTTGCTGATCTACGCGGAAGCCGCTAATCTGGCAGAGGGCAGCCCTTCAAAAGCAGCATACGATGCTATCAATGAAGTCCGCGAACGGGCAGGACTGACTAAACTATCGGGACTGACTCCGGCACAGTTTGACAAGGCGGTATTGGACGAACGTAACTGGGAATTGGCTTTTGAATGTAATCGTTGGTTCGATTTGTGCCGTCGTCATATTCTGAAGGAGACTTTGGAAGCTTATTATCCGGAGGCAAAGATTGACGACCACAATTATCTTCTACCGAAACCGAGCGACCAGATGACTATCATGACCGGTATTGTTCAGAACCCCGGATACAATTAAACGTCAATAACATAATCGAAAAGAAAGAATGATATGAAAAGAAATATAACTTTGATTTTAACCACTTTGTGTCTGGCGATAGGAGTCGTTGCTTGCAGTGAAGATTCTTATCCGGAGAATCCTACCCTTGTTTCGCCTATTTCGGGATTAGTCTTGGAAGTGAACGGAACGGACTATGTGGCTACCCCTCTGTTGCAGGAGGATGGTTTGTTGAGTAAAACATTGTTGGTGGCAGTCAATCAGCCTTCCACTACTGCCATAGTGAAACAGATAGACGTTTCCGACCCTTCGGCTACGGTCAATATAAATGTGGGAGATGTGATTACTTTCAGGAATAACCAATTTGCATTGGAATGGACGAAGGGGACACAAGCTGAGACTTTTCTACTGGAGATGAGTTATAATCCTCCTCCGGTAATGTATTTGGTAATGTCGGGTGAGAAAGGAGATTACTATGGCCTGAATACAGAAACGGCACAGACCATTGCTTCCATTACCTATAATAATCTGTTTGAAGGATATATAGACTTGACAAATACGAGCTGGAACAACATCGGCTTGGTGCAATCCGACCAGTCCGCCTATTTTGATGTTAGCGCCGGATTGGGCGGCGGACAATCTTATGGTACTTTAGCGATGGTGGAGAAACCCTCTCCGGGAACCGGCTATTATCCGTGTGACGGGCCTTGGGGAGACTGGACAACTACTGGAGGTAATGCCTCGATTGTTTCTCCCGGCATTTGGAAAGTTAATTTTGACCTCACTACCCGTCAGATCGTTTTACTGGAGACACAATGGGCTGTTACGGGGACAGCCGCAGGAACGGTGAAAGCAATGGTCTACAATTCTGACACCCGCAAGTGGTCTTTGACGACAGAACTTACAGCCGGAAAATTGAAATTTACCACTATTCCGGTCTCTGCCGGTGATCCGACTGTAACGTATGGGGCGTCCGATGGTATTGTCAGACTGTCGGAGACAGGGACGGATATTACTATCGACGAAGCTGACACGTACCGGATAGAACTGGACTTGAGTACACCTTTTTATGATTATACTATAACGAGATAAATCAACAATTATGAAGAAATTCTTATTAAGCAGTATATTTTTGTTTTCACTGGCTTATGGAGTAATAGCCTGTACCGAGGGGTTGCCAACCGACAACTGGGAAGAACCTGTCGTTCCCGTAGATCCTGCCGTTACTACCCTGCGGGGTTCGTTCGAAAGTAAGTTTGTGAGATACTCCAAAGGTCAGCAACACGAAGGCTCAGATGGAAGAAGCGAAGATCGTCACCCTTTGGAAAGACACCCTTTGGCAGAACGACCGTACACACAAACAGATAGTGTTATGGTCAGGAGATAAAAAATATGACGACCTCACTTATGAAGTTTCGGATCTGGTGAGCGACGCGAACAGCATCTCTGCCTCCAATATCCGACTTCGTTTCCCTTCTTATATAAAGGGAGACGATCAGGCACTCGATTGTGGAAATTATGAGAGCCGCACCACTACCTTGATTGCCGATGCCCTTTCCGAAGTACCCGTCACAACGCTCACCACTCAAGATCCCGTTAAGATATGGGTGACCATAAACACGCCGGCAGATGCCGTACCGGGCATATATACCGGAACCATTCAGGTGAAATCAGCCAATGAAGTGAAGCAGAAGTTTAATCTGGAATTGCTTGTCGTAGATCATCAGTTGCCTGCGGTAGCCGATTGGAGTTTCCATCTTGATTTATGGCAGTTCCCTTTCCAATTGACAACTCTGTGTCGGGACAACGGAGAAAATGTCGTTCCTTTCTCCGACGAATATTTTGCGATGATGAAGCCGTTTTATCAACTGTTGGCAGATGCCGGGCAGAAGGTAATCACCACGTATATCAAGGACGGTGCTTTCAATAGCGGACAAACGATGGTGAAGTGGTCGAAAAACAGTTCCGACAGTGGATATTCGACTATACCGATTTTGATAAATATGTCGGGAAAATGATGGAATGGGGAATCAATAAACAGATCAGCTGTTTTTCTTTGGCCGGATGGAAGACGTCTGTCGGATATAAAGACGCGTCGGGCACGGACCGGACATTGGAACTCACCATCGGTACGGAAGAATACAAGACAGTGTGGTCTGCTTTCCTGACTTCTTTCAAGACGCATCTGCAAGAAAAGGCTGGTTTGACAAAACCGTGCTTTATATGGATGAGATTAAAGAAGACGGTATGAAGTCAATCATAGCTTTAATCAAAGAGAACGATGCGAACTGGAAAATAGGACTGTCGGGAGGAAATGTCGACAGCGGGATAGAGAACAGCCTGTATGATTATTCGACCATTTTAGGCTACGAGCGCCAGTCGGACAATGCCGTTTCTACCTTCTACACCAGTTGCTCGCAGCAATACCCGAACAACTACGTTACGGCGCAAACCAATCCGGCAGAAATGTCGTGGATGGCGTGGTATGCGCTGGCAAAAGGATTTGACGGATATCTGCGCTGGGCATACGATTACTGGACACAGTCTGACCCTACCAGTGCACAGGATAGAAGTAATGCGTCCGGCGACTTCAATATGATTTATCGCAGCGAAAATACCGCCGCCGCTGTTCCCATCTCCAGCATCCGTCTGGAACTGCTGCGGGAAGGCATTCAGGATTTTGAGAAGGCACGTATACTGAACAACGGACAACTGGACGCAGCTATCCGCAATTTCACCTCTGCTTCGGGGCGTGAAGCCGCCAAGTGGGTAGGAATAGCCGAAGGAACATTGAAAGAACTATCTGCAAATGATTAAACAGAAATAGATAATGAAGAAATTAAAGAATAAAATAGCTTTCGTACTGCTGTTTATACTTGTCTCCGCCATGTCGCAGGCAAAGGGATTGGACCCACGTTTTCAGATACTCCCTTTACCCCAGAACATAGAGATATTGAAAGGGCAGGGGATAGCAGGTAGTGAACTGGGATATATCGTATCGAAAGGCGAAAGTAAAATCCCCGTTTTAGGAACATTGCTGGACGCTTTACCCCGCATTGAAAACAAGGAGCAGGTATTACACTTTCCCTGTCGGAACAGAACACCCCCGAATCTCCGGAAGGATACACACTGGAGATCACATCCCGGGGAGTAACGATCCAATCGCGCGGACAAGCAGGATTGTTCTACGGTTGTCAGACCTTGGAACAACTAATGGAGGATAGTCGTGACCTTCGTATCCCTATTCCATGTCTCCGAATGACGGATTATCCCGAAATCTCTTACCGTGCCGTCCATCTTGATACGAAGCATCATCTGGACCGGGCGGAATACTACTATCGGACCATTGATAAACTGGCCCGCTATAAGGTAAATGCCATCATTTGGGAAGTGGAAGACAAGCTGCGCTATACCCGCCGTCCCGAAGTGGGCGCCCCCAATGCCATCAGCAAACAAGAGATGCAGGCTATCAGTCGCTATGCCAAAGAACGTAATATTGAAATCAGTCCCTTAGTACAAGGATTGGGACACGCCGGCTTTATCCTGAAACGCCATTGGGAACTGCGGGAAAATCCGTATAGTGACTGGGAGTTCTGTCCTTCCGACCCGCGTACCTATGAGTTACAGTTTGATCTTTACCGGGATGCGATGGAAGCCATGCCTGATGGCAAGTATCTTCATATCGGTGGAGATGAAATAACGGCTATCGGCATAGACGAACGTTGTAAAGCGACCGGAAAAACAGCTTTTGAATTGCAGATGATCTGGCTCAAAAAGGTCTGTGACTTTGCTGTGGAACATGGCAGAACTCCCATCTTCTGGGATGATATGCCTTTGAAATATGCCGACCTTTGGTGGTTGTTGCATCGCCCGCTCACCGATGATGAAATTCGTAAGAACTGGAATACCTCCCGGCTGGACGAAGCTATCAAGATGTTCCCGAAGAATTGCATCTATATGCGTTGGCATTACGAAGACCCTACCGTCTTGTCCCATCAGATGCTCCTGGAATGGTATCATAAGAATGGACTGAATGTAATGGGAGCTACCGCCGCAGCGACCGGCGAGACCCCATTCATGCCCAGAAACAACTCCAGGGCACAATATATTAAAGATTTCTGCAAACTTGTTTCTCAGAATCAGTTGAAGGGCATCCTTGCCACGGCTTGGGATGATGCCTCTGCCCATTGGGAAACGGTGATGCGCGGACTTATAGCACAGGGCGAATATAGTTGGCATCCGGACGGGCGGACTGTGGATGAGTTTATCCGGGCGCACGCCCGGGGAGTTCGGATTGTCCGGTCAGCAAATGGAGTTTCTGACGGAAATGGAGAAAAGCTGCTTTCTTCTTTGATCAGGCATTAGTCGTTTCCGGCACGCGAAATCCTGCTTGGGGAGTATCGGAAACATTCCGGTTGCTGGATTTGCCGGATTCGGAGAAACCGGGAGAATGGAAGCGGAAATATCAGGGAAGACTGGATACCGTCCGCATTGAATCGGCGCGTTATGAGAAGATTTGTAAAGGCTTGAAAGTAGCTGAACAGGCAGCTTTACGCAATCGCTACACGTTGGATATTTATAAGCAGACGAACGAACTGTTTCACTATCCGGTGAAATTGTTGGAAATTTTAGAGGTTTATGACAGTACAAAAAACGATGAAGAACGTCTTCAAGCATTAGTAAGGATAGGTGACGTTTGTAACTCCTTCAAAAGTATGCGTGCTGAATTTGAAAAGACTTATTCGCAAACTCGTTTTATGGAGAGTCCGGAGGGGTATATTGCCGACCAGAACCACCATCATCACTTGTCTGCTTTAAGTAACAACAGTGACTGGATATTTCTGTATGAAATGCCGATGGTAGAAAAAGTGGAAAGATGGTTGAAGGAACAGAAAGATAACTAACCTTAGATTTTAAATATCGTATTGTTCCGTGGAGAGCAATACAGCGTAGTGTTTTGAGGTATTAGTCACCATTTCGGGAAGCAGGCAGTAGCTGTGCTTTCCGGAATGGCTTTTTTATAATCAATAAAAATAGTTTTATGGAAAATTCATTGAATGATGAATTATTGTGTTCATTGAAAGATGAACTTCGTGAAGTAACCGCACAAATCAATGTGCATAGTGAAAAATTAATGGATCTGCTCGACCAAAAAAAAAGAATTGTCATCCAACTGATTCGGGAAGGAGAACATATGACGCCCCCATTATCGAATATCGGGGAGATCCGAAACGGTACATTTCTGTAGTCTTGGGCGCTATTGACAGGGGCCGGTTGACTTATAATGGAGATGCAAACTGCGAGCAGACATTCCGCTCTTTGTCGGGTGTAATAGATGTTATAAGTCCTAAGAACGGGAAAGCACTAAGTGTGGAAACGTTGGTCTCGTATGAGAAGAAAGAACGTGCCGGAGAGTTTTCGGACTATTCGAAAGGAAATTCCGAATAGCCTGCTTTTATTGATGGGCTGATAAAAAATGTGGCGGAAATCTGAATGAATACTTGTGCAGATTGCCGCCACTTAGGTTTCATTACTCAATGGTCTCTATTAACCAACGATTTAAGTTCCGGCTTTCTGCACTAAATTCCACTCCGATCTTTATAATCTCTCTATGATCTGCCTGATAAGGAATCAAATATCCTTTTTCATCAATTTGTTTTAGTGCTTCTTCGACTGTTCCATTCAGCTTAAACTCAAATACATAGATATATTTCGGTGTTTTTACTACAGCGTCGGCACGTCCACGGGCACTGCGTACTTCGGCTTCGGTAAATTGTCCCATTAATTTGAATACCAAGTAGAAGATCACTTGATAATGCCGTTCGGTCTGGTCATTTAATTCGTATGGAATGTCTCCAAAGAAAGCTTCAAGGCGGGTAAGGAAAGAGTCGTAGTCGCCTGTCCGTAAATCCTGAACAAATTTGCCTATGTAAAATCCTTGGTCATTGTTCTTCATTGGTGTATAGAACGGCACAAGAAAATTGATGAATCCATAGCGCACTTCATCATTAGGAAAGGCAAGCAGATAATTTTGGAATTCTCTGTCGTAGTCCTTAATTGTTAAATATCCGCTTTGGTAAATCAATGGAATAGGGTTATTCGCGTCTACCCTATATTCTGCAAAAGAAGAAACAGGAGCTTCGATGCCATTAAGCAAAGTACGCAGATCATAGTCACTTTTTTGCAAAAGTTCGATCAAGAAAGTAGGTGTACCTGTTTGAAACCAGTAATTTCCCAATTCCAGTTTGCTGAAAGCATTCAATACACTGAACGGATTGAATACCCCATCGCCATCCGGGTGAAAATGGTAACCGTCATAATTGCGTTCCATCGCAGTTACTACTTCTTCCGGAGTCTGATGATTTTTCCGCCCGAAAGTTTCTATTTCGGGTTTAAATGTTGCAATCAGTTCCTCACGGGTGATGCCGCAAAGTGTTGCATAAGAGTAGTCCAGGCTAATATCATTCAGTTGATTCAGATCGCTGAATACGCTGACTTGTGAGAATTTTGTAACTCCGGTCAGGAATACAAATCTCAGATAACGGTCCGTACTTTTTAGTACTCCGTAAAAAGCTTTCAGCGATTGACGATATTCTTCAAGCAGTTCGAGGTTGGTGATGGCTTGCAGTAGTGGCTTATCGTATTCATCAACCAGCACGACTACTTGATGTCCGGTCTGTTCGCATGCTCTGCGAATGACGCCTCCGAAACGTGCGGAAGGAGTCTTTTCGTCAAGACCTTTTCCATATTGAAGTTCCCATTGGGTGAGATGATTGCTGAGAATATCATTTAGTTTCTCCGGCTTATCATACTTTTTCTGCATTCAGGTCAAGATGGAGTACCGGATGTTCTGTCCATTCTGTTTCCATTTGTTCGATAGCAAGACCTTCGAATAGTTCTTTTTTACCTAGAAAATAGGATTCGAAGGTAGATAACAGCAGGCTTTTTGCCAAATCGGCGCGGTCTGCTCAGGAAGTAAGGTTTTCCTAAATTAGCCATCCGCCATACCAATGCAGTCTTATCTACATAAAGATAATTCTTCCTTCGTATATCTTCAAAGGTTTGTATTCCAATAGGAAGTTTACGCATCAAGTTGTCCATATCTGATTCTTTTGATCTTTTGCACATCAAAGATAACAAATATTTCCTGAAGTCTGCTTCAATTGACAGGCTGATTTGAAAATGCGGTGAGAAATCGAAAAAAGACAGTTGTGTTTTTCTGATTTCCCGCCGTCTTTTTGGAGGAAGAAAAGGCAAAAAGTGAGAGGAGTGAGAGAGGATTTCTAACATTCGTATTTTTTTTAGAGAAATATAGAAAGTAGAAATAAAGAAATAAAATAGAAAAAAAGTTTCAATTCCTCTCTCACTCCTCTCACTTTTGTAGGTGAAGATGATGAAAAATAATATAAAACGAAAAAATGTGTTGTATAGTTGAACAACGTTTCGTATATTTGCGTTATGGAAAAGAAACGTAAGATCCGTACATACGGAGGTTACTTTGAGGCTTTCATGGAGACTTTAACCGAAAAGGAACAAGATAAAATCCAGTATGGACTACTCTTGTTGAAAACACAAGAAAGACTCTCCACTAAATTTGTAAAATTTGTTCAGGACGGAGTTTTTGAACTTCGTACAGAATATAATAACAATATATACCGGGTCTTTTTCATCTTTGATGATGGTAATATTGTCGTGTTGTTCAATGGCTTTCAAAAGAAGTCACAAAAAACACCCAGTCATGAAATTGATAAAGCAGTAAAGATAAAGGAGGAATATTATGCAGATAAACAATCATCAAATAGTAGATTATGACGCTGTCCTTGGTGCCAAATTTGGTGCAGAAGGTACTTCCGAACGTGCAGAGGCAGAAGAAAAGGCATACGCTTTCTACACAGGGCAGATTATCGGAGACGCGAGGAAAAAGGCTAAGATCACTCAGGCAGAATTAGCCCGGCGTATCGGTTCTGACCGTTCTTATATTTCAAGAGTAGAAAGTGGTCAGACGGAACCTAAAGTATCTACCTTCTATCGTATAATGAATGCGTTAGGCTGTAGGATAGAATTTTCAAAGATTTTGTTAAAAAAACAATAAATGAAAAGATAACTGTCTTTTTCAAATTATCCGTGAGGAAGAAAAAGGAAAGATGACTAGGGTGCATTTTCTAACATTCGTATTTTTTTTTAGAAGAAAATAGAAGAATAGAAATAAGAAATATAAAAATGAAAAGTTGCAAAAGTACCCTCACCAACCCTCACCTTTTTGCGTGCGAAGGAGATGAAATCTTATTCATATAGCCTGTTTGATTTTACCTGTTCCGTATCTATAATGAACACAGCATAGCGGCTCCCGTTATTTCCTTTTTTTGAAACTCAAAGTGGTGTTTGGTCATCACCTTTTCCCAACTGTATTTTTGACCCGATGGAATACTGGTACCCCGTACGCTCGCGTATCAATTCCGCAATCTCACTGACCGTCAGATAATGCATCTTCTCGAAACGGTCCGGCTTGCGGATATGTGTAAGTACCAGTTCTTCTTCCGGTGAGTGGAAGATGAAAGCCTCGTTATTCTCTTCAATCCGTGAGTTTTCCGCCTGGGTGAACCAATACTGATATCCCGGCTTGTTCAGTAGATACTTGATTTGTGCATACAACTGCGCGTAGTTTATTTTGATAAACTGGATCGAATCGACATGAAAGCAAAGAAAACGGCGGTTACCTGTCGTGTCGTGAAGCACTTCCTGATAATTACATGTGCCTGCAAAAGAAGCCGTGTGAGGGAAATTCTGTGAACGCCGTGCATAAGGCAGACGGAAACTGATTACTTTGCGGGTTACCAAATCCTTGAAGATATTCAGTTCCCGTCCGTTCATCCCTTCAAACTCATCCAGATTGATAAGCATAGCCTGTGTTATTTTGGCCAAGATCATCCTTGTTGCTCGGGTTGATAAGACCGGTAGAAAGATAGGCGCGCAATTCGGGCGGCAGCAGGTTGTTGATAAACGTAGTCTTTCCGATGTTCTGTATTTCGCTGCAAAGCAACAAAACAGTGTGGTTCACCACATCGTCTTGTGTGGCGGCAGCGCACATTCCCACCAGATAACGTTCCAGACATTCTACCCAAAATTTCTGGTGACTAGTATGCACGCTGTTGGCAAGGATACCGATATAATCCGTTCCGTCCCATTCAGGCAGCGATTCTAAATACTCGCGAATAGGGTGGTACGTCTGGCTGAAATCGGAGTAGATCAGATTCTCGATTGTTTTGACAGTGCAGGAATAGCCCAGCTCATTAATTTCTATCCAGATACTGTTTTCCATCATTTCATCGAGAATGCGGAAAGGTTCCGGTTGCTCTGAGGCGGGATGCCTTCTGCGATATTCCATAATATGCAGCACTTCGTTGTAGCGTGTCTCGTAGTTTTCGCTGATATGCTGCTCTATCTGTAATATTCGCTTCTGCGTACTATTCAACTTATAGGTCTTAAATTCATTGTGAGAGTAGGCACTATTTATCAAAGAGTCTGTTTCGTCCGCCGGAAAGTCTGTAAACTGGCTTTTGATGAAAACGGACGCTTCTTCCTGCGGAATGCCGTAACGGTTGAATATGCATGAGAGATGATGCAGGTAATTGTTCCGGTTTCCTGCTGTGTATTTTTCGGACTTGTTGTGATAGTAGGTTAAAGTCAATACCAGAGAAGCGTTGTCGGAATGGGAGTTGAGCGCTGTTTCCTCATTCATCGGGTTGTCCTTCGGATGATTCTGTTGTTTGGGGGCGGAGGCACTTTTATTTTTTGAAGTCTTGTAGAACATCGGTGGCTGTGCCACGAGGAAAGCTCTCGGCATCGGGATTGAAATAAATATCCGGGTCGTAGGAGAACAAACAGGTACGCGCCACATCCTGACCGGAGGTATCGATTTCTATCTGACAGAGCTGGGCATAAAAGGAAGCGATTTTGTGATAAGCAGCATGATGGAAATCTTCAATTTCCTGAATCGTTTCGGGCAATGTCCCGTCCGTCCGGCATACACGTACCACGATTTTCAGTCCCATTCCTTTGGGACTGATGAAAGCGATGCGGGTGTGGGCACACTTTTTTGCCAGTGCGAGGATGCGTGCCAATGCTTCCTGTGTCTGATGGTCGATGTCTACCACGATGTATCCCAGATACTTGACGAGAGTTGCGTTTGAACGTCCTCCCGGTAGTTGGCTGAAAAGGTGATTTCCGGTAGTTCTATTTTCTTTTCGTTTGCTGCTTTTCGCCTTGTTCCGCGAAGATTCGGCGCACGTCCTCCACTGTTTCCCGGTATGTGCCGTTGCTGATGGCCGATACGATTTCTTCTTCTGTCATTTCGGCTATGACGCGGTAAAAGTCTTGAAAGATGGTAAAATGCTCCATGTTGAGTTTGTTCTTTTTAATTTGTCGGTTGCAAAGAAATTTGTTTTGTAAAAATAATAGAATGGAACTTTTCGTTTTTTTGATTAAGTTCCTAGGGTTCTCCCAAATAGCGTATGATCGTTGCCACTTGCCGGGGAGAGAGCAGGCGGTTTCGTGCACGATAGCCTTCATGTTCGAGTTCATTCAGCAGCGGGAGGTTACAGACAATCCAGCGGCGCAGAATTTGTAAGGCGACTTTAAGGCAAACATTGGGGTTGTAGAGATGAGCCAGTTCCGACTTTTTTATAAGTGCGGATATGAAAATAATTTGACCGGATAATACATGATGAATGGTATTTGGTTTATGCTATAAAGTTACTGAAAATTAATGGTTATTAAAAGAAATAACGTCATTATTATTCATAGAATATCAGTGAAACTTCGTTGGGGAATCCGGAGGGTGAAAAATGTGTTATCTTTATGTCGTTAACAAATAAGGAACGCGCTCGAAATGTATGAAAATTTAAAATTATTTTATTATGGCAATGACAGTTTCTTATTCAGTAGTGCCGCGTAAGAACCCTGCCAAAAAGGATGAGTCGGCAAAGTATTACGCGCAGGCACAGGCTTCGGGAGAGTTGGATTTTGAAGAGTTATGTGAGGGAATTACGAGTCGGTCCACTTGTACGGAGACAGATGTGCGTGCTGCTATTTCGGGTATTCTTTATGAGGCGAAGCGTGCGTTGAAAGCGGGAAGAATAGTCCGGCTGGGCGATTTGGGCAGTTTGCAGATCGGGTTGAATAGTGAGGGAGCTACATCGGTCAAGGAGTTTACCAGTTCGCTGATCAAGGGTGCCCATATTATTTTCCGTCCCGGGAAGACTTTGGCGGAGCTCACGAAGATTCTTAGCTATCAGCAGGTTTTGACCCGCGCTGTGGCACAGTCCGGTGCAGGAGGCGACAATGAAGGGAAGACGATGACAAAGGTTCCGGTGGCAGCGGATCGGATGACGATGTGGCTGGACCCGGACAGTGGATCCGGCAGCATGGTAACAATTAAATGAAGATGTGAAATGAAAGAATTAGTAAGCAAGATTTTGGATGTGATCATGTATCTTATACCTTTCTTCGGTAAGAGGAAACGGAATAGGGTGGTGAGAGAGGTACGTTATAATGCTTCCTGTAAGGAAGTATGTAATGTGAAAACTACTGAAAGGGAGAAAGACGATGAGAAAGATTAGTCTGATTGTGATTCACTGCTCTGCTACTCGTGTTGATCGCGACTTCACGGCGAAGGATGTGGATACTGCACATCGGTATCGGGGATTCTCGTGTTGGGGGTATCATTATTATATCCGCAAGTCGGGACAGAAGTAGAACCGATGAGGGATGAAGATACGGCGGGTGCTCATGCACGAGGCTTTAATGCGATTAGTCTAGGAGTGTGCTACGAAGGCGGGCTGGATGAGAACGGAAAGGCAGCGGATACACGTACTTCCCGCCAGAAAGAGGCGATGCATCGTCTGGTAAGCGAGTTGTTGCAGCGTTATCCGGATGCAAAGGTGGTAGGTCACCGCGATTTGAGTCCGGATACTAACTACAACGGGATTGTAGATCCTTGGGAACGGATCAAAGAATGTCCCCTGTGTTTTGAAGTTGAGAAGTGAGTCGAATTTCCGTTCTAATTGACTACTACAGTAGTGAAATACTTCTTCAACTAATTGACCACCACAGTAGTGAAATACTCTTTAAATACCTCCGCGGCTTTTTCAAGTTGTTCGGGGGTATTTTCTTTTACGTCTTTCAGTTTGTATTCCTGCTCCATCGCTTCATACTTGTGTACTCCTAATGTATGATAAGGCAGGATTTCCACTCGTTGCACCATTATATGTTCCCAGAGCCTCTCCTAATGCGCGGATGTCTTCTTCGAACTACTGTATCCGGGCACTAATACATAGCGTAGCCAGAAAGGTTTTTCATGTTCTTCCAGCCATGCAGCCGTGCGTAGTGTTTGCTCGTTACTTCTTCCGGTCAGTGCCTGATGCCGTGCCGGATTGAACTCCTTTATGTCCAGCAGTACGAGATCGTCAGCTTGAACAGTTCTTCTACTTCTTCGTTCCAGATACCGCCGTTACTGTCCATGCATACATGTATTCCCTTTTCTTTCAGTTCGCGCACCAGGGGTACCAGTGCCTTTGCCTGAAACGTAGGTTCTCCTCCGAGAAAGTGATTCCTCCGCGTTTGCCGAAAGAAGGGACGCTGGCTCATTGCCATGCGGACAATTTCTTCCGGTGGGGTAGGCGTACCTCCTTTTCCTGCTATCGTGTCGGGGTTGGCACAATACAGGCAACGGAAGTTGCATCCTTGAAGAAAAACGACGAGCCGTAAACCCGGCCCGTCGAATGTTCCCATACTTTCGTATGAATGTACGTTTATTGTCATATTGAGTATATCTGATTACATACGTTCGTGGAAGCTACGGCTGATTACTTCCAATTGATGTTCGCGGCTCAACTTCACGAAGTTTACAGCATAGCCGGAAACACGGATGGTCAGCTGCGGATATTTCTCGGGATGTTCCATGGCATCATATAGCATCTCGCGGTTCAGAACATTTACGTTCAGGTGGTGTGCACCTTTGGTGAAGTAGCCGTCCATCATCGTTACCAGATTCTCTACGCGATCCTCGTCAGTAGCTCCCAATGATTTCGGAACGATAGAGAAGGTGTTACTGATACCGTCTTGTGAGTCGCGGTAACGCAATTTTGCTACAGAACTCAAAGAAGCGATAGCACCATTCTTATCTCGTCCGTGCATCGGGTTGGCACCCGGAGCAAAGGCGACACCTTTGGCACGTCCGTCAGGAGTAGCGCCGGTTTTCTTGCCATACATGACGTTCGAGGTGATGGTGAGCAAAGACAGAGTAGGACGCGCATTTTTGTAAACCGGAAGTTTCTTCAATTCTTCGCTGAAGAAATAGACCAGGTCAACACCCAGGTGGTCTACCTTATCGTTGTCATTACCGAAGCAAGGGAATTCGCCTTGAATATCGAAACCTTCTGTCAGGCCGATGTCATTGCGGCGTGCGGTCACTTTGGCATATTTGATAGCCGACAGTGAATCGAGGGCGATAGAAAGTCCGGCTACACCATAAGCCAGGTTAATGCGCGGGTTAGTATCTACAAGTGCCATTTGAGCCTTTTTCGTAGTAATACTTATCATGCATATAATGGATGATGTTCATTGCTTCGTTGTATACACGGGCGATTTCTGTCAATACCTTCTTATAGTTGCTCATTACTTCTTCGAAGTTCAGCGTGTCGCTTGTTAGCACAGGGATGTTTTTCACCATTACCGTACCGGTGTTTTCGCAACGTCCGCCGTTGATGGCAAGCAACAAGGCTTTTGCGAGGTTGCAACGTGCACCGAAGAACTGGATCTGTTTTCCGATTTCCTGATAAGATACGCAGCAGGCGATTCCGTAGTCGTCAGACTGGCGTACTTCGCGCATCAAGTCGTCGTTTTCATACTGAATGGATGAAGTGTCGATAGATACCTTTGAGCGCAGAACTCCTTGAATCCTTCCGGCAGTTCCGAGCTCCACAATACAGTCAGGTTCGGTTCCGGTGAAGGGCCGAGGTTGTAGAGTGTTTGCAGGAAGCGGAAAGAAGTCTTTGTCACCTTGGTGCGTCCGTCGTTGAGGCGTCCGCCCAGAGATTCGGTCACCCATGTCGGGTCGCCGGCAAAGATGTCGTTGTAAGATTGCATACGCAGGTGGCGCACCATACGCAGTTTGATGACAAACTGGTCGATCAGCTCTTGTGCGTAAGATTCGGTAATGGTTCCTTTGCTCAATTCATATTCCATATAAATGTCGAGGAACGAAGAGACGTTACCTAGTGACATTGCAGCACCGTCTTGTTCTTTTACGGCAGCGAGGTAAGCCATGTACACCCATTGCACTGCTTCCTGCGCAGTGTAGGCAGGACGGCTCAAGTCGAGTCCGTAGTATTCACCCATTACTTTCATCTCTTTCAGGGCTTTGATTTGTTCTGCTACCTCCTCGCGCAAGCGGATGCGGGCGTCAGTCATCGGTCCAGTCAGGTTGCGCAGATCTTCTTTTTTAGCTTCAATCAGTCGGTCGATACCATAGAGAGCCATACGGCGGTAGTCGCCGATGATACGTCCACGGGCATAGTTGTCAGGAAGTCCCGTGAGGAATCCCAGTGAACGGAACGAGCGGATTTCTTCGGTATATACGTCAAATACTCCGTCGTTATGCGTCTTACGATAATGGGTGAAGATATCTTTCACACGATCGTCTACTTCTACGCCATTCTCATGGCAGGCTTTGCTCACCACGTTGATACCTCCGAAAGGCTTGATAGCACGTTTCAAGAAGCTCGTCTGTCTGCAGACCGACGATTAGTTCGTTTTCCTTGTCGATATATCCGGCTTTATGTGATGAAATAGTAGATACAGTAGCGTTATCAAGCGAGCGGACACCGTTGTTTTTTCTTTCTTCTGCCAGTGCTTCAAGGCAACGGTTCCATACGGCTTTTGTACGTTCAGTAGGTCCTTCAAGGAAAGAAGCGTCTCCATAGTACGGAGTGATGTTATGACTAACGAAATCTCTTACGTTGATTTCTTTGCTCCAAAGACCGTCTTTAAAGATCTTATTTAATTCCATAAATGATAAAATTAGAGGTTGTAGTTATCCTTTTCTTTAGAGCGCACAAAGTTACAACGTTTTTTCATATAATCGGCATAAATATGCCCTCTTTTATGCTTTTCAACATAAAATACCTAGATATTGCTATTCTTTGGAAATGATTCGATGATTTTTTTTTGTGAAAACTCTTGTATGTTTAAAATATATTCGTACCTTTGCACCGCTTTTAACAAAAAGCACTTCTGAAAGGAAGTTTTGGAGAGGTGGCAGAGTGGTCGATTGCGGCGGTCTTGAAAACCGTTGTACTGCGAGGTACCCGGGGTTCGAATCCCTGTCTCTCCGCTGGAAAGCTAGCTGTTCGGCTGCTTTTTTGTTTTTATGGAGGGTGATGACTCCGATATTCTGAAACGGAAACGGGGTGTTTCCAATGTTTTTATTGAGTTTTGAAAGGAGAGATGCTCGAGTGGTTGAAGAGGCATGTAATTCTGAAAATAGACTTGATGGATAAAATAAATGCGGTAATTACTGGAGTCGGAGGATATGTGCCCGATTATGTGCTGACTAATGATGAAATTTCTAAAATGGTCGATACCACTGACGAATGGATTATGGGGCGTATTGGTATCAAAGAACGACACATTTTGAATGAGGAAGGACTCGGGACTTCTTACATGGCTCGTAAGGCTGTAAAGCAGTTGATACAACGCACGAATACCAATCCGGATGATATTGACCTGATTATTGTTGCCACTACTACTTCTGATTATCGTTTTCCTTCTACAGCATCTATCCTCTGCGAAAGACTGGGATTAAAACATGCTTTTGCCTTTGATATGCAGGCTGTTTGCAGTGGTTTCTTGTATGCAATGGAGACAGGAGCGAATTTTGTCCGTTCGGGGAAGTATAAAAAGGTAATCATAGTGGGGGCTGATAAGATGTCTTCTATCATTGATTATACAGACCGCGCAACTTGTCCTATCTTCGGTGACGGTGCGGCTGCTTTCATGCTGGAACCAACGACAGAAGATGTAGGAATCATTGATTCCGTTTTGCGGACGGATGGTAAAGGGCTACCTTTCCTGCATATAAAAGCCGGAGGGTCTGTATGTCCGCATTCGTATTATACTTTGGATAATCATATGCAGTATATTTATCAGGAAGGCCGTACTGTATTTAAGTATGCTGTAGCCAATATGTCGGATGCATGCGAGGCCATTATTGCAAGAAATCATTTGACGAAGGAAGATATTGACTGGGTGATTCCTCATCAGGCCAACCAACGTATAATCACTGCTGTAACACAGCGTCTGGAAGTGCCATCGGAAAAGGTTATGGTCAACATTGAGCGTTATGGCAATACGAGTGCCGGCACGCTTCCGCTTTGTATCTGGGATTTTGAAAATAAACTGAAAAAAGGCGATAAGCTGATTTTCACTGCGTTCGGAGCAGGATTTGCCTGGGGAGCCGTTTACGTGAAGTGGGGATATGACGGAAAAAAGCTGAGCTAAAAAAGTCCGGTTTTAGATAGATGATATAGATAAAAAGCAAAGGGTCATCTCAAGATAAAATTTTTCAAAGTGAGAGCTTTATCTTGAGATGACCTTCTTTTTGTTTTATTCCAGTTTCTCAATGATTTTCTTTACGTCTACCGGTTGTAATCGTCCATACACCTTTTCACCGATCATCACTACCGGAGCAATCCGCAGGCGCCTACGCAGCGCAGGCAGTCTAATGAATATTTTCCGTCGGGAGTGGTTTCTCCGACTTCGATGCCAAGTACCCGTTTGAATTCTTCCAATAATTTCTCTGACCCCCGTACGTAGCATGCCGTGCCCATGCAGACGGAAATAGGATGCTTTCCTTTCGGAGTCATCGTAAAGAAGGTGTAGAATGTCACTACTCCGTAGACTTTGGATACGGGAATTCTGAGTTTCGAGGCTATGATACGCTGCATCTCTTCAGGCAAATAGCCGTGCAGATGTTGCGCTTCATGCAAAATATTGATTAGTTCGCCCGGGTTGTTTCCGTGCTTGTCGCAAATCGTTTTGATTTGTTCTGCCACATCACAGGCTAGCTTTATATCTGACATAATACTCTTCGTTTAAAGTTAATCCATAGATTTGTTGAAATAATGCGTGTGCAATAGCGTTTCCGATTTCTCGCCCAGCGGTTTGCCGAGATATTCTTCATACAGTTTTTGAATATACGGATTTTCGTGAGATTTGCGTAAAGGTTTGTTGGCGTCTTCACGGTAGAGTGCGTTGGCGCGTGCATAAAGAATTTCCGAATTGCCATGATGCAAAGGCTGTCCGCCGCCTCCGATGCAACCTCCGGGGCAAGCCATAATTTCGATTACATGATATTCGTTGTGCCCGTTCCGTATGTCTTCCAACAAATGGCGTGCGTTGCCTAGTCCGTGTGCGATGCCTACTTTAGTTCAAATCCGTTTAGATTGATGGTAGCACGCCGCACACCGCTAAGTCCGCGTACCTGTTCGAAGTTTACATTTTTCAGAGATTCTCCGGTATAGATTTCATAAACAGAACGGAGGGCGGCTTCCATTACACCACCTGTTGTACCGAAAATAACGCCGGCACCGGTCGACTCACCCATAGGGTTGTCAAACGGGCTGTCCAGTACGAGCGGGAAGCCGATGTTGGCGCGCTTTAATCAGTCGTGCCAGTTCGCGGGTGGAAATAGAATAATCTACGTCGGGAATACCGTTCACTTTAAATTCATCGCGGGCACATTCATACTTCTTTGCCAGACAGGGCATGATGGATACAACTACCAGCTTTTTTCGCGGGTATGCCCATTTTCTCCGCCCAATAGGACTTGGCAATAGAGCCGAACATCTGTTGCGGGGAGCGGGCGGTGGACGGAATGTCCAGCATGTCCGGGAAGTGATGTTCGAAGAAATTCACCCATGCCGGACAGCAGGAGGTCAGGATAGGTAACCGTACGGACTTATCTCCGTCCAAGTAGCGCGTCAGACGGTTTAGTATCTCCGATCCTTCTTCCATGATGGTCAGGTCAGCGGCAAAGTCAGTATCAAATACGTAGTCGAAGCCCAGTTCGCGCAAGGCATAAACCATTTTTCCGGTTACCAACGTGCCGGGAGGTAACCCGAATTCTTCTCCCAGGGCGGCACGTACGGCGGGAGCTGTCTGTACAATTACCACTTTGTCGGGATTGGCCAGGTCGTCCAGAAGGCGGTTGGTATAATCGCGTTCGGTCAATGCTCCTACAGGACATACGGCTACGCACTGTCCGCAATAGGTACATTCGCTGTCCTTCATCATCCGGTCAAAGGCAGGTGCTATCGTTGTGTTGAATCCACGACGGATGGCACCGAGTGCTCCGACTGTCTGTACATCATTGCAGACGCTTTCGCAACGGCGGCAGAAGATGCATTTGTCCATATTGCGTACAATGGAGGCGGTCACTTCCCGTTTGCGGGGAGAAAGTTCGCCTCCGTTGAAAGGCATCTCGCGGATATTAAAGCGCAGTGCTAATGTCTGGAGTTCACAATTGCCACATTTGGGGCAAGTGAGACAATCGTTGGGATGGTCCGAGAGAATAAGCTCGGCTACCACTTTGCGTGCGTTCATCACACGTAGTGTGCTGGTTTTTACTACCATCCCTTCCGTGCAGCGGGTAGCGCAGGCGGGAGCCAGATTACGACGTCCTATCACTTCGACTACACAGATACGGCAGGAAGCCGGATTATTCTTTATACAGGTTCCTTTCAGGTCGATGTGACACAGCGTAGGTATGTTGATACCGATTTTGAGGCGGCTTCGAGAATCGTGCTTCCTTCGGGTACAGTGATAAAATGGCCGTCTATCTGGAGTGTAATTTGTTTATCTTCCATAGTAATAGATTTTAGCAAACTAGAATAGCTTTGAATTTACAGCGTGCCATGCACATGCCGCATTTAATACATTTCTCCGGGTTGATAACGTGCGGTTTGCGTACTAAACCGCTGATTGCATCCGCCGGACAGTTTTTGGCGCACAAGTGACAACCAATACAATGTTCCGGATTAATCGTGTAGGTCAGCAGAGACTTGCATTGTTTGGCGCGGCAGGTCTTGTCTCTGACATGTTCCAGATATTCGTCATAAAAGTTATCCAGTGTCGACAAAACCGGGTTGGGGGAAGTCTGTCCTAACCCACAGAGTGCAGTATCCTTGATGACCTTTCCGAGTGTGGAAAGCGTGTCCAGGTCTTTTTCCGTACCTCGCCCTTCCGTAATCTTATTCAGTAGTTCCAGCAGACGTTTATTTCCGATACGGCACGGTGCGCATTTACCACAAGACTCCTCCACTGTAAAGTCGAGATAGAAGCGGGAGACGGACACCATGCAGTCATCCTCATCCATGACGATCATCCCTCCCGAACCCATCATGGAACCGGCCGAGAGAAGGTTATCAAATCGATAGGAGTAGCCCAGATGTTTCTCTGTCAGACACCCACCTGACGGTCCACCTGTTTGTACGGCTTTGAACTTCTTTCCGCCTTTGATGCCTCCTCCGATTTCGTAGATTACTTCCCGCAGAGTAGTTCCCATCGGCACTTCGATCAGTCCGACATTATTAATCTTTCCGGCAAGAGCAAACACTTTGGTTCCTTTGGAACGTTCTGTGCCAATCGTTGCAAACCAGTCGGCTCCTTTCGTTAGTATAATAGGAATATTGGCAAGTGTCTCTACATTGTTCACATTGGTTGGTTTGCCCAGATAACCGGATTCTGCAGGGAAAGGAGGTTTCAGAGTCGGCTCTCCCCGTTTTCCTTCCATCGAGTGTATGAGGGCAGTTTCTTCTCCGCAGACGAATGCGCCGGCCCCATAACGTATCTCTATGTCGAAGCTGAATTCTGTTCCTAAGATATGATCCCCCAGCAAACCGTATTGGCGTGCCTGGTTGATAGCTATTCTCAGTCGGTTGATAGCTAACGGATATTCGGCGCGGATATAGACCAAGCCTTTGGATGAAGCCGATAGAGTAACCACAAATACACATTGCTTCTACAATCGAATGAGGATCTCCCTCCATGATAGAGCGGTCCATAAATGCACCGGGATCACCTTCGTCGGCGTTACAAACCACGTATTTTACATTCGACTAGTTGTTTTCCGGCAAATTCCCATTTCAATCCCGTAGGGAATCCGCCACCACCACGTCCCCGGAGTCCCGAACGTTTGATAATATCAATAACGTCCGTCGGCTGTTTGCAAAGCAGGCAGTCGGCCAATGCGAAGTATCCTTCCCGGGCGATGTATTCTTCTATATTTTCGGAGTCGATAAATCCGCAGTTGCGCAATGCGACGCGAAGTTGTTTCCGATAGAAATCCATGTGCTTGGAGTCACTGACGGTCTGTTCGGTTTTCGGGATCTGTGTACAGCAACCGTTCGATTCTTCGTCCTCCGATGATGTGTTCACTGATGATTTCCTCCGCATCTTCGGGAGTGACTTGGGTGTAAAATGTATTATCCGGATAATTTTTACGATGGGACCTTTTTCACAAGAAGCCGAAACAGCCTACGGTGATGACTTCTACTTTATCGGTGATTTCGTTCTTTTGGATGGCTTTTAGAAGATTGTCTGTAATACCCTGGCTGGAAGAAGCTTTACAGCCGGTACCACCGCATATCAGAATCTGGAGATGTTTCGTTCCGGACGCCAGGCCGCAACACTTTTCAGTCACTTTTTCATTACTTTCTTCGCGCAATGAAAGATTGTGCTCCGCTCTCTTCCTGATTGTAGCCAAATCATGGATAGATAGAATTTTCATAAGTATCAGAATTGTTAGTCGGTTTTTTGCAAATATAAGTCTTTGTTTGGAATAAAAGCGTGGATTGAGGCAAATAAAAGTGTTCTTTGTCCGATGTGGTTAGGTAAATAAATCTCTATCTTCGTATTTAATAGGTATCAAACCTAAAAAAGAAAATTGAAGTATGAGACGAATTTTTACTTGGACTCTATTTTTTATGCTTTCTGAATGTTGCGTCGGGACAGGAAATCCCGTTGCCGGAGAAGATGCCGCAGGAACATCCGCGGGTACTGACTACTCCGGCGGGAAAGCGGGAAACATGGAAGCTGATTAAAAAGAAGAATGGGCGAAAGATGTATTCAATAAATTGAAGGAGCGGACGGAAGCATATACCCGGTTGACGGACGTTCAGCCGACGTGGTTGTTATCCCGTCTGGCTATGTACTGGAAGTCTCATGCTACGGAAGTATATGTGAAAGGTGAGACGTTCGATCATGCAGGAGGTGAAAAAGCTCCTTATCCTACTGTGCGTTATACCGGAACGCGAGGAACAACTGCCACTCACGGGCGTCCTAAGTTGGCAGATGTAGTGCCTTATGATGATGATGAGAATGGGAACGTGACATTCTGTAATAATGCACTTCCCGACCGTCCTATGGAGAGTGTACACCCATCGAAAACAGGCCGGAATATTGAAAGCCTGAACTGCGAAATCCTTGGAATAGCCCGTGATGCCGCTTTCCTCTATTGGATGACGGGGGACGGGAAGTTTGCAAAGCTGGCTGCCGGTGTCTTCGATACTTATATGACGGGGATTTATTACAGGAAGGTACCTGTTGACCTGAATCACGGCCATCAGCAAACATTGGTAGGATTGACTTCTTTCGAAGTCATCCATGAAGACGCACTCCATATCGCTGTCCCTTTATATGATTTTCTATACAACTATCTGAAATCCAACTATCCGGACAAGATGATAATTTATGCCGGAGCATTGAAGAAATGGGCAGATAATATTATAGCTAATGGAGTACCTCATAATAATTGGGATTTGTTGCAGGCACGATATGTCATGAATGTGGGACTGGTGTTGGAAGATAATAAAGAATACGCCGATGGTAAAGGACGCGAATATTATATTGATTATGTATTAAACCGTTCCGAATCCGTCAGTGGAGTTTAACCCGTCTTGGCAGACTATGGCTTTGATGCTGAAACGGGAATTTGGGCAGAATGTCCGGGATACAGCAGTGTGGTAATCAATGATTATGCCAATTTCGTGAATCAGTTTGATACGAATTGCAATATGATTTGGTGAAAGCAATGCCTGTATTGTCGAAAGCGGTAGCAACCACTCCCCAATATCTGTTTCCCAACCGTATGATTTGTGGCTTTGGAGATACGCATCCGGGATATTTGAGTACGAACTTCTTTATCCGGATGATACAGAATGCGCAGGCGAACGGGAAAAAAGAGCAAGAACGCTGCTTTACGGCTTTATTGAAATGCCTGAACCCGGAAACGGATGCGGATAAAAGGGGAAAAGAAGAATGTGCGTGTATCTGTCAACTCTTTCTTTGAGGACAAGCCTTTGAAACTCGACCCCAATGTGAAACCGGGAAAGATAGAGGATTATGTTTCTCCTTTGTTTTATGCTCCCAATGTGTCATGGCTGGTACAGCGCAACGGAATGCATTCACGCAACAGTTTGATGATTTCGTTGAATGGCAGTGAAGGTAATCACATGCACGCCAACGGCATTTCGATGGAACTTTACGGAAAAGGATACGTATTGGGACCCGATGCAGGTATCGGGCTTTTCCTGTACAGCGGGTTGGATTATGCGGAATATTATTCTCAATTCAGGGTTGAGCCGTATTCCCGGTATGCCTTATAATATAAAGGAGCAACCTACTTTTGACTTTTGTCGCCCGCCAGCATGGAGAGGCATGGAACCGTCCTTTTGTCGCTGTTTATGAACCTAGTACGCGGAAAGAACCTTCGGCTATTGAGGCAGTTTCCTTTTTGATGCGGAAGAAGCCGGTTTGAAAGACTTTGCAGGTATCTGTGTCGAAAGTAAAAACGGACGTACAGATCATATTTTCTCTTTGTCCGATTCGTCGCAAACCGCTACCTATCGGGGGATGAAAGTGAAAGCGGACTACGCTGTAATCAGTAACGAATATGCGGGAAACCGGACATTCTTTTTGGGAAATGGGACGCAGTTGATTGATTAGTATCCATCCGGATGTTGAACAGAAGCAGGGAAAATGGTATGCTCCCTGTAATAATAATGATTCGGAAAAACGCAACGGAGCTGCTAATGTATTGCTTAAGGAACATAAAGAATGGAATAAAAAGGACTGTTAAAAAATGGTATATTCTTTCGATTCTGCTTGATAATGAAGAAAATGAATCTATAATTCATTTATCTCCCCATTTTTGCCTCAGAAATAAAAACGAAAAGTATGAAAAACAGCAGCCCTTCTTTCTTACTCACTGGTTTATACATTGCGCAAACCTTTCACAGCTGCTACTTTTGACGGGATAGAAGCATTCGGCTTTGATTATAAAGTACTGGTTACTATCATTCAGATAGCAGGTTATCTGATAGCCAAGTTTATAGGTATCAAAGTTGATTTCCGAATTGAAGAGAGAGAATCGCCTGAAGTTTATACTCGTTTCCATTGCCGTAGCGGAGTTGTCGCTGGTTGCGTTCGGAGCACTTCCCACTCCATATAATATGTTTGCGATGTTCTTCAACGGATTCTCATTGGGATGTATGCGGGGAGTGATTTTCAGCTTTATCGAAGGACGCCGCACTACGGATATTTTGGCCAGTCTTTTAGGAATCAGTATTGTTATCAGTTCGGGAACGGCAAAATCCATCGGATTGTTCGTTATGAATACATTGAACGTCAGCGAATTTTGGATGCCGGCACTTATCGGTGCTTTTGCACTTCCTTTATTGGCTCTTTTGGGATATAGCTTAACCCGTTTGCCACAACCTACGGCACAAGATATAGAACAAAAAAGTAGTCGTAACTCTGAATGGCAAGCAACGGAAAGAACTGTTCATCGACTTTATGCCATTTCTTGTATTATTGTTTGTAGCTAACCTAATGTTGGTAGTGCTTAGAGATATTAAGGAAGATTTCCTGGTGAAGATTATTGATATGAACGGACAGTCCTCATGGATGTTTGCGCAGGTAGATACAGTCGTTACATTAATAATTCTGGCGTTATTCGGAGCGATGGTCTTTGTGAAAAGTAACATAAAAGTTTTGGTTGCCCTGCTTGGGATTGGTCGTACTTGGGACAGCCACCATGAGTTTTATATCTTTCAATTATGATTCTCTGCAATTGGATGCAATCACCTGGCTGTTTGTCCAAAGTCTCTGTCTGTATATTGCCTACCTCTGTTTTCAAAGCATTTTTTCGACCGCTTCATTGCTTGTTTCAAGATAAA
>VOFE01002530.1_pt1 | contig 86000 bp, 161 predicted proteins | sample 5384071 | NCBI WGS metagenome assembly VOFE01 (sample SAMN12384724, study PRJNA508395) | human gut metagenome | isolation source: healthy gut D | host: Homo sapiens
TTACCCACGGCTTCAAAAATTGCCGTGCAGAAAAATTTTTAATCTTGTTTTCTTTAAAAACCAAAATGAGATACCTGGACACGAAAATCGAAGATAACGGATTGGGTTCTCTGATGAAGATAAAGCTCGTGTTCTTAAAGATATTGAGCTTGTTCAACAATCTATCAAAAACCCCAACGTACAGTTTGTCAATCAAATCACAGGTATCGGCCTTATCAATACTTATGCTCGCCTATTTATTACTTACTCTACACAGGTCACAAAATAGGCATCAAGTAATCTATCCGGCGGTCTGGTGGGAAATAACCTGCCCCATTTCTATGGAACAAACCAACTTTCCTGGCCGGATGCACTTATACCAAAGGAAAGTAGTCACATGAAAAAACTGAATCTGATCATTGTAGAGGATAGACCGGCAATTCTTAAGGTATTTATGCTGGTCAAACGAATAGATCTTCCTCTTCATATTACGGGAACTTTATACAAACGGTCAGGAAGCTCTTGATGACCTTCCAAATGCGCAACCTAACATTGTAATGACAGATGTGCAAATGCCTGTTATGTCCGGACTAGAATTAGTTAAATATATGAAATCTATTAACTATCCCGCTGAATATATCATTTTGAGTGGCTACGCTGAATTTGAATACGCTCAAACTGCCCTAACTTTAGGAGTGCATCACTATCTCCTAAAGTCTCCGCGTATCAGTGAGCTTCGCGAAGCCCTGACCTCATTATGTGATACGATCTTTAAGTCGTATTACAATAAATATCGGTTATATTTTTCAGGATCTTCTGTTCCAACAGTTTCATCTTCATGAAAATATTCCTGCAACTGAGAATATGAATCTGCAGATTTTTTTGTATACACTTGGCCTGCTTGAAACTTCCGGAAGAATCTGATGCTTACTTCAGTCACGTCAGCAAAAAGTAAAACGTTGCAAATGCTGACTACCGAATTTCCCTAAAAGTTACCAACATATCTGGATTTTTAAACAGCAACTATCCCAACACAAAATCATAGTTGCTGCAAATCCAGAAAGAATACGGATTAACCCTAATAAGTTATACGAATTGTTTAGCACACAAACTTATGCAAGCAATATGGCCGTTACATTAACCGTTTCTTCCACAATTAAAAATGATCAGGACCTCCGGGATACCTTTTTATCTGCTGTAAAATATCTCCAAAATTTATCCAATTTGGAAAAAGTCAACTTCTGTATACGATTCCCGACAAACCAATCTCTATCACGGATACCCTTTCTCAACCTGAAAGAAGATATGTTGTCTAAAGCTTTAATTCCCAACGAGTGGAATCCGTTGTAGAACAGTATCGATACTTTACCAAAAATTGGATGAAAAGACTGTCCTAAGTCAAGTAGAATGCACTTCTTTAACACGTCGTTGTCTTTACAGAAGTTTGCCATTCCATTGCTTCGCCAAAACCGCATTTGAAGAAAACGCATTAAGAGAAACTGCTTTGAGTGAATTATTTCGTATTACAACACATGCAACTTCATATGATGACTTTTTTGATGATTGCTGCCAGTTGATAGAGACTCTCTTAACCAATTCCAACTGTTTTCCTAGCGATAGCCAGATTGACGGAACCGTTGAGCTACTTTATCAACATATCCTTGCAAACTTTACCAAGGATATTGATGTCAATACTTTTGCCAAACTCATGGGTAATCATCCCATCTATTTGATTACTCAATTTACCAAAGCCAAAAGCTTTCACCTACCAAAATGATTATTTTGCTTCGTATCAATCGAGCCAAAGAGCTCCCTACTTTCAACCGATATGAATTTAAAAGATATCGCAGATGCGATTGGTTATTACGATGTATCATATTTTAGCCGTCTCTTCAAAAAGAACGGAAGGTATCAGTCCGGAACTTATCGAAAAGCGGAGAGAAACACTTAGCCTCTCCGCCAAAACATAATCCAGTATATATCTTTAACATTATACCTATGTTACTTCCCAAACACCTTCGCCGCTTCTCTCATATTCTCCACAATCTTCACGCCAAAGGGACATCTCTTCTCACAGGCGCCGCACGCAACATTCGCCCGCATGATGCGGCAGAACCGCATAGTGCTCCCGCACAGTCTCAGGCAGCGTTCCCTGCGCTTTTGCAAGATTGAGATTTTGTGACAGAAGCCACATCTATCTTTTGGGGACAGGGCGCACAGTGGCTGCAGTACATGCAATGCCCCTCCCAGCTGATATTCGAAATCCCGCAAATGCCTCCGCATAATCCCGCTCCCTCCTCTGAAGCGGTTTCGTAGGCTGCGCTTTCTCTTAACTGTTCCTCCGAATGCGCTCCTGCCAGAACCGTTGCAACGCCGGGACGAGTCAGGGCATAGTGAATACACTGAACCGGTGTCAGGGATTTTCCCGCGGAGACAGCTTTTTCATCCAACAGGTCTCCGCCGCCGAAGGCTTTCATCACCGTCACTCCCACGCCCATTCTCTGACAGGTCTCGTAAAGCGCCTGGCGTGAGGGATCCATATTCACCAGATGCTTTTCATAATTTTTTCCGTTCCAAAGCTCTTCCACATCCTCGTTGGCAGGCTGCAGATCATAGCAGGGATTCACGCTGAACATCAGCACTTCAATATGGCCTGACTGCACTGCTGCCAGCGCCACCTCCGGATTGTGGCTGCTCAAGCCGATATGCCGGATAACGCCCTGTTCTTTCAATTCTTTTGCATAAGCCAGCACCGAATTGTCCATTCTGAATCGTCTCCCAGTCTTTCAGGGAATCACAGTAATGGATCATCCCACGTCTATGTAATCTGTTTTCAGAAGACGCAGCATCTCCTCCATGGCTGCCCTTACCTCACAGATATCCGGGTGCGCTTGTACTGTCCGTCCTTCCAGACGGAACAGATGTGAGACTGGATGATAAAATTTTTCCCGACGGCACCAAAAGCGCCTCTCCAACGCTCGCGCGAATGGCCGGATCAGAGGTATAAAGGTCAAAATAATTGATTCCCAGTTCCTCTGCCACATCAAATAATTCCTTCGTCCGCCGGCACGCATCCTCACCGAAGCCCTCACATCCCATACCGATTTCACTGACCATCAGTCCCGTATTTCCCAATTCTCGATAACGCATAGTCCTTCTCCTTGCATATAGTTGTTTTCGATAGTTTTATTATAACTCTTCTCGGGAAATGATGTCTAATATTTTCCGCACAGCATTGCGAAAAAAACGCAGCAACGGTATAATAAATAAAAATCTTACGCAAACATTATTTTGGGAGGAAACATTATGATCCAGATAAACCAGGAACTCTGCATTGGCTGCGGTCAATGTGTAAAAGATGTATTTCCACCGGCTTTCCCTGGAAAACGGAAAAGCCGCCATTTCCAAAGAGTGTATTTACTGCGGGCACTGCACCGCCATCTGTCCTGTGGGGGCAGTCTCCAACCCGGACTATGACATGGCGGATGTGGAGGATTACTGTAAAGATACGTTCACCCTGAACACGGACAAGCTTCTTCATGCGATCAAATTCCGCCGCAGCATCCGGGATTATAAAGCGCAGCCCGTGGAAAATGAAAAACTTCAGAAGCTTCTGCAGGCAGGGCGCTACACCGCCACGGCCAAGAACAATCAGGACTGCCACTTTGTCTTTGTGCAGAAGGAACTTGCTTCCCTCAAACAGCAGGTATGGGATTATATTGAAGAATATTCTGTTTCCAATGCCGGAAATATTTCCAACGAAATGTTCCCTTACGTTTCCTTTAACCGCAGGAGAAAAGCAGACGCAGCCGACGATTACCTCTTCCGCAACGCCCCGGTTGTGGTTTATATCACCTCCGACTGGCCGCTGGATGCCGGACTTGCCGCACAAAAACATGGAGCTTATGGCCGTTTCCATGGGGCTTGGCGTTCTCTATAACGGTTTTCTCGCCAGAATTTCTGACGAAAATGAGAGTCTGAAAACCTGGCTCGGCATTGAGGGAAAACGATCAAAGCCTGTATGCTCCTTGGATATCCCAACCTTTCCTACGCCAGAACAGCACCGCGAAAAGAGCCAAACGTAATCTGGAAATAAAATTATCCATATACAAACTTCTGGTTCTAAAAAGAGACTGCCCACTTACGCTTCCGCATAAGTGGGCAGTCTCTTTTTATCATCCAGTCTTATTCCTTACTGTCCATTCCGCCATACGTTCTATCAGCTCTCCTCCGTCCACTACCTGAGCCTTTTCCACTTTTCCGTCTGCAGTTCGGGAGACATATACGTAAAGTGCCTCTTCCCCCGTCAGTGTCGTTGTTGTAAACTCCCTGATCTTCGTCCAGAAGAAAACTGATTTCTTCGCCTTCATAAAGCCAGGTGCCATTCTGACTTACGGTGATGCCGATTTCGGCATATTCCTTTTCTCTCTCCGTGTCCCTAACAGTTTCGGCGCTGTCCTCTGCAACAGCCTCCACTGTGCTCTCAGCATCTCCTTCCCAGGTGTAATAATAACTGTCCTCATCCGCTTCCACCGCCAGCTCCGTCCCCGCTGCCGCCTGAATGTCCATGACCGCACCGCACTCCGGACAGCAAAGCTCCGCGGCTTCTTCCCCGTTCTTCGGAACTGCAACGGTATATGCGGAAGCATTCACAGCTCCTATTCCCACACTCAGCACACACGCTCCTAAAAGCAATCCTGTTTTCTGTCTTCTTCTCATAAAAAATCACTCCTGTCTTTTTTTTTTCAGCAATTTTTCATCTGCTGTAAGAAAAGAATACACTCTCTTTTTGTGATCCATCTGGAGTTTCTGTGTGATTTGTATGTGATTTTTTTATCAGCGCGGAATCCGAAACCAAACCCTTTACCCCGTCCCTGCAGTTTTTGCACCGCATACACCGTGATGCAGCTCCAGGATGATTTTCACAATATAAAGCCCCAGACCGCTTCCGCCCTGATTCCCGGTTTCTGGAGGCTTCCACTCTGTAAAATGGCTCAAACAAATGCGAAAACACTTCCTCCGGCAAATGCACCCCGGAATTTTCAATCCAGAAGCAGGCGTTTCCTTCTGTTTCTTTCAGAGTAAGAAAATACGAGCCCCGGCAGGAGAATAGCGAATTGCATTTACCAGGAGATTTCGCAGTACCTTTATCAGCATTGCCCCGTCCGCCTGCCAGAAAAGATGCTCCGGCAGATCTGCCTCAAAACGCATGTGTTTCTGCTCCATCAGCTCCAAAAGCTCTGCCACCTGAATGCGCACAAGCTCCGCCAGATCCACGCGGCTCATGCAGGGCTCCCAGGTCCGGATTCCACTCTGAAACCGCCAGGATCTCTCCTATCATCCCTTCCAGCGTGTTGGTGACTTCATAGGAACGTTTCAGGTATTCTTCCTGATTCTTCTCATATACTTCCAAATGCTGACACATGCCGCCCAAGTGTCCTTTCAAAATCGTCACCGGCGTTTTCAGCTCATGGGAGGCTGCTGCAAAAAAGAACGCAGCTTCTGATTGGTTTCTCTTAATTCCGCAAGCGCAAGATTCAAATTTTCGGAAAGCTCATTGAGACTCTTCGCCAGAACGCCAATTTCATCCCTCCGCTTCACCTGGCATTTTTCCGCAAAATCCAGAGACGCCATTTTTCGAGAAATGCGACTCAGTTTCATGATCGGATTCGTTAGATAAAGGAGGCTGCTGCCGCGCAAAGAAGCGATGCCGCAAAATCACACCCACTGTCACAGGGAAAATCTGTTTCAAAATTTCCATAGTCTGATTTACAGCGCGCATCGTCCCCAGCACATAGAGCCGATAGGTTTCTTCTCCGATCTTCACCGGATAGTTCTCCATCGCAAACTTTTGATCTGTTCCCGACACAAACGACACGTTTCCTACGTAAGAGTCCTCGGTTGCTATGGGAAATTCATAGGTAACATACGCTTCTTCCTCTGCAGAAGCCTCCCCGGCCACGCTGTTTCCTCCGAATGTCCCTTCTCCCAAAACTGCCTCTTCTGAAACAGCAAGCGCATCCTCTGTCACCTCCTCAGCCATGGTTTCCGCTTCCGGTGCCCCTTCCCAGAAAACCGTCTCTCCGGCCGAGTCCAGAAGAACTGCCTGCGCCTCCTGGGCAGCAGCGAACAGCGCCAACGCGTTCTGCGTCTCATACACATCCTCATAGTCTTCCAGTTCCTCTGCCAGCTTTTCCGAACTTTCCAGAAGCCCCTTTTCCAGACGCTTTTCATAAGTTACCGGAAGAAAAGCGGCAATCATCCCACAGGTCAGCAATCCGACAAACACCAAAACAAGCATCGTGAGAAGAAATATTTTGACCGTCAAACTTCTGCTTATCCGAAAATGGTTTCCCTGTCTGTTTTTTATCATCATCCTCAGCCTTTCTGTCTTTCCACCCGATACCCTACGCCCCGGACGGTTTGTATATAATCTGTCCCCAGCTTTTTCCGAAGATTCTTGATGTGGGTATCCACAATCCGTTCATCCCCAAAATAATCCATCCCCCACACAGAATCCAAAAGCCCCTGCCTGGTAAAAACTCTTCCCGGATTATGGAGGAATACCCGCAGCAATTCAAACTCTTTCTGCGTCAATTCCAGTTCATCTCCTTTAAGAAATGCCCGATGTCCGGTTTCATCCAACTGAAGTTCCTTATAATGAAGCATCCCGTCTCCCATGTATTTTCCCACACGCCGCAGCACTGCAGCAATTTTGCACAAAAAGCACAGGCATATCAAAAGGCTTTGTGATATAGTCATCCACCAGAAGCTCAAATCCTCTAAGCTGGTCTTCCACGCTGTCCCGGGCTGTCACCATGATCACCGGAACCTGGGATTCTTTCCGAAGCAGCTCCAGCACAGAAAATCCATCCAGTTTCGGAAGCATCACATCCAGCAGAATCAAATCTGCCTCTTTTTTTCATGAAAGGCGGAGATTCCCTCGAGGCCATCCCCGGCCATCTGAACTTCATACCCCTTCTCCTCCAGGTAATTTTTCAAAACAAGCTGTATTTCTTTGTCGTCCTCGATCACCAATATCTTAAACATAGCTGCCTCAATTTTTTCTTTATCATATCACCTTTTTTGTGATTTTCATGTAGCTGCGCAAAACAACAGGAACCTTAGGTCGTAATTTCCTGTGATACAAAAAGCCGCGCAAAAGAATCTTCTTCCTGCACGGCTTCTTTCCATATTCACTTACATTGCCTTCAGCGCTCTCACAAAGGCCACAAGCTCTTCCATGCTTCCCATATATTCTGATTCAATGGGAAGTCCTTTTTATTCTCCATGGTGTCCGTCACCAGAAACGTCTTCACTCCAAGCTTGCGGATTGCCAGATCCTCCTCCACGTCATTTCCGACCATCAGGCATTCCTGCGGCAAAAAGCCCGAATTGTGTCCAGAATGCTCTGAAAATAAGCAAGGCTCGGCTTACAATAGCAGTGATCCTCATAGGTGGTGATGATCTCAAAGTCCCCAGCGTCAAGGCCGGCCCAGCGGATACGGTTCAGCGTTGCGCACCGGGGAAACACAGGATTCGTGGCCAGATACACTCTGATCCCCTTTTCTTTTGCCGCCTTTACCGCCTCATTCGCCAGAGGCGTGGGGTGGTTGCCGCTATGACTTCGTTGAAAGGTCCTCTGTAAAACTCCTCCGCAAGGCTTTCTGCCTCTTTCTGTCCTACCGGAATGAGCGGTGACAGATAGTGCCAGAACGCTTCCCTGTTGGTGCGGCTTCCGTCATTTTTCACCATAGCTTCATAGCCTTGCCACACCGCGCCGACAAACGCCTGCGGATCGATCGCAATGCCCTGGGAAAGATAAGTCTTAGCCAGCATGGGCATATAAAATTTTACAAATGCATCCTGGTTCATGGGAAGCAATGTCCCATCCAGATCAAACAGAATATGCCGGATACTCATTTTTCATCCTCCCTGTACTGTCCTTCGATCTCCGCCCGGATCTTTGTGCGGATGCGCTGCAGGGCATTGTCAATGGCCTTGGGTGATTTTCCCAGAAGCTCAGCGATCCTCACATAGCCATCCCCCTCCAGATAACAGTCCAGCACCTGGTTTTCCATGGCGCTTAGCTGCCGGCGGATGCGCTCTTTTAACACTCTTGTATTTTCTTTGTCAATGACAATGGCCTCCGGATTTTCCGTCAGAAGCTCTTCCTCATGCTCCCGCGCTTCCTCTGTGCTGAGCGATACATAGGAGTTCAGCGGCTGGTGCTTCTGCCGGCGGGAGGTCTGGATGGCATTATAAATCTGCCTGTCCACACACAGGCGCGCAAAGGTCTGGAAGGAGGCTTCCCTCTGCGGCTTAAAATCCTGAACCGCCTTAAAAGCCCGATCATGCCCTCCTGGATCAAATCGTCCGTATCTCCGCCGATAAGAAACATGGCGCGGGCCTTCTGGCGCACCATGCCTTTATATTTTTCCATGAGATAATCCGAAATACCGCTCTCCCCCTCCCGAAGGCGGGTGATGAGTTCCTCGTCGCTTACTTTGTCATACTGACACATACTGCCTCCCGGCTCCTTAAGCCTTGCCATTTCCTCTCTAGCCAAGTCTCTGACGGACAATTTCGTAGGCCAGCACGCCGGCTGCCACAGATGCGTTCAGAGAATCGATATTTCCCTTCATGGGAATGGATGCGACCATGTCGCATTTTTCCCTTCACAAGACGTCCAACGCCCTCTCCTTCATTGCCGATAACAAGTCCGATGGGGTGTAAGATTCATGCGGTACATCAGCTCTCCGCCCATATCTGCACAGACAAACCAGATGCCTTTTTTTTTGAGTTCTTCGATCGTCTTTGCCATGTTCGTCACCCTTGCCACCGGAGTATAGTTGAGCGCTCCCGCTGAGGTTTTGGCAACGGTAGCGGTAAGCCCGACTGCCCGACGCTTGGGGATGATCACTCCGTGGGCTCCGGCCAGATTGGCCGTCCGGATGATGGCGCCCAGATTGTGCAGGGTCCTCTATATTATCCAGCAGGAACAAAAACGGCGGCTCGCCTTTTTCCTCTGCCTTTGCCAGAATGTCCTCCACTGTGGCATATTCATAGGCCGCCACCTGGGCGATCACCCCTGGTGTGCGCCTGTTTCGCTCAACTGATCCAAACGTTCCTTTGCCACATAGTTGATAATGGTGTCATGCTTCCTAGCCTCTCTGGCTATGTCCGCACCGGGCCGTCCTGGCATCCATCCAGCAAAAACAGCTTGTCCACCTCTTTGCCGGAACGAAACGCTTCCAGAACCGCATTGCGTCCTTCTATCTGCTCGCTCATAGATTTTCCTCTCTGATTCCCGCACGGACAAGCTCCACAAGCCGTGCAAAATCCTCTTTCAAATATAAGTATCCCAAAAGCGCCTCAAACCCTGTAGCTCTGCGGTAATCCGCCATAGTTGCATGTTTTGCCATGGTAGGGGAATGGGCGTTTCGGCCTCTTTTGTACACGCTTTTTCCTCTTCTGTGAGAAGCGGCTCCAGCGTCTCCATCATAGCGGACTGCGCCGCTGCTTTCACCAGGCTGCTGGCCTGTTTGTGCAGCTGATTGACCGGACGGTTTCCCGCTTCACCAGAATGGTTCTGATGATCAGCTCGTATACGCCATCCCCGATATAAGCAAGCGTCAAAGGAGAATAGGAACGCAAATCCCTATCCTCCAGATGAAATAATTCCTTTAGACAATTTAAACTCGTTTCCATTTTACACCTTCGCGGGTATCCTTCAGTTCAATTCCTTTTGCAGAAGCTCATCACGGATTTCGTCCGCTCTTGCAAAATTCTTGGCTTTTCTTGCCTCCTGGCGTTCTGCAATCAGTGCTTCAATGTCCGCATCCAGAATCTCTTCTTTTTTATCCACAATCAGCCCAAGAACGTCGCAGAGTTTCTTCAGCGTTTCCAAAAGAAGCTGCCAGTTCTTTGAGCTGTTCTCATTTACGTGGGTATTTGCAAATTTAACCAGTTCAAAGATTGCTGCCAGTGCATCTGCTGTGTTGAAATCATCATCCATGGCCTCTTCGAATTTTGTCACAAAGCCCTGTGCCTGTGCAAGAAGAGTCTTCTCTTCCTCCGTTGCTGCCTCTGTGCCTGCTGCCTCCATGCGGTCTTTCAAACGGCTTTGCACCCTCTAAAAAATACGCTCCAGAGCGTTCTTGGAAGCCTCCATCAGATCTGCACTGAAATTCAGCGGACTTCTGTAATGTGCGTTCAGCATGAAGAAACGGAGAACCTGGAGATCATACTGTTCACCGATCTGACGAACGGTACGGAAATTTCCGAGAGATTTGGACATCTTGCGGTTGTCGATGTTCAGGAAACCATTATGCATCCAGTATCTTGCAAAAATCTTGCCATTGCAGCACTCACTCTGCGCAATCTCGTTCTCATGGTGGGGGAAGATCAAATCCTCGCCGCCTGCGTGAATGTCGATTTCCTCACCCAGATATTTTTTCGACATAACAGAACACTCAATATGCCAGCCAGGACGTCCGTCACACCATGGTGACGGCCAGGATGGTTCTCCCTCTTTTTCGGTTTCCAGAGAACAAAATCCAGTGGATCCTCTTTCTGTTCCTCGCCCGTTACCTTGAAGAGCACGAAAACCTGACTGGAGATCATCCAGATTCTTATGAGAAAGTTTTCCATATTCTTTGAATTTTTACACGGAAGTAAACCGTTCCATCGGACACCACATAGGCAAAGCCTTTGTCAATAAGACTCTGGATCATTTCAATCATACCGTCAATTTCCTGTGTTGCCTGAGGATGTGTCGTAGCCGGGCTCACGTTCATGGCAGCCATATCCTGTTTGCACTCCTTGATGTAGCGCTGGGAAATTTCGTCGGCGGCTTACCCCTTCCTCGATTGCCTTTTTGATGATCTTGTCATCCACGTCAGTAAAGTTTGAGACAAAATTCACCTCATAGCCCTTGTATTCCATATAGCGACGCACGGTATCAAAAACAATCATGGGGCGCGCATTTCCAATGTGGATCAGATTATATACGGTAGGACCGCAGACATACATTTTTACTTTTCCTTTCTCCAGAGGTATAAATTCTTCTTTTCTTCTGCTCAATGTATTAAAAATTTTCATACCCATCACTCCTTTGTTCCTGTCGTCTTGTGAAGCAGGCACACTGCCTGGGCAGCGATCCCTTCTCCCCTTCCTGTAAATCCAAGGCCTTCTTCTGTAGTCGCCTTGATGTTCAGCTGATGCGCCTCGATGCCCATGGACTGTGCCATGTTTGCGCGCATTTCCTGAATATGCGGCCATTTTCGGCTTCTGTGCAATGATCGTTGCATCAATATTGGTAATCCCATAGCCTTCCTTTGCAAGAAGCGCTGTCACATGCTCCAGGAGCTTCAGACTTGATATTCCTTTGTATGCGGGGTCTGTGTCCGGAAAATGCTGCCCGATGTCCCCCAAAGCCGCAGCTCCCAAAAGGGCATCCATAACCGCATGCACCAAAACATCCGCATCCGAGTGACCCAAAAGCCCTTTTTTCCCAGGGAATCTTCACGCCTCCCAGAATCAAGTCCCGCCCCTCTGTCAGTTTGTGTACATCATATCCCATTCCTACCCGCATCATCTGACCGTCTTCCTCTCTATCCTATGCTTCCAGCTCCAGCATCCGGCAGATGCGAAGAAGCGTAAGACGTCTGCGCACATAGGGCGCAAGGCGCAGGCTTACCGGAATGCTCTCCTCTGTCAGCCCGATATCCTGTACGCTGCTTCTACAGCCTGCTTTCTGAAGCATTTCTTCCATTTCATCCACATCCGGAAGTTCCGCGAGGATCTCCCCGATGTCCTCCAGACATTCCTCCAGACGCTGGGGATCCAGCTCATCCAGGAGCTCCGGATGATTCTCCATCAAAATCCCTTCCAGAAGGCCTTCTTTCCGAAGGTCTCCTCCAGAAGCTCCTCGTCCGTGTCTGCGAACTCCTTTACATGACACTGACCTTTTCGGATCTTTTCTTCTATTTCTTTGTATTTTTTCAGAACCAGCATCATCCCCACAGAAACCTTTTCCCCGTGCAGCGCATCCAGATGCCCGCACACAACCTCCATTTCCCAGAGGTGGGAAAGGTGATGCTCCGCTCCTGAGGCAGGCCTTGAATTGCCCACCATCTGCATGGCAAGCCCGGAAAGGATCAACGCGTACATCAGCTTTTCGCAGGCTTCCTCATCGCCCTCGCCGATGTCCCGCAGACATCCCTTCACGGTCTTTAAGGCCTTTTTTCTCCATGTCTGCCACGGACTCACAGTAATACTCTCCCGTGAGCATGCTTGCAATCTTCCAGTCCGCCAGACAAATGTATTTTCAAGCAGATCCGAAACGCCGGAAGCATTCAGCCGCCTCGGAGCTTTGGCAAAAATCCTGGTGTCCGCATAAACACAGAGCGGCGCTGCCGCAGGCACAGTCTGCTTCAGGCCTTCAAGGTCATGCTGGCAACCGTAGACACAAATCCATCCACACTGGCTGCAGTCGGCACTGATATAAAAGGAATTTTGTACTTGCATGCAATATAACGGCTGATGTCATGAATGGTCCCCTGCACCCACTGCAAGGATCAGGTCAATGTCCTCTTCCATGTTGTTCTCCACGATCTCCACTGCGTACTCGTCTGCATGAAGATCCTCTGCATCCAGCACAAGCTCCTGGCACCTGTCATAGATTCCCTCCATGATCTCCTCCGCCACACGGTATGTATTGGTGTCGCAGATGAGAAGCGGGGAAATATATTCTTTCAGGAATCCCTCTGACATCTCTTCCTCAAGTTTGTCAATAGCGCCCTCTTCGATCAGAATTTCCTTTACATCTATGTGATGTTCCTTCCACAGCCGCAAGGTCGGGCAAAATCGTCCGCATCGACTCGCATGTACTTATGTCCTCCTGTTTTTCTTCCGGCATTTTTGCTGCCGTTTCTATGCAATATTACAGATTGCTATTATACATGATTTCTGTCAAAAAAGCAATGCGGGAACGAAAACAATCCTCCCTGCCGCTGACAGAGAGGATTGTCTGATCTTATTTAATTTCCGCAATGACTTCCACTTCACAGAGCACGTTCTTTTGAAGTGTTTTTACTGCCACACAGGAGCGTGCCGGCTTGTTCACAAAATATTTCGCATAAATCTCATTGAACACTGCAAAATCACTCATATCTGCCAGAAAGCAGGTCGTCTTTACCGCATTCTCAAATCCGGTCCCTGCCTCTGCAAGCACCTCGCCCAGGTTCTTCATTACCTGCTCTGCCTGTGCCTCAATGGTATCTCCCGCCAGCTCACCGGTCGCAGGAACCACCGGAATCTGTCCGGAGGTAAAAAGAATATTGCCCAGGATCATTGCCTGGGAATATGCCCGATCGCTGCCGGAGCCTTGTCTGTATGAACGACTTTCATTGTAAAATCCCCTTTCTTTGCCTTTGACATTCCATTAAAAACAGATGACACAGATCACTCCGTGTTTTGCATTTCTATTGTCTATTCTATACCAAAGATGAATTAGGGTCAAGCAACTATTTTGTATTTTCAAATAAATTCAGATAATTGTATACCATCCGGGAAATTGCCCGCACATTGTCAATGGCTGTATTTTCTTCGCACCCTTCCGACATGACGCAGAGAATGTAGTCTGTTTTTCTCTCCGTACACAATGGCCATATCGTGCTGGCTGGTATCTGTCTCTCCGGTTTTGTTCGCCACAACCACGCTGCTGTCCAGTCCCTCCGGGATCTTCCAGGTAACCTGTTGGTTCAGCAGCAGATCCAGCATAGCTGCCGAGGCCTCCTCGCTCACACATTCGCCCCGGTAAATCTGCTCCAGCAGGCGGCCGCAGTCCCTCACAGACGTCATGTTTCGCCCGCCCAGACCCTTGGAAGCCGAAGTGGACGGAAGCAGGGTGTGCTGTACGGTCGTGTCCTGATACCCCTGTTCTGCCAAATATCCGTTGATCGCCTCTGCTCCCTTTTTGAAATCCAGCGTATCCGTCTGCAGGCGGACCAGCTCATTAAAAGACTCATTATCGCTGATGGTGATCATGTTCCAGAACAGATCCCCAAGCTTTTTGCTCTGCCGCCGGGTATCCCTCCGCTGTGGAATTCAGACGGATCGCCTCGTTTCCAAGCACAGCTTCATAATTCTGATAAGAAGCTGCCAGGACAAACGCCTTGATCAGACTTGCGGAATACATCTGCTGGTTGTTGATCAGCAGCTCTTCGTCCTCGTTCAGATCCTTGACGTACACGCTCCACTGTCCCTCAAAGCCTTCCAGAAGGCCGCCAAGCGTGCTTTCCAGATTGTCCATTCCCAGGTCGTCCAAATTCTCCAGACGTCCCTCTTCATCCACGGAAAAAGCCGTCCGGTGTCACCGTCCGTTCCCCCACAAGCGCGCCGTTCTCACCGCCGAAATAATAATATCCGTCAAAGCTTTTGCCGTTGCAGACCATGCTCGCCTGGTGTATTCCCGGCTCTGTTTCCAGACGTCCGTTCCCGTCAAATAAGTAAAGCCCTCAAACGTCAAATTGCCCAGGACCAGTCCGGTCAGATAACGCACCTGGGGCGCTGCGGTAAGCTTTCCCAGATTGTTTGCCATATAAATCCCATCAAACACTTCCGCCTGGGAATAGACTCCGCTCTCATCCGGAATCGTCGCCTCCAAATTGGCAAGCTGTACGATATGAGGACTGTCCGCGCGGAATTTTCCGCTCTCATCATGATAATAATAGCCGTCAAAAACCGTTCCATCAATGACAAGTCCGTCAAAAAAAATGGACGCAGGGGGCATTGTGCACCATTCCGTCACCGTTCAAGCAGTAAAGCCGTCGCTCTTCAAAAGATAAAAGCCGTTCCCGTCAGGAATGGGCGCAACCTGGGCTTCCTCGGTCACTGTGAGAAGGCTGCCTGTCCCCGAAGCCTGCACATTGACAGAGAAACCGACCGCCAGCAGAGCCGCTGTCAGCAAAGCCGATAATTTATATTTATTTTGCATAGAGTTCTCCTTTTCTGACTCAAAGTATATCTTTTTTAAAGCTTTGCGCAATTATTTTTCTCCAGAAATCCGCCAGCTTATCCTCTACCGTCTGGAGACGGCGGGTGGTGCGGTCCTCCCATTCCACCGGAAACAGAGACTGATATTCCCGGTTCAGGAAGCGCTCATCCATGAGAAGGATCACCCCCACATCTTCCGCCGTGCGGATGACCCGCCCAGCGGCCTGAAGCACCTTTGTTCATCCCCGGATAGCGGTAGGCATGATCAAATCCGTTTTCTCCTCTTTTGTCATAATACTCCCGCAGGATTTCCCGGCGGCTCCCGATCTGCGGCAGGCCGGTTCCACAATAAACGCACCGATCAGTTTTTCTCCGCTCAGATCGATCCCCTCGGAAAACACGCCGCCCAGCACGCAAAAGCCCACCAGGGTACCCTCGTTTTTGGAAAATTCCTTCAGAAATTCCTCCCGTTCCCGCTCGTGCATCTCCGGAACCTGAGAAATGCTGCGCACCCAGTCCACGGAAAATTCTTCCTCGTAAACCTGGCGCACCTCCTGCATCAGCCTGTAGGAGGGGAAAAATGCCATATAATTTCCCGGACGTTTCCACACCGTGCGGGCAATGTACTCCGCAATTTTTTGTACTCCGGATAGTCCCGCCGTTTGTAGCGGCTGCTCACATCCGCGCAGGTGAGAATGAGCCGCTTCTCCCTGGAAAAGGGCGACTCCACATAAATGCCGAAATCATCGCTTCTTGTGCTCAAAAGCTTTCGGTAATACTGCATGGGCAGAAGAGTTGCCGAAAAAAAACACCGTGCTTTTTCCCTTGTCCAGATATTCCTTCAGATTCATTGCCGGGTTGACGCAGGAAAGATGCAGCCTGAATTTTCCGTCCTCCCCGTTTTCCGTATAAATCGTATAATTTTCGTCCACCAGCTCTGAGATGTTGAGAAAATCCCGCACCTGAAAATAAAAGTCCAGAGTTTCCTCCACAAGGTTTCCCTCCGGCGGTTCCTCCAGAAGCTTGTCCATTTCCCCCTGCACGTTCAGAAGAGACAGGGGCAAAAGGCCTGGTTTTCCTGTATCTCATAGGTATCGCAGCTTTTTTGAGTTCCAGAAGCTGACGGTTCACCCGCTCCAGCGCTTTGGAAAGCTTCCGGCTGTAGGGCTTTACTTTTTTTCTGGTTTCCAGCACATCCTCCTTGCAGATATAAGCGCTGTACATTTCCCGCCCGCGCTCCAAAAGATTATGCGCCTCATCAATGAGAAAAATATAATCTCCGGAAACACCGTCCCCGAAAAACCGTTTCAGATGTACATTGGGGTCAAAGGCATAATTGTAATCACAGATGATCCCATCCGCCCACATGGCCAGGTCAAGGCTCATCTCAAAGGGGCACACCTGCCACTTGTCCGCATGGGCAGTGAGCGTGTCCCGGTCAAAGCTCTGCCCGCTCCAAAGCTCATACACCGCCGCATTCACCCGGTCAAAATGGCTTGGCATAGGGACAGCTGTCCGGATTGCACTCTGGCTTTTCACAGATACAGAGCTTTTCCTTCGCTGTGATGGTCACCACCTTAAAAAGAAGCCCCGTTCCTTCAGAATGGAAAAAGCCTCCTCCGCTACCGTTCTGGTGATGGTTTTCGCTGTAAGATAAAAAATGGTTTCTCCTTTCCTTCTCCCACGCACCGCACAGCCGGAAAAATCGTCGACATGGTTTTCCCACACCCGTGGGCGCCTGGATAAAAATCTGCTTTCCCGTGGATATGGTGTGATACACGCTTGTCACCATTCTGCGCTGGCCTCCCGGTAGGGAAAAGGAAACTCCAGTTTTTCCATGGAAGCGTTCCGCTCTTTTCTCCAGCGAAGCTGATAGGAGATCCACTTGTGGTATTCGCCCACCAGCTTCCGATACCATTCTTCCAGCTCCTCGCGGGAAAACTCTTCCGAAAACCGGCGGATTTCCTCCGTCTCCAGATTGGCGTAGGTCATCTGGATCCCTATGTGGGAAAGCTTCTCCTGCTCTGCATAGATCCGCCCGTAGCACATGGCCTGCGCACGGTGCACTTTTGCCGGCGCTGCCAACTGCGCCACATTTCCCGCGATCCCCTTGATCTCATCGATGACTGTTTTTCATCCTCTTCAAAACCCGTCCGCACGCCCCTCCACGCAGAGGATCACATCCTCGTATTCCGTCTCCATCTTCAACGAAACCTCCGCGCGGTAATTGCCTTTCTGCTGCCTCTGGATCTTTCTGTGAAGACGGCTGCCCTTAAGCATGGCCTCTTTGTCCAGATTTCCTCTTCGATTGTCCAGATCTCCGCCCCGCAGAATAAATTCCACAAGATTTCTTACCGAAATGCGGACAGTAGGTTTTTCCATAGCATTCTCCTGTTTGTGCGCCTGTCGGGCACTACGTAATTCTCATACAGTGTAACACACTTTTCCATACAAAAAAAAAGAGCGCACTTTCGCTGATTCGTTCCAGCAGAAACTGCACTCCCTTTTTCGTTTTTGCCTCTATTTCCTATGCCGGTCTGCGCACCCCTGGTTTCTCTTACGCCACAGCAAACTTCTTGATGACCTTCGAAAATCTTCATCTTCTCCATAGCATCTTACAGTAAGAACTCTGTTCAAATCCATACTGAGGATTCCCAGTATTGACTTGGCGTCGATGATTACACGGTTATAAAACACGTCGATATCGAAATCACAACGGCTTGCTGCATTGACAAATTCGTTGACATCTTCTCTGCTCAAACGAATAGAGTGCTCCATCTCCATGCACCTCCTGTAACGTAATTTTAAGCATTTTATGCTTATGGGATAATTACCCATCAAGGATTGATTTGTCAATCGTATTCAAAATTTCTTCACAAATTTCCACGTTTCCCACAAAAAAGCGACAGATCCTCACAAAAACTCCGGCATATTTCCCCGGTATTTCAGCGGAAGAAACTGCTGCTGAAGCTTTGGATTCTTCCGCTCTTCTATGGTAACGCTCCGCAAAAAAACGTCCGCCACAGCGCCTCATACTCTTCCTGCAAAGCAAGCTTCTCCTTCGCAAAAACCACATCCCGGCGCAGCACACAAACGCCCTGTCTGGGATGAAGCAGCGCCTTACAGCGCTTTTCGTCATAGATCATCCAGTTCTCATTGGGAAGCCGGTTGGCAAAATGACCAGAAGTTCCAGAATATCATTGTCCGGCGTGATCTGCGCCAAAAGAAGTCTGCCGGAAAGTTCCCGAAAACGCACAAATCCCAGATGGCGATGAAACTCATGCCACACCTTCACCCGAAGCTTTGACACAAGGCTTACGCTGGGATCTGCCAGCGCATCCATAATGCGGCGGTTGCATCTGCCTCCCCCAATGCCTGCCGCAGTACCCGGAACACAGCCGTTGCCTTCTCCGGATGTGTGGATGCCAGCGCATAGCACAGATCCTGATATACCGAAACTCCAAGCTTACGCCGGATACTTCGCGCAACCTTCTCAGCTTGCCCCGCGTCCGTCAAAACCTCCCGGCAGATACAGAACAGCTCAGGTTGTCCGGCTCCTGCGTGCGGATCTCCAGAGATGCGCTCCCCGCTGTCCACCCCCTGGTAAACAGCCGTAAAAATCCCGTCCAGACTGTCCTCACAGATGAAAATGATCTTCTCTTCCACTATATGACCTCCTTATCCGGACATTCCAAAAGACACGTCATCAAAAGAAAGCTGCTGATAGGTCACCTCGCCCTGACCGTTTGGTTTCTGTTTGTTTTTGTCCAGAATATTATTCAGAATATAATCCTCGTTCATGGGAATCCGATACATCATACGCCCGCTGCAGGTAATAAAATACAGAGCGCGCTTCAATACTACGCCGATCCTGCGCAGGTCGTCAAAATCCAGAGCGTGCGTCCGTCTTGCCCCCCGATCCGCTGCGCAGAGCGCACGCCGATGCCAGGAACCCGCAAAAGCGTATGGTAATCCGCCGTATTCACCTCCACCGGAAACTGCTCCAGATGCCCGATCGCCCAGTCGCACTTCGGATCCAGAAACACATTAAAATTGGGTACCTCTTCTCGGTGAGCAGCTCGGAAGCCTGAAATCCGTAGAACCGCAGCAGCCAGTCTGCCTGATACAGACGATGCTCCCGCAGAAGCGGCGGTATGCCGGAAGCGCGGGCAGCTCCTTGTCCTCATTCACAGGCACAAATGCCGAATAAAATACGCGTTTCAGGGCAAATCCCTGATAGAGCGACTCCGCCACAGAAAGGATCTCAAAATCGCTCTCCCCCGGCCGCCCCAATGATCATCTGCGTGCTCTGCCCGGCCGGAGCAAACTTCGGGCAGAACGGTAAAGTGTGAGGGCATTCTGACTCTCCTCGTGCTGAAGCTGGATCTGCTTCATTGGCCGAAAGAATGGTGCGGCGGCTCTTGTGGGGCGCCAGGCGCTTCCGCAGCCCCTCCACTGTGGGAAGCTCAGATTCACACTCAAGCGGTCAGCCAGAAATACCCCATCCTGGGCAATGAGCTCCGGCGCCGCTCCCGGAATAGCTTTTCAGATGGATATACCCCTGAAAATGGTACTGATTGCGTAAAAGCCAGACCGTGCGGCAGAGCTGCTCCATGGTCTCATCGGGGCTTCCCTTCACCCCGGAGCTCAAAAACAGCCCCTCTATATAATTCCGCCGATAAAACTCTATGGTGAGACGGCACACCTCCTCCGGGCTGAAGCTGGCGCGCACCACATCGTTGGAGGCCCGATTCACACAGTACTTACAGTCAAACACGCACTCGTTGGTGTAAAGGATCTTCAGCAGGCTGATGCATCTTCCATCCGCCGAAAAGCTGTGACAGATTCCTGCTGCAACACTGTTCCCAATCCCCTTCCCGTCTCCATTGCGGTTCACTCCGCTGGAAGTACAGGCCACATCATATTTCGCCGCATCGGAAAGGATGCTCAGTTTCTCCATAAGATCCATTGATTCCCGTATTACCATAAAAACGCCTCCAAACATTTGTTCTTTTATTTTAGAACAAATGTTCGAAGACAATCAATGTCATAAAACAGGACAAACAGATATTATACCTGCGTCATCACAAAATATCATAAATTGCCTTTACCGCAGTCTCAAAATCTCTGTTCTCCACACCAATGATAATATTCAGCTCGCTGGAACCCTGATCAATCATTTTACATTCACATTGGCGTGCGCCAGAGCGGAGAAAATCCTTCCTGCAGTACCTCTGGTGGATTTCATACCACGTCCTACAACAGCGATCAGTGCAAGATCAGACTCCATTTCTACGAAATCCGGCTGTACTGCACGATGAATTCCGGCAATTACCTGCTGCTCTTTTTTCCTCAAACTCGTCCTGATGCACATAGACTGTCATGGTGTCGATGCCTGAAGGCACATGCTCGAAGCTGATTCCCATTCATCAAACACCTGAAGCACCTTTCGTCCAAAGCCGATCTCACTGTTCATCATGGATTTCTCGATATTGATGGAGCAGAAGCCCTTCTTTCCGGCGATTCCCGTGATGGTATAGCGCGGTTTTTTGCAGGTGCTCTCCACAATAAAGGTTCCCTTGTCCTCCGGACGGTTGGTGTTGCGGATATTAATGGGAATTCCCTCCTTGCGCACCAGGAAAATCGCGTCCTCATGGAGAACGGTAGCTCCCATATAGGAAAGCTCACGAAGCTCGCGGTAGGTGATGGATTCGATCACAGCCGGATTGTCCACAATACGGGGATCGGTCACAAGAAAACCGGATACGTCTGTCCAGTTTTCGTACACATCTGCCGGATCGCCTTTGCAACCAGAGACCCTGTGACGTCGGAACCGCCCCTGGAAAAGGTTTTTACCCGTCCGTCCTCATACGCCCCGTAAAATCCCGGGATTACGGCCTTCTCATGCTTGGCCAGGCATTTGCTCATCAGCTTGTCCGTCTTTTCCACATCCAGATTGCCGTTTTGTCAAATCGGATCACCGCAGCCGCATCCACAAAATCATATCCCAGATAGGCGGCCATCACCTTGCCGTTTAAATATTCTCCTCTGGAAGCCGCGTAATCCTCTCCTGCCTTGGCCTCAAAGTCCGCCGCGATCTTGCGGAAATCCTCCTCCAGGGAAAAGGACAGGGAAAGCCCCCTAATGATCTCATCATAGCGCGCCTTGATGTCTGCGAGCAGAGCGCCGAAGTTCTCCCCGGCTTCCGCTGCCCGGTAGCACTGATACAGCATATCCGTCACCTTGGTGTCTCCGTCAAAACGCTTGCCCGGGGCAGAGGGCACCACATAACGTCTGCTCTCATCACTGCGGATGATATTTCCCACTTTCTGAAACTGCTCTGCATTTGCCAGAGCTTCCTCCGAATTTTACCACTTTTTTCATCTTTTTTCTCCTCGTATCTCTTCTGGATTTTAAAACTGTAATTATTTTATGAAATCAGCCCTTCTTTTGCAAGTATTTTTTTTTACCGCTTCACAGACCAAAAGTCTCTGACCGTCCACGGTAAAACGAATGTCCCAATCCGCAAACGTCATCCCGTACACCGTCGGGTCATTTTGATACCCCGGTCTCGGATCGTCTGCAAGCACCGCCAGCACGGCTTCCCGCTTGTCCTCCGGCAGCTTCTCCAAAAGCTCCCCCGGAAAATCCACCTGCAGCTTTTCTTTTACGATGTGCTCCGTAAATCCGCCCGACGCCTCGGGTGACTGTCCACATAGGGAAGATAGGGCTTCACATCATAAATGGGCGTGTTATCCATCAGATCCGCTCCGGACACATGGAGCACCGGTCCCAGCTTCGGATGCATTTCTATCCGTTCCAGCTTCACACAGGAGAGCCCGATGGGATTGGGGCGAAAGGAGAACGGGTCGCAAATACGCCCTTTCGGGTATTTCCGCTCAGCCGGGGCGGCCGCACGGTGGGCGACCAGTCCTCACGGACGGCCTCGGAAAACTGCCACAAAAGCCAAATATGGCTGAACTCTGAAAGCCCCCCGCAAAGGCCTCCGGCTTCCGATACTCCGGCTCAAACACAATGGCTGCCTTGAGCTCCTGGATCCAGCCGCTCTGATGCGGAATTCGAATTTTTCCGGAAAATCACTGCGAATATGCGCGATCACTTTCATCTGGCACCCTCCCTAAAAAGCTCTTTTCGTAAATACCGCCACTGTGCGCGCGCGGATGACAAAGGAGTTCTCGATTCTGCGCTCCTGGCCTTTTGGATAAAAATAGCGCCCGTTTTCATCCCCCCAGGTATTAACGGTGAGATACCATTTTCCGGCGCCCCGAAGATTCGGCAGCGTGATGGTCATATCCTCCCAGTAGCTGTTCACTGCAATGTAAACCATATCGTCACAGCCCTTGGTTCTGTCATATCCGGCAAAGCACACCCAAAAAATCTTGCGTCCCTGGCAATGGTGGTATTCTCCGCATTCGCGTCATGCGTATGTATGGGATCCATACCGCACACGGCGTCCGGGAGGCGCTTGCGGATAACCGAATGCTCCATCCGGTAACGGATCATAAATTTGAACAGCTCAAACAGATCCCGGTTCTTTTCAAGCATACTCCAGTCCAGCCAGGAGATCTCATTGTCCTGACAATATCCGTTATTGTTTCCATACTGTGTGTTTCCGAACTCATCGCCCGCCAAAAACATGGGCGTGCCCCGGCTGCACAGAAGAACGACACAGGCATTTCGTATCATGCGGTTTCGAAGAGCCAGCACCTGGGCATCATCTGTCTCTCCTTCTGCGCCGCAGTTCCAGCTGCGGTTGTCGTTCGCTCCGTCCGTGTTGTCCCAGCCATTTATTTCATTGTGCTTATCGTTGTAAGAATACAGATCATAGAGCGTAAAACCGTCATGACAGGTCAGGAAATTAATGCAAGAATCGTACCCGGCATAATCCCCTTTATAGTCATGCTCAAAACTGCCGTACATATCTCCGGAACCGCTGATGCTCCAGGCGGCATCCCAGGCATTCCAGTTGTCCCCTTCAAATATCCGCGCAGGCAGTCCCGATAACGTCCGTTCCACTCCGCCCACCGCTTGCTGGCCGGAAAGCTTCCCACCTGATACATGCCGCCTGCGTCCCAGGCCTCCGCAATAAGCTTGACATTGCTCAGCACCGGGTCATACGCCAGGCTTCGGAGAAGCGGAGGATTGTTCATGGGCGAGCCGTCCTCATTGCGCCCCAGAATACTGGCAAGATCAAACCGGAAACCGTCCACCCGGTAGTTGATGTCCAGTACCGCAGACATTCCAGGATCATCTGCTGCACAATGGGATGATTGCAGTTCAGGGTGTTTCCGCAGCCGCTGAAATTATAGTAATCCCCCTCTGCCGTAAGCATGTAATAAATCTTGTTGTCAAACCCCTTGAAGCTGAACACACTGCCCTGCTCATTTCCCTCTGCCGTGTGGTTGAACACGACGTCAAGAATGACTTCAATTCCGTTGTCGTGAAGCTCCCTGATGAGGGTTTTCAGCTCTTTTCCTTCTTCATTGTACTCATCTGCAGCTGTGTAGCTGGTGTTGGGCGCAAAAAATCCCACGGTATTGTAGCCCCAGTAGTCCAGAAGCTTTTGCCCCCTGCCTCCCTGGCATTCATCATCTCGTCAAACTCAAAGATGGGCATGAGCTCCACCGCATTGATCCCCAGCTCCCTTGAGATAGGGGATTTTTTCCATGAGGCCGCAAAGGTTCCCTTGTTTTTCACCCCGGAGGACGCATGGCGGGTGAACCCGCGCACATGAAGCTCGTAGATCACCAGATCGCTCATTCCTCTTGAAGACTGCGGCATGGTTCCCCAGTCAAACACATCCTGCACCACTCTGGCATGATAGGCCCCTTCTGGTATCTCCCCAGAAGCGCTGTCCGGCCACCGCCTTTGCATACGGATCCAAAAAGAATGTTCTTTTTGTCGTAAAAAGCCCCTTCTCCGGCTGGTACGGCCCTGTCTACCCGGTACGCATATTCAAACTCCCGGATGTCCAGATCAAACACAATCATGGAATAGACATCCCCTATTTTGTAGGATTCCGGAAAGGGGATCTCCGCATAAGGCTCATCCTCCCCCGGTGGAACAGCAGCAGAGTGCAGGAGGTTCCGTGATGCGTGTGCACCGTAAAATTCACGCCAACCGGCAAAGCCATTGCCCCATTGCTGTCAAACATGCCGGGACGAACGGAAAATCCATTGATTTCATCCATAGGCGTCACGGATACCGGCATGTTGGTTGTATATTTCAGACTTTTTCTCAAAACAGCTTCCATCCTTTGTACTTTTTTCTATTTCAGAGTATACTCTAAATGGAAGGTTTTCACAAGAAAGGTTTTGGGTTTCATTGACAATCCACCTTTTTACTGTTATATTCAAAATATTTTATAATCAAACTATTTTAAGAAAGAAGGTTTGTTCTTGTGAATATATTCAAAAAAAAGCATACTGCCGCACCTTTCAGACGGCTTTCAAAATCGCCATTCCCTTTCTTCCTACCGCACCCCGAAAGTGACCGGCAGCGTAAAACCATTCCGGACATCCTGGAAAAAAGGAAAACGCCGCGTGCTTATCGTCACCGATGCCGAAATCCGAAAGCTCGGCCTTACAAAGGAGCTGGAGAAGCTCCTCACCCAGCGCCATATTTTTTATACCATATATGACAAAACTGCCGCAAATCCCACCACCGCAAACGTAGCTCAGGCCGCAGACCAGTACCGTAGAAATGCCTGCAACGTCCTCATCGGTTTCGGCGGCGGTTCCAGCATGGACTGTGCCAAGGCAGTGGGCGCCTGCATTGCAAACCCAAACAAATCTCCGGCACAGATGAAAGGGATCCTCCGGGTGCGAAAAAAGCTTCCCCTTCTCATCGCGATTCCCACCACTGCCGGGACGGAAGCGAAACAACCTTGGCTACCGTCATCACGGACTCTGTGACAAGACACAAATACGCGATCAACGATTTTCCGCTGATCCCCAGGTACGCTGTGCTTGATCCGCGGATCACCTTAAGTCTTCCCCCGCGCTCACCGCGACCACGGGAATGGACGCTCTGACCCACGCAGTGGAGGCCTACATCGGCAACTCCACCACCTACGGCACAAGCAAAAAAAATGCCCGAATGGCAGTAAAGCTGATTTTGAAAACCTGTACACGGTTTACGAAAACGGCGCCAATATCCGCGCAAGACGCAACATGCTCCACGCCTCCTACTATGCGGGCTGCGCGTTCACAAAATCCTATGTAGGATACGTCCACGCAGTAGCCCATTCCCTTGGCGGCGCCTACAATGTGCCTCACGGCCTTGCCAATGCCGTCCTGCTTCCCCTTGTCCTGGAAGCCTACGAGTCCCAGGATCCCAAAAAGCTTCACCGCCTGGCTGTGGAAGTCGGCCTTGCCGACCGGCAGGATTCCCCCGCGGTGGGCGCCCGGCGTTTCATCGAAGCCATCGAGGATATGAAGCAGCGTTTTTCCATCGGGACTTCCATTCCCCAGCTTCAAAAGCCGATATCCCGCATCTTGCCCGCCTGGCGGACAAAAAGCCAACCCGTTATACCCGGTTCCCGTTCTCAAGGACGCCAAAGAGCTGGAAGAATTTTACCGTCTTATCTTGCCAAAGGAGGAATAGACTATGACCGAACTTGATATTGCAAATCTGGTTTCCCTGCAGCGCCGTTTCTTTCTCACAGGCGCAACTCTGCCTGTGAGCAAACGTCTGGAACTTTTAAAAAATCTCCGGGACTGCATCCGGAGGAATGAAGCCGCCATTGCCCAGGCACTTTCTGCGGATTTGGGCAAAAGCAGCTTTGAGAGCTATATGTGCGAGACAGGCCTTGTGTTAAGCGAACTTTCCTATATGATAAAGCATCTGCCCGCTTTTGCAAAAGAAAAAACCGTGCCCACCCCTTTGGCACAGTTTCATTCAGAAGCTTCAAAAGCCCTCTCCCTACGGCGTCGTGCTGATCATGAGTCCATGGAATTATCCCTTTATGCTCACCATGGAGCCTCTTGTGGACGCTCTGGCTGCCGGAAATACGGCAATCCTCAAGCCAAGTGCCTACTCTCCCGCCACCAGCGCGCTCATCGAAAAAATCATAAAAAGAATGCTTTCCGCCCTGCCATGTGGCCGTTGTCACCGGCGGCCGCACGGAAAAATACCCATCTTCTCTCCCAGCATTTTGACTACATTTTTCTTTACCGGCGGGCAGACGGTGGGCAAGAGGTCATGCGCCGCGCCGCGGAGCACCTCACCCCCGTAACTCTGGAGCTTGGCGGAAAAGTCCCTGTATTGTAGACAAGACCGCAGATTTAAGGCTCGCCGCAAAACGTATCGTTTTCGGAAAGTTCTTAAACTGCGGTCAGACCTGTGTGGCACCGGATTATATTTACTGTGACGAGGAAATAAAAAACCGCTTCTGAAACAGATCCAGAAGCAGCTTGTAAAACAGTTCGGCAAAAATCCGCTGTCCAGCAAAAACTACGGAAAAATCATTAACGAAAAGCATTTTCACAGGATTTTGTCCCTGATCGAGCCGTCAAAGGTCATCTGCGGCGGCGACTGGAACTAAAAAGCACCCTGCGCATTGCGCCTACAGTCATGGAAAATATCAGCTTTAAAGACCGCATCATGGAGCAGGAGATCTTCTATCCGGATACTGCCGGTACTCACCTACAAAACCCTTGACGAGGCCATCGCTTCCATCAACGCCCGGCCGCACCCTCTTGCGCTTTATCTCTTCACCTCAGACCGGCAGGCCGCCAGAAAAGTGACCGCCCGGTGCGGCTTCGGCGGCGCCTGCATCAATGACACGATCATCCATCTTGCCACCAGCGAAATGGGCTTCGGCGGTTTTGGCGAAAGCGGCATGGGCGCTTATCACGGCAAAACCGGATTTGATACCTTTTCCCATTACAAGAGCATTGTGGACAAAAAACCTGGCTGGATCTGCCCATGCGGTATCAGCCTTATCGGAGAATCCACAATCGGCTGATCCACAAATTCCTGAAATAAGCCCTTTGGCCAATTCCTATTGTTCTGCATATTTGGCGGCCAGAGCCAGAGCCTCCCCTTGTAGGAAATGCCCTGCTCTCTGCAGAGCCTTGCCAGGCTTTCGTATTCCGGGTACCGGTAGGTTTCTCCGCCATGTCTGCACACCTTCATCTGAATTTCACCAAATGGAGTGCTTACCGTTTTTTGCTCCGGGCAAGGATGGTGCGCTCCATTTTTGTGCGTCGAATACCGATGGTCGTGGTTTCCCGGAAAATGACGGCCTCCAGCTTCTGGATGTCCGCCTCCCGGCAGATGACGCTCAACAGCCAGGCCGGACGGTTTTTCTTCATATAAACAGGCGTGTAAAACACATCTCTTGCACCTGCCTCAAAAAGTTGCTCCATGACATAGCCCAGGGTCTCCCGGTGCTGTCGTCAATGTTGGTTTCCAGCCTGTAGATCACATCCTTTTCTTTGGGATCTTCTTCGATCACCATCGCGCGCAGGATTCCCGGAAGCCCGTACTCCCGCTTTCCTGTTCCAAGCCCCACCGCCTTTATCAAAAACTGCTCCGGAAGGCTTTCCTTTGTGCGCACTGCCGCCGCAATGGCCGCGCCTGTGGGGGTCACAAGCTCTCCATTTACCTTGGCAGGTTTCAGCATCAGCCTGTGTGCTGCTGCGATATTGGCGACCGCCGGAACCGGAATAGGCAGAATTCCGTGCTGACAGCGCACGGTTCCCTGTCCCCTCGCTCAGGCTTTCGATCACCACTTCCGTGATCCCCAGGTTGTCGAAACAGAACGCCGCCGCCACAATGTCCACAATGGAATCCACCGCGCCCACCTCGTGAAAATGCACCTCATCTGCCGGCACACCGTGCGCCCTGGCTTCCGCCTCCGCCAGAATCTCGAAAAATGCGAAGCGCAAGCGCCCGTGCCCCTTCTGTCAGCTGTCCGGCGTTTATGATGTCCCGTGTACGATTTCCCTCATGCCCCGGTGCATGGTGGGAAGCATGCCATCGTGGCCGTGCGCCTCTGTCCCCTCGCGGAAGTGTCCCCTGCCCGTGCGCCTCCTCCTCTTCCTGGGAAATGTTCCTGCCCATGGCTGTGCCCGTGGAGATAGGTCATATCGTGGTCATGGTTCTCCTCTGAGAGCTGCACATCAAAATCGCAGACATCAAGACCCGCCTTTTTCACCCGGGAGATATGAACCTCATATCCTGTCAGCGGCAGACTTTGAAGCGCCGCCAAAAGCGCCGCCTTGTCCGCTCCCAGATCCAGCGCCGCCACCGTCATATCTCCGCTGATTCCGGAGGCAACTCCAAATACAATGTTTTTCCCATCATTTCTCCTCTATTCTTTCCCGGCTGCCAGTCGGTTTATCTGCGTTGCCAGATATCCGGCGCCATAGCCGTTGTCAATATTTACCACCGCAATTCCATTGGCGCAGGAATTGATCATCGTCAGGAGGGCAGACAGACCGTTCATGCTTGCCCGTATCCCACCGAGGTGGGAACCGCTATGACCGGACGGCTCACAAGCCCTCCGAGTACACTGGCAAGCGCCCCTCCATTCCTGCCACTGCGACAACACAGCTGGCCTCACGGATTTCTTCCAGGGAGGAAAACAGACGATGCATGCCGCTGACACCCACATCATAAAAACGCTGCACTCTTTGTGCCGAAATATTCCGCCGTCTGCGCCGCTTCCTCCGCCACCGGGATATCTGCCGTCCCCGCAGTGCATACAGCAACCTTGCCAATATGCTCTTTTCCCGTTTTTTTCCAGCTTCAGGATCCGGGAGACCGCGTCATACTGCACCTCCGGGAAGCGCTGCTTTATCAGCTCATACTGATGCGCTGTGGCTCTGGTCCCCAGCACCTCGCCCCTCTGTCTCATAAATTTTTTCAAATATGGGAAGAAGATGCCCGTCCGCCTTGCTTTGGCAGTATACCACCTCCGCAAACCCTGTCCGCGCCTTCCGCCCGGTGTCAAGCTTTGCGTAGCCAAGCTCCTCAAAGGTTCCGCCCTCCCGCAAAGCCGCTGGGCTTCCTCCACGGAGACCGCTCCGTTTTTACTTCTGTCAGAAGCTGTTCCAGTGTCATTTCATTCCTCCTGTTTTTATATCTGATCCTTGCTTATTCCTGTATGTTTCTGTATTCAGAATACGGCCTGCACCAAAATCATGTAGCAAATGGTTCCCCCGCAATGGATAAAGCATCTGCCTCTTCCAGAGATGAAGCGCCGCCACAGCCCCGATGGAAATCATCTCCGGCAAGCCATGGCTTCCGGCAAACACGCTGACGTTTTCAGGCAGTAAACGACAAGAAGTCCAAATACCGCGCTGGGGAAGCACTTTGCCCAGATACTGAACGTATTTCGGCGTGGGCTTCCCCGCCGGAAATGCCAGAAAGGGCAAAAATCTGGTCAGCATGGTTCCCAGGACGACCATGGCAATGGTAATGATCTGTTCTGTCTGCGTCATGTCACATCACCTCCCCGGAAAGTCCCGGCCGCAAAAGGTGAGGACTGCCAAAATGGCAAGCATGGCCGGGATGATAAAATCCTCCGCTCCAAAGGCCAGCAAGCACAAAAGGGAAAGCCCGGTTCCCACCACGGCGCTGGTGTGATTTTTTCCTTGAGCCACTGTTCCAGAAAGATCACCACAAACATGGCGGTCATGACAAAATCGAGCCCTTCTGTGTTGAATTGAAGAAAAGAACCGAAGATTCCGCCCAGCGTTGCCCCGAAGAACCAGTAAAAATGGTTGAGCAGGGTGACAAAGAACATAAACCAGCCCTGATCCACCTCCTCCGGAATCTGTGCGGTATAGTTGATAGAAAAGCTCTCGTCGCACATGCCGAAAATCAGGTAAAACTTTTTCCACCCGGTTCCCCGGTACTTGTCCAGCATGGAAATCCCGTAAAACAGATGCCGCGCATTGATCATCAGCGTCATCGCCAGCGCTTGCAGGGGATTAAACGCTCCCAGCAGAAGGTTCACGGCCACAAACTCCACCGAACCTGCGAAAATCGTAAGACTCATGAGCATGGGATACCAGAATGCAAACCCCGATAGGTTCATGTAAATGCCGTAGGTCATGCCCAGAAAACAAAATCCTGCAAAAATGGGGATCGTATGAGGAAACGCCGCCCGAAAAGCCCGTTTTATCTGCTGCGCCTTTGCTTGCCTTTCAGTCTGCGCTCTCATATCCGGAAATCTCATACGCGTCATATTCTCCCGCAAAACAGTACCCCAGCTTTTCTGCAAGGTGCACAGAAATGCGGGTGCGGGCGTCCCAGCTGGGATACAGGCCGCGTTTTTCACATTCCAGGATCAGTTTGGCCGCGCAGACATAGGCCAGACCCTTCCTCTGCTGATCCGCTCTTGTATCTATCTCGATTTCAATCCCGCCGGGATAATGGGAATAGGTGGAAGCTCCGGAAACCGGCTCCCCGTTTTGAGAACCACCGCGCCCAAGGCATTGGCTTTGAATTCCTCATAGGTGCTGTACTGAGCCGTCCAGTCACAGCACCACTCGATCTCCCGCGTCCGGAAATAAAGCTCCCGGTCTATCATTTTCAGCGTATATTCTGAGGGCAGCGCATCCACTGCCGCCTGGAGCTTCTCCAGGTCAAAAACTCCCGGCTCCTTTTTGAGTGCATAGCGGATAACTCTTTTTGCCTTTTGCCCCATACCTTCTCTATCATTTTCCCCATGCTTTGTTCTGGGGGCACCATAATGATAAAATCCTTATCATGCCAGTCCGGTTTAAAGGCGGCAAGCGCTTCCTTTGGTTCCCCTGCCAGATAACAAAAATCCCCCAGGATCGCCATCGCGCAGCGGGATGCTCCAAATCATCCGCATACAGATCTCCCATGGTACCGGCAAGGCAGGACCAGATGACGGTCTCCTGCCAGTCGGCAAACAGCTGCTCCACGGAAGCCGTATTTTTACCTTTTCCATCATATTCTTTCTTCCATTCCTCTGTAATCATATTGCTTCTAAACACACTGTAAATATTTTATCATTCCATTCTTTGTTTTTCAATGAAAGTTCCGCCCTATTTATTTCTATTTTTAATTATTATTTTATAATTTTTCAGATTTTTTATTGACAAATATGTTTTTTATCTGTTATATTAAATACATCAAATAAAACAAGTAAACAAAATAAACACAAGGAGGACAGACCACCGAAAACGTAACGTAACACCCCAAACAAAATCCAGGAAAGAGGTACAGTCCAATGGATATGACAAATTCATAAAGAGCCAATCGATACAGTACATATCGGTTGGCTCTTTATGATGGAAAACAAAGACTCCTGCGCGGAGCGTTTTTGTGTCAGGGAAACATCCGGTCATCATTTCCCATGACACCAAAACACTCGTATCGCAATTACAGTTTCTTCACAAACAACGCGCGAATCGCATTCAAAACGGCAATGACCATCACTCCCACATCGGCAAAATAGCCAGCCACATATTGGCGATCCCAAGCGCACCCAGAATCAGGCATATCACCTTGATCCCTATGGCAAATACAATATTCTGGTATACAATTCCCAGGCACTTCCGGGAAATCCGGATCGCTTTTGCAATTTTCACAGGGTCGTCATCCATGAGCACCACATCTGCCGCCTCAATAGCCGCGTCCGAACCCATGGCTCCCATGGCGATTCCGATATCTGCTCTGGAAAGCACCGGCGCATCGTTGATCCCGTCTCCGACAAAGCCAGCTTGCCGCCAGTTTCCTTCTCCAGAAGCGCTTCTACCTTGCTCACCTTATCCCCCGGCAAAAGCTCGCTGTACACTTCATCCACACCAAGCGTCTCTGCCACCTGCTCTGCAACGCGTTTCGCATCTCCGGTCAGCATCACCGTCCTGCGGATGCCCGCCTTTTCAGCGCCTCCATGGCCTTTGCAGCCGTGGGTTTCAATACATCGGAAATTACGATATGTCCTTCGTATTCCCCATCTACGGCAATGTGTATGATGGTTCCCACCAGATGGCAGTCTTTATAGGAAGCACAGTTTGGGCACAAGAGTTCGCCGATCTGATAGAACAGCATAACGGCGATGCCCTCAACATAGTCTCCGCTCTTCGTCCAGATGGCGAGGAAAAACGCGCCGAGCGTAGCCAGCGCCATCAGGAAATTTTCGTCAAACGCACGGCCATTGAGAATGCCCTTCCCGGCCTTGCGCAGAATATCGTAGCCGATGACCAGATAGGCCGCCACATACGCAAGCAGCTGGGGAATCCCGGTGATGGAAATGAAGTGCAGCGCAATGAGCATCACCGCAGTGATGAGAATGCGCACGAGCATCTTTTTCTGTTTCTTTGTCATAGCAAACACTCCGTTCTGCGCTGCCGGAGCAGCGGCCATGGATTAAAGTTCGATCTCGCAGTCCGGCTCGACCTTCTTGCAGGCCTTGAGCACAGCCTTCATGGTCTTCTTCTCATCCGCACCCTCGGCGAATTCCACGGGAAAATCCGCCCTCTGTGTGGACGGATCTGAAACCGGACAGAGCCGCACTTAAAAAAGACAGCTGGCCTATTTTAAAATGCCTCTGAGTCTGCCCTCCTCCCCGGAAATCCAGCAGATTTTCAAAGGGCTTTCCTGGTTCCGGAAAAATTGCGCCTGCCCTACTACCGACTGAAAATCCAGGAGCTTCTCTTCTTTTTGCTGACTTCTGATTTTTCGCAGAAAAAAGAGGTAAATCCCTACCAGTCCCAACAGGCGGAGCTGATGAAGACGATCCACGAATATCTGACCCAGAACCTGGACCGCCGTATCACCATTGATGCGCTTTCCCAGAAATATCTGGTAAACACCTCCACCTTGAAAGAGGTGTTCAAGGGTGTTTACGGACAGCCCATTGCTTCTTATATGAAAGAATACCGCATCCGGCATGCCATGGAGCTTCTGCGCACCACCGACAGCAGCATTGCGGACATTGCCCGCCAGATCGGATACGAATCCCAGAGCAAATTCAGCTCCGCTTTTCGGGGAATATGCCGGCGTGCTGCCTACGGAATACCGAAAAATCAACGCAGCACCACCTGTTGCTTTTAATGACTAGACATTTTTCAGGTCCATGCTATAATCTGTTGGATAAATCAGATTTTTTTCTTTCTGTCATTATAATACTTTCCTTGACATTATATTTTGTTGAATTTATTTCATTTTATGTTATGGCATAAAAATGGAAGTGCGCGATATTCTCTGATTTATCGTTCGCTTCCATTTTTTTATTATAATACGTGAGAAAGGAGATGCATGCCTTCATGAGATGACAATTCCTCTTACAGATGAAAAAAAACAAAATGGATCGAGGTAAAAACGATGAAGCACAAGCGAAAGCATCTGAAAGCCTTCGCTGCATTTTTCTCAGCAATCCTGCTGTTTTCCACAGAAGCAGCTGTTTTTTGCCGAAGACTTTGCAGCAGATGGCTTTACCGATGGAAATGAGGTAACGGAGCAGAGCCAGGAAAACAGCTCTGCTGATATCCCGTCTGACGCACTTCCTCCCGATGATGGGTTTGTGTTTGAAAAATGCGGAAGGCTTTACAGACGGAACAGAAAATTATGATGCTTCTGAAGAATACGCTTTGAAGCAGTCAGCAACAGCAGCATCTTTTGATGCAGAGCATAACGCAGATATTGGTTCACAGGATGATTTGGTAAACGCATTCCAGGAAATCATCGCATCTCCGGAAGGAAGCGCTTTTACCTTTCGTCTCACTGCTGACATTGACCTGAACTGCCCATACGAAAATGATCTGAGGGTAACGGCCGGTCACACCGTCACGCTTCTTGGGCAAGGGCATACGCTCAACTATCTGGATAAAAATATCAACATAGCCGGCGGCACGCTGAATCTTGGCTCCGAATTCGAGATATCCTTACCATTACCGGCGGATACGGCGAAAGAGCCAATCCCTTTACTTTTATATCAACGGCGGAGGTACCGCAAATATGTATCCCGGTGTCACTCTCACCGGAAACACCAATACCTCCAGTATGGGCGGCGGTGTAGAACTGCAGCAGGGAACGTTTAACATGTACGGCGGTACCATTTCTCAGTGCGGCACCTATTTCGGCATGGGCGGTGGCGTAACCTTAAACGGTGCCAACGGAGCCTGCACGTTCAACATGTACGGCGGGGAGATCACGGGAAATACCGTAACTCCCTTTTTCTCCAGCAACGTTTATGGAGGCGGCGTCTATGTTCATAAGCAGGCCGGCTATGCCGTGTGCTTTTTATATGTCCGGCGGCACCATTTCCGGAAACAGCGCAGTAAGCGAATCCGGCTATGGTTTCGGAGGCGGCGTTTATTCTGCCGACGTTTTCGAGATGTCCGGCGGAACGCTTTCAAACAACACCGCAGCCTACGGCGGCGGTGTCTAACAACAAAGGAGCTTTGACCGTCACAAACAGCAGCATTTCCGATAATAATGCTTCTAAAAACGGCGGCGGCCTTTACAATAACAAAGGAACTCTGCACATCACCGGCACCAGTATTCTTGCCGGCAACGTCTCCACCTACGGCGGCGGTATCTACGATACAGGCGGAACAGCCACTCTGGAAAACGCCAGTCTCACCGGGAACACCGCACAAAACGGAGCCGGCCTTTACGCAAACAAAGTCCGCAGATCACGCTTTCCTCCTGCGAATTTTCCGGAAATGCGGCCTCTGTCTATGGCGGCGGCTTATACAGTTCCTCTGCCGCTGTCCTTTGGATGGTACCAGAATACAAAATAACCAGTCACTCGCAGGCGGCGGTATCATTGCAATGGGAGGCTCGCTCAATGCAGCAGGCAGCGAGATCACCAGAAATACTGCCACAGCAGGCAGTGTTTCCCCTTCCGGAGTCGGCGGAGGAATGGTTGTTACCGCTCAGGCCAGCACAGTCTTTACAGACAGTATCCTTGCAAATAATCTTGCAGATACGGAGGGCCATGATTTCTGGGCAGACGACGCTTCCGTAAGTCTGTGTGACATACCTGCCGAAACGGTCATATATGAAGCTGACGGAAACGCTCAGTACATAGACGGCTGGTATACGGACGCTTCGGATAAGCGATATACCCTTCCGTCAATGGAATAAAGCAGGAGGTTTCCTCTCTGCAGCCTCCCATGGCACTGGTTTCCTCCTACGCATTGCCTGAGACGTTCGAACTTTGCTATCAATATGACGGAAATGTGCCCGCGGATGCACCTGTTCTTCCCGAAACTGCAAAATATGAAGCCGGCAGTGAGATTTCCTTAGCAAACATACCAGCTCTGGATGGGTGGCGCTTCAGCGGGTGGACCGTAACGTCACCGGAAGGCATTTCCATCGAAAACGGCATTCTGACCATGCCCTCTTCCGATGTCCTTTTAACCGGCTCATGGCAGAAGGAATCTGTTCCCGTCATCCCCACATCTGCAGTCTATGCGGTAGAGCACTACCTTCAGCAGGACGACGGAAGCTATCTTGCCGATACACCGGCGGATTTTCCTCTGTATGGAACAATCGGTGAAACTGTCCAGGCTGTTCCGAGAAATTATGAGGGATATTCTGTAAACAAGGAAGAATCCATTTTAAGCGGAACTGTCATTTTGCCGGAGCAGGAAGGTGAGCATATCAATTACCTGACGCTCCAAGTCTACTATGACAAAGCGCCTGCACCTACGGCTGTTCCCACGCCTACGGCCACCCCTGTACCCACAGCTACTCCTGAGCCCACGGGCGTTCCGACCTACAGCTACCCCTGAGCCCACGGACACCTCCTGGACCTACAGCTACTCCCTGAGCCCACGGGCGTTCCTGGACCTACAGCTACCCCTGAGCCCACGGGCATTCCTGGAACCTACGGACACTCCCAGGCCTACAGACGTTCCTGAACCTACGGACATGCCTGCGCCTACAGAGACCCCGGAATCCACGCCGGCACCGGACAAATCGGATTCTCTTTCCCCCTACGCCTGTGCTAACACAGGCGCCTGCAGCATCCGTTTCTCCCACTCCCACAGACCAAACAGAAAAAGAGTGGAATTTACGGAACGGGAATCACTCCTCCGGCACAAAACCTGCCGGGATTTCTTACGAGGTCAGCAAGGCTGACAAAAAGCGCCCAAGACAGGGGATGAAACAGCCCCGCTTCTGTGGCTGACAATCGCGGGAAGCTCTCTTGCCGGCATACTCCTTCTTGCAACTGCCCGAAAGAGAAAAGCATACACCAAACCAAACGAATAACCCCCCAAACAGCGGACAGAAAATTTTCCAGGCTCTGTCTGCTGTTTTTATTTATTCCTAAAATCTCTTCTTTTTCCCAAAATATCGCGTGCATTTTTTTCCGTTTATCGAGTATGATATACTCTAATACCAAAAAGCCTCAGATTTTAAAGGAGGATATCAATGAAAAATAATAAGAAAAAGCGTTCTGCCAAAGTACCCTTTCGACGGATCCTGCTCCTTGCACTGGCAATTTATCTCAGCGCCCTCGTCATTCCTTTTCTCTCGCATAAAAGAGGTTTCCGATGCCTTCCGCAGGCAGTTTGAAAAGCGCGCTTTTTACAACGACACCCCCTGGTGCGGAACGGTGGCTCACATCCCGGACAACACAGATGCCTTGCTCCTGCGTCTTCGCATGATAGAGGAAGCGCAGGATGAAATCATTCTGTCCACATTTGACTTTAATGCCGACCGTTCCGGACGCGAAGTGATGTCTTCGCTTCTGCACGCAGCCGAACGCGGCGTATCTGTCCGGGTCATTGTAGACGGCGCCAGCGGATTTCTGGATATGCGGAAAAACCCCTGGTTTCAGGCGCTTGCCAGCCACGAGAATGTTTCCATGCGTATTTACAACCCCATCCATTTCGGCAAGCCCCGGAAGCTGCAGGCACGTCTTCATGACAAATACCTGATCATCGACAACTCCATGTATGTGCTCGGCGGCCGCAATACCACGAATTTATTTTTGGGAGATTATTCTTCTGCGCAGAATATCGACTGGGAGCTTTTGTCTATGAAGACCGTGATTCCGGGGACTCTTCTCTCTCTCAGCTTTCTTCTTACTTTGAAGAAGTCTGGACTTTGCCAGACAGCCGGGAATTTACCTGTCCCGCAATGACAGAAGAAATACAGGAGTGTCTGCTGGAACTCAAAGATATTTATAACGGCCTAAAAGAAACCTATCCCCAGTCCTATGAGCCCTGGGACTGGAAAAATTCACCATGGAGACCAACCGGATCTCTCTCTTTTGTGCAATCCCGTTACACCGGATAACAAGGAGCCCTGGATGTGGTACGCTTTGAACCAGCTGATGAAGCAGGGCAAACATGTCAAGGTCTACACGCCCTACATTATCTGCGGAAAAGAAATGTATCAGGATCTGACCGCGCTCACAAAGCAGGGGACGTCCGTTGAGATGCTCACCAACGATGTGGCAAGCGGAGCCAATCCCTGGGGCTGTACCGACTATCTCAACCAGAAAAAGAAGATCCACAAAACAGGAGTCAAGGTTTATGAATTCATGGGCGCGCACTCCAGCCATACCAAAGCGGTTCTCATTGACGACCGCATGAGTATTGTCGGCTCCTACAATTTTGATATGCGAAGCACCTATCAGGATACCGAACTGATGCTTGCCGTAGATTCCGAAGAACTGAACGCGCTCCTGCAAAAGGAATTTGCCGGGACAAAACCTACAGCAAAACCATGACCGAGGACGGAACCTATCAGCAGGGAGAAAACTATGTTCCAAAAGAACTGAGCTTCGGCAAAAAAGCTGTTCTACGGCGTTCTGCGCATCGTTGTCATGCCCATCCGGAGATTTTTATAAATCCGTTGAAAAAGAAGGCACCCCACGGCGCCTTTTTTCGTTTCCCACGACATATGATCAATGGATCTCTTTTTCTGTCACACAGCTGCTCTTGATCCTCCCCACCAGGGTCTCAAGCCCGGTTACCACATGGGGCGTGTATCTCCGCCAAGGAGCACCAGCATAATATCCTCTCCCACCGAAAGCCGGCCTCGTTGAGCCAGACCCGCACATAATAAATTCCCGGCAGCTTCCTTGCCTCCTCGACTGCCTCCTGCACTTTTTTTCTCATCATAGGAAAATTCCATTCCACGACCGGAGCTGCCGTCAGATCTCCCTGACGTACCAGCGCCTTTTGCGCTCTCCCTCACCACTCCGTTGTGAAACAGATACATGCCGCATTTTGCCGCATCCTTATCCGCTTTTGCCTCCCGAAGCCACAGATCTGTGGAAGGAAATCTGTTTTTTCATCGCTCTCCTCCTCGTTTTCCGTCATACTGTTTCCATCTGCTCCCGCTTCCGAAGATGATTCCCGATCACCAGCAAAAAGTAACCGTGGATGCCGTTGCGCTTAATATGTCCACGATCGGCTCCGCATAAAATGCAGCCTTTGCCGTAAAAAGGGCTGGGAGCAAAATCGTAAGAAGCGTATAGCTGATCTTTCGGAACAGGGACAGGGGTAAGCGCCGTTTTTGTGCGTCCCAGAGCTGTCAGTCCGTCCACAAACACATACTGGAAGCTCAGAGGGATCACCGCCAGGGTAAACACGCCGATCCCCCAGACCGCCAGATCAAACAGCTCTCCCTTGTCTGTAAAAAATCCGCACAAAATAAGGTGCCGCCACTCTGGTGATCAAAAACATCACGGTGGTAAATCCCAGACACAGAAGCAGAATGCAGCGCTCCGCTTTTTTTTTACCCGCGCAGTCTGCCTTGCCCCGTAATTGTAGCTTAAAATCGCCTGCGTGCCGCCGCTGATGCCCAGCATGGGGCCGGTGATCAGCATCATGTAGCTCTGCACAATGGTGGCCCGGAAATCAGGAGATCTCCTGGCGGGCCTCCGTATTTCTGCAGTACCGCATTTGTCACCAGAATGATCACGCTGTCCGTGGCAAAAAGGATCAAAAAGGGCGAAAAGCCCACGGACAAAATCCGCACCATGATCTTCCCGGAATAATCCCCAAAGCAGATACCAATGGGCACCTGTTTGCTGAACAGAAATCCCATAGCGAACAGGCACGACAGCATCTGGGCAATGACTGTGGCAATGGCAGCTCCCGCCACCCCATATCCAGCACAAAGATAAAAATCGGATCCAGCACAATGTTTGTGACAGCTCCTGTGAGCACCGTAGCCATTCCCACGGTGGAAAAGCCCTGGCAGGTGATAAAATAGTTCAGCCCCAGCGCCATCAGTGCAAAAAAAGTACCGATGGTATAAATTGTCATATAGGTATCCGCGTAGACAAACGTCACCTCACTGGCTCCAAACCACATGAGCAGACGGTTTTCAGAAGCAGGAAAAAAACCGTCAGGATCGCGGAGACAAGCACCAGCAAGAGAAAAGGAATTGGACATCAGCTGCCGTGCCCTCTTCTCGTTTTTCTCTCCCCTGACGCATCGCCATAAGAATGGAGCCCCCAAGTCCGATGAGGGTTCCAAAGGAGCCCAAAAGGGTTACGATCAGGGTCCCCGCAGATCCCGAAAGGCCAGATCCCCGATTTCGGGGATGTTCCCAATATACATCCGGTCGATAATGCTGTACAGAATATTTACAAACTGGGCGATCATCAGTGGGAATGGCAAGGCGCAGCACCAGCCTTCCCACAGAATCTCTGCCAAGATCATTTCCTCTCCGCAAAAATAAAGCACCTCTTTTTCTCAAGATCACATCCTTTCAAGCTTATCATATTGCAAAGATTAACTCAATGCTTATCTCACACCGTCTGGCGCTTTTTGCCACCGCCAGCGTAATGCACACAAACACTGCCGCAAATACAAGCTGGATCCCCACCGCCTGCAGCACCTCTGTCCGAACGGTTTCTACGGCAAACTCCCCAGAAGCTCATTTGCAGCCTCGTACCAGTACACCGGGAGAAACTGCGCTGCCTTTTTACACCGGAGCTCATAACGTCAAGAGGTACAAAGGCTCCGCCCAGAAAGCAAAAAAAGCCCAGAGAAGCCACATTCACCATGCCGTTCAGATCATCTGTTCCCTTTGCCAGGCTTCCGATCAGGTAGGACACAGAAACCGCCATCAAAAGAAGGGCTGTGGAATTCAGGAAATAATAAGGCAGATTCTCGCTTGCGAGCAGCTTTTTCCCATAGAAGCACATTCCCGCTGCCAGCACAATGCCCCACAAAAACAGGGCAACCGTCGCACAGGCCAGAAGTCCCTCTGCGCTCTGCCTTCTCTGCGATACGGCAGAGGCCTGCATCCGCTTTTTCAGATCTCCTCTTCGCATGGCAGAAATCATATTTCCCACCACATAGCCCAGCACGCCCAGGAACAGATGGGGCATGTATCGGAAATACATCACATACAGAGGCGTTTCCCTGTTCCTCCCTCTGTATCCCAAAGCTCTGCCTGCACCTTAGGCATTTCCTTCAGAGCCTCTGCCATTTCCGTCTCCGTAAAGCCCGCTGCCTCATAAACTCTGGCATTATTCAAAAAACTGTTGATCTGCTGATCTGCATAATAGGCGGTATAAGAGCCCGGAACTTTGGTAACCTTGAGTTTTTCTCCGTTTTTCACACAGTTTTCATAAAATGCTCCGGAATCCTCACAACATAATCCACATCCCGGTAAAACAGTTTTTCCTGCAGGGCAACGGTGTCCTCCTCTGTCACAGTCACATCATGGAACTGTCCCAGGTACTCCAGAAAAGCTTCAGCCAAAACACCGCCATCTTTGTCCGCTGCCGACACCTTGAGCCGCTCCTGCCGATAGCCCGCGATCTCCTCCCGGCTGTCCATAGCCTGAAACATCAGCGTGATCCCAAAGAAAATAACCAGATACAGAAAAAACATCCCTGCATTCTTTTTGGCAATGCGCATGTATCCCTTTATAAACTGTCATAACGCACCCTCCTTGTTTTGATGAATGAAAGAAACAGAAGTCCTGCAGATATCACGCCCAAAAGCGTCAGGCTTCTGGCAAACCGCGCCGGTCCTCATACACATTGATGCAGTAGAGCGCATCCGTAATAAGCGCGGCCGGATTCACACGGTTCAGCAGGGGAAAGCTCTGCTCTATGATGTTTTTCATCTCCCGTTCATCAGTCCCGCAAAAAGCTGCAGCTCATGGAAACACCAAGAAGAATGGCTATCTTTATATTTTCTCCGAATTTCCGAATACTTCCTACAAAAATCCCCATGGAGACGCCGATCACACACCCCATAAACACCACGGGAAGCATCTGTAGCAACGAGCCGTTCAGCTCCTGCCTCAATACAAATCGAATATAAAAAATCAGGAGGAACACATTCACAAAATGCAGCAGAAAAGGAAGAGCTCATCTCCATCAGAATCAGTGTAAGCTTAGACGTGGGCGTCACACTTCTCCTGGCTGCCAGAGAATTCAAGTCGGCCTGCAGCCACATAGCTGCGCCAAATCCGATAAATGCCCCGTAAAGGCAGGCCATGGCAATGAGCGCATAGAAAACTGTACATTTCCATTTGTGGTTTTGCCGCCCAGAGATACCTGCTCCACGCTCTCCTGATGGTTCTTCATCCCGGCCACTGCTCTTTCCAGCCCTTCCGGATGCCGATTAGCCACAACGGCAAGCGTCTGTTTTCCGTTTTCGTAGCTTTCCAGAAGCGATGTGAGAATGCTCTGGGGAAGCCCGTTCTGACCACCCGCAGCCGGATCTCCTGATCCACATAGAAAACCCCGGCAACCTCTTTTTGCCTCCAGGGCCGCTCTGGCCTCTTTCTCCGTCATCTCCTCCACCGAGATCAGAGGTTCCTCCGACAGCGACACCTGTTCCAGAAATTTTGCAAAAACCGGTTCCTCTCCTTTTTTCTACAACGGCAACCGGCACAGTCTCAAAATCAGCTTCCTCCATGCGGCCAAAAGCCAGATAAAAAGCGTTGCCATGATGAGCGGAAACACCAGGCCAGAAGATCAGATTAAAATTTTTTCCATTTCATCCGTATGGAATATTTCAGCAAATGAATCATACTATTCTCCCCTCTAATCCCGAAGCTGTTTTCCAGTAAGCTCCAAAATACGTCATTCAACGTCGGCAGCTCCGAAAACACTCTTCCAAAATTCAGTTCCTGTTCTTTCAGATACTGCAGGATCCGAATGAGGTTGTGTTCTGCCCCTGTGCAAAGCACCGTAAGGACCTGCTCCTCATAACGCACCTCGTAGACATGGGGAAGCTCCCGAAGCTCCTGAAGCTGCGCATCCTTAAGGGGCACTGCCTCCACAGTCACCGTCTCGCCTGTCTTGATCATTCCTTTCAGCTCTTCCTTGGTTCCCTCAGCAATGCAGCGCCCATGGTCGAGAATGGCAATCCGGGAACAAATCTGCTCCACCTCTTCCATGTAATGGGAAGTGTAAATGATGGTGGCACCGTTCCGGTTCAGCCGCCTGATCCCCTCCAGGATCCGGTTTCTGCTCTGCGGTCCACAGCTACCGTGGGCTCATCCATGATGATCAGCCTTGGTCTGTGCGCAATTCCGCAGGCAATATTAAGGCGCCTCAGAAGGCCCCGGAAAGCTTCTTTGGACGCATGTTCCGGTATTCCTCAAGCCCGGCAAAATCTATGGCTTCCTCCACAAGCTTTTTTTTCTCTTCGGTCTTTGATGTACAGTCCGCAGAAATAATCAATATTTTCATACACCGTCAGCTCCTCAAAAACAGCCACGTCCTGAAAAACAATCCCGATCTGGGACTTCACCTTATAATTATCCGGCCTCATTTCCTCCTGGAATACGCGGATGCTTCCCTTGTCGTACTTCAAAAGCGCAAGCATACAGTTGATGGCCGTTGTTTTCCGGAGCCGTTCGGCCCCAGAAGACCGTAAATCTCCCCCTCCTGAATATGCAGATTCAAATGGTCGAGCGCCACCACGTTTCCATACCGTTTCACAAGATTTTTTATCTCGATCATAACAATCCCCTCCTCTGTTTGATACTGACACCATTCTGCCACATTTTCTTCTTCCTGCCCAGTGTCACCTGTCACCGGATGAAGATGACAAATGTCACAACCTTCTGCTTCCTTTGCATTTCCTCTTTACCTGCTTTTTTCTTTTGGTTATAATGGAGAATCATAGCCAAACCAAAAGGAGGATACTGCCATGACCGACACTGCAGATTATTTTCAGGATGTGCTCCTGCTTCTCCTTGGCTGCTGCTCGTTTCTGTTTTTACCGATATCCGATTTTCCCTGGTGCTGGCATTCTGCTGCACGCTGATCCTTCTGTGTGCCTGCTATTTTCTGGAGACACCCGGACTTCGCCTGGGTCTTTTGCTCCTTTTTTCTCATTGCAGCCTGTGTTCTCCCTGACTTTTTTCTGTTTCTATCCTGTAGCCGCCTACCTTTTGTTCCGGGAAAAACAGCGTGTTCTTCCCTTTGTCGGCCTGCTTGTCTGCACAGGATTTTTTCTCTGCGCAAAACAGGCGGTACCGGTAAAAATCTTTCTTGGCTTTCTCCTTTTCGCACTTGCCTGGATGCTCCAGAAGCACACAGAAAAATACGAATCGCTCCTTCGGGAATTTCGCAGTACCGGGACGACAGCAAGGAGCGGAACCTTCTTCTGGCCGAAAAGAACCAGGCGCTTGCGGAAAAGCAAAATTCCCAGATCTACACGGCAACCCTGCGGGAGCGAAACCGCATTGCCCGGGAAATCCATGACAATGTGGGACATGTGCTTTCCCGCTCGCTCCTCATGGTAGGTGCTATCCGCACAGTCAACACCCAGGAAACGCTCACGCCCATGCTGGAGCAGCTCCATACCTCGCTGGACTCTGCCATGGACAGCATCCGCACCAGCGTTCACGACCTCCATGACGAGTCCATAAACCTAAAAGAAGTCATGAACAGCATGCTGCAGGAATTTACGTTCTGTCCGGTGCAGCTTCATTTTGACATGAGCCACGAGGTTCCCACGGAAGTCAAATACTGCCTGATCAGCATTGTAAAAGAAGCGCTGTCAAACATTATCCGTCACAGCCATGCCACCAGGGTACAGATCCTTCTGCGGGAGCATCCTGCGCTTTACCAGCTTTGCATTGAGGACAACGGGGAAGGCAGTCCTTCTTCTGTTATTGCCAGAGAAACGAAAGCCTCGGATGGCATGGGGCTTTCCAATATGAAGGAGCGGGCGTTGAGTCTGGGAGGAACCTTTCAGGTCATACGAGAAAATGGCTTTAAGATTTTTATCACCATACCCAAAAAAGGAGCATTCTGATATGAGAATTGTAATTATAGACGATGATATTCTGGTCACCGCGGCACTGAAAACCATACTGGAGGCCAACGAGGACATTGCGGTTGCCGCAGTGGGCACAGACGGAAAAGAGGCGGTGTCCCTCTATCGGGAGCACCGCCCTGATGTACTTCTTATGGATATCCGCATGAAAGAAACAGACGGGCTGTGCGCCTCCGAAGCTGTCCTGAAAGAATTTCCGGATTCCAGGATCCTGCTGCTTACCACCTTTTCCGATGACGAATATATTGTAAAGGCTCTAAAGCTTGGCGCCAAGGGCTATCTCCTGAAGCAGGATTACGAGAGCATTGTTCCCGCTCTTCGGTAGCCGTGTGCTTTGGGCAGACGGTATTCGGCCACCAAATCGTGTCAAAATCCCCCACCTCATCCAGAGCGCGCCGTCCTTTGACTACGCTTCCAGGGATATCACAGAGAAGGAGCTCACCATCATCCAACTGATCGCCGAGGGATTGAGCAATAAGGAGATCGCTGCTCAGCTCTTTTTTGAGCGAGGGCACTGTGCGCAATTATCTCAGTCAGATCCTGGATAAGCTTTCCCTTAGGGATCGGACGCAGGTAGCAGTGTTTTATTATCAGAACCGGTAGACGCCGGCTTCTATATAAAATCAAACAGACTCAGCTGCTGGCCACTGCCTTCGGCGCCGTCAGAGCCGTGTCCCGCACAGCTGCTTTCCCGGAAATTTCCGAAAGAAACACCGACGGCTCCCGGAAGTCACCAGGATCAGCTCTTCTTTCGCTCTTGTCATTCCCACATAGAGAAGACGGCGTTCCTCTTCCAGCGATTGCAGCGCTTCCTCCTTGCGGCTCTCCATTGGAATGGAGTAACGGTTCACCCAGGGGATGATCACCGCCGGAAATTCCAGTCCCTTGGAGGCGTGAAGCGTCATCAGGGACACCGCATCCGCCGTGTAGTGTCTGGTTCCGCTGCGGCACAGATCCCCCTCTTCTCCAAGCTCCAGCATATTCAAAAACGCGTCCATTGTCTTATAACACACCGCCATATTCCAAAGCTTCTGCAGAGGCTCGTCGCCGGCAAGTCCTTTTTCCTGCATCCAGCTCTGCAAAAAGCACGGCAGGCTTTTTTCCTTTCGCAATCCTTCTGCTTCGCCGGATTTTCTGAAATAAGCAAGCGCCTCTCTCACGGTCTGCGCTTCCAGAAAGGTTCCTCTCCCGCGGACAACATAGGGGATTCCTTCCGTTTTCAAGTACTCCTCCATGGCCTCCGCCTGACGGTTCGTGCGCACTAAGACCGCAATCTCCGAAAAGCTCCTGCCTCCGGCGGTATCCTCGTATCCTTTTTCCTGTGCGTCCAGCATATCAATGCCGCCGATCATCCGGTTGATCTCCTTGCCGCAAAATCCCTTCGCCCTGTTTGCCTGACGCCTCCACGATCCGCACCGGCAGGCCTGCTCCCTTTGCTGCATGCAGGCTTCTGTCCCCCGCCCGGATTATGCCCGATCAGCTCTGCGGAAGCGCTCAGGATCTCGGAAGTGCTGCGGTAATTTTCTTTCAACCTGATGACCTCTGTCTGTGGAAAATCCAAAAGCATCCGGGAAAAACAGGCAGGGTCGGCTCCCCGGAATCCGTAGATCGACTGGTCATCGGATCTCCGATGACAAGCAATTCTCTTCCATTCCGGTTCCACTGGCAGATCAGCTGATATTGAAGCGCGTCAATATCCTGGAACTCGTCCACCAGAAGATAGCGAAACTGGCGGCAAAGTCCTGCATCCTGGTCTTCACTGCAATCCAAAAGGCGCTTTGTCTCTATGAGAAGATCGTCAAAATCCCAAAGCCCCTCTTCTTCCATCCGTTTCCCATAGGCTGCACAGGCTGCTTCAAATTCGGATTTTCTTCGTAAATGTCATTCTGTTTCTGCTCTTCTTCCATTGCTATGTGAAGCTTTTCTCTGGAGACCATGCTGAGGAAAGCCGACGGCAAAAGCTTTGCGTCCTGCTCCTTCAGGATCGACTCCGCCAAAACAGCTTTGTCTCCTCATCCGCCAGAGAAATGTTTTTCCGGCTTTCTGGAGCAGCTTCAGGCAAAGCGAATGAAAGGTTCCTGCCTGTACAAGGCTCGCTGCCCTTCGATGGGGCATTTCCTTTTCAGCCGTTCCCGGAGCTCCTTTGCCGCCTGATTTGTAAAGGTCACCGCGGTGATTTCGGATGCTTTTACCTTTCTTTTTTCTATAAGACAGCGGATTCTGGCCGCAAGCGTGCCGGTTTTTCCGGTTCCCGGCCTGCGATCACAGCCATAAAACGGCCGCCTGCTCTGCCGCCAGTCTCTGCTCCGGATTCAGCCGGGAAAGGAAATCTGCGGTTTTGTCCGATGCGTTTTCCTCTCGGGCTGCTCCTGCCATGCTTGTATCTTCCTGTGGCTGTGTCGCAAAATCCCCGGAAGGTTCCAATGTCTCTGCTTCTTTCGCCCTGTCCGGACTGGTTTCTGTCTTTGTTTTCCCTTCCCGGACTGCATCTGCCTTTGCGTCAAACAGCCCGCCAAAGCTCATCTGCCCCTCCATATTTGCAAGCTCGTCCGCATCAAACAGCTGTATATCCCGTATTCTCCGTCAAATCCGGGATGCGCTTTACCTGGCCTCCCGCAGCCGCCGGATTCCTCTGCGATCCTGCTGCCCGCCTGATTCCGGATCTCCTCCAGCGGAAGCTCTCTCAAAATGAAGAACTCATTTCCAAGGGTTCTCACCATGCGGAAATATTCCTCCTGCACCTTCTTCGACGCAGCGGAACGCCCGGTGGAGGCTGCAATGACCTCCGCCAGCGGAACAAGGCTCTCAAAGGCCTTGCGATTCTCCGGCAGATATCCCTGCGGCCGGTCCGCCAGCTCCAGGATCCGGTGCGAAACACCCATGGTCAGTTTTTTGCCGCACACGGGACAGATACCGCCGTATTTTACCGCCTCCTCCGGTTCCAGACAGATATGACATTTCCGGTGGCCGTCAAAGTGATATTTTCCCTCCTCCGGGAAAAAACTCAATGGTGCCCTCCAGGCCTTCGCCCGTCTCCAGAGCCTTTTTAATCCTTCATAGGACAGCGGCGCGCAGCAGATTTGCTTCCCGCCCAAGCTTTGCGGGAGAATGCGCGTCAGAATTGGAAATCAGCTGAAAACGATCCAGGGCGGAAAGCTGCCAGTTCATGGGCGGGTCAGAAGAAAGTCCCGTCTCCACCGCATGAATATAGGGTGACAAATCTCCAAAGCACTCCTCCACACTGTCAAATCCGGAGCAGGCTCCGAACATGGAAAAATGCGGCGTCCAGATATGTGCCGGAACAAAGATGCCCTCCGGGCAGGTCTCCAGCATAATCTCCAGCAGATCATGGCAGGACAGGCCCAGAATCGGCCTCCCGTCTGAATGGATATTGCCAATCGCCTCCAGCTTTGCCGCCAGCTGATCTGCCGCGTCAAGGCCCGGAAGCAGGATCAGACTGTGCACTTTCCGCGTCTTTCCCTCCTGCTTGTAAATGGAGCTGATTTCTCCGGTCACCACAAATCTTGTGCGGTTTTCCTCCGACTCCACACCTTTCTCAAGGACATCCTCCTCGCGCAGACGGTAAAGCCCGTCCTCCGCCGGAATCAGCTTCTCCCAAAGCTCCTTCCGCCACGCCGGATGCGTAAAATCCCCGGTTCCCAGAAGGCGGATCCCTTTTTGTCTGGCTCCCAGATCCAGACGTTCCGGCGTCAAATCCCGGCTGGTACTGGGAATACCGGGAGTGTATGTGAAGGTCAGCAATGTACATAAAACATTCTCCTTTGCCGTTTTTAAAATGATTCCCACAAATGCTTCTGTATATTTAAAACAGGGACACTTTTTAAGCATCCCTGTTCTCGTTCATCCTTTTGAAATATAACGTTTATTTGCCCTTCTCTTTCGGAATCGCCACATTCAGGATAATGGCAATGATCGCTGCCGGAACGATTCCGGAACCGCCGAAGATCAGCTCCACAAACTGCGGAAGGCTGGAAAGAACCGCGGTGTTTGCGCCAATACCATATCCAAGTCCCAGTGCCACGGACACAATGGTAACCGTGCGATTGTCAACGCCTTCCTTGGTCACAAGCTGAATACCGCTGACAACAATAGAGGCAAACATCATAACCGCCGCACCGCCAAGAACACTCTGCGGCATCATCTGTATCAGTGCCGCAAGCTTGGGAAACAGACCGCAGAGCACCAGGAAAACAGCGCCCGTGGAAATCGCAAACAGATTGACGATCTTTGTCATCCCGATGAGTCCCACATTCTGGCTGAAAGATGTATTCGGCAGAACGCCAAAACCAGCGCCGAAGGAGGAACCAAGTCCGTCGCAGATAACCGAACCTGCCAGCTCCTTGTCTGTCGCCTCTCTTCCGAGGCCGCCCTCGGTGATACCGGAGGTATCTCCAATGGTCTCCACTGCTGTTACGATAAACATGATCATGATCGGAAGGATTGCCCGTAAGTCGATCATGTCCTTGCTGAATCCAAAGGGCATCAGCGCCGGAACCGCAAACCAGCTTGCCTCGCTTACCTTGGAAAAGTCAAGAACCCAGGAACAGGTTTTTGTCACGGTCTCCTGTGTAGCGGGATCCACAACCTCGTATGTAGTCGGCAGAACCATTCCCATGATTCCGCAGACAATATAGCCCACAATAATTCCGATCAAAATGGATGCCGTGCTGGTGATCCCCTTGGTAAAAATGCTTCAAAAGAACGATGGTAAGCAGGACCACCGTTCCCACAAACAGATTGGGAAGGGAGCCGAAATCTCCATTGTTGTTTCCGCCTCCGAAGGAATTGATCCCGACCGAAATCAGAGAGAGACCGATCGCCATTACCACCGTACCAGTTACCAGGGACGGGAAAAACGGCGGAGCGGCTTCAGGAAAAATCAAGCACACCCTCAAACAGACCGCCAATAAAGCTTGCAAAAATGATTGCTCCGTAGGTGACGATCCCCTGTCCCATGGTGGATGCCACACCGCTGCACACTCCGATAAATCCGGAGCTTGTTCCCATAACAATAGGAAGTCTTGCGCCAACCGGCTTCAATCGTGAAAAGCTGCACCAATGTGACAAGCCCTGCAACCAGCATTGCGTTCTGAATAATCTTAAGCTGCAGGCCGCCGTCCAGCGCACATGCGCCTGTGATCAGCAGCACCGGGGTCAGGTTTCCCACAAACATGGCCATAACATGCAGAAGGCCAAATAAGATCGCCTGTCCCAGAGGGATCCTGCCTTCCAGCTCATATGGACTGGAATAACCTTGCGCCTTTTTCATTACTCTTTCCTCCTAAAATGAAATTTTCTGGCAATATTTTCTGCCACAGTCTTATGTTACCATTGTCATGCCGTGGAATCAATGTTTTTCAAAATACAATTTTACACAGGCCAGTGTATTTCAAATTGACGGTTTCCCGCGCAGCCGCTATAATATGTTTATCACATCCGCAGCGTCCGTGTACAAGAGACCGCATCTTCCAATACACGTGCGCTGCCATTTCAGGAGGAAAAACATGAACGCTCTTCCGCAAATCTCAGAGGCTGAATTTGAGGTTATGAAAATCATATGGAAGCACGCCCCATCAGCACAACCGAGATTACTGACCGGCTCCTTCGGACCACCAGCTGGAGCCCCAAAACCATACAGACCCTGATCAAGCGCCTTGTGACAAGGGCGTTCTGACCTACGAAAAACACGGCCGTGTCTTTGTCTATACCCCCCCTTGTAAAAGAACGTGATTATATCGGACAGGAAAGCCGTACTTTTCTGAAACGCTACTATGGCGGAAATATCACCTCCATGCTTTCCGCATATCTGGAAAACGATAAACTGTCTGAAGCAGAAATCGACCAGCTCAGATCCCTGCTTGCCAGACGCACGTCAAAGGAGAAGATTCCCATGGATGATTTTATGATACGCTTTGGCCTGTGCAATCTCGTTCTCTGCGGTGCCATCGGAATTCTCCTGCTTGCCAAAAAAGGGTTCCAAAAGAGCCTTTCCAGCCGGATGCAGTATCATCTGTGGTTTCTGTTGCTCGGACTTTTGGCAGTTCCTTTCCTTCCCCTTCCTCTCATGGGTTTTCCCGAAATTTTCTCCTGGCTGAAAAATCTTGGATACTCTGCCGCTTCCCCTGGCGAAAACACTGCGCGGCAGGCAATTGACCAGAATCCCGCTGCGGTCGGGGACTGGATGAACGACTTCGCTCTTTCTGTTGATAAGAAAACAGCCTCCGCGGTCGGCAATCTCCTCTTTGGAATATGGATTGCAGGCATCCTTGTCATGCTGCTCCTGCTGTTTTCGGTTCTGGCTTCGCTTCCGCGCTTTAAAAAATCGGCTCTCCCTCTTCAGAATCCCAGGGTGCGCAGATTATACCAAAGCTGCTTAAACGGAGCTTGACATTCACAAAACCTTCCCATTTACAGCACTGCCTTTTTGAAATCCCCCGTAATGGCAGGATGTCTGAGCCCGGTATCTATCTTCCCTTCACCTGATTTCGGACTATCGCGAAACGGACATGCGGTACATGCTCCTGCATGAGCTGCAGCACTACCGGCACAAAGATGCCTGGATCGGTTTTTTCATGAACCTGGCTAAAACAATATACTGGTTCCACCCCCTGGTGTGGTATGCACTGAAGGAAATGCGAGATGACAGGAAATTGCCTGCATTGACACCGCCGTTCTCAGGCTGCTTGACGAAAGTGCCTATCCGATTACGGAAACACGCTCCTGCATTTTGCAGAAACAGTTTCCATGCCCCTTCTCCCTTTGCCGCTGAGCTTGGCGGGAGCAAAAAAACAGATCACGCGAAGGATCCTCAACATTGTGTCCTATGAGAAACCGACTGTAAAAAAAAGAAACCCAGGGTATGACTGCCTTTGTACTGACTGCACTGCTTCTTCTGGGATTTACGCCTTTTCTGTCTGCCCGGGCAGCAGAAAATCCAAACTACATCTGGAACATCTCCGAGGACAAAATCTCCACAATAGATGTCTCCGGGAAATTCGGCGCCTATACCGGAAGCTTTGTGCTCTACGATTTACAAAAGACCACTGGCTGGTCAGCGACAGAGAGGCTGCGGCTGTGCGTTCTGCGCCCAATTCCACCTACAAAATATACGACGCGCTTTTTGCCCTGGATGCCGGGATCATTTCATCGGAAGCATCCACGCTTCCCTGGGATAAACCCCTATCCTTTTTGAAACCTGGAATAAGGATCAGACCTTGCAGTCTGCCATGGCCTCCTCGGTCAACTGGTATTTCCAGACTCTGGACAGGCAGCTTGGAAGGAAAGCACTTCAATCCTATCTCCATTCCATCGGATATGGCAACGAAAACGATCCGCGGAGCACTTTCCTCCTACTGGATGGAATCCTCCCTGAAAATTTGTCCGGCAGAGCAGGTAGCGCTTCTGGTTTCCCTTTATCAGAACGATCTGCCATTCGCTTTGGAGCATATCCAGGCTGTAAAGGATGCGCTTTTCCTCTCCGCTTCTGGTTCCAACGCCCTTTACGGCAAAACAGGAACCGGCGCTGTCAACGGGCAGGATGTAAACGGCTGGTTCGTCGGCTTTGTGGAGGCCCAAAACCACACCTGCTTTTTTGCGACAAATATCCACGCAGAGGATGACGCCACCGGAAGCATTGCTGCTGAGATCACTTTGTCTATTCTCTCTGCGCTTTCGGTATGGGAATAGCCTTTTCTTCCTGTCCGCCCGGCATCAGGCGGGTGTATGCCACGCCGCCCCGCCATGCTTCCCGGCAGACACGATCTTATTTGACACATATTGTACCTCTTTCTTTTCCAGCGGCCTTACCACCACCTCATGGACATACACGTTGGAGTCTCCCTGCATAGGGAAACACCGCACCACCAGACAGTTATCGTCCCGTCGCTGTTTTCCGTAAAATCAAACACCTCCGGATAAAGGGTATTCCGGATACTGGTTTCCTCAAGGCCCCTTGGACTGTATGCATAGGAACCGGTCTCCGGACAGTAAACGGTTTTGGACCGGAGTGTTTCCGGGGCAATCCGAAAATACTTCATGAGAACAGTCTCAAACTCTCCCTCCGGTATCTGGTACACTGCTCTTACTCCCACATTTTTATCTGCCGCATAAGGAACCTCTTTTCCATACAGCTTTTCATAAAAAATATCATACATATCGTAGAAATTCAGTTCTCCGAAATCCGTTTCCTTCCATTCTGTGAGAAACATGTTATTGTATGCGTAGCCGATGGGCAGGATACAGGTGCGATTCCATTCTCTGCAGGTCTCATCCAGGGCGCAATCCGCAGCGCCGTATGCTTCTCTGCCATACTCAGCGTCTGTGCATACCTTTCCTCGGAAAAATGAACGCCCGAGAACATCAGATACCCTCCTTGGTATATTTCCAGTCCTCTGCCGGATAACATTCCAGGGATTTTTCTCTGCATTGCGCCGTTTTCGTATCTGTAGTAGCTTCTTTGCACCTGTACGTTTCCCTCTTTTTGCCTGCAGATCATATTTCACAAAGCCCTCCCGGTAATCCACCTCGAACACGGTGATTTCCGCTTCCTGCTTTCTGTCCACTGCCCGGCAAAATTGAAGCAGCTGCTCCGCCTTTTCCATATCCACCTGATTTTTGCTGTCAACCGCCGGATAACCATACGCGCCAAAGGACCGCACAATGGCTCCCAATGGTTTCCAATTCGTCTGTGCGCCCCTCTTCTTCCGCTTTTTTGTACGAGTCCAGGCAAATTTCTTCCAGCGCAGCCCTTTTCCTCCTCTGCCGCTCCGGCCTCTTCCCTTTTCATCCTCGTTTCCGGCAGCCTGCCTCCCACAAAAATCCCCACCAGCAGAGCAAACTAATTGCCGCCAAACCCATTTCCAAAACCTTTTGTCCTTTTTCCACAACATAGCCGCTGCCTCCTCTTTCTTTTTTACATCTTCCGCCATACTGAGCAGCAAAATGGGGCGCTCCCCTTCTTTCTCCGGGTAAAGACCGCAAACCAGCCCAGCTCCGTACCAGTTGTGTCCTCCCTAGACGCCTTGATCTCCGCAGTTCCCGTCTTTCCCGCCAGCAAAACATCTTCCGGCGCGCCGCGTATCCGGTTCCGGCAGGGTCATTGACAACCCGTTTCATTCCTCCAGCACACGGCTGACCGTCTCTCCGGAAAAAGCCTGCGGCAGCCAATCCTTTGCCGTGTCTTTTCCATATACCAGACAGGGCTTTACCACATTTCCTTCATTGCAAAAAACAGAATAAAGGCACGCCAGGTGCAGCGGATTTACCAGAATCTGTCCCTGTCCGTATCCGCTGTCCGCCAGCTGTATCTCCGTTTCGATGTGCTCTGTATTGGAATACTGGGACTGCGCCATCTGAATCTCAAAGGGAAGCTCCTGGCAAAATCCCAGATTTGTCGCGCCCTCTCAATTCTTCGGAGCCAATTTTCAAGGCTGCCTTTGCAAAATAAATATTATCGGAATAGACCAGAGCGTTTTCCAAAATAACCGGCGCATATTCCTGAAGGGTTGTCACGTAATACTCTCCCAAGTGGAATCCTTTTGCCAGCTCAATCCCTCATTTCCGTAGTCCTCCTCCGGCAGAATGACCCCCATGTCCAGTCCAATGGCCGCAATAACGGTTTCATCACCGACCCCGGACACCAAACCTGACGGAAGCGATTGTACATGGGATTTTTTGCATCCTCGTTCAGCAGTTTCCACTGCGCATCCGACAATCCCATGATAAAATCATTGTTGTCATAGGCGGGGTACTTACCAGTGCCAGCACCTCGCCTGTATAGGGGTTCATGGCAACCGAACAGCTCGTCCTCCTGAAACACCTTGTACAGTGCCGTCTGCAGATCTGCGTCTATGGTCACCGCACATCCTGCCCGTCCTGTACCAATTTTACTGGCAAGCTCTTTTTTCGCATTTCCTGGGAATCTTCGATATAAATCCGACAGCCGTCCTGCCCTTTCAGCTCTTTTTTTTCACACAGTGCTTCCATTCCGCTTCTGCCAATGACGCTGGTTTCGGTGTACCCCTCCCCGGATGCGCCTCCAAATCCTCCGCGGTAACGCCCTGCACATACCCCACCAGATGGCCGCCGCCTCCCCCAGGGGATAGCTTCGCACCTCCACATCGGTCAGCATCACACCAGGAATCGCAAGCAGCTGCTCCTGCCGCGCTTTTTTCTTCCAGAAGCTCCCCATCCGGCGAAGGATTCATAAGCGCAAGCTCATTTACCTTGGGAACGGTTTTGACCGGCACAAAGGATTCTCTCGCACCCACTGTGCAGACAAGGCTTTTTCGATGTTCTCCGGCGCAATGAAGTCCGGCGATCTGCTCGATCGCCCGGTCTCTGTTTTCCAGTTTTCCGGGAACAATCCCCACGGAAGACGCTGTTCCGTTTCCCGCAAGAACACGTCCGTTTCTGTCCAGAATGTTCCCCCGCTGTGCAGGCGTGACCAAAACCCGCACCTTATTGTGGAGGTCAGCTCCGAAAAATCAGAGAATCCTTCCAGATCAGCTTTACCGTCCTTCCTTTTGAAAAAGCGCTTCATTCTGAAAACAGATCGCCCCTGCTATTGTGTCAAAAGTCATCTGATAACATACGGTTTTTTTTGTTTTTTATGGTATTCCAGAATCTCAACTTCTATATTTTCCGCCTCAATCCCTTCATAAATGGCGAATCGAATTTCTTTTCACAAAATCTTCCCGGCTGATGTTTCCGGAAGCCTCTATATCCAGCATTTCATACATTTCTTCATATTCCTGTCGGGAAATATCTTCCATGTAACTGCACACAGCGCCTTCGGCGTTTTCCAGGCAAGCTTCTCCCCGAGCATCCCGGCCATGTGTACTTGCACTGATCACCACAACAGTTCCGTGACGGTAAGAAGCGTGATGAGAACACGGTTCCTTGATTTTCGTTTGCTGCGTCTGCATCTTTTGGGTTCATGCGGGCACCTCCTTCTTATGGTTTCATTTTGTATATCCCTGCGGATTAGTGAGATACCGTATATCCTGCTCTTAATATTACATATGTAGGATTTAGAAGCAAAAAAAAATTTGTATCTCATCCTGGATTGTTTAAATATTACATTAGTAAGAATTAAAGTCAAGCTATGCCATTGTCTTCTCCATTGAATTCCAGCATTCCTTTTCAGTACTGACTGAGTCATCTGGAATGCCTTGTCTGTGATTTTTCATAATAACTGATAATCTCTGTTCCAGTTTCACATTATGCTTCAACATATATTCAACTGTATCACAGTAAAGTTCGTTTTCCACTAAAGATTTCAGTCTGCCCCGATCCCGCTCACTCAGCGGCTGGCAGCATCTGCAAAAGCGTTCATCCCGAAGTTCTGCCGCCGACATACGATACAGTCCAAAGGGAATTTCTGTTATCCGGCACAAATTTTCATGGAAATAAAATCCGCCTGCATCTAAATCTCCAAAATGCAGGTATTTTACCCTGGGTTATTCTGATATACCAGTTTTAGGAAATCTCGCTGAAATCGGGTTGCATAGCCTCCCAGATAGAAAAAAACTGACATCCTGATTCCCACAACGGTAAAAGAAGTTTTATTTTCCACTGTCATAAATTTCGGTGTGTGAACAATCACCTGCTCCAACGCCTCCAGATCTTCTGTGCAAAATTCAACACCATTTTTCAAAGCTCCCAGTTCCAGCCGTTTCCCATCTATTTTCAGTGTAATATCTCCTTTAGACAAATCTTTTGCTTTTTTCGGAACAATGTGGTATTTCCGCAAAATTTCGTCCTGTAATTCTCCTTTCTTCACAAGGCATTTTTTCATATGCCCGAAGCAGATTACATACACGTTCCAGTGTGTTTTCTTCCAGATACTTGGAAGAACCGTAAATCAGCATAGACGCTTCCCGCACATAAAGCAGGGTTTCATTTTTTTCAATAAATGTAAGAGCCTTCAGTACCTCTTCTGTCTGAAGGTAATTGTTTGGAATTTTATTTTGCACAAGGATCCTCTTCAGCCGCTCGCATTCTCTGTCTGCAGCCGGAGAGATCCCGCTGTAGCGGGCAATCATCTGTTCTACATACTGCCGTTTTCTGGATTTCGGTTCATACCCACAGGCCGACTCCAGATATGCCTCAATCTCCTCTACCTTCTCGTCAATCAGGTAAATCTTTGCAATCTCGCTGCTGAAACCATTTTTCTCAAATATAAGAAATCCAGCCCTGCTGCAGACTTCTGCCGCCTGATTAATTGCCTCTATCTCTTCCACATCTCCATCATTTTTATTATATTTTTATACAGCTCCACAGGTGAAATGCTGGTTCTGCGGTAAATCATATTTGTTCCATTATCTTTCCTGCTTTTTCGGTATTTCTCCACCAACAAAACCAGCATTTTTTCTTTATAAGTTTTCATGCCTTTTCCTCATGAAACTGAACGATACCAAGCTGCATACGATCAGGACGCACCCGCAGCACTGGAAGCAGAACCTCACATTCATTTCCAATGGTCTCTGTTTTATCCGGAGAACAGAAAATTACCTGCAGCTTCTGCTGCCTCATAAAATTCAGCATCAATTTTACATTTCCCGGATCCATCTTGGCAAAGGGTTCGTCGATAAACACAAGTCTGGTAGAATTTACCCGCTGATTGTAAATCATAAGCAGTGCTGAAGATAAAATCAGCAGATACGGAATCTGTACCTCCGCACCTGAGTTAAAGCCGGTCTGGCGTGACAGCTTTGCACGATCCAGAATCTGATTGCTTACTAAAATTTCGTAGGTCATATAATTTCGATAATCCGCAAAGCGGGCGATGGTTTCTCGCTGTTTTTTCTATAATCCGGTTAATAATTTTCCGAAGTTCTTTTCCAGATGTTCTCCCTCTTCATCAGAAACAGAAGTAAACATGTCAAATGTCATCTGTCCGTCTGAGCTGCCTAACTGCTCCCGCTCTTCCAGATATCTGGCATACTCAATGATTTTTGCATACTCTGTGCCATCTTTCACATAATGGACATCAAACTGATACTTGGCGGAAAAATTCAGCTTCACCAGCTCTCCATTGATCTGTTTTAAGTCATCTGCTTTTTCACAGTATTTCCTGATATTTAAGACAAATTCATTTTTAAAGATGTCCTCGTATCGTTTGGTCTGAGCATCCAGTTCCTGGCGGATTTCCTGAAGATTATCCATCCAGATCCGATCTTTTCTGGCCGCATAAAGTTCCCTTCCTTCTGTCCCCACAGTTAATTCGCTGCCTGAATAATGACTGTTATAGGCAGCCTGAAGAGAAAAAAGTTCCTTTTTGTGCTGTTCAATGCTTCTGGCAATACGCCCTCTTGTCTCCTGTGCCAAAAAGACCGCCCTGAGTGCTGCCTGACAGGAATTTTTCGTAAGCCTCTACTGCTTTCTGAACTATGGTGTACGCATTTATTTCATATTCCCGGAAGCGGGCTTCTTCTGCCTCAAGCTCCGTTTTCTTCTGCTGTCCTCTCCCTGCACACAGCTGGATTTTCACTGCCAGACTGCTGTTTTCCTGCTCCAGCTTCCCTCTGGCCTGCTTCATCCCCATTTGTTCGTTCTGCAGCTGCTCTATCAGCTGATTCAATTCAGATATTCCCGATTATTTTTAAGAGCTTTTTTCCAGCCGCTTCAGCTGAGCCTCAGAATCTATACAAAGCCGCGATACCTCCTGGTACTTTGACGGAGCCTCATAGGCGTATGAACGGAAAAAAGGCTTTGTCTCCATTCAGCCGGTTCTTTCTGTTTTGCAGCTCCCTGCGTTTTTCAAGCACAGACTGCTTCTCATCGCGAATACGCCGAATCTCCTTCTCTGCACGAATCCGATTTAATTCATAAATTTTCTGCCCCAGGTAATAGGAACCGATACGATCCAGGCGAAGAAAATAACTGTCCATGGCCACAGACACTTTTCCTTCTTTGGAAATAGCATTTTCAAAATTACGAACCTTCTGCAGTTCTGCAGCATGCATCCTTCCCAGCTGAAAGTCAAAATATCTCTTCGCCACCTCATTTTTAATTTCCAGCATATGCACCACTGAATCTACTTCTGGATTGATCTCTTTCCTCATCAGCAGCTTCGTATTAAACAAATGGGCGTATTTATGGGATGAACGATTTAAAACATCATCTGCTATGTAATAATACTGGGGTTCTACCAGAATACTGTACCGGCGTGGTCGAGAAATGCCTCTATGGCATCCCGCCAGGTTTCGTCTGTCAGGCTGATTACATACTCGCAGGCAAACTGGGCTCTGCTTCCAATCTTTCTCTGTTCAAATTCCCGGTTGATCTCATTCCGCAACTCCACATAATCCGGTATTCGATCATAGGTGTTTCTGTGTTCTTGCAGTCTTCCAGAATTTTCTCCTGAATATTCAGCTTTCGGTTCAGCTCTTCTGCCGCCAGATTCAGACGGTCGATTTCTCGCATTTTCTCATCATAAGCCTGTTCTACAAGCCGCTTCAGCCCATCTGCTGCAGATTCCTTCTCTGCCACTGAATAGCCGCTTCCGCACAGGGATGACAAAATCTCCTTTTTCTCTGCGGTTTGTCCTTCTTCCATAAAACTGTGAAGAATTTCGCTGACTTTCGTCTGAAAATCTTCCAGCTCCCGCCATTTCGCCAGCCATTCTCCCTTTTCTTTTTTTAGTAAGGCCAGCCGTCTCCGTTCTTCCTCCACTATTCTGGCGCCGTCCATCTGTCTCAAACTGACTCTTGCCTGACCCAGGCGATTATCCAGCTCATTTAACTGTTCATCTAAAATCTGAAGATTCTGGCTGACCTCTTTTTGCTTTTTTTCTCTGCCTCTTCCTGTTTTTTTGTCAGCTCCTCAATACTGCCTTTCAAATCCTTTTTCTTCTTGTAAACAATTTTAATATCGTCAGATAAAAGCCTGCTGGACTCGCTTTCAAAGGTATCATACTCTTCCAGAATATGCTCCAGTTCCTCAATCTCTTCCTGAACCGCATGAAAGGTGTGATTCAGCCGTTCAATGTTATTTTTAGCTTCGATCAGCTTACTGAAATCTACTTTTTTTCTTCCAGAACACTTTCTCTGATAAAACGATCAATCTTAGCTTCGGATCATAAGACATGATTCCCCGCAGCTTCCTAAGATAGGTTGGCATCTGATTGATGCCAAGTTTCAGTCCCGTCATCTGCATAAACTTTGGCAGTCCCTGTTCCCGGTTTAACATCGTAAGTTTGTATTGTTTCTGAAGCTCTGTGGCGCTATATGGCATGAGAATACCTTCTTTGTCATAAGTATGGTTTATCTCTTCCATTGATTTTCTGTCAATCACATAGCGATAGGTCTGATAATTGTTGGAAGCATTCGTTTCGATTACCATACCAAGAAGGAAGTTTTTTTCCTCTGCCTGATCGAAGAATTCCAGCACAATATGGCTGTATACATTGGGTACCTTCTCCGGCGGTCGCATATAGGTTCCTGCAGTAGCGTCCAAAAGACCTCTGGTGTAAGAGGAAACGGTCCGGCTGCCCTTTCCTTCAGAAGACTTATTAAATACCGTATCGCCATAAGCTGCATATTTGACAGCATCTAACATGGCAGATTTACCATTTCCGTTTTTTCCTGCAATCAGTGTAAAAAGCCAATAGGAGCTGTTACATTGGCAAAGCCGTACCAGTTGATCAGGCGAACTTTTTTCAGTAAGATCATTCTTCTTCCCCCTCAAAATCTTCCGGTTCTATATCCTGCTGCCCATCCGTTTTTTCGGCCGCTTCCGTCTTTTCGGCCTCTCCATCATCTTTCAGATATTCTCCTGCAACCGTTTTTAAACTGAGGGAGATCCCATCCAAACTGAAGAGATGGATATAGCTGAATCTTCATGTCCTCTCCTTCTTCCTCCTCAGAATAATTGATCAGACTATACTTTTTAAACAGCTTGAACGCAGCATTTAATTCTGTCCGGACAACAAGCACTCCATAATCGCGAATTTTATCAATTAAATCTCCCTTGGTAACAAAATTCCCCTCATTGCAGCCCAGATTTTCCAGATATACTTTCCAGAGTACCAGAAGCAGATGATACTGCAAATTGGTAAATGTCACTACATTGGCTCGTTTGAGACCAACGGTTTCCATATCCGCTTCGCTGGCGATCAGCATTGCTGCACCCGCCTTATCATCCACCAGAAGGTCAAAGCCGATCATTCGAAGATATTCAGAAATATCCTGCCGGTTCGATTCTCTGGAAACAAAATCATACAGTTTTCCATCTTTCTCCTGAAGAATAAAAAGTAGACTCCAAAAAAGTTTTCGGATACATTTCTTAAACAGGAGTCCGTTTTCCTCCTTCACAGTTATATGCAGACTGATATCACTCATGTTTCTTCCTCTTTATCTTAATCCGGCTGATTGCCGCAACTTCCGTTTCCACCGTACCTTCTTCAAAAACCACCTCATAAGGGAATCCGCAGAACCGGAATAAATGATGCTGGAAGCGATCATCATAGCATCCTCCCTCGACCGGACACCCCCTCCTCCACCGATATCTGCCCCTTATCCGGAATTTTCTCAGCCAGATAATCCTTTACCCGGTCCATACTGTACTGATCCGGTGTCGCTGTCAAAAGTTCATCTGTCAGACGCAGTTTCTCCTCCATGGACAGTTCATCCGATGGAATCCCCGCATTCTTTGTATTTGGATTGGCCTTTTCCTCCGTTCAAAAGACTTTCTGCTTATATATCCTATCTGCATCTGGCGATAACATTGGGATATCTGCCTATCACATCCTTCCTCTCATCTTCATCCAGATCCTTTATAAAAAGCAGCAGTTGATTCAGCACATTTTCCAGATTGGCCCCGCTGTTTAAAACCATCATCATGCGGACGGAATAGAGGTTATAATAAGTGTTAATTTTCTTATCAATATATCCCATGGTCTGATCATACTCCAGACTGATAAAGCTGTCTAGCTCCGCAAATTGGTGGTTAATTTTCTCCTTCGCCTGAAGCTCGTCCACGTTTTTAAGATCTCTATATTCCTTTATCATCTGCTCGTATAATTCGGAATCCCTTAATGTTCGAAGCATACGCTCAATACTGGCAATATAAGAAGGAATCAGGCCACTTTTTGATAAAAAATAATCGTTAAAAAGCGCTTCAACAGTTCATCTTTCAGGAAAAATTGTCCCAGGCTATTGGCATCCGACATCTTTGTCACTGCACGCATAATTTCCTGAACGCTGTCTTTCAGAATCAGCAGTTCATTTTTCAGATCACATTCATTTTCAATCAGGGAAGTAAAATATTGGAATAAGGCCGAATTGTACGGACGCTGTCTCTTCTAAAGGAAGATTTTAATATTTCATAAATAGAAAAAAATATGATTTGTAATCGCACTGTTAGAATTCGTGTCAAAATTTTATGTATCGCGTCCACCAGTTTCCGGCAATAAGCCGAAACAGACGCAATATTATCCCCGCTGCGCCCTATTTCCTGGGCGTTATCCACCCGCAGGCACGGAAATAACGCAGAATGGCTGAGGCGTTTTCTTGAGGCGTCCGCCCGTTGCTGACCCTCCTCGCCAATATTCTCCGGTTCAATAGAATAAATACAATTTTGCAGGTAAAGAATCAAACAGTTCCTGGCATCTGCCTCATACAATACCGGAATTTCTTTTTGATTTTTCAATCAACAGACTGATACACTCAAAATAAATCTCCCTGTTCTTGCAGCAAAAGGGATTGAAAAATTTATCATTAATCGTTTCAAAAACGGCATCTCTCTCCCCCCTACTACTTTCTCTTGTGTTATATCAGATTTTACCTAAATTTTATCACAGGCATACTTTTGTTGCAAGGTTCATTCCGATGCCATTTCTGTTTGTTCTGTACTTGTTTCCTAAATAAATTTTTTGTTAAAACCCACTTCTTAATATTTCTCTCTGTTTCCCGCCCATACAGCCTGTCATATTCTTTTTAAATGCCATCCGATACACTCCTGCTATTGTTGCAACATTGAAATGCGGATCACCAAAATGCCAGGATGCTCTTCCAAACATTGCAGATAGGACTTCCTTGAATTCCAGCATTCCTTTTCAGTAGCAAGTTTCCTCTTTTCCAGTTCTTCCTGCACAGAAATTCCATATATTTTCTCATATTCTATCATTCCGTGAATATTCCAGAAGGTATCATAAAAAGACACGCCATAAGCCCTGATCCAATCCCCACATAACTTCCGTATCCGCTACATTCGGATTATCCAAATGACACCTTCCACAAAGCAATACCAGATTAGACGGAGCGTCTTCTCCTCCCAAAGCATGCGGCACAATATGGCATCTTTGAAGACCTCGTTTACACCCGCACCGCCAGCAGCGCTCATGTGCTTCTGCCCAATCTACACTGAGACCGCATTCCTCTTCATGGCGCATCCAGTAATCTACGATTTCTCCTATTGTGGTTTTTATTTTTCTCTCTCAGGCATAGATCCTCTTTCTACAATTTTTTCTCTCTAATAATACTACCGTCTCGACATGCACGGTATACTTACATAACAAAAATTCAAGCCTTGTGCATATTTATATAGCCTCTATGATACTGTAGAATCAGTGTTTTTCAACCGTTCAAACTCGTGTTTTTTGAATACACGTAATATAATTCCCAGCGGTGGCAAATCGGTGGCATTGCCACCACACCTACATAAATATCATGCCACCTTGACGATAGCCTCGAAGCCGGCTGCCAGCAGTCGTCTTACCAGATCATCTGCATTTGCACGATCCTCAAAGGCACCTGCCTGCGCGCAGTACATACCATTGTTCTCTTTCACAAACGCATCGAAGCCAGCCACCTTGAGGCTTGCTACACGGTTGTCTGCATTGGCACGTTCAGAAAACGCTCCGGCCTGTACATAGTTCTTACCGCCGGTCTGAGACTGTTTCTGTGCCACGGCCTCCGCAAGCGCTGCCATAGTCTTTCGGACCCGCAAGGCCATCCACGCTCAGACCGTAATCGCTCTGGAAGCTTTCAACTGCATTTTTAGTAGATCCGCCAAATACTCCGTCCGCGCCATATCCGCCGCAGTCATATCCCATGTAAATCAGTTTTTCCTGCAGCTCACGCACATCCTCACCGCGATCGCCGTTACCCAGTACCCTGTTGGTGCTGTGACGCCCGGATTTTCACCCCTGCATATACTGCTGTGTTTTCTGGACAAACTCGTCCCACAGACCTTCGTCCAGAATTCTTCTTGGGCAATGTTTCCGGACGCATCATAATGGCGTTTCAGACGGTCGGTACCCCAGCCGTACATGTTTAACAGGTATGCAGCCAACTGTTCCGCGTTGTCCACCGCTTTATAATAATCAGATTCCGGATTCACGCAGATTTCCACGTTAATGCTGTTGCGGTTCGTGATTCCATATTTACCTTTGCCATCTCCCACCGCCCAGGCGCCGTCCTGGTGTTCCAACGTCTGATGAATGCTGTTGTCATCTACATAATAATGCACCGTTGCAGCCAGATTCCCGCCTGCATGGCCTGTGCGTGGGCTTCTGTCACTTGCTCCCGGTTCCAGTTGTCTGTTTCTGTGGATCACGATATTCTCCGGGTTGTTCTCCCCACGTAACAATTCTTTTTTGTAATCGCCTGAATAATACTTAACATAGTCTTTTCTCCAAAAAAAGTGTCTACGACACTTCAACTCCCCTTCCCCACTCTTTGAGGGGTTAGGGGGTTTTTTTTTTTCATTTTCCCCTCATAATAGTCTCATGAATATTTTACAAAAAATTTTTAAAGACCATTTTGAGGAAATGATTTATATTCAACATCCTCGTGACTCCGTCATCGAAAATGTAGAAAAAATGATCAATTGGGCGATCCTTCTTTGGTGGCGCCATGTATACCTGCCCTTCCTGCGGAAATTTCAAATATGTTCCTTTCCGCTTTGTCATTCCAGGTTTTGTCCTACCTGCGGCAACATGTATTCCATCGACAGAACTACTTCTATGTCCTTTAAGATCCTCAATGTCCAGCATCGACACTGTGTCTTTTTTCATTGCACGAGAACTACGTCCTTTTTTCTTAATGACCGTTCTCTTTAAACTGCCTTTTTCTTCTGTCAACAATGTTGTCACACGCATGTTCCATAAAGATAACAAAACCGAACTCTTTACTCCCTGGCTTTATCTGTGTTCTCCATACCTTTGGCAGGGATTTAGTGGAATCCCCATATCCATTGTCTCATTTCCGAAGGTGGCATTGGGAATTCTCTTCATTGGCGTCACAAAAAACATTTCAATTACAGGCTTTTTGCGCGATTCGTTCCAAACAGCTCTTTTTGAACGAGTTATATTCTAAGCTCGGTGACCTTTAAAAACTTAAGGTTTATCTACACCGAACATAAAATGGTTTTTATGTTCGAGCTATGCCCAATAAATGCAACCCCTCTCATGTGATTAAGTACATTGGCCGTTATCTTGGCAGACCCGTTATTTCAACTTCTCGTATTGATTCTTACGATGGTGAATTTGTTACTTTTTCACTATAATCGTCATGAAGACGAAAACTGGTCACTGAAACTCTCCCTGTTCTTGATTTCATGGCACGACTTACTCAGCATATCCCTGAAAACATTTCAAGATGATTCGTTATTACGGCATATATGCCAGACATCGTAAATCTGACCAGTCTCTTCACAGAGCAATCTCCAGGGAAAAGCACAAAATATCCCTTTCCTTTAATCGGTGGCGAGATTCTATCCTTCATACTTTGGTTATGATCCTCTAAAATGCCCTTCTTGTGGTACAACTATGCTTTTCCTTGAGTTATATTTCAACCATAAACCTGTTCCTTTGCATGAATTATATGAAAGAGTGATGCGTAAGCACCGATGCTGTTCTCCTGCCTCTCCTTCTTCTCTTCCACAGTCTCCTGTTACATGGTACAATCAACGTATCTAATATGGAAATGGAGGCTATCACTATGAAACGGATCACTGAGGCAGAACTTGCAAAGGAACTTCGGGAACAGTATATTAAAAATCCTCCAGAAGGCATGACTTGACGAAGTCCGCGACATGAGCGATGATGATCTTTTGATATGGATTATTTCTTACACGAATTTGATGATCTGGATGATGACGATTTCGGCGAAGAAGGTTTTTATATCTTCTAAACTCAAACCGTCTATTTCCTTTGCCCGCCTTTGTGCGGGCTATTTTCATTCAAAAGTCCGACGGAAGTCGAACTTTCCTATAAAGTCAAAAGGAGAGCTTTTGCTCTCCCCAGACTGTAGACAAAGTCCCAGGCAAAAGCCCGGGCTTTTCTTTTATCATATTTTTCACATTTCAAATGTTTTTCGCTAGATTTACCAAGAAAAAAGATTCATTGATCAACTTTATTTTTCAAGGTTTTTCAAGCGCTTCATGATATAATTATGGTATCAGGAGGTAGTGCTTATGATGACGAAAAACGCAGATAAAAAAAAAGGGAACAAATGCAGATGTTTTGTATGGACGACATGGTTCCTCAAAACCATATGCTCCGCTTGATAGATAAAGCAATTGATTGGAACTTCATTTATAAACTTGTCGAAGAAAAATATTCTCCTGATAACGGACGTCCAAGTATGGATCCGGTCATGTTGATTAAAATCCCTTTTATTCAATACCTTTTATGGTATAAAAAGCATGCGACAAACAATAAAAGAGATCGAAGTAAATGTTGCATATCGTTGGTTTCTTGGATTGGATATGTTGGATTCAGTACCACATTTTTCTACCTTCGAAAGAACTATACCCGTCGTTTTAAAGATACAGATCTTTTTGAACAGATTTTTTCCAAGATTTTAGAAGAATGTATGAAATTCAAGCTGGTGGATACAGAACAGATTTTTGTGGATTCTACACACGTTAAAGCATGCGCAAATAGTAAAAAGATGAGAAAACGGGTGGCACACGAGCAGGCATTATGGTACGAACAGGAATTAAAAAGAGGAAATTCAGAAAGATCGAGAAGCACATGGAAAAAGACCTTTGAAAGATAACGATAAAAACAAACCTTTGCCTCCGACTACAGGTGGAGGCGGAAGTCTTTCAGATGAAACAGATTCTCAGATTCCGGAAGGAGCAAAAACACAAAAGTGCAGCACCAGTGATCCGGAAAGCGGTTGGTTTCGTAAAGGAGAACATAAACATGTTTTTGCATATGCGGTAGAAACAGCTTGTGATAAACATGGTTGGATTTTAGGATATACGGTTCATCCTGAAATGAGCATGACAGTCGCACATTTCCGCTGTTGTATGAGAAAATAAAGGATTTCAAACCGGACATGATGATAATGGATGCCGGCTATAAAACGCCTGCCATTGCACACCTTCTCTTGGAGAAGGGAATCCAGCCTCTTTTTCCATACAAACGCCCAATGACGAAAGAAGGGTTTTTAAAAATATGAGTATGCCTACGATGAGTATTATGATTGTTATGTCTGTCCGGGAAATCAGGTTTTAAGATATAGTACAACAAATCGATGGATATCGGGAATATAAGAGTTGCGGATTGTTCTGTAGCAGTTGTCCCCACTTGCATCAATGCACAGACAGTAAAGATCATATAAAACTCATCACCCGGCATGTGGGAAGAATACATGGAAAAAGCAGAAGATATTCGCTATACGATAGGAAACAAGCAGATTTATCAACAACGAAAAGAAACGATTGAACGACTTTTCGGAACAGCGAAAAGAACAGCATGGTTTCCGTTATACTCAATACATAGGAAAGCACGGATGGAAATGAAAACCGGGCTTACATTCGCATGTATGAATCTGAAAAATTGGCAAAGATACTGGAGTTCTGGGAAACCAAACCCGAAGAATTATTGAGAAGTTTAAGGATTTTCTTAAAACAATGTCTATTTACAGAAAAGTGGTGCTGGGGATAACTCCCAGCACCACTTTGTCTACAATCTGAGGAGAGCTTTTGCTCTCCCTAAAACATTATAATTTTATTTGTTATCTTACTTTTTTCCATCAGTGCTTCCTGCAACACCTGCGAAAAATTAATCCCTGCTCTTGTGGCTGCTTCATTTAACCACGCTGGAATACTGAGCGTCTTTTTTTACTGCTTTCGAACAGTGTTTTTACGGTATTCCATCATGTCAAATTCAATCACAACCAGAAAGCCATCTTCTACTTCAATTTTATCCGGCGCTGAAGCATCCGGCATTTTTCCCCTTCGGATTCCATTGTAGTCAACGATAAACCAAGAGCTTCTACTGCCATTTCATATGCCTGCTGCATATCATCACCCTCAGTCAAGCATTCTGGTATATCTGGAAACGATACCCAGAATCCACCTTCCTCCGCCGGATGAAAATTGCAGGATAGAATAATTTGTCCATACGTAATACCTCCGTTTTCTTTTTTTTTCAGGTGCGGGACTATTTCAGTCCCGCTTGCTTCAATATGCCCTGCTCCAATCCCTTCTTCATGGCTTTGGAGTGATAAGGAACGATTACCGTTTTATCAGTCTCTGGATTTCTTAGTTTTACGTGAGAACCATTTTGACTGACTTCCTCAAACCCATTCTTTTTGAGATGTTTTATCATCTCCCTTGGTGTCATTGGCATCTTATGTATCTCCTTTCCTTATCATGTTCATACTATATCACGTATTATTACGTATGTCAAGTATTATTACGTACTTTTACGTATTTTATAAATCTTTCTTTGCCTGTTTGATAATCTGATTTACATATGTACTAAGCCCGGCCACTAATATACCCTGAACAATGGCCGTAAATACCGCCAGGGCAATCTCCTGCGCGTTTCCCAGCGGACAGGTTGCAAACACCCACACAGCCGCCAGGATGATCCCGATTGCCCCCAGAATGGCCGGAATGTACTTGTCTTTTACCGCCTGCGCCTGTTTCAAACCGGCGCCAACAAAATACAGCGCAATCGCCAGCACCAGCAGCTCTGGCTTTACATAGTTTAAAAATCTGTTCCACACTTATTCCTCCTTTGGTTCTTCTGGCATTTCCAGAAGCGTTTGATATAGTTTTGTTGCAACATCATTACCACCCAATTCATGGTATGCCGTATAGACACGCTTGATAGATTCTTTGGCGTATATCGGACAGTATTCTTTCCTGGTACTTGTTGTAGTTGTGTACCATATTTTCTCGTAGAAGAGATTGTACGCCCTTGGCAATTGCTCGGCTCTCTCTTTGCTGGTTCTTCATTTTCTTGATGATATACCCCAGGGCTGCGCCTATCACAGCAAACAGCCAGGGAACCCAGTTCTGCTGCAGATACATGATTATTTCTGTCATTTGTTTTCCTTCCCCGGCTTGCGCCGGCGCAAATTATTTCCCATTAAAAACAGACCCTCGCGGGTCTGGCTCTGATCTCTCGCATATGCATCTCCTATCCGACAATGACTGCCTTTAAATTCTCAATCTCCCGTTTCTGCGCCTTAATGGCCTGTATCAGATATCCAGCTATTTTTCCTGTGGTGGCCTCCATTGCCCCATTCGTCAGGATTTTAAAATACCCGTTTGCCGTCACCAGACCATTCAAGTTGATTTTTGCAGCTGTAACAGTAACATTGTTGTACCACTGCTCTATCTTGGATGTCAGCTCGGAATTATTGACTTTCCGGATAGGTCGCTCTTATAGGAAGCAGAAGCCCGCACGGTAGATACAATAGATGAATCCGTGATCTTTACGGAAGCCTCTTTTTTCCAACTTTCCAGAGCCGTCACGCGGCTCCCAACAGACACCGATACCTCGTTGACTTTTTTGGGATATTGCGCTGTTCATCTGGGACGTGGTGCTGTAATTTGTCAACTGATTCTTTGTTGCATATGTTTTGATACCGTAGAGGATAGCCCGTCTACACTGGCCTTAATGGCAGCATTCATAACTGTGGTTGTACTGTGTTCTTCTCTAATTTTGTATTTACCGCCGTCAGGTCTGCAGACAGCCCATCCACATCCGCCTTGTACTCAGCCACCTTGCTATTCAGTGCCGTATACTGGCCGGATACCTTGTCATATTTCGTATTTAGCTCGGAAAAATTGACTTTCAATCCGTCTATCTGGAAAATAGCACTTGCCAGCTTGCTGTGCATGGTGACCTCCGCCGCCGGCCAGCTCCTGGTATTTTTCCGTCATGATAACGCCCAGTTTCTCCCTGGTGATCTCAAACTGTGTCTCTGATTCCTTGACAAACTTTCCGATTGGTTCATCTCCATATATATTAATTTCAAGTTCAAATACCATGGATATCTCCTTTCCATAAAATCCATAACAAAAAAGCACCTTGGATAGGTGCCGATTGGTATAGATTCTATGTTTATCTCACAAAACTCCGCTTCTGCATATAGAATTCCTATGAACCGAATGGCTTGACCGCCGTTGTGCGTATTCGGAATAACGGATTTGGCATACGGATTCGGAACAGTGGTGCAGAACCTGGGAACGGAACAAATTATGCCACGGTCGCGAACATTCCCGAACTATCGAAAGTATTGAACAGAGATATTATTACCAGAGAAGTGCTGGCAACAGGCATAATCGGGCAGTTGCGCATCAATCAGACCGGAGCCATACAGATCGGATATACCATGGCAATGATGGAAATGGTATCGATACTATCCGGAACTGTATTCTGGTTGAAAAGTCTTTGTACAAATTGAAAAAGCCGATTTTCCCGGTGAAAATACATGTATGATGTTCCGGCACCAACATTGATATTTCCTGCGCTGTGTATGTTATTTTTCCGGTGGATTCTACAGATACACGCGAGGATTCTTCCGGAATCCGTTACAACGGGAAAGAAAATACAATTCACATGCGGCCTGTATTTTTCCGGAATTGCACCTTCCACAGCGATAGTCAGTTCTGTTCGGCTTTTATTTCTTTGACTGCAAGACGGCGCACCGAAATACACCATCTGACCAGACCTGTAAATAATACGATGTTGGGTAGTAAGTCGAGTTTGTCAGAGCCAATCCGCCGGATTCGAACTGCTCTTTCAAAGCGGAGTTTTGTATTCTTCTTCTTCTATCGCTTCTCCGTCTTTTTCCCACGACAAATAGACCCGCCTCATATTTCCAGCCTTTTTCATGATTTTCTTCTTACGCTACTGCTCTGTTATAATGGTATTTCACCGTTTCTCTATCTAAACATACATACACTTGCGTATCCCTCAAATCCGCATGTCCTAAAATCTCTGCAACGTCCTGAATCGGAACGTTTTTTCGCACCAAATCTGTGGCCAACGTCCTCCGGAATCGGTGCGGATGCACATTCTCGACACCAGCCTTCCTGCCAATTCGTTTGACTGCTGCCTCTATTCCTCCTTGCCCAACCGCTTATACGGTGATTTTACTGCCACAAATAGGGCTGGATTGTTGTCTGTTCTGCTTTTTAGGTATTGCTGCAGATATTCTGCACAAACTTCCGACAAATAAAATCTTCTTTCTTTGGCTCCCTTTCCTATGACACTCGCTTCCTTGGTGATAAAATCAATATTGTCTATGTCCAAAGACGCCACTTCCGAAACTCGCAGTCCTGATGCATACAAAAATTCGACAGTGCCAAATCCCGCAAAATTCACAGGCGTTTTTCAACTTCTCCCTTTCCACCGGACTGAATGGCTTTCGAACTACATGCGGATATTTTATCTGTTTTAGTGCTCGCGCCGGATTTCTTCCAATATGCCCCTCGTCGTTCAGCCATCCGAAAAAGCTGGAAATCGTTTTGCGAATATTATCCAAGGTTCGATTGCTCACACCCCGCTGCTCTTTGTACAGGGGAAAGATAGAGGCGGAGGTCATAAGTCTCCACCTCATACAGCCTTTTACTCAGAAATTTACCAGCCGCTCCAGTTCCGGCTGGTATTTCTTCAATGTCCTTTCGCTTTTCCCTTCCAGCCTCTTTCGTAGCGATAAACTTTCGCACCAGACCGATACTGCTGCAATCATGCAACACAACCTCTGTACAACGCTCTGCACCTCGTAATTCTGCAGTTGGATATGCAGCACCCTGGCTCCACTCGGTCAATCACGTCCTGTTCCACACCAACCAATGCCTCTACCACCCTGTTTATGATTTCTGTTCTCACATCCATGCGCTTCACGCTCCTTTCGGCTCCATTGTAACCTACTGGCTCGTGTTCTTGCACGAAACTCCGCTTTAGGTAGCTGGAAAAGAATAGATAATGTTGTTGTGTCTGGCGAAACATCCATTACGATGCAAAATCAGTTGGATTTAAACGGTGGATACCTATTCTTTTTTCGGACATTAGACGGACTAGAGGATGTTCATCCAATGCATGCTATGTTGCTGTACCTACGAGAAACAACCTACTCGAAAACAATCATAGGCGATCCGGTAGATGTACAAGGGTATTCAATGTCCTCGCGCCGTCTGACAGTAAATTTTAAAAAGCAAGCTGGGTAAGGATGGTTGTGTACAAAATAATGTGATTATTTCAACATACATAATGTTGATGTTCACCCCCTGTCCCAGCTTGGACGTTTTCAAAGAATCGAATAACCGGTCGGCCATCTGTTGAAGGAATATCAATGCGACATTCCTTACCTTGTGCGTATGTCTCATATGTCAGTACACCTGCGATTGGCCAAAATCCATCTGGAAGAGGTCCGAGCTGATAATCTTGATTGGCTGTATATCTTGTTGCGTATCCGACGCAAACGAAAGTGTACTGTTTTATGATCCTTATACAATAACAGCTTCGAAGATGGGTAGACGCTGATTTTTCACCGATTTGGATTTTTAAAGCGGAGTTTAGTGTATCAACTTCCTTCCCCATTTCTCCACTGCCCGGGCATCTGCCACATAACCAGCCGCAGTGGTAGTGTCATTATTTGCCACCTTGCAGAACGCCGCCGCGCCCCAATCAGACCGCCACTTGGAAATCTTTCCAAACAATGTTGGCAGCTTTTCGGTACGACCTCTATATACTGCGCGACCGTGGAACCTATGGAAAATCATCTTCGCCATTGGAACCACCATTGAAGCGTATGCTGCGTATCCCCTTGGTTATCGTATTTTTCCGGTTGTAATGGACGCTTTGAACGAACGGGAATCCTGCTGTATCAGGTTTCCAATTTCTTTGATGACTGATACATGCAGTCCTCCTTCCTACCTTTCAACCATAAACTGTATCGCAGCATATTCCTCACCGGTAAGCGCATCAAATTTCAAACTTTCATCCATCTGCTCCAATAATTCCATAGGAACGGTCTGGATAGTCACTTCTACCTGGATGTTTAATAACTCTTCCAGCTCTGAAGTTCTTTTTCTGTATCTTTCTCTTTGACGATCTCCTCATACCGCTTATTGTAAGCAACGCCTGCCGCCTGCAATGCGCCTATGTTTACATCAACTGCAAAAACACAATCTGTTCGGAATCTTCTTCTGCATGATCTTACCTGTATTATTGAGAAAATTTACGATTTTGCAATTCTTGACTTTCATTCCGTAGCACCTCCCTGCGCATCTTCCAGCTCATACACCATCTGGTCAAATGCTGCCATATCTGCCCGGCACTCTTCTTTTGTGTGCCTCGTAAATCTCCTGCTTCTGAATCGTTTTTGTCGCCGTGCTGCTCCCTGTCCGTCCGATCTGCGCGTTCATGTAAACCACATCCACATCCTGCTCATTTACACGGACAACGCTGCTATAATTCAATGATATTGCCTTTGTTCCTTTTAACATAACCTTTCCTCCTACTTTTGGATTACACTCACGGATGCACTCTTGTAATAAAATATCCCATCTCCAAGCCATCCCAATTGTTTTTTACTCAACGTTCCCCGGTAAGACGATATCGTCATATCAATACCGTCATCCCGGAACGAAAAAGGGAAGAACCCGGCAATCATTACTCGCTTGATCAATGCAAGCTCTGATTCCTTGAGCACCCCCATTCAATACTGATATTCTTTTCTGTGCAACAACGTCCCCGACCATAAGGCCGATGCGGTTCTTCCGGTATTCGAGGAACCATATGATCTCATCATTAACGGATATGGCCGTTGGAGCCGGTAATACAGTATCCCCGAATGACCACAACACCTTTCTCGCCACTCAAACACCTCCTAATACAGCAGCTCCGGCTTTCCATTCGCTCTTGTCCGCTCATTTGTTTTTTCTATAAAATATTTCCGCAAAGCCTCAGGATCCAGTGTGACTACAGGAAGGTCTTTCAAAATCTTAAGCAACTCTTCAAGGACTGCCAGTACCTTTGTCATATCCTCATTCCCTGCTGCCATGGCGGCTTTTCGTGCCATTTCTTCCAGTTTATTTTCTGGGGCAACAATCTCACCCTGATCATGGATGCGATCAGCTCATCTTCAATGGCAGCAAACGCTTTTCCAATATCGTACTGGTCATTAATCTTTGGCAATGAGATTACCTCCCGTTTGCATGCACCTTAAAGCCCTGGCTCCTGAACTGCCGAATCAGTGCTTTTAGCTGGGTGGCGCTTGAGCAATTATCATTTCTCAGCTCTGCATAATCACCTTTTTCCACTGCGTACACCCCTCCGGGAACCTGCTCCTTTGCTATCTGGAGAAGTCCCTGGAACTCCTTCCGGCTCATTCTGTATGTTCGGTTTGCTACCTTTACCTTCATCTGTTCCTCCTGTATTTACTTTAAATCCACCAGCTTCCAGGTTGACGCCCGGCTCTTCCACTGCACCGATTCCCAGCTCTGCCTTCAGCCGTTTGATTTCCTCCTGCTTCCAGGTATCGTCCTTATCGTCGCCATAAAGTTCGTCCACCGCCGCGTCCACTGACATGATCTGTCCCTGTCTGGCCTTGCTGATCGTCTCTATCTGCGATTCAAACGACGGGTTTGCATAGTCTCCAAATTCCACCGTCACATCTACTGGTTTTACCGGCTTATTGTAAAACTCGTTGTAAGCCTTCAAGGCTGTTTCCACCAGAAGAGGGATGTCCACCTGCAGCGCATTGATGATAGTGTCCCTGGTATAGAGCGTAGCTTTTTCTTTCTCTCTCTGCGCTTCGCTGTTATCCAGTTTTTTCACATCGATGCCAAGAGTTGACGGACTGATCAGGCCTTGCAGGCAAAGATCCAGCGCTGTACAGTAGGACGCCAGATAGCTCTCATGAGGAATGTTGGGCTGCTCTACATCAATCACATTCTTGGCATTCTCCGACATATCATTCCCCACCGCAATAAACCGGTTGTCAAAAATGATTCGGTCTCATCATTTCTCCGGTTTCCGGATTTCTTGAATCAGGCATTCCGGAATATACTCTTTTGCACGTCCTGCCCGAACCGCATCCATCCACTGCGACCACACCTCATCAAAAGCATCGTAGGAATCAATCTTTTTATCAAAGATACTCTGCCCCTGTTCATCCCACTTCCCAGATTCATAGAACTGGATTGGAACGGCCATTATGTACCTGCTTTCTGGTTGGTCTGTCCAAATGCCACATCTACCAGATTGCTGGTCTGTGGAATGCTTTTCAGGGAAACCTGTGCATTGCCCCGGTACAACTCATATGTGATTGTTCCGTAGCCATAGTGTTCATAAAGTACATAATCCCGGCGGTCATGCTTGTATGCTGTTTTAAACACAATCTCTTTGATCCGGCCACGTTCTGTCACCAGTTCAATCCTGTCTCCCGGGTAAAACTCAATGATCGGATACTGGCTCAATTCTGTGTCAAAGGATATCTTAAAAGCACCGTCACCAATGTAAAGTGTTTCCTTAACTGCCTTTTCCAGTTTTTTGCGGAACTTATTATCTTTATTGATTTGCTCCCACAATTCCTGTGTTGTCTGGTCTTTTCTCAATCTGGATATCCAGATCTGCCAGGGTGATTCCTGCCAAGGTATCTACAACCAGTGCCGGAAGCCCTGTATGGATCTTCCGGATTTTGCCCCGGCGTGCTCTTGCATAGCCCAGAACTTATATTTGTCTACTCCAGTGTCAATCTGGCTGTAGAGCTGCTGCAGCTCTTCGCTGTCGCCTCGGTACCAGATCCGGTTTTTGATCGCGTTCGCTTCATAGTCCAGAGGCTCATTGATCAAAATATTGGTCGGACTGGCCTCCTGCACATTCAGCCAGCTTCTGATGCCTCGCTTGATATTATCGCCCAATTTACTCATCCACCTCATTTCTTTTCTCCTCCTCAAATCCGATCAGGCTGCGGTAAGGTATCCACCCATATTGGTTGGCATTAATGGTGTGATCATTCCGGTCTTCCGGCTGATCCTTTTCCTCATCCCAACTGTATTTGTCCATTTCTGCCAGATGCTCTGTACAGGCGTCTACAACCAGATAACAATCCTGCTGGATCCAGCCAAGCTGCAGCTTGATACGGTCTATGATTTCAACCTTCTTGTAAGCATCAAAAAATTGTATATGCAGCCCCTGAGACGTTTATATTTTCTCAGCTCTGTGATCGTTGCCTGGTCTGCACTGTCAACAAACACATCTTTGCAAATCCCCACTCTTTTTCGGCACTGTTCCAGGAAGTCTACAAATTTTACTGCTGTATCTGACGGAGCCAACGGATTATCCAAATCAGCGTTACTATATACTTTTTTCTGCCAGTATTATCAACCTGCGGTCTTCCGTGATCCCCTGAAATTCCATTGCGATGGTATCCGGAGACTTTGCAGAATATGAAGTGTCCAGCCCGGCTGTGAATTTCTTGAATTTCAACTTTCCGTATTGTACCTGCTGCCGTGCCCATGCCGCTGATACAACATGCTTCTTCCGGTCAAAGTTCGGAAAGATCAGCCCGGTTGCTTTTCCTCGAAGCCCCTCAATCTTATTCTTCCAGATTTTGGTGCCTTTTGGCGTATTCTGGATGATTTTTTGCAGTTTTTCTTCCGGAAGCCCTGCGTTATCCTTAAAAGAAAAGAACCAATGCACCCAGCCGGGTTTTGGTTCTTCTTTCAGCTCATAAATTATTAAATCTACTTACAAGAGAAAACATCACTCTTGCGTTGTCTATCTTCGGTGCCGCCGGAACCTTATTCACGTTCATCACTTCCTATATGAGTAAACGCAAGAATTTAAAAGTTCAAATTACTAAATCCTCTTATCGTACCGACGCTCACATGCTCTTAATAACGCTCACATTTGAAAATCGCTCTATGCTTCCTATCGCCATAACATCCATAAAATGTTTCGTAGGTAAACACGAACTAACTCTTTTTAAATACCCAATTTGTGTTGAAGATTATGCTCATCGACGTGGAAATGAAGTTATCGACCGTAAATTTTTGTACAATCTGAAAATTCCTGTTGATATTCAACAGCTCAGCGCTGTTTCTGGTCACATTGTTCTTGAGCTTTCTCAAAAAGAGCTTGAAATGCTTTCCACTCCTCTGACTCTTCAAGTTTATTCCACTCGTGGTAAGGCACAGAAAATTGAACTAATGAAAGACCAGATACATAATTTGTAAAACTTCGTATCCTTGAACCAGAGTTATTGGCATTCTCCTTGGTTCAGGGATATTTTGCTTCTTCGGCTCTCTTCTAAAAAATAATCTCACCTCTCTTCCTATGTTTCAAATAGATAATCCGTTGAAATGCTTTTCATATTATGGTAAAATTTTGTTATTCCTAATTCAAAGGAGGAATCCTATTGTGCCATTATGGATAGAATATATTGATTTTTTATTGGTATTATTGGCTTTTTCTTACCATAGTAACTTTGCTAACCGCTCGAAATGTAAACAACGAATCATTCACAACGCTGAATATGAACAATTTAGAAAGAATATCGATGATATCACTGGAAAACTGGAGGGTTTTATCAATTCTATAGCAGTTAATAAAATTTATGAAAAAGACAAACATTTCAAGTATGCTTATTTCGCAATTTTTAACGGACATTAAAACAACCTATACTTTTTTATCAAAGAAAAATTTGCATATTATTCAGCATCTACAAAATGATTTACAAATTCAGGATTTATCTTTTAATGATTGGAATAACATAGTTGACAAATTAATATCATTAAAAAAATGCTCTTAAAAAAAGGAGGATATTTATCATGAATAACTGTAAAATCACCCTATTTATTAATAAGCTTTCCGAAGATACTTTGAACAACATTATTTCTTGGAATCGCCTCACAAATTACGAAAATTTACAGCCTTCTTCAAATACGGCCATTTTTTATATGCTATTTCAAAACGAATACCGCCGTATTGATTATCCCTCATCATTTTATGCATTTGTTGGTAATGGCGCTGTCTTCGTTATAAATGAATATTCCGAATCCGGTCGCGATGGCAGCATAATATCCGGATACAAAATCTATTTACAAGATGATTTTAAAATAAAGTTTTTCCTTTGTCCTGCCCTTCCAGTTTAATTCACCAACTACTAAACTCTATCCTGTCATATCTTTCTGTTCAAGAAGCTGACGCTGAATCGTTTATTGATAATTATCTTGCAAAACCTAGTTCCTGAATTCTAATCTTCTTCCGAAATTTTTGTATTACCATCGGAAGAAGATTTAATTCTATCCTCGTTAAAATCCTTTTTTGTTGTTTTAAAATTTTATTGATTTTCCAGAATTCTCTGAGTGTCAATATCAATACTGTTACAGTTCCAATACCTTCAACTATAGTTAGCACTTTCAGCATCACCGTATTTTTCTCACCCTCTCCTAAACCAAATTTACGGTTTTATCGTAATCCAAAGGTAAAAAATAAGTTGTTCATAGGAAACTCCATACACCTCTTCAATTTTACGCAACACCGGAATATCAGGATAACTTTTTTCCTCTCTCATAATTTCCAAGCGTATCAACGCTTATTCCAATGAGTTTTGCTGCCTTTTCCTGCGTGTATCCTTTCAATTCTCTAGCAGTTTTAAGCGTAAAACGTGGTATTGCCTTTTGCAATTTGCATCACTCCTTTCTTGATTCTAAGCCCAATATACTACGGTTTAATCGTATTGTCAACGGTTTTTCGTATTTTTTAAGTTTGTCTTGATTTTTTACGGAATAATCATATAATCTAAGTATGAAAGGAGGATATCGCATGGGAAGCTTAGGCAATAAAGAAATTATGGCTCAAAATATACAATACTATATGGATAAGTATGGAAAAGAACGTCAAGATATGTGCGAAGCTCTAGGGTAAAATATACCACTTTTACTGATTGGGTAAAAGGTAATTCTTATCCCCGTATAGATAAAATAGAATTAATGGCAAATTATTTTGGTATTTCAAAATCTGATTTGGTTGAAGATCGTTCCAAGCGTTCTACTAAATCAAGCGGTATCAAAATTAATGTCCTCGGCCGTGTTGCTGCTGGTATTCCAATCGAAGCAGTCACTGATATTATAGATACCGAAGAGATTACAGAGGAACTTGCAAAAACAGGCGACTTCTTTGGATTACAAATAGACGGTGACAGTATGGAACCGCGCATAGTGTGCCGGTGATGTAGTGATTGTCCGACAGCAAGACGATGCCGAATCCGGAGATATCGTAATTGCTATGGTGAATGGAAATGACGCAACCTGCAAGCGGCTGCGAAAATATAAAGAAGGCATAGAATTAATATCCAACAACCCATCTTACAAACCTATGTTTTTTCAAATGAAGACATAGAAAACAAGCCAGTAAAAATTATTGGAAAAGTTGTTGAACTAAGAGGAAAGTTTTAATCTTTTTTTTGCAGGAGGCACGTATATGGGGTTATTCAATCTCTTCAATTCAAAGCCTAAAATTACGAGTGTTTCTGGTTGTCACTCAATTCACGGAATTAAAAACTTATCAAAACGCACTTTGTCTTCTCTTCAAACTCTTTGCTCTCTCGAAACACGCAAAGGTAAATTATCTGCTGAACAAATCATATATACTTGTGACTCTATTTTAACACAGTCATCACGTATTATAGAGGATTGTCGACAACTCATTGTTAATACCGAAAACCCTCAAGTGTTTTCGATCGCTATACTCTATTAATAAGTGAATACAATTTTATGGCTCAATATGAGCCATTTATAGAATTTTACGGATATCAACCGATTGAGTCCATTGAATATTTCGAATCTAGCAAGGAAAAATATGAAAAAAAAGCTTATTGACCGATGCTACAACAAAGCCTTGATAAAAGCGGATTCTTTAAAAACTGAAAAAGGGAAAAAGAATCAATTTATAAAGACATACGAAAAACTATTGATGTATAAAGACAGCATGGCCGCCGCTTCTCAAGAATATCTAAATAAAAAATTTCTGAACAAAATATAATGATATAAATTTCTAACCAGATACTTATCACTGGCCGTGATGAAGTTGATATGATACTACCGTAAAATATAAACACAAGGAGGAATGCACTATGCCGGAATTAAGTAGATTTGAAGGTATGGTTATAAAAATGTTATTTAATGATACCGTACAGCATAATAAACCTCATGTTCATGTAACATACGGAGAATACAGGGCATCTGTAGGAATTGATGGCGAACTTCTTGCAGGTTCTTTGCCACAAAAAAGCAATTGAATGCTGATAGGATGGCTGGCATTACATGAAGAAGAAGCTTATGCAGCCTGGAACAAAGCTGTGCGCGGTGAACATTTTGACAAGATTAAGCCTTTACAGTAAGGAGGGGTTCTATGTTTATTATGAACGGAATTGTGTATGCGAGCCGAATGTCCAGATGAACTTCAGATTGTCGATGTCAAACCTTTAGAGGACATGATGATGATTCTACTTTTCAACCGGAGAACAGCGTTTATTTGATGCAACTATACTATCTGGCTCTGCATTTGAACCATTGTCTAATCCCGAAATATTCAATGCCTGTAAGATTGTTCATGGAATAGTCACATGGATGGACGAAGAAATTGACTGCGCTCCTGATATATGTATAAAAATAGTTACCCTTACAGCAATATAGAAATAGCAATTTAAAACCCCTTCCCCGGCTCCGGCCGGGGAACCTTGAAAATAATATATTTGCCCAGGCAGCTGGGGGACGTGCTTTTCATCCACTTCGAGTCTTGTCGAAGGGGGTGGTCTTTATGAGTACATACGAAGAATTAAGCTTAATCGTAAGCGTTGGTTTACTGATTGTTGCCATTCTGAATCTTACCCATAAAAATAGGCGTCCTGCTCTCTGCTAAAGGTTGGACGCCTATTTTCTAATCTTTCGCCGGACGGGTGAGGTGCAGTCACCTTCCGGCTGTCTTGTTAAGTATATTATAACAAAATATACAAAAATGTCAATAATGTGAAACCGCCCGATGTTGGCGCACCGAGCGGCTTTACACAGATGTAACCCATAAACCAATAAAGGAATATGCGATACTCCATACCAAAATAGTATAGCACATTCCTTTGTTAAATGCACCTGTTTTTAAGAAAGGAATGATTTTTTTATGGCTGAAGGAGTAAGAAAACGCGGTAAGACATGTCCTATTATTTTGATACCGCAAAGATCAACGGAGAAAGGAATAAGATTGAAAAAGGCGGATTCCGAACCCAGAAGGAGGCGTTGGACGCAAGAGCTGCCGCAATCGCAGAATACAATAATTCCGGCCGGGTATTTTCGCCAAAAGAGATAAGCGTGGCTGATTATCTGGATTACTGGCTGGAAAACGCTATTAAGAAAAAACATAGATCACGGATATAGTTACAATACTTATCGTGAATATGAAAGTCAGATCAGATTGCATTTGAAGCCAACTTTTGGGATTTACAAGCTGAGCAGCTTTCAATACGCCCCGGATAAAGTCCAGGAGTGGGTGGATAGTATGAAATTAAAAGGCTTATCCAAAAACACGATCAAAAACACTTTGGCCTGTCTGCAAGGTGCCCTGAATTATGCGATACTGCCACTGAAATATATCCAGGCAAACCCCTGCATCCCCGTCAAAGTCGGTAAAATACCGACAGATGTAAATGCAAAAGCTCATGCTGAGTATGTGTGCCCAAAGGAAGAGTTTGACAGGATCCTGCAGCGCTTTCCGAAAGCAGCTATTTTCACCAGTCTCTGATAGTGCCTTACCACGCCGGTACAAGAATCGGCGAAACATTTGCCATTGACCTGAAAGAAGACGTCGATTTTGAAAGACATGAACTGCATATCAGAAGGCAACTGGTCAAGATAAAAAGACCTGGTTCGTCAAGCCCCCAAAGTATGAATCATACCGCACTATCAAAATGGGAAAAACACTGGAAAAAGCTTTAAGAGCTGCGCTGATCCGCCAGAAAATAAACCGCATGAAATATGGCGGACAATACATGAAGACATACCTGCTGCCGGATAATTCCATTACCCAGATCAGGGCTGATGTAGACGTTGCATACAAAGCATTTGCTCCATTATGCGTGAAGGATAATGGTGTGTTTGTGTCACCGGATTCTTTTAAATACTGTGCAAGGGTAGTTCACTACGAGCTTGGCAATGTGCTGTTTCACGCCCACTGTCTGCGGCATACATGGCACGATCCTGGCAGAAGGCGGGGTGAACCCAGACCGTTATGGAGCGTTTGGGACATAAAGACATCAAAACCACACTGCAGACCTATACGTTCAATACAGACGTGATGCAGCATAATGCTGTTGATGTATTGGAAAAAGCTTTACAGGCATAGTAAAAACGGTTGAACATTCCGAGTTGTTCAGAGTGTTCAACCTGTTTTTCTTCATTTTCTGCTCATTTTATTTTTTGTGGGTGGCAAATCGGTGGCAAATAGACTGAACTTTATACATAGGAACCTATAAAACCGCTTATTTCCGCACTAATTTTACAACCGTCTCCACATGCACGGTATTCGGAAACATATCCACCGGACACACCTTCTCTAGCTCATACCCTTCCCCGCACAGGACCTTCAGATCCCTCGCCAGGGTCGCAGAATCGCAGCTGACATACACAATACGGTCCGGCTGCATTTTTTTACCATAGTGCGAAGAAGCATCTCATCGCAGCCTTTGCGGGGCGGATCCACCACGATCACGTCCGCCCGGGCGTTCTCGCCCGGATGCTCCCGCTCATACCTTTCATAATATTCCGGCAGGACTTCCTCTGCCTTTCCACGAAGAACTCGGTATTTGTCATACGGTTAAGCCTTGCATTTTGTCGGGCATTATCAATCGCTGCCGGAATGATCTCCACACCCCGGACAAATTTTGCCCGCTGCGCCAGGAAAAGGGAGATTGTGCCAATGCCGCAGTACAGGATCCCACACCTCCTCCGCGCCGTTAAGGTCTGCGTACTCCAGGGCTTTGCCATAGAGCTTCTCCGTCTGTTCGGGGTTTACCTGGAAAAGGACAGCGGCGAAATCTCATAGGAAATCTCTCCGATTTTATCGGTAATGCAGGGTTTTCCCCACAGAAGCTTCAGCTCCCGCCCCAGGATCACATTGCTCTTTTCTGATTCACATTCAGAGAAATGCTGGTCATGCCGGGAATTTCCCGCAAAGCCTCCACAAGCCGCTCTGATTTTGGAAGGTTTTTTCCGTTGATCACCACGCAGACCATCAGCTCCCCGGTATGAAAGCCTTTTCGTACCAACACATGACGCACAAGCCCTTTTCCGCTGGTCTCATCATAAGGTTCAATAAAAAACTGCTCCATATGGGCGATGACTCTGTCCAGCACCTCCCGGTTTTCCGGCACACCCAGAGCGCAGTCCCTATTTTCGATAATGCTGTGCGTACGTCCCGCATAAAAGCCGGTTACGATTCGCCCGTCCCGGCTTCTTCCAATGGGGAACTGTGCCTTATTGCGGTAATGAAGCACCTGCTCCGCCCCGATGATGGGTTCCATGGGAATTTGTGTAAATCCGCCAATCCGCTCAAGGTGTCCCCGCACCTTTCTCTCCTTAAAAGCAAGCTGCTGCTCATAGGACAATGCCTGCAGCTGACAGCCACCGCAGGGCGCCGCAAATGCGCATGCCGGTTCCACGCGGTGCGGGGAAGCCACCAGCACTTTCATCAGCCGTCCGTAGCCATAATTCTTTTTTTGCCTTGAGGATCTTTGCCTCCACAGTGTCGCCGATGACTGCGTCTTTTACAAAAACGGTGAAGCCATCCACCTTGCCGATACCTTCACCGTCTACACCACAGTCTGTGATTTCCAGCGTCACCATATCGTTTTTACGATATTCCATAAGCTTTAGAAATCTCCTGTTCTTCTTAAATTGGACTCAAAAAGCCGGTTGAAACCAAGCCACTTTTTTGCCTTTGTCTGCTGCAAAAATCTCCGTCAGCGTCTCCATTCTGGCATCTGTATTATCCGCCAGGTTAAGCGCCACCGCTTCCACAAGCGCCGGTTTTTCGGCGAGCCGAACTCCAATTCTCCATGATGAGCCAGAATGCAATGGACCAGCTGGTTCTCCAGTTCTGTCGGAAATCCGGAAATTTCACGCGCCAGATCGTGCACCATCTGAGAGCCAATGACAATATACCAGAAGCTGTCCTTCGTCCGTGTAATCGTTCATGGGAAAAGCAGACAGTTCCCTGGTCTTGCCCACATCGTGAAGAAGCGCCGCGCTAAGCAGCAGATCCCGGTTGATGATGGGGTACGCGCCTGCCATGTACTCGCAGAGGCGAGTACGCTTAAGGTGTGCTCCAAAGCCCTCCGATAAACCCGTGATGCACTGTCTTCGCCGCAGAGTGTCCCTCAAATGCCTTCCGGAACTCACCGTCCTCCACAAAAAGCTTCCGAAGAAGCGCGGCAAGATGCGGATTTTGATACTCTCGATCAGTTTCAGAAGCTGTCGATACATGTCGTCCGTGCTGTTCCCGCTCACCGGCAGATAATCTGCGGGATCAAATTCACCTTCCGCCGCCTTGCGCACTCTTTTGATATTCAGCTGCATGGCGCCGGCAAAGCTCGTCACATCCCCCACAACCTCTATGTAATCAAGCGCATCAAAATCATCAATGCCAAGGGAATTGGGATCCCAGATTTTGCCGTCCATGACGCCGGTTTTGTCCTGAAGAATAATATTTTCATAGGGTTTTCCGTTTTCGTCACAGCCGCTGTCTTCTGTTTGCAGAGATAAATACCGCTGATACGGTCCCCTTCGTGTAATTCATTTAAAAACGCATATAATTTCTGCCTTTCTCTTTTTCTGAAATCATTTTATCCTCTGCCTGCACTAAACTGCAAGCGGTAATTATTTTAGCAGGAATTTATGAACTTTTTATGAATAAGCAAAGATATTTTCCTTTTCAATATGACGGAAATCATGTAGAATGAATATGGATGTGCAGGCGCCGGAAGCAAACCCACACTTCCGGCAGCCCTGCCTCCCAAAAAAACAGCATTCGCAGGAGATATTATGAATCCAAAAGCATATAAAGCATTAGAATACAACAAAATCATCGATAAGCTTACCGAAAAGGCCTCTTCCTCCATGGGAAAGGAGCTGTGCAGAAAGCTCACGCCTTCTCTTGAAATTTCTGAAATCCGCCGCATGCAGACCCAGACCGGGGATGCTCTCACCCGTCTGTTTCAGAAAGGGAACCTTTCTTTCGGAACCGTCAAGGACGTGCGCGGCTCCCTGAAACGTCTGGAAATCGGAAGTTCTCTGGGGATTGGAGAGCTTCTGGCCATCTGCTCCCTTCTGGAAAATGTCAACCGGGTGAAGGCCTACGGCCGCAGCGAACGAAGCGACGGGACACCGGACTCTTTCCCCCATGTTTGACAGCCTGGAGCCCTTGACGCCGCTCACAGCGGAAATCCGGCGCTGCATCCTCTCAGAAGAGGAAATCAGCGATGACGCAAGTCCTTCCCTCCGACAGATCCGGAGAAGCATGAAAACCGTCAACGAGCGCATCCACACCCAGCTTGCCGGCCTTGTAAACGGCAGTGCCCGCAATTATCTGCAGGACGCCGTGATCACCATGCGAAACGGCCGCTACTGTATCCCGGTCAAGGCAGAATACAAAGGACAGGTTCCGGGTATGGTACACGATCAGTCCTCCACCGGCTCCACATTGTTCATCGAACCCATGTCTGTGGTAAAGCTGAATAATGATATCCGGGAGCTGGAGCTTCAGGAGCAGAAGGAAATCGAGGTGATCCTTGCGGATTTAAGCAACCAGACCGCGCTGGCTCACCAGGATATCCGCATGGATCTGGATATCATGGTCGCGCTTGATTTCATTTTTGCCAGAGCGGCTCTTGCCATGGATATGAACGCGTCGGAGCCTGCTTTCAACGAGGAGGGCGCATCCGCCTGAAAAAAGCTGAAAATGCCTGCTGTGAATTTGATGTGGAGACCCTTCGCCCCACCTACCGTCTGTTCATCGGTATTCCCGGTAAAAGTAATGCGTTTGCCATCAGTTCCAAACTCGGACTGGCAGAAAATATCATTGAAGATGCCAAAGGCCGCCTGAGTGAGCGCGACGTCAATTTCGAAGATATGCTTGCCAATCTGGAACAGAGCCGTGTGACCATTGAAAAAGAACAGCTGGAAATCCAGAAATATAAAGCAGAAATTGAAGATTTAAAGAAGAAACTGACCGCCAAAAATGAGCGTCTGGACAACAGCCGTGACGAGATCCTGCGCAAAGCCAATGAAGAAGCCGTACAGATTCTCAAAGAAGCCAAAGACCTTGCCGATGAGACCATCCGCAATTTCAACAAGTACGGACAGGGACAGGCGCCTATGTCCAAAATGGAAAAAGAACGCAGCCGTGTACGTGACAAAATGAGTGCCAGTGAAAAAGCACTCTCCATGAAGAAAAAGGAAACGGTCAACCACAAAGTACCTAAAAAGCTGCGCATCGGTGAT